>Ga0265297_10011904_pt1 | contig 10553 bp, 8 predicted proteins | sample Munlanlwell13791_FD_192502 | JGI IMG/M metagenome (GOLD analysis project Ga0265297, IMG submission 192502) | Leachate microbial communities from a municipal landfill in Southern Ontario, Canada - Leachate well 137-91 | ecosystem: Engineered > Solid waste > Landfill > Unclassified | place...
GCACGGGCCGGGCCGCGGGGAAAAAGAAAGTGCGGGTTTCGGTGCCGGCGGGTGTGGACACGGGACAGAAGTTGCGGCTGATGGGCGAGGGAGAGATGGGGGAACTGGGCGGCCCGCGGGGCGACCTGTACGTGGTGATCCACGTGAGGCAGCACGAATTTTTCCAGCGGGACGGGCAGGACATCTTCTGCGAGTTGCCGGTCAGCATCACGCAGGCCGCGCTGGGCGACGAGATAGAGGTGCCGACCCTGTACGGCGTCGAGAAGATGAAGATGCCCGCCGGCACGCAGACCGGCACGGTGTTCAGGATGCGGGAAAAGGGGATGCCGCACATCCGCGGCCACCACAGGGGCGACCAGCACGTGGTGGTGAAAGTGGCGACTCCGGTGAAGCTGACGGCCAGGCAGAAGAAGCTCCTGGAGGAGTTCGCCCTGGAGAGCGGTGAGAAAATCCACAGGCCCCAGCAGGGATTCTTCGGGAAGATAAAGGACCTGTTTGCGGCGGAATGAAAGAAATGGCGCTGGGAAGAATATTCACGGGGCCGGTGAAGGGCGGACGGCTGGAGAGCCCGGCGGCGGCGGCGCACGCGGTGAAAGTGCTGAGGTTGCGGAACGGCGACACGTTCGCCGGCTGCGACGGGAAATACGAATACGGGATGAAGCTGCTGGGAGCGGCCGGGGCGGGTCTGGAAGTGGAAGTGCTGTGGCGCAGGGAGCTGCCGGCGCCGGCGGCGGAGGTGATACTTGCGCCGGCGCTGCTGAAGGGGCCCCGGTGGGAGGCCCTGCTGGAGAAGGCGGTGGAACTGGGTGCGTCGGCGGTGCTGCCGGTGGCGGCGGAAAGATGCGTGTCGAGGCTGAAGGGGGAGGGTGCGGAGAAGCTGGAGCGCTGGAAAAAAATAATGGAAGAAGCGAGCGCGCAGTGCGCCGGCCGGCTGCCGGCGCTGGAGGCGCCGGCGGCGCTGCGGGAAGTGGCGGAGCGGGTGGCGGAAGTTCCCAATAAATATATACTGGTTCCGGGCGGCGGCGCGGCGCCGGCGGCGCGGCTGCTGGAGAAGGCGGCGCCGGGTGGCACGGTGGTTCTTGTGGGGCCGGAGGGAGACTGGACGCGGGAAGAGATTGAGGAGGCGGAGGGGGCCGGGTTCGAGCGGATGAGCCTGGGGCCGAGAATACTGAGGTCTGAGACGGCGGCGTGGGCCGCGCTGGCGGTTGTGGCGGCGTGCCGTGAGAAGCAGGAGAAATAAATGCCGGGTAAGAGCAGAAAAGCAGTTCTGGAAGTGGAGAACCAGGAAGAAGCGCTGGCGCTGTTCGGGCGGCGGGACGAGCACCTGAGGTATATAGAGCGGGAGACGGGTATACGGGCGGCGCACGGAAGCGGGCGAGCCACGTTCGAGGGGCCCGGCGCGCGGGAGGTGGCGCGTGCGATGGAGCGGCTGCTGGAGGGCGTGCGGCGGGGGGAACGCTTGTCTCTTGGCGATATAAAGTACGCGCTGATGTCGCTGGAGGCCGGGACCGGGAGCGAACAGGACATGCAGGTGAAAGTGGCGGACGGGTCGGGGCGGATCATCAAGCCGCAGTCCCCGGCGCAGAGGGAGTACCTGGAGGCGTTGCGGAGCAGAGACATGGTGTTTTCCATCGGGCCGGCGGGAACGGGCAAGACGTTCCTGGCGGTGGCGTCGGCGGTGCGGATGCTGCTGGACGAGGCGGTGAAGAGGATAGTGATCTGCCGGCCGGCGGTGGAAGCGGGGGAGAAACTGGGATTCCTGCCGGGGGACTTCCAGCAGAAGGTGGACCCGTACCTGAGGCCGATCTACGACGCGCTGTTCAGCATGTTGACGATGGACCGGTGCGCCAGGTACCTGGACCGCGGGATAATAGAAGTGGCGCCGCTGGCGTACATGAGGGGGCGAACGCTGGAAGACGCCTTCGTGATAATGGACGAGGCGCAGAACACCACGGCGCCGCAGATGAAGATGTTCCTGACTAGGACGGGAAGGAACTCGCGGGTGGCGGTGACGGGTGACGTGACGCAGACGGACCTGCCGGCCGGGATGGTATCCGGCCTGGTGGACGCGGTGGAGCGGCTGCGGGGCATCCCGGAGATCGGTTTTATTTTCTTCACTAAAAAGGATGTGGTGCGCCACAAGCTGGTGGCGAAGATAATAGAGGCATATGAAGGGCCGGCGGAGCAGTGACGCAGGCCCGGAGGCGGGGATTGGCGAAGAAGGAAAAAGCGAAAAAGAAATCGCCGGCGAATCCGAAAATGCCGGCCGCCGGGGAGGGCGGGACCCGTTCCTGGAAGGTCCCGGAAGCGTTGAGGTCCCGGCGGGTGCTGGGAGCGGCCGTGCTGTTCGTGCTGGTATGTGCGGCTCTGGGGTCCAGGCTTATCGGCGGCTTCGGCTACAAGGAAGGCGACATCGCCGAGAGGGACATCGTTTCGCCTGTGGCGATAGAGTTCGAGGACGCGGAAGCCACGCGCGCGGAGCGCGCCCGCGCGGCCGAAGGCCTGGCCGAAGTCTACCGGCTGAACCCGAACTTCAAAAATTACGTGGAAGACATTTTCAGGATCGTCCTGGGAGCGAGAGATATCCCGGCGGGCGGTTCCGGCCTGGCGAAGGCCCGCGATGAACTCCTGGCCAAGGGACTTGGGAAAGAGGCGGCGGACCGGCTGCTGTCCATGAAGAAAGACGAGCCCGTCCGCCTGCGGCTCCAGATAAACAGCGTGTTGAACCGCCTGCTTCCTGAAGAAACCCTGGAAGAAAAAACGCTGCGCCGCCTGGAAGACGCCGCGGAAGAACTGGCCGCCGAGGAAGGAGTCGGGCAGGACCTGCTGTCCGCGGTTTCGGAGATCGTGACGAAGGCGGTGAACCTGCACGCGGGAAAAGATAAAGAGGCGACCGCGGCGCGGCGCCGCGAAATGGAAAAAGAAGTCGCGCCGGTCATGAAGAATATCCGGAGGGGAGAGGTGATCGCGCGCAAGGGCGACGCGATTGCCGGAAGCCACCTGGACGCCATGCGCGCCGCCGGCCTTGCCGACCCGCGCTCCTCGTGGGGCAAGCTCGCGGGGTTCGTCCTGCTTCAGGCCTTCGTTTTCGGGATCATAGGGGTCTACATGAAGAGCGCCGCGGGGGACGTGTACCGCGACGCCAGGAAGATGCTGATCTTCTATATCCTGGTGCTGCTGACGGTGGTGTCCTGCGTGGTGGTGGCGGCGGTGGATATGTTTTCCGGCTACCTGCTGGGGGCGCCGCTGGCGGCGCTGGTGGTACTGATCTGCGTGCTGCTGCGGCCGGAACCCGTGCTGGCGGTGGTGCCCGCGCTGGCCCTGGCGGTGGTGCCCGCGCTCGGCTTCGAGATGCCGCACCTGGTGGTGGCGGTAACCGCCGCCCTGGCGGCTTTCTTCTTCTCCTCCCGCCCGCAGGACAAGGACAGCACCATGAAGGCAGGCGTCGCCGTGTCGGTATGCAGCATGGCCGCCATCTTCATCATGTCACTTCTTGGCGGCGTGGAGTGGCGGCGCACCCTCCAGGACACTCTTGTCTTCGGTGTCCTCAACGGGGTCATCGCCTTCATACTCGCCATGGGCTCCCTCCCCGTGTTCGAGCGCCTGTTCAATGTGACAACCTCCCACAGGCTGCTGGAACTGTCCAACCCGGAGGAACCACTCCTCAAGAAGATGCTCATTCACGCGCCGGGCACTTACTACCATTCCTTCTTCGTGGGCAACCTGGCGGAAACCGCAGCGGAGGCGCTCGGCGCCAACGCGCTCCTCGTCCGAATCGCCTGCTACTACCACGACGTGGGGAAACTCAAGCGCCCCTACTTCTTCGCCGAAAACCACATTCATGGAGAGAAACAGCTGGACGACGTGGCGCCCACTCTCGGCGCTCTCGTAATCAGTTCGCACGTGAAGGACGGCGTCGAGATGGCCAGGGAGCACAAGCTGCCCGAAGACGTCGTCGAGATCATCTCCCAGCACCACGGAAACACTCTTATTTCCTTTTTCCACCAGAAAGCCCAGGCGGAAGCGCCGGGGGGCAAGGGAGTGCCCGAAGAAAGATTCCGGTATCCCGGCCCCAGACCCTCCTCGAAAGAGGCCGCCATCATCATGATAGCCGATTCCTGCGAGGCCGCCGTGCGTTCCCTCAAGACTCCCACGCCGAAGCAGATCGAGAATACCGTGAACAACATAGTCGAGCAGCGCCTCTTCGACGGCAACTCGACACCCTGCGCCTCACTCTCATCAAGACCCTCGCCGGCGTCTACCACTCCCGCATGGAGTACCCCGAACTGGATGAATTGAAAGCGCAGAAGGAAATCCAGAAGGAAGCGAAAAAGAATGGCAACGGTGGAAATAACGAACAGAACAAAGGTTGAAGCGGACCTGGAATCCCTGGCCGCGTTCGCCCGCCGCGCCCTGGAAGCCACCAGGGAATTCCGCTCCGCGGAAGTTTACATCGAGCTGGCCGGCGACCGCCGGATACAGGCCCTGAATACCCGCTGGCGCGGAAAACCCAGGCCCACCGACGTCCTCAGCTTCCCGATGGACTCCCCGGACTCCGCCGGCGGTCTGTTGCTGCTCGGAGACATCATCATCGGCGCCCGCCAGGCCGCCGGCGACGCCGCGGAGGAAGGCGTGCCCCTGGAGCGGAAACTCCGCGAACTCGTCCTGCACAGCCTCCTGCATCTCATGGGCTACGACCACGAAACTTCTCCCGATGACGCAAGGAAGATGGAAAAGAGGAGAAAAGAAATAGAGAAAAGAATCGGAACCGGGAACTGAGAATCATTTCTTAATCCTGGAACCGGACACGGCGAAACAATGACAGAACGAGAACCCCACGTCTTCGACAATAAACCCGCGGGCCTGATGTCTCAGGTCGTGCTGAGTTTCAAGTACGCTTTCACAGGCCTGTTCCACGTGCTGTTGACCCAGCGCAACATGCGATTCCATTTCAGCATCGCAATCTGGGTCATGAGCTTCGCCATCATATTCGACCTGGATGACTTCCGGAAGGCGTTCCTGTTCATCATCATCACTTTCGTGTTCTCGCTGGAGGTGCTGAACACGTGCGTGGAGGCGCTGGTGAACCTGCTGAGCCCGGAGTACAACCGGCACGCGGAGATCGCCAAGGACACCGCCGCCGCCGCAGTGCTGTGCGTATCGATCGGTTCGGTCATCTCGGCCGGCTACCTTCTGATCCCGCCGTTCTTCAAGTACGTGCCGGACCCGGCCTGGCTGGCCGAGCACACAAAGGAAATCATCGCGGTGGCGGTGGTAGTGGGCTCCGTGCTGATATACTGGCTCGTGCGGGTGATACACCTCTTTCCACGGCTCTTCCAGGGCCTGGGCTGCATGGCCAGTTCCATGGCCATCTCCCTGCTCAGCGTGTACGGCCGGGACTGGCTCACCTTCTGCGCCCTCCAGTTTTTCTCGATCCTGCTGTTCAACTCGATGGCGCGCAGCCGCGTGTCGCTCAACATTTCCATCCTCGGCCACGCCGCCGGAGCTATAGTCTATTTTGCGATCCGCATGTACGTGCCGGCGATAAACCCGTTCTAGACCCGGCGCCGCGCCGCTTCCACTCTCCACGCTTTAAACGGAAGTTTCGTAAAAATCGGCAAAAACGCAAGTAAACATGGGGAATAGGCGTCAATTTCTTAGCGACAGGCGTTCCTGTTCTTTTTTGTTCAGTGGAGCGCCGAGGGTCTTGAGCAGTTGTTTTTGAAAGGCCGTGAGCGGGTTCAACTGCTCGACCGTTTTCGCCCCGATCTTCAGAATGCCGATTTTCACTCCGGTAAGGGTTTTCCAAATCTCGCGCAGGCTGTCACCGTCGCACTCGCGGGTTTGCGGGTCTCTTTTCAGAAACTCCGCCAGACGGCGGCGGGCTTCATGTATGACCAAATAGGCGAGCATGCACATGAACACATGGCCTTTGACGCGGTCGGCGTTCCAGTGGCGGATGGGACGCACGAAAAGGTCGGCGGTTTTCATCGAGCGAAACGCTTTTTCCACTTGTTGCAATGATTTGTAGCGGGCGACGACTTCGGCGGTTTCCATGCCGCCGGGTTCGATGTTGCTGGTGATCACGTAGCAGCCGTCGAGCCGGCTGTATCTCTCGATTTGCTCTTCGTTGCGCCGCCAGGCGAACCGCCCTTCGCCGGTTTCCACGGCGAAGAATCGTTCCATGCCCCAGCGGTTGATCCAGCGCCACAGCCGCTTTTTGACCTTCTCTTTGTTCTTCAGGCGACCCGCGCGCACGTTGGCTTCGAGGCTTGCCAGTTTCTCTTCCGTCTTCTCCAGCAGGCGAAGGCGGACGGCTGCGTCGCGCTCACGCCGCATCGGGTTGTAACACAGGATGTGGCGCACGTTTCCCTCGCGCACTTCGACCAGGTTCTTTTCATCGAACAGTTCGATCTGTATTGGGTGTTTTTCGTCTTCCACCATCTCCATCATGTCGGAGCGTTTTATCGCCGTGATGTATCTTGCCCACTTGTAGTCATCGCCGCCCAGTTCCTCGATGCGCTTGCTCGTGATCATGCCCCGGTCTCCGACGAAAACAATCTCTTGAACGCCGAATGTCTCACGCAGTATGTTCACCTGCGACAGCGCCACGCTCTGGTCCGCAGTGTTGCCCTCGAACACCTGCGCCGACACCGGCCTTCCTTCCGCGTCGCACAGCAGACCGATCACGATCTGCATCTTGCCTTTTTTGCCATCCCGGTTGTAGCCGAACGCGGCGAGCGAGCAGTGCGTTCCCTCGAAGTAGCTTGACGTGATGTCATAGAGGAAAACGCGCCCGGCGCCACGGGGGAACAGCGCCTTTTCCATGGCGGGCTGGTTCGCGAGCAGTGATTCCAGCGCCTCATACCAGTCGTTCAGCGCGCCGGTCGCCGGGTTGTCCAGAATGCGGGCAAGCGGGCTGCCCGCGAAGTCATCGCGCAACGCCCGTTTGGAGAATGGCAGAGGGTTGACGACCCGGTCGACAATCATCGCGGCGATAGCATGTCGGTGATTCCTCGGAAGCAGATCAAGCGGAGCGACGACGCCCAGTTGCTCCATCAGCCGCCACACGCCCCAGACGTGGCCGAAATCAAGCGCGTCCTCGAAATGCACGTCGGATGCCGAAATGGTGTCGCCGCCGTCGCCGTTTCGCAGGGCCGTGTCGATGGCCTGCACCACATGTTCGGGCAGCGGGGACAAATTCATTATCGTGCGCGTGCGGGGTTTTCCCTCCTCGTTTCGGTAAGACTGCACAATGAAGGGGTAGCGATAAGTTTTGTTCTCGTGAGGCCTTGGGATGTAAGCCACGCGCATCTTCATTACTACAGTATATAGGTGACAATCAGGGTTGTCAATAGGTGCTAATAAATATTAAAGCGTCTGTATTCATAGCTACATTATCGAGCCATTTTTAATCCCGATCCGCTTGTTTACTGGCTTTTTTATTCATTTATGCCCGATTTGGGGGTAAACTTCCGTTTATACTGGTTCTCAATCAGTTTTACCCACTGCGGATACAGCAGTTCTCAATTGGTTTTACCTGTCGCGCACCCACATCGGGGATGTGGGTGGCACCCATCTCTCTGGGTAAAACCAACTATGGTTCAATACCAAGTTTTTTCATCTTCCGCCAGAGGGTGACGGGACTGATGCCGAGCTCGCGGGCAGCGGCGGCGCGGACTCCGGAATGCTTCCTGAGAGCATCCTCGACCGCGCCTTTCTGCGCCGCATCAAGAGGTGATTCCGTGTTAATTCCACCGCCGCGCGCCGGCGGCTGCAATTTCACTATCTCTACCGGCAGATGTTCCGCTTCAATCGTATTCCCGTGGCACAAAACGAAGGCGTGTTCGATGATATTCTCAAGTTCGCGCACGTTTCCCGGAAATGCATGGCGCATGAGGAAGTCCATCGCCTCGTTTGAGACGCCGGTTATTTTTCTGTTCCGCTTCAGATTGAACGAATTTATGAAATGCTCGATGAGAAGAGGGATATCCTCCCGGCGGCGGGCTATCGGCGGCAACTCTATGCGCACCACGTTCAGGCGATAATAAAGGTCCTGCCGGAATTTCCCCTCTTGCATGAGTTCCGATAGATTTCTGTTTGTGGCGGCGATCACTCTCACGTCGGCTTTTATTGTAGCCGTCGCTCCCAGAGGCTCGTATTCCTTCTCCTGGAGCACCCGCAGCAGTTTAACCTGGAAGGCGGGTGAAATGTCGCCTATCTCGTCGAGGAACACCGTGCCGCTCTCGGCCAGCGCGAACCGGCCCGGTTTGTCCCTCCGTGCATCGGTAAAGGCGCCTTTCACGTAGCCGAACAGTTCGGATTCAAGCAGGTTGTCCGGCAGCACTCCGCAGTTCACTACAACATAAGGCTTATCTTTTCTCAGGCTGAGGTTGTGGATCGCCCGCGCGAAAAGCTCCTTGCCGCTGCCGCTGGGCCCCTCGATCAGCACGGTGCTTTCGCTCTCGGCGATGTCGGGCATGATAGAGAATATCTTCTGGATTTCCCGGTTCTTGCTGACTATGTCCTCGAACGTGTAAAGCTTCTGTATTTCCTTCTTAAGAGCCTCGATGGCCGAAAGGTCGCGGAAAGTCTCCACTCCGCCGATCATTCCGCCGCTCCTGTCCCGCAGAACGGACGCGCTGACGCTTATGGGAATCGTATTTCCTTCTTTATTAATGATGTTAAGTGGACGGTCTATAATCTCGGCGCCGCTTCGTATAGCCTCTTCCAGCGCGCAGGAGTTCTGGCAGATGCTGGCGTGAAAAATATCATGGCAGAACTGCCCGACCGCCTCCTCGCGGGTGAATCCCGTTATCCGCTCCGCCGCCCGGTTGAAAGACGTTATCCGTTTTTCCCCGTCTATAGTGAACACACCGTCCGCGATGCTGTCCAGGATGGTGCTGAAAAATTCCGTATATTTCATCTCGCATATATTTTAGGGCATAAACGGGCCGCCGGAAATAGCGGGGCGGAGCAAAGTTGTGCGGCCGGTGAACGGATGCAATATATTTTTCGTATACCTCCGATCGGGGGGACAAGGGTATAATAAGAGAACAAGGTGGCCGTTCACGGCCGATTAGAATGTGAATGAAACTGAGATGAAAAAGGGGAATTCGACAGTCCTTCCGGAGCGGGAGGGACGGGGGGCGGCAGCCACCCGTTAAAGATAGAACCGGGGAAGCGGGGAGGAGATATTCCAGGAAAGGAAGTCCGAATAACAGGAGGCTTCCCGGAAAATACAATCGTTACTGTTCACAGTCCGTCAGAATGTTAATGAAAATAAGTTAAACAGGGAAAATATACAGTCCTTCCGGAGCGGGAGGCACGGGGGGCGGCAGCCACCCGTTAAAGATAGAACCGGGGAAGTGGGGAGGAGATATTCCAGGAAAGGAAGTCCGAATAACAGGAGGTTTCCCGGAAAATACAATCAATGTTACAAATGTTCCTGGGAAGAAATGCCGTGAACGGTTACAGAACAAGATTCGTCCGAAAGACCGCGGAGGTGAAATGAATGGACCGATATTCCCGCAGGAATTTTATAAAAGCGGCTGTTGCGGCCGAGATGCTGCTTCTTCTTCCGTATCCGCTCCGGCGGGTTCTCGCCGAAGAGGAAAAATCGCTGAGACTGAATGAAATCATGGTCCGGAGGCTCCTGGAAAACGGAGTATCGGACCCAATGGAGTTTATCTTCTGCGCGGACGTGCACGTCCCCTTCGACGACAGGGGTGTTTTTCAAAAGATCATTAAAAGAGCGAATGAACTGAAGGTGGGTTTTGTGATGTTCGGCGGCGACTGCGTTCAGGTCGGCAATCCGGCCAACTACAAGATTTTCCTTCGCGAGCTGAAAAAATTCGAAATGCCGGTGATCTGCGCAATAGGAAATCACGATACTTCATTCGAAGATTACTCCGACCAGCGGGAATGGAAAAAGCGTTTCGGTGAAACGCATTTCAGGTTCGACGCGGGAGGAGTAAGAATAATTGCGCTCAACAACGCCGATTTCACACTGTCCGGGGAGGATTACGGATTTCTTGAGGAATCGCTGGAAACCGATCTCCGAAAAATCATAACCATGCACAGGCCGGTGAATTATATAAATCCCCTTTACTCGACGCCCCTCGAAGATAAAACCGGCAGGTTCCGGGCGCTTGTTGAGAAGGGCGGCGTTACCGCCGTTCTCACCGGCCACGAACATCACTACGGACTGTACGAAATCAACGGCGTCAAATATATCGTCTCCGGCGGGGCGGGCGGCAGACTGAACGATACGACGGAAAATAATTTCCATCATTTTCTCCGGATCAGGGCCGGAAAGGACTCATTCGATTTCCAGGTCGAAAAAATCTGAACGCATCGAAGCGGAGACATGGTTTCGAATTTCCGAGGGAATCAATCTTGAGCAGTACCGCTTTATGACCCATTGGTTACTGTTCACAGTCCGTCAGAATGTTAATGAAAATGAGTCAAACAGGGAAAACATACAGTCCTTCCAGAGCGGGAGGCACGGGGGGCGGCAGCCACCCGTTAAAGATAGAATCGGGGAAGTGGGA
>Ga0265297_10011905_pt1 | contig 10553 bp, 6 predicted proteins | sample Munlanlwell13791_FD_192502 | JGI IMG/M metagenome (GOLD analysis project Ga0265297, IMG submission 192502) | Leachate microbial communities from a municipal landfill in Southern Ontario, Canada - Leachate well 137-91 | ecosystem: Engineered > Solid waste > Landfill > Unclassified | place...
CCCGCGTTTTACGTTTGATAATTTTATCGTAGGCGCTTCCAACCGAATGGCGCATGCGGCATCTTTAGCGGTTTCAAATGCTCCGGGAAAATCCTACAACCCGCTTTTTATTTATGGAGGGGTGGGGCTTGGCAAGACTCACCTTATGCAGGCGATAGCAAACCACGCATTTACTCAAAATTCGCAGGCAAAAATAAAATACATTTCTTCGGAAAAATTTACAAATGAACTTATTATGGCGATACAAAACCGTTCAACGGAAAAATTCCGCCAAAAATACAGAAATATCGACCTTCTTTTAATCGACGACATCCAGTTTTTAGCCGGCAAAGAAGCTGCCCAAGAAGAATTTTTCCACACCTTTAATGTATTATACGACTACCACAAGCAAATCGTTGTCTCCTCAGACAGGCCGCCCAAAGAAATACCTAAATTAGAGGAGAGGCTTGTTTCGCGTTTTAGCTGGGGCCTGGTTGTAGACATCCAGCTTCCTGATTTTGAAACACGGGTTGCCATTTTAAGGAAAAAACTGGAAAAAGACCCCGTAAAGATAGACGAAGATGTTATTACTTTTGTTGCCAAAAACATAACCACAAACATCCGGGAGCTGGAAGGCGCCCTCATAAGAATTATCGCGTATTCTTTGATAGAAAATAAGCCTATCACCTTTGATTTAGCAAAGGAAATCCTGAAAGATATGGTTAAAGAAATCTACAAAAGAGTGACGCCGGATGTTATACTGGAGAGGGTAAGCAATTATTTTAACATTTCCAGGGAAGACCTGAAAAAAGGCAAGCGCAGTAAAACCCTGGTATTGCCCAGGCAAATAACCATGTATTTGGTAAGAGAGCTAACTGACCTTTCCTTACCGGAAATTGGCGTGTCCATGGGGGCCAAGCATCACACAACAATTCTTTACGCGCACACGAAGGTTAAAGAGGAATTAAAAGGCAACGAAAAGCTCAAACTTATTGTTGACAGCATTAAACAGGAAATTAAGAGCTTATAAAAAAATTTTTGTGGATAAAAATGCTGGTTTTATTTTTTGTTTCTGATACAATTACTGTTCTTAACAGATTTCACAGGGCCTATTACGACTACTACTTATGAAGTTTATTATTAATAAAGAAGTACTATTAGATAACCTGCAAAAAGTTTTAGGGCCAACCGCCTCAAAACAAAACTTCCCCATTTTAAACAGCGTGCTTATCTCATCTACCGGCAACAAGCTAAAATTTACCGCAACCGACCTGGATATTACTATTATTACATTGCAGGATGCGAACATTATAGAAAAAGGTAAAATCGCCGTTCCCATGAAGAGGTTTATCTCTATAATACGGGAGCTTCCTTCGGAGGATATAACCATTGAAATGGCGAAGAGTAACCTTTTAATAAGCTGTGGAAAAATTGAGTTCAAAATAAGCACACTAAACGCAGCAGAATTTCCCCAAATAGAAGAAGAAAAAGACGTGTCTCTGATTAGAATAAACCCAATCGTGCTCGAAGAAATGATCCGGATGACATCTTTTTGTGTGGGGTATGAGGATGTTAATTATGTTTTAAACGGGATACTTTTCGACATTAGCGAAGACACAATAAGCCTCGTTGCTACAGACGGAAAAAGATTATCATTTATAAAAAAACAACTGCCGCCAAACCAGCCGGAAATTAAAACAAAAATCTCATTTATATTGCCGATTAAAGCAATAAACGAACTTTATAAATTAATAAAAGAAAAAGAAGAGGATATCTTTCTTTTCGTAAAAGAAAACCGGGTTGGGTTCGATTTTAAAAATACACAATTTATTACAAGGCCCATAGAGGGGGAATTCCCCAATTACCTGCAATACATACCCAACGAAACCAAAGATAAGCTAGCAGTTAACCGGCAGGATTTTTCACTCGCCTTAAGAAGGGCGGATTTGCTTTCAACGCAGGATTATCAGGGGGTCAGGTTTGAATTAAAAAAGGACAGCCTGGTTATTTCGAAGTCAACACCCCAATTAGGAGAAGCAAAGGAAGTGATTGCAGCGAGGTATACCGGAGCGAACCTTGAGATAGGGTTTAATCCAAACTATTTAATTGATGCTTTAAAGAACTTAACTGACGCAGAAGTTAGTTTCGAATTTTTCGGGGCAGACAAACCCGCAGTTCTTAGAAAGGAAGGTTTCATTTATCTCATCCTTCCTATGAAAATATAGGGCAACCGGGCGAACCAGCAAATAACGTGGCAACACACATTAAAAATATAATAGAGCAGTTTTTAAAAGAAAAAAAAACCGAAGCCAAAAGCACAGGAAAAATAGAAAGAATAGTAGAAGAAAATCTGGGCGAGAATTTAAAAAAACACGTAAGGCTGCAGAGAATATATAAAAAAACCCTCATTTTTTGTTCCGATTCCTCAAGCGCAAGTTATGAATTCAGGCTACGGAGAGAAATTTTGCTTAAAGCCGTAAAGAAAGAATTCCCCGACATAGAAGGAGTAAAAATAAAAATAGGCGAATATGACTGAACAGACAAAAACACAAAAATACGACGCAACCACGATACAGATTTTAGGCGGCATTGAGGCGGTAAGAAAACGCCCCGCAATGTATATCGGAGACACCACTGCCCGCGGGTTGCATCATTTGGTCTATGAAGTTGTCGATAACAGTATCGATGAAGCAAGCGCGGGTGTTTGCGATAAGATAAAAGTTGTAATTCAATCTGATAACAGCGTGTCTGTGGAGGATAACGGTAGAGGCATACCCGTTGATATTCATAAGACAGTAAATAAGCCGGCGCTGGAGGTTGTTCTTACGATGCTGCACGCCGGAGGAAAATTTGACCACAAAGCTTATAAAGTAAGCGGAGGGTTGCACGGCGTAGGTGTCAGCGTTGTTAATGCACTTTCCGAATGGATGGAAGCGGAGGTGAAAAGAGACGGCAAAGTTTATCATCAGCGGTTTGAAAAAGGCCACGCCAAGACGCAGATGAAAACAATCGGCAAAGCTAAAACTACCGGAACGAAAATTACCTTTAAGCCGGATAAAGAAATATTTAAAGAAATAGATTTTTCTTTTGACATTTTGTCGCAGCGGCTAAGAGAACTCGCTTTTTTAAATACCAACGTAGAAATAATACTTAACGACGAAAGAACAGAAAAGGAAGTTGTCTTTAAATTCAAAGGTGGGCTTGTATCGTTTATTGAGTATCTCAATCATCATAAAACCCCGCTGCACAATAAAGTTATAAGTTTCAACAGAGAAAAAGACGAGGTTATTGTAGAGGGCGCGATTCAATACAACGATGGCTATAAAGAAAATATTTTTTCTTTCGCAAACAATATAAATACTATCGAGGGAGGAACTCACCTTACAGGTTTTAAAACCGCGCTAACGCGGGCGATAAATCAATACGCTAAAGGAAAGAACCTCCTCAAGGATATGGATAGCATTTCCGGAGAAGATATAAGGGAAGGTTTGTGCGCGGTGGTAAGCGTAAAACTCCCTAACCCGCAATTCGAAGGCCAAACCAAAACGAAACTAGGCAATTCCGAAATCGACGGTATGGTTGCTTCGGCAGCCTTTGAGGCGCTAAGCTCTTTTTTTGAGGAGACGCCGTCGGTTGCAAATAAAATCGTAGAAAAAACTATTCTTGCCGCACGCGCAAGAGAAGCCGCGAGAAAAGCAAGAGAACTTACCCGCAGAAAAGGCGCGCTGGATATGGGCGGCCTTCCCGGTAAACTCGCCGATTGTTCAGAGAGAAACCCCCAGGCTTGCGAGGTTTATATTGTAGAAGGAGAAAGCGCCGGCGGCAGCGGCAAGCAGGCGCGTAATAGAAATTTTCAGGCGATCCTGCCGATGAGGGGTAAAATCTTGAACGTAGAAAAAGCCAGGCTTGATAAAATTTTAGCCAATGAAGAAATCCGGACGATAATTTCCGCGCTGGGCACAGGCGTGGGCGAGGAGTTTGATATTACAAAACTACGATATCATAAAGTTATAATTATGGCCGATGCCGACGTTGACGGATCTCATATCCGCACCCTTGTGCTTACTCTTTTTTTCCGCCAGCTGCCCAAACTAATAGAGGACGGATATATTTATATCGCGCAGCCGCCGCTCTATCGCATAAAAAGAAGAGACCTGGAAGAATATATCCATACCGAAAAAGACATGAACGAAATTATTTTAAAACTTGGCACAAAGGCCGCAAGACTTTCAAAAACAGGCAAGGGCGGACAGGAATTTTCCGAAAAAGAAATGGAAAAGATAATCAACAGCCTTATAGAGCTTGAAAAATTAAGCTATTCCCTTGAGCGTAAAGGCATAGCTTTTAAAGATTATGTTGCTGCCGTGGATGAAAAAAAGAAAAAATACCCGATGTATAAAGTGCAGGTCAACAATAAGGTATTTTTTGTCTTTGACGATGATGAGCTTTCTGATTATAAAGATAAAGAAGACTTAGATAGTGTGGAAATTTTTGAGTCCTATCAGATAAAGGAAATCGGCATTGAATTCGCCAAACACGGGCTATCGCTTAGAGACTATTTGCCGCAGGCGCAGGAAAAATTTGTTTTAACTAACGATGAAACCAAAGAAGACGTGAAATGTACAAGCTTAAAAATGGTGCTTGAAGAAGTGAAAAAGATTGCGACAAAAGGCATGCATATCCAAAGATACAAAGGCTTAGGAGAAATGAACCCGGAACAGTTGTGGGAAAGCACGATGGATCCGGAGAAGCGCACCTTGGTTAAAGTAACCCTTGAGGACGCGGTTGAAGCCGACAGGATTTTTACTCTGCTAATGGGCGAAGAAGCTGAACCGCGCAGGGAATTTATCCAGGCCCACGCGCATGAGGTAAAGAATTTAGATGTTTAACGCAGATATTCGCGCAACCAACGCTGATTTACGCAGATGAAAAAATATCTGCGACCAGCTGCGTTAGATTTGCGATAGTCTGCGTTAAAAAAATTAAATAATATGCAAGAACAAACCAATAAAGGCAAAATTATAACCCGCTATCTCGAAGAGGAGATGCAGGAGTCGTATCTCTCTTACTCGATGAGCGTTATCGCCGGCCGCGCCCTTCCGGATATCCGTGACGGCCTTAAGCCGGTTCAGAGAAGAATCATGTACGCGATGAACGAGCTCCACCTTCGTTATAATCAGCCGCATAAAAAATGCGCAAGAATTGTCGGAGAGTGTCTCGGTAAATACCATCCGCATGGAGACCTCTCGGTTTATGATGCTCTGGTTAGAATGGCGCAGGATTTTTCCTTGAGATATCCGCTTATAAACGGCCAGGGTAACTTTGGTTCGATAGACGGCGACCCTCCCGCAGCAATGCGTTATTCTGAAGCGCGGCTTTCAAAAATTGCGGACTATGTTCTTCAGGATATCGATAAAGACACAGTTAAGTTTTTCCCTAATTTTGATAACTCGCTTACCGAACCCGAAGTTCTGCCTTCGGTTGTGCCAACGCTTCTTGTTAACGGCGCAAGCGGTATCGCGGTTGGTATGGCGACAAATATGCCTCCGCATAATTTGGGCGAAGTTTGCGACGCGCTCGAGCATTTAATCGATAATCCCACGGCCTCAATTAAAGAGCTGCATAAATTTGTGAAGGGGCCGGATTTTCCAACCGGCGCAATCATCTGCGGCAAAGGGGAGCTCCTTAAAATGTATGAGGAAGGCAAAGGCAAGATGATCCTTCGTGCCAGATCAACCATTGAGCACGAAAAAGGAAGATCGCAGATAATTATTACGGAAATACCTTACCAGCTGAATAAAACCAACCTTATAGAATCTATCGCCGGGCTGATTACGGACAAAAAAATCGAAGGCGTTTCTGATTTGCGTGACGAATCCGATAAAGACGGCATACGCATACTTTTAGAGCTCAAGAGAGACGTTGAACCGCAAATCATACTTAATCAACTCTACAAACATACCAACCTGGAAACCACTTTCGGCGCGATATTCCTCGCGCTTGTAAACAGAAAGCCGGTAATCCTCACGCTAAAGGAAATGCTGGCGCACCACATAAGTTTTCGTAAGGAAGTAATTGTAAGAAGGACAAAGTTCGAACTCGATAAAGCCCAGAAACGCGCGCATATTTTGGAAGGATTAAAAATCGCACTGAAATATTTAGACCAGGTAGTAGCGCTGATTAAAAAATCAAAGAACGTCCAGGAAGCCAAAGAAAACTTAATCAAGAAATTTGATTTAAGCGAAGTGCAGGCCCAGGCAATTTTAGATATGCAGTTAGCCAGGCTTTGCGCTTTGGAGCGGGATAAAATAGACCAGGAATATATGGAGCTCTTGAAAAAAATCGAGCTGTACAATTCTATCTTGGCCTCGGAGAAGAAACAGGAGGCGTTGATAAAAGAAGAGCTTAAGATTTTAAGAGAGCTGTTCGCTGACGAACGCCGCACCGAGATTGTCGCTAAAACAGAAGAAATCGAAATCGAAGATTTAATCGTAGAAGAAGATATGGTGGTGACTATAAGCGGCTCCGGTTACATAAAACGCATGCCTTTAACTGCCTACCGCCAGCAAAAACGCGGCGGCAGGGGTGTCGCTGCCATGACTACGTCGGAAGAAGATTTTGTCGAGCACCTTTTTGTTGCTTCAAGTAAAGATACGCTTTTGGTTTTTACGGATGAAGGGAAAATTTACCCCATTAAAACTTACGAAGTCCCGCTTGGAAGCCGCACTTCAAAAGGAAGGGCAATAATAAATCTTTTAAGCCTTACCTCTAAAGAAAAAATCACAAAAGTTTTATCTACGAAGGAATTCGAACCGAAACAGTTCATATTAATGGCGACAGAAGGCGGCATCATAAAAAGAACTTCACTTGATCTCTTTGCTAATATAAGAAAGAGCGGAATCTGCGCCATAACTTTAGATAAAGATGACCGTCTTGTTGGCGCAGGTATCTGCGAAGACAAGGATGAAGTCATACTTATTACTGAAAAAGGCAAGTCTATCCGTTTTGAAGCCAAAGACATAAGGCCTACAGGCAGGCAATCGCAAGGTGTGCGCGGGATGAAGCTTGGTAAGGGTGACGTGGTTGTCGGCATGGTGCTCTTGGAAGGCACGCTTAAAAAAGAAGATTTTTATATTCTTACTGCGACCGAAAACGGTTTCGCAAAGAGAAGCCACATCGAAGAATACCGCCTTCAGTCAAGAGGCGGCAAGGGCATAATTAATATCAAAGTTTCTTCAAAAATAGGAGATGCAAAAGGAGTTATACTCGTTAATGAGAGCGATGAAGTTATGTGTATAACCCAGAAGGGGATCCTCATCAGAACAAAAATAAAAGACATCCGTTCTTCCGGCCGCTCAACTCAAGGCGTTAAGATAATTAACCTTGAGTCAGGGGATAAGCTTTCTACTATCGCCAGAATTTTACCGGAAGAGTAAATCCTGCCGCGCGATAGGTACGTAAAGAACATCAATCCGTAAGTAAAATGCAAGAAAAATATTTTAACCCAAAAAGCGCTGAATCAAACGCAGCCTTGGGGTTAATCCCGTTGCCAGAATTCTCTGCCCGCTCGCCCGCCGTAAAGCGGACAGGGTGGGCAAGGCTATGTCCGTGGATGAATGGCGGAGCGGGACGTCGCCCCGCAGGGGCGAACAAAAAAGGATCTATAGGTATAACCTGTGGTGCTCCAGCCTGCCCGGTTTGCGAAAACAAAAAATGGAGCAAGATTTATCGCATAAATGCATGGGACATTGAAGAGTGCCATGCTTGCGGTTTCGCGAAAATTAACCCGCCACCCTCCCGCGGCAGCCGGCAGGAATGTTACTCAAAAGAAGAAGTTATTATCCGCAACGCCCCGAAAAAATCATTTTCCAGAAATTTTTCGCGGACGATGAAACAATTCTTTAGTAAGATAACCAAGCGTAATAAAAGCGAAATATTCTACAACAAACTACGTAAACATCTTCCGCCTGGCGCAAAAATTTTGGATATCGGCTGCGGCGGCGGAAGTTTCCTGAGGCTTGCGAAAAACCGGTTTAATTGTGCGGGTGTAGAAATATCCGAATATCTGGTATCTTTGGCCGGGGGAATTGAAGGAGCGGATATTAAATGGGGTAATTTTCTGGACGTGGATTTTAAGGGTGAAACATACGATGGGATTACGCTGATATCACTGCTTGAACATTTAGATGACCCTCTATGCGCGCTTAGAAAATGTTTCAACCTTCTCAAGAAAGACGGAATCCTGTTGCTTAAAACCGTAAACTACGAATGCTTAAACCGGAAAATAAAAAAATCCAGATGGACGGGTTTCCGTCCGCCCGACCACGTTGTATATTTTACCCCGCGCAACCTTTCGCAAATTCTTAAAAAAGCCGGGTTTAGCAAGATAAAAGTTAAGGCCTGGCCGTTTAATGATAATATGTATTGCGACGCTTTCAAGTGAGATACAACACCGCTAAATCGCAAAGAAGACACAAAGACGCAAAAAATTCTTTGCGCTTTTGCGGCATTTTGCGGCTTTGCAGTGTAAAGTATGTTTTAGATCGGTAAATAAGCGATTGACAAAATAGATTTAGTATTTAAAATAGACACGATTTTATCAGATAGCAGATGACAGATAGCAGTTATGCAGATGGTTTTATTCTATCTGCCATCTGCTATCTGAAGCTCGTCCCCATCGTCTAGCCTGGTTCAGGACATCGCCCTTTCACGGCGACGGCGCCAGTTCAAATCTGGCTGGGGACGTGAAATTTCTCCGCTAGAGCGGAGAAATTTCAACCCGCCGGAGTCATGGTAAATTTCTCTGTCCGTGGAACGGACAAGGAAATTTACCATGTATCTAGCGAAGGCGGGATAATATATGCACAACCATCGTAACATTAAATAGTATGCAACAAAAGAAAAAACCCGTTGGCGTAATAATTATTGGCACGTTTAATCTGGTAGTGTTAGGTATAATCCAACTTATAACCTTTTTGATACCGCAAAACTGGCAAATAATAGATAAACTGCTTAAAGAAAACGGTGTCAATGTTAACCTGTCGCCCTCCTTGCTAAAAATAATGATTATTATACAAAGCGCGGTTTCTTTGATTTTTATCATTTGCGGAGCAGGGCTGCTTCTTAAGAAGGAATGGGCAAGGAAATTTACCGTATACTTCGCCTTTATTATAGCTGCGCTGCTATTACTTTCGGTGTTACTGTCCCCGGCATCCATACGCCAGGCGATATTCCAGATAATCTATCCCGGTATCCTGATTATTTATTTTACCAATAGGAACGTTGAAGACTATTTTAGAAACACAGATGATAGCAGATTGCAAAACAGATAATCACAGATATGAAATTCCAAATCACAAATTCCAAGCATCAAATAAATTTCAATGATTCAATGAACAAAATCCCAAGCCCTATGTGTTTGGAACATTGGAATTTAAAGAATTGGAACTTATTTGTAATTTTGTGCTTGGAGCTTGGAATTTCATGTTTATCTGTGACTATCTGCTTCCCAAATCTGTGCTAATCTGTGTAAGACAAATATAATAAAATATGTGCGGAATACTTGGTTATATCGGAAAAGAAAGAGCGCTTGGTACGTTTCTGGATGGCTTATCGAGGCTCGAGTACAGAGGCTATGATTCCTGCGGGGTGGTAGGCATAAAAGAAGGGAATTTTTTTCTTAAAAAGCACCCTGGGAAAATTCATGAGCTGCGCAATGGGTTAAAAGACTTTCTTGAAGAAAAATTTCCAATAGGGATTTTTCATACACGTTGGGCAACTCATGGCCGCCCAAGCCAGGCGAATGCGCATCCCCACCTTGATTGCAAAAGTCAAATAGCAATAGTGCATAACGGAATTATCGAAAATTACCTTGAGCTTAAAGAAAGCCTGATGCGGGAAGGGCACAAATTCGTGAGCGAAACCGATACGGAAGTGGTGGTTCACCTGATAGAAAAGTTTTATAAGGGTTCGCTTGGTGAAGCTGTCTGTAAGGCAATAAAAAAACTTCATGGCTCCTTTTCCCTGGGGGTCATTTCCTTAAAAGACCCAGCGCGGTTAATCGCTGTTAGAAAAGGAAGCCCTTTGATTGTAGGGTTGGGCAAAGACGGAAATTTCATCGCTTCAGATATCCCGGCGATATTACCTTTTGCAAAAGAAGTAGTATATCTAAAAGACGAAGAAGTGGCGGTTATAAGAAATGATAAAGTTGAGATTTTTACTTTCAAGGGCGCGCCCGTAAAACTTAAGATAGAGAGAATCCACATTAAACCCCAGGATGCCGAGAAAAAAGGCTTTGAGCATTTTATGCTTAAAGAAATCCACGAACAACCGGAAGTGTTAAAAAGAATATTGTCTTTATATGTGAAAAGAAACGCCATAGAGTTTCCTTATCTTAATTTGGGTGAAAAATATTTAAAGTCGCTTAAAAATATTTTTATTACCGCCTGCGGCACCGCTTACCACGCCGGTTATGTCGCTAAATATTTCCTGGAAAAATATTGCGACATGGATGTGGAAATAGATACTTCATCGGAGTTTCGTTATCGAACCCTTAACGTAACGAAAAACGATTT
>Ga0265297_10011906_pt1 | contig 10552 bp, 7 predicted proteins | sample Munlanlwell13791_FD_192502 | JGI IMG/M metagenome (GOLD analysis project Ga0265297, IMG submission 192502) | Leachate microbial communities from a municipal landfill in Southern Ontario, Canada - Leachate well 137-91 | ecosystem: Engineered > Solid waste > Landfill > Unclassified | place...
AAATTTCCTTTTTCCAGAATGTTTTTAACTCTTTCATTCAAAACGGTCCCATTTGAAGTCAGGCTAATGCATATGTTGTTATTGATTTTTACAATTCTTTCCCAGATTTCATAAAAGATATCTATTAGAAAGGGTTCTCCCCCCAGAAAAAAAGAAGACTTAAGATGTGGAAGGTATTCTTCGATCTGATCAACGAACTTTGAATCGTAGACACATTTATTATCATGGTTCGCACTATGTGTTTTAACATTAACAGAGTTTCCGTTAACACACATTTTACAGGCAAGATTGCAACTGTTGTTAAGCTGAAATTCAAGGTTTTCCGGATATTTACCATAATTTTTTAAAAAATCATACTGTTGATTGGGTTTGTAAATATCAGATACCAACGAACTGCATCCAAGACAACCCCTGGTCAGATTATGTTTTTGTATACATTTTCTTAGATGTTTTATTCTCTTTCCGTTCCAAACCTCGCTGACCGAATTTGCAGGATAATGGCCTAGAACATACATTCTATTATTATAACAGGCATTAATACGTCCGTCCAACGTAAAATACAATGAACCGAAAGGTGCATAACAGAAGGCTTTTTTCTGTTTCACGGATTTATTAAATAAAGATTTGATTTTACCTGCCAACATTTACATGTATGTTTTATAACATTAAGTCATGGTGCCCATAATACAAAAATATGCAATTTTTAAGATATTTTTTGTTAATTTTGAAGCATAAAAAGGCATTGAAACAGGATGAAAAAGAAACTTTTACTAATAAACTGCCTTGACCTGAATGTATATCCTGAAAAAGAAAATTACAACCAACTGCCCATAATAACTGCATACGAACCAATACATCTTGGAATTATTGCCGCATTGACGCCTGACGACTGGGATATAGAACTCTTAGATGAAAATTTTGAACAATTTAACTATATTCCGGCCGACCTGGTTGCTATTTCTTCTTATACAACAAGCATTAATCGTGCTTATTACATTTCTACTCTTTACCGCGAAAAAAACATTCCCGTTGTTTTAGGGGGTATACATGCAACATTTTTCCCGGAAGAAGCCATGCAATATGTACAAACAGTTGCTGTGGGAAAAGCAGAAGGCTTATGGCTCGAAATTATTAGCGATTTCAATGATGGTAACCTGAAGCCAGTTTATTATAGCAATGAAAACACCAGGTTGTGTTTTACCCCAGACAGGAACATCTACAAAAAATACAAATATCCCATTGCGACAATAATAGCTTCAATGGGATGCCCTCACAGATGTTCTTTCTGTGACATTCCTGTTACAAACAAGGAGTATTATTTAAGAGATGTTGATGAAATAATTGAAGACCTGAAACGGGTACATCAGGATTTTTTTATCTTCAATGATGATAATTTTATTGGCAGCACGGATGCACATAAAGCACGTGTGGCAGAACTTCTAAAAAAAATAATTGCGAATGGGATACGGAAAAAATGGATGTGTGTAACTTCTATAAACATTTCTGCTTATGAAAATATTCTTGACCTGGCAAAAAAAGCAGGTTGTGTCATGATGTTTATCGGAATTGAATCGTTTAAAAAAGATGAGTTGAGTGTTTACAATAAAGGCTTCATAAAGAATTTTTCGGATAACCATTTCAGCAAGGCATTTGATGCAATCCACAAACACAAAATAGCCATAACGGGAGGTTTTTTTTGCGGTATTGACGGCGATACGCTTGAAGATATTGAGAGCAAGAAGAACGACATTATTAAAAGCAAGGTTGACAGTTTTACATATACTTTTTATACACCACTGCCCAAGACAAAAATTTATAATGAATTGGAAAAACATGACCGCCTTCTGTATACCTGTTATCCTCAGGACTGGATTTATCATAATCTGAGTTGTGTCATATTTAAACCACAGACGGATACGCATGATGCATACTTTATGTCCTATATGAAGGCGGCGATTGACCTGCATAGCTACAGAGTTTTTTTTAAAAAATTCCTACATTTGATATTCCGGGTGAGAAGTATCCGCCGGACCATTGATGCATTCTTTATATTAAAGAACTTTCATAACAACATTGACCGGTATAGATTTTTCAGAGTACTTTACAAGCATATTAAGTATAATTATTAAATGCTATGAATGATTAAGTTTAAATAAATCTTATGATGATAACAATACTCATAATATTCACTTTTTTAATAGTAACCCTTTTTATATTACTATTTCTTTTGCTTAAAACAGATTTCAAACCGGACTTATTTTATCGCTCATTTCATAAAATAAATGATGTAGAGAACTATTATAATAAATACACTAAGAAATACCTCGAGGTAGTTCCCAGCGCCATACAGTCGCACAGAACGGCGGAAGAACCGGAGATGTTCGAATATTTTATGGCCTCAATGGGTATAAGCGATGGCATGCGCCTGCTTGATGCAGGTTGCGGTGTCTGCGGCCCGGCAGTGTATTTTGCATCAAAATATGACATTCGTATTGACGCCGTGACCAACTCGGAGGTGCAGCTGCAGATTTCAAAAGAAAATATTGAAAAAAACGACCTTTGTGGTAAAATAAGTGTGGTAAAAGGTGACTACCATTTTCTTGACAGGGATTATAATCACGGGGCTTATGATGTGGTATATTTTCTTGAATCTTATGGCCATGCCTGCGACCATAAAAAAGCCCTTAAATCTGCATCAAAGCTGTTGAAAAAAGGAGGGGTGTTGTATATCAAAGATTACTTTAAAAGAGATGTAAAAAACATGAAGGTTATAAAAAAGGTTAGCAGCAATATGAATAAAAAATATTTTTACAACCTTCCTGACTTGTACTACACCCTTCACATATTACGCAACCTGGATTTTGAAATTATCAAAACCGGCGTTCCCCGATTTGAGCATGATATGGGTGAAAAAGCTGTGGAATTTGAACGAAATAACAACATTGACCTTTTTGGCGAATACAAGGTTTACGGGCGTATTGCCTATGCCGACCTGCTGGAACTGGTGTTCAGGAAAACCTAACACAGAAACCCGTGAAACTGAAGGCTGCATATAAACTGACAAAACTTGTACGCTTATCCGACTGGTGGAATTTTATTTTTCCACCCATACTTGCTTTGGCATATATGCAATTTTTTATTTATTATCTTTCTCCGGAAAAGATTGCCCTGGATTTGATGTTGTTTTTTATCAGTTTTGTCGGCACGGCAGCCTATGGTTTTCTTTTAAATGATATTACGGATATTGATGAAGATTTACAAGCCGGTAAAGCGAATTTTGCAGCCACCCTGAAATCTTTCCGGCGGTATTTATTTTTGTTTGTTACAATTGTTATTTCCATACTGCCGTGGTTTTTTCTGCATTATAATATTATTGCTATAAGCCTTTTTACAGCGCAGATTATATTGGTTTCGGTATATTCCCTGCCTCCCTTTCGGATAAAAAGATTTGCACTGGCGGGCATGCTTACCGATGCACTATATTGTAGCCTTATTCCGGCGTTTATTGCCCTCAGTTTGTTCAGGTATCATAATGAAATACCTTCTAAAGGCTGGATTCTTCTGGCCGTGATTTTCATCATGGCTTTTTCAAAAGGAATACGCAATATCCTTGCGCACCAGATAGCCGACCACGACATCGACAGGAATAACCAGCTGATAACCTTTGCTGTGAACAGGGGAGTTCATAAAACGCAAATGCTGATAAATAATTTTTTAATTCCTTTAGAAATCTTAAGCCTTGGTGTTGCAGCTTATTATATTTTAAGTAAAACAGGTGTAAATCTTGTTGTTCTTTTGATTTTAATAGCAGTTTCAGCTGCATATGCCATTTATAAAGCACCAAAACTCAATGTGCATCAGTTTATGCACCGCTACCTTAACGATATTTATGAAGACATAGTACCCCTTTTCTTCCTTGTGTTATTGTGCCTTTTTGACCTGAGGTATATTTTACTGCTGGCTTTTCATGTAGTTATTTTTAAAAATAAACTTATATACTGGCTACTCTCAATTCTTGTGGCCGTAATTTATTCATTTTTATTCAGAAAAGTGCTCATCTGGCTTTATTATAAAATTATTTGGCTGGGGCTGAAGATTTATATAGGTTTGAAATGGATTTACCACACCATGCTTTCGTTTTTTGTCTGGCTGGGTTATAAAATGTTGTGGCTTTATAATTACCCGATAAAATGGTTTTATTACAAACCTGTGAAATGGTTTTATTACAAGGCTTTTTGTAACAGGTATATCAAAAGTGTTTTTGCCGTGTTTAAAAAAAATCGTATTATTGAATAAAGTATTAATTTCTTAATGCCGGGAACAAACCCTTATATTGTAAAAATAAAACAGTCGTTGATGCCGGCCTACAGGAAGTACAATCATATGAAAGCCGGGCTGATACATTTTTTTATGTTTGGCAGGAACCGGGAAATAAATGATATGCTGAGGGACTATAATAAATGCCGTGCCTATGGCCCCAGGAAACATTTCTGTTATGTGCCCATGAACAATGTATTGTTTTCGAAAGAGGGAAAAGTACAGGCATGCAGTTATAATCAGAAAATAATACTGGGGTATTATCCGAAAAAAAGCATCAACCAGATATTGACCGGACCGGTACGCAGGAAACTGATAAAAAAACACCTTGCCAACGAACTTACGGGGGGGTGTGAGTATTGCCTGAATTTTCTGAAAACCCGGAAATTCAACGGCATCAAACCCATGACTTTTGACAAATACAGCAGCGGATACCGGCTTGACCGGCCGCGAGTGCTTGAATTTGACCTGAGCTCCCGCTGCAACCTGAATTGTATTATGTGTAATGAAACCAACAGGGATAAGATACCACCTGAAATTTATGATGATAATTTTATTGAGCAGCTGACGCCTTACCTGAAACATATCAAAGAGGCAAAGTTTTACGGGGGCGAGCCCTTTATGATAAAACAATATTATGATATTTGGGAGAAAATTGTTCAGGAAAACCCGCAAACAAAAATTTTTGTTATCACCAATGGTACTATTTTAAACGAAAATATTAAATCACTACTGGAACGCGGTATTTTTGAAATTGGTGTTTCTATGGATGGCATGCACAAAGAAGTTTTTGAAAAAGTGAGGGTGGGCGCTAATTTTGAACAGGTAATGAAAAATGTGGAATGGTTTTCGGATTACTGCAAGAGAAAAAAAACAGACTTGTCAGTTAGCTTATCAGTGCAACGAGCCAACTGGAAAGAAATCCCGGACTTTATCAATTATTGTAACAAACTCGAGTGCTCGGTTTTTTTCAGCTATGTATACAGGCCCGAAGACTTGTCTTTATGGACGCTGCCTCCTGAAGAAATTGACGGCATCATTACTTTTTTTAATCAATTTAACTTTCCTTCCGAAAGTGAAAAAGAAAAGTACAACCTGAAATGTTATCATGACATTATTACCCATCTGAAATACTGGAAACACGAGAACGAATCAAAAGCAAATATAAATGATATAAAAGACCATGCGGCTTTTTTTGTTTCACGTCTTGAGGCTTATTATAAGAAAAAAAACAGCAAAAATCCCGGCGTTGAAGCTGTGAAAACAAAAGATAAGATAGTTAACGAACTTTCAAAACTGGGTTATGGAGACAAACTTCAGTTTGTTTTTAAAGAGCTTAACACCATGAGAATTGAAGATATATTAATAGGGATGAAAACCATGAAAAAAGAAGATTTGGAAACACAATTAAAAGCATGGCTGAGATAATATAATTACAAGAAAATGCCTTCACTGGATAAAAAAATCATTAGAGAGTATAATGCGACGCGTAGTATTTTTAAACGGAAATACCTGTGTTATGCTCCCTTTACAAACATGTATTTCAATATTCACGGCGATGCGGCCCCCTGCTGGGCCAGTTTTATACAGCCCGACAGCTATCCGGCTCATTCCATAAAAGAAATCTGGAAAGGGAAAAAATTCAACCAGATGAGGCGCGACATCAAGCATTACCGCCTTGAAAACACCTGCGGTGCCTGCCTGACCAACCTGCAGAACGGCAATTATATATCGGTACTTTCCAAAGCTTACGATCTTACGGCTGCTCACGGCAAATACCCTGTGATGATGGAACTGGAACTCGACAATACCTGCAACCTCGAATGCATCATGTGCAAAGGACAGCTATCGTCGAGCATCCGGAAGAACAGGGAAAAAAAACCTCCCTTCTTATCTCCTTACGATGATGCTTTTGTGGAACAGCTCAACGAATTCATCCCTCACCTGAAAGAGATGAGAATGAACGGTGGTGAACCATTTTTAAGTGCCACCTGCAGAAAAATATGGAACAATGTTGCCCGTCTGAACCCTTCACTGAAAATTGTGGTTGCCACCAACGGCACACAATGGAACGACAAAGTGCAAGAGATACTTGAAAGCGGAAACTTTCATATCAATGTTTCCATTGATTCTCTCACCAAAAATATTTATGAAAGTATACGTGTCAACGCGGATTTTGACAAAGTGATGCAAAACTTTGAAAGATTCCATCAATACTGCAAAAGTAAAGGAACCGTCATATGCCTGCTGGTCAATCCCATGAGAGAAAACTGGCATGAAATGCCTGATTTTGTGAATTTCTGCAACGAACGCAATATTCCGCTCTGGTTTAACACCATTCAGCAGCCCGCCGAACACTCGATATGGGCATTGCCAACTGCCAAACTTGAAAATATTTACAATACATTATCCGAAATTCACATCGAGCCTATACAGGACAAACAGGAAAGTTTTCATAACGTAAAAGTTTATAATAACCTTGTTCATACACAGATTTACAACTGGCTGCAGGAATCGAAAATGCCAAAACCGAAGATTCCCTCTGAGCACGGATTAAATGAACAGGATTTTTACGAACGGATGCTGATACTGATGAAACAAAGGAAATTTAATGATACACAGATAAAACATGAAATGGAAATTATACATTCCAAAATAGACGGCATTCTTAGGTTTCTTGAGGCAAACAATATAGATGTGAAAGAAGCGCATCAGTCTATAAAAAATATCCCTGTTGAAATATTATATGATGAGCTGATAAATAACCCTGTTGAGGAATTAATAAAAAAAATAAAATTCTAATGATGATAGTTTTTAATACATAGTGATACAAACGGAATGAACCCTTGCTGATGAAAATTATTACGAATTAATTTTATTTCGCTTTAGATGAAAAAAAGAAAAAAAAGAACCTTGTTAAAGATATTGAAAGATACGGTAAAAAAGTACAAGGCATTATACACGTATTATTTTTCCAAAGAGCCGGTATCTCTTACCAAAGAAATTATCATGGAATATAACACCACGAGATGTGGTATTCATCACCCTGTGTTATGTCATGCTCCTTATACAAATATTTTTTTCGGTTACGACGGAAAAATCGGTGTTTGCTGTTACAACAGGACACATCTGATTGGAACCTATCCCGAAACTTCGATAAAAGCTGCCTGTGCCGGCAAACCCCTGCAAAGCCTGAGAAAAAAAATTGAAAGAGTAGACCTTTTATCGGGATGTTACGGTTGCAGGGTGCAGTGGCAAGAGAAAGCCTATAAAACAGTACTTGCAAAAAATTATGACCATTACAGCATGGGCAGCCCTTTTCCGAAATGCATGGAGTTTGAACTCTCGAACCGGTGCAACCTCCAATGTGTCATGTGCTCCGAAGAAAATTCTTCGTTCATTGCCAGGGAAAGACTGGGGCAGGAAGAGCGACTGAAGCCTTATGACGACAAATTTGTCAGCGAGCTGGAAGCATTCATTCCGCATCTGCAAAGTGCTAAATTTCTGGGCGGGGAGCCGTTTCTTATCTCAATATACTATAAAATATGGGATAAGATTATTCAGCTGAACCCGGCTTGTGAAATTCTGGTGCAGACCAATGGCACTATTCTTAATGATAAAATAAAAAATCTTCTGAGTTCAGGCAATTTTGCCCTTAATATTTCAATGGACAGCCTTAATAAGGAATCCTTTGAAAAAATCAGGGTTAATGCGGATTTTGAAAGCACCTACGAAAACCTTTTATATTTTATTGATTTCTGTAAAAAGAATAAGCGTTATTTCGGAATCACGGCATGTTTCATACAACAGAACTGGAAAGACATTCCTCAACTAATCAATTTCTGCAACGAATATCAGATACCCATAACATTCAATCGGGTGTGGTCGCCTCCCAAATGCGCCATCTGGGAAAGCTCTTATGCATTGATTGATGAAATACTGGGTTATTACCGTCAACAGAAATTTCCTGAAAATAACGAAATAGAAAAAGCCAATCTTCAGGCGTTCACCGACCTTGTATTCCTGCTTGAAAACTGGAAAGAACAAATGAAAGACCTGGAAGAAAGTGAGGAGAAAAATGTTGATACTCCAGAAAGTGAACTGGAAGAGCAAATAAGGGACAGTATTCTGGAGGCCATCAAAACAAAAAATATTTCATCAAAGAGACGTAATGAAATAATGCAAAAGCTGAATTCCTTTTTCAGAAATTCAAAGGACATCCGCAATACAAAATGCTTTTGCTGAAAACCCTGGAACTTCCGGGCGAAATTTTACAAAGCCAGCTGATGAACAACTCCTTCGACAGAATTGAACAGCAGATAAAAGATATTATTACATAATTGTCTAGTATTGCGGAGCATGCCGGGTAATAAAATAATCAACGGATTGTGGATAGGACGCTGCTTATCGAAAATTGAACTGCTGTGTATCAAATCTTTTTTACGTCACGGGCATGAGTTTCATCTCTGGGTTTACGATATCATAGAAACACCGTTACCGGAAGAACTAATACTGGAAGATGCAGCACAAATTATCTCACGTTCCGATGTGTTCAATTACCATAATAAAAATCAATATGGCCATGGTAAAGGCAGCTATGCCGGATTTTCTGATATATTTCGTTACAAACTACTTTACGAAAAAGGCGGCTGGTGGGTGGATATGGATGTATGTTGTTTAAAACCATTTGATTTTGATGCAGAATATGTATTTCGGACACATCATGATTTTCCGATGGTGGGCAACATCATGAAATGCCCCCGCGGAAGCAGGCTGATGAAAATGTGCTACGAAGAAGCTATCACGCATGTAAATGCCGAAAACACGGACTGGAATAAACCGATCAATATTCTTAATGAGAATATTGCCGGGCTGGGGCTTGAAAAATACATCCTGAACATTTCCAATTCGGATGAATGGGCCGTCATCAGGAATTATTTAAGAAATAATTACAATACCCCCGCTACATGGTATGCCATCCACTGGATTAACGAAGAATGGAGGTCGCGCAAAATCAACAAAAACGCAATAAATAAGAAATCAGTCCTGGGAAAACAGCTCGCAGATAATGGTTTATATAAAAGGCCGTTTTTTGTACACCTTTGGATTAATAATTATAAACTGCATGAATTTAAGCCGCTTTTCAGAATGAAGAAGCCGGGAATGAAGTATTACCATAAAGTCCGTGCATTTGTCATTCATTATTTTTATTACCAGTTTTTTGGTTTTCTAAAATTCCATTTCAGTAAATTATATTATGGTATTACGGGTTTTGTAAAATTTTATGCACAGAAAATATTTTATGGTATCACTGGGTTTGTTAAATTTCATTCCAGAAAGATTATAAGAAAAAAGTAAAGCAGCACTAATGTTTAGAAAGCCTGTATCGTTAACAAAAAAGACTGTTTCTGAGTATAATTCTTTTCGGGAATCGTCAGATTGTAAATACATTTGCCATGCTCCGTTTACAAATCTTTATCTGGGATATGAAGGCAAAATAGGTGTGTGTTGTTATAACAGAATAGATATTTTAGGAATATACCCGGCAGTTTCTTTAAAAGAAGCCTGGATCGGGAAATCGAGAAAAAATTTAATACATAAAATAAAAAGAGTGGATTTATTTCCCGGCTGCCAGCCATGCAAGGAGCAGTGGGAAGAAAAGGCATATAAGACAGTATTGGCAAGAAATTACGACCACCTGAATCCTGATGCAAAATATCCACGCTACATGCAATTTGAACTATCGAACCGGTGCAACCTCGAATGCATTATGTGTTCTTCTGAAAATTCTTCTGCTATAGCAAGAACAAAACATAATATCTCTGAAAGGCTATATCCTTACGATGACAACTTTATTAATGAACTTGAGGAATTTATACCTTATCTTGAGAGTGCAAATTTTTTAGGGGGAGAACCATTTCTTATCCCGATTTATTATAAAATTTGGGATGCCATAATCAAGATAAATCCTGATTGCAACATTATAGTCCAAACAAACGGAACGGTATTAAATGATAAAATAAAAGAGTTGTTAAACAGTGGAAATTATACCGTGAATGTCTCGATAGATTCTTTGGTAAAAAATAATTTTGAACAAATACGGAAAAATGCGGCATTTGAAGTTACTTACAACAATCTTCTTTATTTTATCGGATTTTGCAGAGACAAAAACCGTTTTTCGGGAATTTCTGTATGTTTTATGAAACAAAACTGGAGGGATATCCCACAATTGATA
>Ga0265297_10011907_pt1 | contig 10551 bp, 10 predicted proteins | sample Munlanlwell13791_FD_192502 | JGI IMG/M metagenome (GOLD analysis project Ga0265297, IMG submission 192502) | Leachate microbial communities from a municipal landfill in Southern Ontario, Canada - Leachate well 137-91 | ecosystem: Engineered > Solid waste > Landfill > Unclassified | place...
AAGCCAAACCACGCCCCTCTGGTCTGTCATGTTGGGGGATTATCGCCAGGTCGAATTTAGCTAAACTGCCTGCGCCGGGCTTCATCAAACAGATTGATTTCGCCCCGTTTTGGCTTGATAAAAGATAATTTACCGCGCTTACTGAACTCCCGGCGGCAATTACTACATCCGGCTTTAAACTTAAAAGCTCCTCCCAGGACCCCTTGGTCAACGCATAGCGCAAAAAACCGATAGTCTTGCCCAGATTAAAAATAAATCTGGTTATCCCGGACCGAAACTTGACTTCTTTAATAAATATATTTGTTTTAAAACCGTTGACTTTGTATTTTTCATCAATTAACCTGGCCACTGCCTCGGATTGACGCAGGTGCCCGGTTCTTGAATCCGATAAAATAAGGATATCTTTTTCCCGACCATATTTCCATATCTTATAGGACCAGAAATATTCCTGCGGATATTGCCGGAGATATTTTTCATAAATATTGATTAATTTCTGTAAATTTTCTCTTACGTCGTTTTCAGGGTCAGCGCTTCTTGAAACAGTATAAACCTGATCAAGGATTACCTTGGTATGCGGCCCCCTTAAACGGGTATAAAAAACTGGCACTATCGCACAATCGTATTTCAACGCCAACTTTACCGCCCCCGTAGACATAGACGCTTCTTTACCAAAAAATTTTACAATTTGGCCGGCTTTACCTCCCTGGTCTATGGTCATTCCGATTGCCTGGTTGTTTTTAAGCACTTCGATTAATTGGCGAACTCCGGCATTTTTATGAAAAATTTTCGCCCCCAGTTTAAGCCGGTAAGAATTAAGCAGTTCATTTAACCTAGGCAGGCCTTGGTCGCGGACAAAAAGAGTAAATGGAACCCCTAGATTAGCGCAGATAATATTTGAAAGCTCCCAATTGCCTCCATGTACTCCGACAAAAATCACCCCTTTACCTCTCTCAAAAGCAAGATCTGCAAATTCCCTGTTTTCTATGTGTATATATTTTTCCAGGTATTGATTATTGATCCTACCCAACACCGATATCTCAATTAAGTTTTGGCCGAAAGCCCGGTAAGCCTGACGGGTCACTTGAACGCAAGAGTTTACACCCAGCCGGCGGCAAAAAGCATACCTAATATTGGCGTTGGCTATCCGCCGGTGCTTCTTGTCAAAAAAATAAATCAGGTCCCCCAACCTTCTGCCCCAGAAAAGATTAAAGTTTAGCGGCAAAAAAGAGGTAAAGAAACTTAATGTCTTAAAGAGAATACAGCTCGAATAATCGACGATCAAATTCTGCTTCATTTTTTACTATTTTTAGTTTTATGTTTAAAACTAGTATATTAAAACCACAACCTATTTTTACGGCATCTTTTTCGGTAGTTATAACCAGGTCTAAATCTTTTCGCCGGGCTTCGTTCATAATATTATAAACATCCTCATGAGAATAGTCATGGTGATCAGGCAATCTGACCGTATGTTCGATTTTTATGCCTAAGGATCTGATGGTTTCCTCAAATCCTTCGGGATTACCGATACCGGAAAACACCAAAGCTTTTTTATCCTTATAAAGATTAAGGCTTAAGAGTTCCGTCGGATTATCTATCCGGCTAAATCCCTGCGGCTCATGCTCGGATTCTACAATCAAGGCATCGGGATTTATGCGTTTTAAATCATAGATTAGATCTCCTATGTCTAACCCTGGCCGGCATTGAGTTAAGATAAAAACATTGGCCCGTTTTAATGCCGATAAAGGCTCCCTTAAAAAACCTGCGGGAAGCAGACGATGATTACCGAAAGGATTGGTTACGTCAATAGTCACTATTTCAAGGTCTTTAAAAATCCGCCACTGCTGCATTCCATCGTCAAGAATTAATGTATCCGACGCGTAATTCTCAATTGCCTTAAGCCCGCTCCTGACCCTATCCCCGTCTACCATGATCCGGGCAAAAGAGAGCTTCTTCTCCAGCATAGCCGGCTCATCACCAAGGCATTCCGGGCCCTGGCGCCTTAAATTCCTCTTATAGCCCCGGCTTAATATCGCCACTTTCTTACCCTGAGAATCTAATTTACCGGCCAGATATTCAACAAAGGTAGTCTTACCCGTTCCGCCTAAGGTAATATTGCCAACACTGATTACTTTTGCTTTGAAGCGAAAAGCCCTGGCTTTATTAAATCCGCTTAAAACAACCACAACCACCCCATAAACAAGAGAAAGAAGGAACAAAAATCCCCTTATAAACTTAGCTACCGGGCCGTTAACCCTTTTGGTAATTATATTATACAGTTCATCTGCTAATATCATTCTTAAATTACCTTAATTAACATTAAAGCGCCGATAAGTATGAACAAAGCCGCTCCGATGTAGCGGATCAGTTCGGGTCTTATGTATTTGGCCATAAGCGCGCCCAAAAAAACCGAAATAATCGTAACCAGTATATAGGCTCCTACTGACCCTACCCAAACCGACAAAGGTTTACCGGTTTTAGCTGCCATACCGATACCTACCAGCTGCGTCTTATCCGCTAACTCGGCGAAAAATACCGCGCCAAACGTAGCAACAATAACCTTCCAATCCATCCTATTCTCCTCTCTTGAAGATAGTGATTTTAAGAAATATAATATCACAAAAGAACCTTGCGGGCAAGGTAAAAGCTTAAGAATTGCAACAAGATAGGCGTTTTATTACGTTGGGCGGACAGAAAAATGGGGTCAGAGCTAATTTTCTCTTTTGCTAGCTAAGGAAAATTAGCTCTGACCCCATTTTCCCTAGTCTGAGGACATATAAGAAAGGTTGCGTTCGATAAATTCGATTAGTTTTTGCTGGTTTTGGGTAGTTATATTGGAAAACTCTACTCCGATTCCCGGATATTCATGAGGCTGGATAGCTTTGTCCGGAAGCCAAACTACGCGGGCTTCAAGCTGGAGCTCTTCTTTTTTCGGAGCCAGTTTTATTTTAAGCAAGACTTCATCTCCCAGCTTAAATTTATTAATACCGAATATAAACCCTCCCACGGCGCTTAAGTTGATTAAGTCTACTTTTTGGTAGCAAATTCCAGAACCTTTATTGCATTTTAAATCTATTTTCAAATCAATCGGCAAGCGCTTAAATCTTCTGCGAAGCTGCATTTTTTTAATGTTCTCTATAATTTTGTCTTCTTTGAAACTATTTAAAGCCAAATCTTCCGAGCCATAAATTTCAATCGCCCTGTCCATACCGGAAACCGCCAACACATTCTTGAGCTGGGCGGGAATACAAGTAAATTTCATCCTGCCCTCATGGTTAATCACTTCTTTATAGGCAATGGCAACTACCGAAATACCCATGTAATCTATCTGCTCAACCTCCTCGAAATTACAAAGCACATCTACATATCCGTCACGCACACATTGGCCGATTACTTCCACAAGATTAGCCGAGTCAACATCGATTCTACCGCTTAAATCCAGAATAACAACATTTCCTGTCTGCCTTATTTTAATACCTAACATATTAACTCCTCTAGTTATTCTATAAAGACTGTAAACTCTTCGCTTCTTTGCGCGGGAATGTCTTTCTCGCCCGGCCGCTTGAATTCAAAAATAAGCGCTGCTTTTCCTTTTTTAAGTGTTTTAAAACTCCATCTTTCTATCACACCCGGGCCTTCTTTTTTGCCGGTATATTCTTTTTTTACAAACTCAATGACTGTTTTATCGGATATTTTGGTTAATTGCCAGGAAAATCCAGTAGAATGATCTGCTTCCAAAGGTATAGTGATAATTTTACCGCTGGGGACCCGCATTGCTTTAAAACGGTGAGAAAAATCCTTCTGAGCAAAAGCGCAGATAATCAGGCTTAAAAACACAATGATAATTGTTATTTCGCTGATTAATTTTTTCAAATTATTTTATCAATACTCCTAATATCAGGCTTAAAGAAGTCCCCAGGCTGATTAAGATCGTCATTAAGCACATCTTCTCTAGTTTTTGCCTGTCATTATAAACCCCTTTAAGCATCCTTCCTGCTACGATAACCGAGATAATTAAAACCGGGCAATAAATCACGGCACTTATATATGACAGGCCGCAATTTAGCGCCAGGAAAAAGGTGGCAGCGGTTATAATAACCAGACTTGCGTAAAGTAAGGCACCGTTTTTCTTGCCGATACGCACCAGTAAATTATCTTTAGCCGTAAGCTTATCCGCCGGATAATCCGGATATTCATTAATCAATATTATATTTACCACAGCACAGCTGACCGGTATTGAAACCAGGGCCGGTAAAATATCAAAACGCCCTGTTTGAATATAATATGCCGCGTTTACCGCCAGCCATCCAAAAGTATAGGCAATCACCAGTTCGCCCCATCCTTTGGCGACCCACCTTAATGGCGGTTTGGAATAAAAAAGCCCGCAGATAATCCCGGATAGCCCAAGCACCAGAGTCCATTTGCCGGTTTTAAAATAAAACTGCAGCATACAACCGATAGCTAAAGCCAATAAGATCACGGCACCGATTATAATTTTAACATTTTTCTTAGATATGCGGTTTTCTACCAATACTTGGCTGCCGCCGGTAAAGAAATTCTTTTCCAGGGTTATACTTAAACGGTCCTCTTCTATGTCGTAGACTTCACCGCTATAATGTGAAACCAGCTGGACCAAAACCGCCCCCCATAAACCGAAAAACAAAACTGAGAGATTTAATGCCCCTAAAGCTCGAGCGGCCAACAAAGAACCCAGAAGGTAAGGAAATATCATAACGCTTAAGAAAGGTATCCGCGAAAGTAGAAGCCAGTCTTTTAATACCATTTTTTATCCTGTCTATTTACGGTTAGTCCTTCTGATTGCTTTAACCATCCTGTCATAAGCCTCTTGTGGATTTTTGCCTTCGGTAAGATGGTCGAAGCAAACAGCTGCAAATCCGCATCTGTTTTTAATTTTAAAAATATTAACTTTTAAATGGCCGATTTTTTCTTTCATTAACGCGATATCTTAAGCACTTTATATTTTAGGGTCCCGGCGGGGATCTTTATTTCGACGATTTCCTGTTCCTTGTGCCCCAATAAACCCTGCCCGACAGGCGAAGCTACTGAAATCTTACCCAGGTTATAATCCGACTCTAATTCCGAAACTAAAGTATATTCCAACTCCTCATCGGTATCCATATCTTTTAATTTAACGGTAGCGCCGATTAAAACCTCGTCGCTGGGAATATCTTTATCTAAAATACGCACCCTGGACAACTTATCTTCCAGTTCCCTGATTATCTTTTCATTGTGGCCTTGAGCATCTTTGGCCGCATCATATTCGGCATTTTCACTGATGTCTCCGTGAGAACGAGCCTCACCAACGGCTTTTGAAAGCTGGCGGCGTTTTACTGTTTTCAGGTTCTCTAATTCATTGACTAATTTTTCATACCCTTCCTGGGTCATATAAATTTCACCGGCCATATACCACCCCTTAAATTTTAACCACCTGCTCTATTGCCTTTATATTTTTTACTGTCGCTCCCTTATTTTTGGCAATCAATTCATAAGCCCGCTCGGCTATTGCTTTTTCGAAAAGATTGTTACTCAGGATCTGTTTTGTTTTTATTACCAGGTCCCTGCCGCTTGAAACCATTATACCAGCTTTATTTTCAAGGAACAACTTGCAAATCTGCCGGAAGTTAAACATATAGGGCCCGAAGATCACCGGTTTTTTAAGGCTGGCCGGCTCAATAATATTATGCCCTCCTTTCTTCACCAGGCTTCCACCCATAAAAACAACATCGGAAGCCGAATAATAATTAAACAACTCCCCGATCGTATCCAGTACAAATACAGGTTTATTGGTGCAGGTTGGGCATGCTTCTGTCAGAGTTGAGATAAAAATCGGCATAAAACCGAATTGTTCGGCTAGCTTCGCGATATCCTGGGTTCGCTCAGGATGCCGGGGAGCAACTAAAAGTTTTAATTCGGGCAGGGAAATTAAAAGCTCTTTGTATGAATTAAAAATTATTTCTTCTTCCTTGGAATGTGTGCTGCCGCAAACCAATAACTTATCATTTTCAGTCAGCCAAAGTTTCCGGCGGTAAACTGCTGTGTTTGCTTTTGGGTTTTCTTCCGGTTTAATATCGAATTTTACATTCCCGGTAACTTCAATCTTGCTCTCTAAAACCCCTAATTTTTGAAGCCTTAAGGCATCAATGTCGGTTTGTACGCAAAATTTGGTGATTTTATTTAGAATTGGCCGGATCAAATACTTAATCATACTGTAACCCTTATATGAACTGTCCGAAATCCTGCCGTTAACCGTGACAACGGGGATCTTTTCTTTATAAAGGCAGTTGATCAAGTTGGGCCAGATTTCGGTTTCGGCAATAATAAATACGCAGGGATTTATTTTTTTCAGCACCCTGCCAATTATAAAGCTAAAATCAAGAGGCAGATAAGTCAGAAAATCACCCTCCTTGACTAAACTCTTGGCAACCTTATTCCCGGTTGCAGTCACCGTCGAAATGACTATTTTTTTCTGAGGATAGATTTTCCTTAAATTTTCAACTAGGCCTTTTATTGAATTCACCTCGCCCACGCTTACCGCATGAATCCAGACCGGCCTGTCTAAATTCAAATTAGCCGGTAAAAAACCAAACCGGCGGCTAAAATCCTTGTGGAATTTTCCGGCTAACAAATAGAACGGGAGGTAAATAACTGTAAAAACTAAAGCTATTAAATCATAAATTATAAACATTATGCGTGTGGATGCGCCTTATCATAGACGCTTTTTATTTTTTCAGTTGTTAAATGCGTATAAATCTGCGTAGTCGACAAATTAGCATGGCCAAGCAGCTCCTGAACCGTACGCAGATCTGCTCCCCGGTTTAAAAGATGGGTGGCAAAAGAATGGCGGAAGGTATGCGCGGAAACTCCCGGCTTAATCCCGGCTGTTTTTAAATACCTAGCCAGGACATAACGCACTCCGCGAGTAGTGATTCTCCTGTTGTTATTGTTTAAGAATGTGGCGTCAGTTTGCTTCTTTCTCTTGTCCAAATATTTCTTAATCGCCACCAATGCGGTTTCGCCGATGGGAACGATTCGTTCTTTTTTACCCTTACCCCTTACTTTAATTATCCCGCTTATAAAGTCGATGTCATCAAGATTTAATCCTGCCAGTTCCGATATCCTAAGGCCGCTTGAATAAAATGCTTCCAGGATCGCCCGGTCGCGCAGGCCTAATAGGTCTTTTTCGTTTTTGGCAAATGCCGACTCGATTAGTTTATAAACCTCTTCTTCGGACATATATGAAGGCAGATGTTTTTCCAGCTTAGGACTGGAAAGCATAAGAATTGGGTTTATCTTAATATAACCTTCACGGGTCAAAAACCTGAAAAAACTGCGTAATGCCGAAAGCTTCCTGCCGACAGTGCGGTTTCCAAAGTTTTTTTCTTTTAACACTGCCAGGTATTTCCTAAGTAATAGATAGTCGATATGTTCCAGTTGGCAACCGGCGGCGAATTTATTAAACCCACTAAGGTCTATTTTATAATTGGTAATGGTGTGAGGTGAATAATTCTTTTCGATTTCCATGTAACGGACAAATTTTGCAATATGTTTTTCCATATTTTAACCGTTATTCTGGGTCCCCGCCCTTACCCCATCTTCCTTATCTTCCGGCAAGGTACGAGAAGTAAATGTGCACTTTGGGAAATTTGAACAACCGAAAAAAACCCCGCGCCTTGAGTGGCGCTCGATCAATTCCCCTCCGCAATTTTCAAGAGGACATTTCACTCCGCTGGTTATGGATTTCGAATTTTTACAGGTAGGAAAATCAGAACAGCTTAAAAATTTTCCCCGCCTGCCCCATTTTATGATCATTGGTTTAGCGCATTTATCGCAGACCTGATCGGTTACCATTACTTCCTTAACTATATGTTCCTGGGCAAAATCGAGACTCTCCTTAAAAGGCGCGTAAAAATCCTCGAGGACCTTCTGGCGGCTGATTACTCCTTCTTCTATCTCATCCAGTTCATCTTCCATAAGGGCAGTGAACTTTAAATCAAGGATTTTAGGGAAATATTCAACCAGCATGTCATTAACCTTAAATCCCAGTTCGGTAGGATGGAAATATCCTTTTATCCTGCGCACATAATCGCGCATGACAATAGTATAAATAATCGGCGCATATGTCGAAGGCCGGCCGATCCCTTCCTCTTCCAAGGCCTTGATTAAAGAGCTGTCCGAATATCTCGGCGGAGGTTTGGTAAAATGCTGGGAGGGGGTCAGTGAATTTAAACCTAAAATATCGCCTGCTTCAAGCGGAGGAATCACATTCTTCTCTTTTGCTTTTTCCTCCTCCTCTTCTTCATCCTTACTATAGGCGGCTAAGAACCCTTCGAAGATTAAATGGCTACCGTTGGCGACAAATAAATATTTGCCTGCTTCAATGTCTACCGCCGTGGCTAAAAATTCCGCCGGGTTCATTTGGCTGGCTAAAAAACGGCTGTAAATAAGTTCATACAGCTTCATCTGATCATGGTTTAAAAAATCTTTTAAGCTTTCCGGGGCCCTGCCCACATAACTGGGCCGGATCGCTTCATGGGCTTGCTGGGCTGATTTCTTGGCTTTAAAAACATTCGGTTTTTCAGGCAGAAAATTTTTTCCGAAGCTTCTTCCGATATACTCACGCGCTTCGGCTACCGCCTCGGCTGCGACATGCGGAGAATCAGTACGCATATAGGTAATCAGGCCGACGGGATTGTCTTCCCCGATATCTATTCCCTCATAAAGCTGTTGAGCAACCAACATTGTTTTTGAAGCATTGAATCTTAATTTATTAAATGCCTCCTGCTGCATTGTGCTGGTTATAAAAGGCGGCGGGGCATAGCGCTTCTTTTCTGTTTTTCTTACTTCTAAAACTTTGAACTCTTTGCCTTTTAAGTCATCGCAGATATTCTGGGCCTGAGCCTGACTTGCAATTTGAGCCTTTTCGCCTTCGATTTTATCAAGCTTAGCTTTAAAATTACTCTCTCCGGATATCTTAGGCTTGAATAATTCGGCAACGATCTCCCAGTATTCGCTGGCCGTGAATTTCTGAATAAGCCGTTCTCTTTCTACAATCAGCCTTAACCCCACCGATTGCACCCTGCCTGCGCTTAAGCCCCGGGCCAGTTTTTTCCAAAGTAAAGGGCTTAGAAAATAACCCACAATCCGGTCAAGTATCCGCCGGCCGAGCTGGGCTTCAATCATATTTTTATCGAACTTTCTTGCGCCTTTAAAAGCTTCCCCTACGGCATGCGGGGTAATTTCATGGAAACTTACCCGCAATATTTCTTTATCCTTAAAATCTTTACCCTTAAAAATTTTCTCCTTTATCTGCCAGCCGATCGCCTCCCCTTCACGGTCAGGATCGGTGGCGATATATATCTTTTCTTTGGTTTTGGCTTCCTTTTTTAACTGGGTCATTAATTTTTTCCGGGCAGGAATAATTACATACTCAGGCTCGAATTTATTTTCTATATCTACGCCCAGTTTTTTGGCCGGCAAGTCAACAATATGGCCCATTGAAGAAACTACGCTGAAATCTTTGCCTAAGATTTTACTTATAGTCTTAGCCTTAGTGGGAGATTCGACGATTACCAAGTTGCTCATTTAATTCCTCATAAAATATTTTCCCGGCAGTTCTTTAATTAATTTTTTCAATTGCAGCTCCAGGATCAGGCCGGAAATCCGGCTGCTAGATATTGACGACTTCTCAATCAGCTCATCTAAAGTAACTGCCTGACTGCCGATTAAGTTATAAATAGAGTTCTTTTCTATTCCGCCGGTTTCTACCGCAGCTTTCGGATTACTGGTGATTGAACTTAAATCAAGCTCTTCCAGTATATCCTGACAGCTGGTAACCAGTTTTGCTCCTTGTTTGATTAAATAATTCGGGCCGGTTGAACCTCCCGAATCTATCCTTCCGGGTAAAGCAAAAACTTCCCTGCCCTGCTCCAATGCAAAATCTGCGGTAATCAATGCCCCGCTGTTTCTGGCTGCCTCGGTAACTAAAATCCCTAAACTTAAGCCGCTGATTATCCGGTTGCGCCTGGGAAAATTACCCGGTAAAGGCTTAGTTCCCATCGGGAACTCCGAGATTACTGCTCCGGACAAAGAAATTTCTTCAGCTAGCTTTTCATTTTCAGGCGGATAAATCTGGTTAAAACCTGAACCCATGACCGCAATGGTCCTGCCGCCTGCTTTTAGCGCCCCGCGATGGGCATAAGTATCGGCACCGCGGGCCATTCCTGAAACAATGGTTATTCCCTGTAAGCTTAATTCCTCTGCAAATTTTTGAGCGTTATTTAATCCGTAAAAAGAAGCGTACCGGGAGCCTACAATACCAAAAGCTGTATCGTCCCGGCCGGTTAGTTCGCCCTTTACATATAAGACAATCGGATAACCCGGTATTTCTTTAAGTAGTTTCGGGTAATTTTCGTCAAAAAGAGTGGTTATTTTCAAATTGGCTTTTTCTGCCAGGGTTAGATCTTTTTTTAACAGTTTTCTATCAAAAGAACGGATCCCTTGCGCTATTTTTTCTCCTACTACCGCAGATAAATC
>Ga0265297_10011908_pt1 | contig 10549 bp, 14 predicted proteins | sample Munlanlwell13791_FD_192502 | JGI IMG/M metagenome (GOLD analysis project Ga0265297, IMG submission 192502) | Leachate microbial communities from a municipal landfill in Southern Ontario, Canada - Leachate well 137-91 | ecosystem: Engineered > Solid waste > Landfill > Unclassified | place...
AGATTTGCAGATCTTGTAAAAGAATTCTCCGGAAAAACACAGTTTATTATCGTCACACATAACAGGGCGACGATGGAAATCGCCGATGCGCTTTATGGTGTGACGATGGAGGACGATGGTGTTTCACAAATTCTCTCCATGAAATTTGAAGAGGCGAAAAAATCCGGTTCTGGGGGAAAATCTTGACTTTAGCCGGATGTTTAGATACCATTGAACACTAAAGAAAACAAAATTATGTTAGCAATTAAATTAAAACCGATAGGAAAAAAACACCAGCGATCTTTCCGTATCGTTGTGGCGGAGAAAAAATCAAAGCTCAACGGACGGTTTATCGAAGATCTTGGTTGGTTAAATCCCCACAGCGACACTTTTCATGTTGAAAACGAAAAAGCTCGCGAGTGGATTTCGAAGGGCGCACAACCAACCGATTCGGTCCACAATGTTCTTATAAGATCGGGCGCGATTGAAGGTAAGAAGATAGCAGTTCACAGCACAAAGAGAAAGAAGGGAGAGGCAGAGGTAAAATCTGCGGAGACCCACGCTCCTGCGCCAACACCCGAAGTTCCGAAGGCCGAAGTGCCGGCGGAGGGAGAAATAAAAAAAGAAGGAATTACAGAAAGCACCGAAGAAAAGACCGAATAACTAATCAAGCAAATCTTTTTATAAGAAGGAAATTCCAAAGGTCGGTTGTATGAATGAAGAATTTTAGCGATTTTTATGGAAGGTACTCCAGATAAAGACTTTCTCGAGCATCTCGTGAAGTCAATCGTTGATCACCCCGACGATGTCGTTGTTGACCGCAAGGTTGATGAGATGGGTGTGCTCCTCTCTTTGAGAGTAAACTCGCAGGACATGGGACAGGTGGTTGGCAGACAGGGTTCCACAGCGAAGGCAATCCGTTCGCTCTTGAGAATCGTGGGCGTGAAAAATAACGCTCGCGTAAACCTCAAGATCGAGGAGCCGGAAGGATCGACGCGTGGAGCAGGTTCATCAAGCGAAGAATAGGAATATTTCTTGCTTATAGATCCCCCGCACTTTTTTGCGGGGGATTTTGTTGATATACTTGTGGAATAAAGATGGTTACATTTGATATTATATCGATATTTCCCGATTCGCTTTCCCCTTATGTCAAGTCGTCTATTTTGGGGCGGGCGATAAAGAAAAAACTTATAAAAGTAAATTTGGTTAATTTAAGAGATTTTGCCTCGGGGAAGCACAGGATTGTTGACGATGCTCCATATGGTGGGGGTCCGGGAATGGTTTTGAAGGCCGATGTCATTTTCCGCGCCGTGAAAAAGTCCCTCGGAAGAAAGAAAAGAAAAACGAGAGTCATACTCTTTTCAACGCGGGGAAAAAAGTTTGACGCGAAGATGGCAAGGAAATTTTCCGCGTATGAAAAACTTGTTCTTATTTCCGGAAGGTATGAGGGGGTGGACGAGCGCGTGGCGAAGTTTTGCGCTGATGAGGAGATTTCGATAGGTGACTATGTGCTCTCTGGAGGCGAACTTCCTTCGCTTGTTTTTCTTGAAGCGGTTTCCCGACAGATACCGGGGGTGCTCGGAAAGGAAGAATCACTTGAAGAAAAGAAAGGGTCATATCCTGTCTATACCAGACCCTCTTCTTTTACAGTACTTTTAGGAGGAAAAAAGAAAAAATTTGATGTTCCGGGGGTTCTCCTTCATGGAAATCACAAGGAAATTGATGAGTGGAGAAAAACACAGGGGAGACTTTGACATTTTCCCCGTTTTTAATTAACATGGGAAAGGATTTAGAAATCCGCTATTTTATTCGTATGGAAGAACAAAAATCAGTAGAAGAAATTACAAAAACAATGGTCCAAAAGGGCATTGTATTCGGTCATAAAAAATCAAAAACGCATCCAAAGATGCGTCAGCATGTTGTCGGAAACAGAAATGAAATAGAACTCATGAACCCCGAGAGTTCATGGGAGAGCGTCGCTTCGGCGGCTGCATTTCTGAGGGAAAAAGCGAAAGAAGGATTCCTTATGCTTCTTGTCGGTACAAAACCGGCTGCGAAAGCAGTTATTATAAAAACCGCCGAGGAATTCAATTTTCCCTATGTGGTAAGCAGGTGGCTCGGAGGAACTATTACAAACTTTTCAGTTATAAAGAAAAGAATTGATTACTATCTCAGACTTCAGGGTAAAATAGAAAAAGGGGAACTTGAAAAGTATACAAAGAAAGAGCAGTACAAAATGAAGGAAGAAGCGAAAAAACTTTCCGGTTTTTTTGACGGTCTTTGCGGAATGAAAAGAGTTCCGGATGCTCTTTTTGTGATTGATCCCGAAACACACAAAACAGCCGTTCGGGAAGCGAAGAAGCTCAACATTCCCGTTATTGCCATAATGGACACGAATGATGATCCGTCTTTTGTTGATGTGCCTATCATCGCAAACGATCACAGCAGGGAAAGTATAGATTGGGTAATAGAAGAGCTCAAAAAGTCGCTTGTAAAATTCTCTGAAAAAACCGAATAAACCATGAAAGGAGATGTTGTAAAATTGAGAGAAGAAACAGGCGCGGGAGTTATGGAATGCAAGAAAGCGTTTGATGAGGCGAAAGGGGACTTTGAAAAAGCGAAACAGATTATCGCCGAACGCGCGGTTATGAAGGCTGACTCAAAAAAAGAAAGGAAAACCGGAACAGGATTTCTTCATTCTTATATTCACAACGAGAGAGTTGGGGTTCTTCTTGAAGTAAGATGTGAAACTGATTTTGTTGCGCGTTCCGATGCATTTCAGGAAATGGTGCACGAGCTCGCGCTTCATATTGCCGCAATGGGTCCGGAAAATGTTTCTTCCCTTCTTTCCTCGCCGTTCGTAAAAGATGAATCCATCACCGTTTCCGACTTCATTAAAGGGACTATCGCAAAAACCGGAGAAAACATAAATATTGAACGCTTTGCGAGGTTTGAAGTATAGAAAAACTTCTCGTTTTCAAAAAAAATGTTTGATTTTATCCTCGAGATTACAATTGTCATATGCATCGGGGGGATTCTCTATATCTTTTCCCGTACACTTCCGCGCATCGGGAATGAAATTGAGGAAAAAGGAGAAAAGAGAATTTCCACTCATCTCATACTCGGATATCTTGAAAAGATAGACGAGTGGATAAAAGTTATTCTCGAAAAAACTCTCCGCAGGGTGAAAGTTTTGATATTGAAGTTTGATAATGTAGTAAGCGAAAAATTGGATAGATTTAAAAAAGAGCCGAGAAAGGAAAAGGAATTTGAGCTTAGCAGTGAAGAGGATGAGGAGGTGAAGATAACACCCGAGAGGGAAGAAGAATAAAGATCTATTTAGCTTTGGTAGAGGAGTCAATTGTAATTTGGCTCTTTTTGGTTTATACTGGTCGTATGGCAAAATGTTGGACAAAAGAGGAAGAGAAGAAATATAGAAAAGAACTTACCTTCCTCTACAAAAAACAGAATAAAGCGATTGGAGAAATCGCGTCTATTTTAAGAATAGGCGAGCAGTCTGTTTTTAAAAGAATGAAACGTTTGGGTATAAAATCAGAACCACATCGGAAGAAAAATTATTTAAAGAAACGCACCGATATTATTATTCCGAAAAGATATTCTGGGAATATTGCTGAATTTTTTGGTGTTATGCTTGGGGATGGAAATCTTTCTCATTTTCAGGTTTCAGTAACCCTAGGAACAAAAGAAATGAGATATGCAGAGTATGTTGCAAGTCTTATGAAAAGCATATTTTCTGTTTATGCAAAAATATGCATAAGAAAAAATAAGTATAAAATTGTATATTTTGGATCCGTAGATGCAACAAACTGGCTTTTTAAAGAGGGTCTCGTAAAAAATAAGGTGAAATTTCAGGTTTCAGTACCGCGATGGATTTTTAGAAATAAGCAGTTTTCAAGAAGGTTTATACGTGGATTTTTTGATACGGATGGCTCAATCTATAAACTAAGGCACGGATTACAATTATCTTTTTCAAATCGATCTATTCCATTATTGAAAGATTTACAGGAAATATTGCTTATGTTAGGATATACTCCGTCAGCAGTGAGTAGTTATAAGATTTATATAACGAAAACTAATGAAGTAAGGCGCTTTTTTTCAGAGATAAGACCGAAAAACATAAAACATAATGAACGGTTTGAAAAGTTTACAAATGCGTCGGTCGGATAGCGGCTATTCCAGAGGACTGTAAATCCTCCGCCCTTCGGGCATCGGTGGTTCGAGTCCACCCCGGCGCACATTGTTTTGAAACATGCTAAAATGTAATTGTTATGCGTACGCTTGCAGAAGAAATTGGAAAAAAAGAAGGTGAAGAGGTAATGCTTTCCGGCTGGGTGGATTCCCGGCGTGATCACGGAAAACTTATTTTCATAGATTTCCGCGATCGCACCGGTATCGCGCAGGTTGTTTTTTTACCGAACGACAAGGAACTTCAGAAAAAAGCAGATACGCTCCGCTCCGAATGGGTTGTGGAAATTACGGGAATCGTGGGGAAGCGCCCGAAAGGAATGGAAAATGAAAATATTCCGAATGGAATGTATGAAATTGCCGCATCGGGTCTCAAGATAATTACCGAGGCGGAAACCGTTCCGATTGATGTCTCGGGCGACGGGAGGGAAATAAGTGAAGAGGTAAGGATGAAATATCGCTATCTCGACCTTCGAAGACCCCGTCTCCAGAAAAACATAAAGATGAGGGCAAGGATAAACTCTTATATAAGAAATTTTCTTGCCGAAAGATCATTTACCGAAATTGAAACGCCCTATATTTCGAAATCCACACCCGAAGGCGCACGCGACTATCTCGTTCCTTCCCGCGTATATCCCGGCAAGTTCTATGCGCTTCCACAGTCTCCCCAGCAGTACAAACAGCTTCTCATGGTTGCGGGGTTTGAAAAATATTTCCAAATTGTGAGATGTTTCAGAGATGAGGATACTCGCGGAGACAGGCAACCGGAATTCACTCAGCTTGATATTGAGATGAGCTTTACATCCGAAGATGAAGTGCTCGCACTTGTAGAAGAACTTTTCACGGGGCTTGTAAAAAGTCTTTATCCCGAGAAAAAAATAAAGGAAACTCCGTTTCCAAGAATTAAGTATAGCGAGGCAATGGAAAAATACGGTTCTGACAGGCCGGATTTGAGAAGTGATAAAAACGATTCAAACGAGCTTGCGTTTGCATTTGTCGTCGATTTCCCGGCATTTGAATACAAGAGCCAGGAAAAGAGATGGGATGCTGTGCACCATCCTTTTACCCAGCCCGATGCAGAAGATCTTTCCGATTTTAAAAAGAAGTTTTCTGATGACCCTTCGAAAATTACAGCGAGGCAATATGACCTTGTATTAAACGGATTTGAAATTGCCGGAGGATCAATCCGAATTCATGACCCTAAGCTTTTGAAAGAGATTTTTGTTTCAATGGGAAACAGCGAAAAGGATATAGAAGAAAAATTCGGGCATATTTTCCAGGCATTCTCGTTCGGTGTTCCTCCTCATGGCGGAATTGCTTCAGGACTTGATAGATTTGTGGCTATCCTGCAAAATGAACCCAACATCCGCGAAGTTATTGCGTTTCCAAAAACGGGAGATGGAAAAGATTTGATGATGAATTCTCCCTCTGAAGTTGAAGAAAGCCAGCTTGATGAATTGGGTATAGAAATAAAAAAAGTTGAAGAAAAATAAATAAAAATTATGGATAAAAAGGAAAAAACTTTAGTGATTGTAAAACCGGATGGGGTTCAGAGAAGTCTTATTGGAGAAATAATAAAAAGATATGAGCAGTCCGGACTCAAACTTTGTGCTCTTAAAATGGTTATCCCGACTGAGGACCTTATTGAAAAGCACTATCTTATAGATCCTGATTGGAAAACAAAAACAGGATCAAAAACTATAGATTCATATAGAAAAAAGGGGAAAACTCCTCCTTCCGAAAACCCGATTGAAATATCGGACACGATTCTTAGAGGACTGAAGTCTTATATGAAGACGGGTCCTGTGGTTGCAATGGTGTGGCAGGGAATGCATGCCGTTGGTATTGTGAGAAAAATTACAGGAAGTACTGAGCCACTCACATCGGATGTAGGAACCATAAGAGGGGATTATACGATAGATTCGTATGAGGTTTCTGATGTTGATGGGAGGTCTGTAAGAAATATTGTTCATGCTTCGGGTTCTCCGGAGGAAGCAGAAAAAGAAATTGCTCTTTGGTTCGATAACAATGAAATTATGAATTACAGGCTTGTAACGGAGGCGATTCTCTATGATGTGAACCTTGATGGCATTCTGGAGGGGTAGTTTTAAAATCTTATCCACATGCAAAAGGGCCTTGCGTCCTTTTTTGGTGGTATAATGAAATTAATCCCGCCATTAATAGATTCCGGATCAAAAATCGCAACAAAGGGATCCTTGGTAATTCATGTTAATAGAGAATTTTAATTTATTATGATTTTCTTAATATCTGAATTTCGGGAACCCACTTGGCTCTTAGCCGGGAATCTCTGAAGGCGGGTTTTTTGTATAAAAATAAGCCGTACGAATAAGTTGTACGGCTTACGAATTATTTAAGAAGATATTCCGAAATTTTTTTGAAGTCAAAATCTGGAAGTCGAATAATCATTCCGAATTTATTTTCTTCTGCTCTTTCTATATCCTCTTTCTCGCCTCTGTAAATCAAGGCGATTGTTTTTACATCAATTTTTCCAGGAATTGAGAAAAGCCTTTCCCTCTCTTCTTCTGTTTCAAGATTTGAGAGATCTACAATTACCGCATGATACTCATTGCATGCGTTGGAGCAATCATCTGTGATTTCCACTATATAATCTCTTTTAAATTTGAGTTTCAGTGGTCCAGATGTATTCTCATCCCTTGAGATAATTAGAATCTTTTTTCTCATAATAACCTCCATAAATGATAAATGTTCTGTTCAAAAAATAACCTATAAAGCATGTATTGTCAAGTTTTCTTGTTTGTGGTAGGGTTAGATTATGCTTGAGCGCACAAAAAAATGTTTTATCCCGAATGAGGGGAATGATCACCAGCCATATTTCTTGAGAATGAAATCGACAGTGGTTATACTCTCGGTTGTACTTTTTCTTGAAGTTCTTTTTCTCATCCAGGCGCTTGTGCTCGCCCCGCAGAGCGGATTTTTTGCAACGATTCTTTCCTCCGCACTTGTTGATTTCACAAATGAAACTCGCGTTGCGCATGCGGAGTTTTCGCTCTCTACAAATACAACACTCCAGAAAGCAGCCCAGATGAAGGCGGACGATATGGCGCGTCGCGGGTATTTTTCTCACAACACTCCGGAAGGGAAAGAGCCGTGGTATTTCTTTGAGAAAGCGGGATATGACTTCGTCTATGCGGGAGAGAATCTCGCCGTGAATTTTGTCGATTCAAAAGATGTTGTTGATGCGTGGATGGATTCAAAGCTCCACAGGGAAAATATTCTGAATGCGGGATTCAGGGAAGTTGGGATAGGTATTGCATCCGGAATATACAATGGGAGAGAAGCGGTTTTTGTCGTTCAGTTTTTCGGAACCCCAATAAAACCGTCTCCGGAGATAAAGGAAAAAGCGCCCACTGCGGTTGCAAATACGGGTACGCAAAAAACAGGAGGAAGCCCTTCGGTCTTGGGGGAGGCCGCAGGAAATACCTCATACATATCGGCCATAAAAAAAGTATTCTCGTCTCCGAGAACAATGAATAAATATCTCTTTATTGTTTTTCTTACCATTGTTTCTCTCGCCCTTATTCTTACGGTATTCATAAAGGTGAGAATCCAACACCCCCCGCTTATTGTAAACGCTGCGATGATTTTGCTCGTTTTAGGGTCGCTTCTTGTGGTAAACCAGTATCTTACGCTTTCCCACATCCAGATTTTCTAGCTATTTTCCCCTTTTTCTCCTTCTCCTTGAGAATTCATCAAGGGCTTTTTTAAACTCTTTTTCCGTAAAATCCGGCCAGAGGATTTCGGTAAAATAGAATTCGCTGTCGGCGGTATGCCACATCATAAATCCGCTTGACCAATGGGGTTCTCCTCCTGTCCGTATTACAAGGTCAACCGGAGGTAATTCCGCAGTGCGGAGATTTTTTTTAACCGATTCGTATGAGATCCGGCTTTCCCCGTTTTCCGCAATTTCTTTTATTGCCCTTATCATTTCTTCTTTCCCATCATATCCGAAGAGAATGGTAAATTGGGTTCCGCAATTCTTTTTTGTATCATTTTCCGCCTTTTCAATTGCAGACTGGAGGGATTTGTTTTTGAGAATTTCAAAGCTCTCTCCGATTACGCGTATGCGAATATTTTCCTTTTTGTTCCGTTCCGCGATACCAAGGAGTTTTTCCTCCATGAGTTTTGCGAGAAACCGCACTTCCGTTTTTTTTCTTTTGAGAAGATTGTCCACGGAGGCCGCCCATACTGTGATATAGGGAATACGGGAAGCATATGCGGCTTTTGCCATTTCTTCTGCGCGTTTTGCTCCCTTGCGATGCCCTTCAAATCCCAGAAGATTTTCTTTTTTTGCCCATCTTCTATTCCCATCCATGATGATGGCAACATGTTTTGGAATGTTTTTTTGCATGAGTTTTGATTATATCCTTTTTTTTCCTTCTTTTGAAACGGCACTTTGGCAAATCCGCCGTTTTTGATACAGTAAGTGTGTATGGTATTTAAGAAGGTAAAACGCCTCATTAAAGGAACATATTGGAATTTGAACCGCATTGATGTCTCCGAGAGCCGTCTCCGCGAAAATTACCGTATTCTTTCTTCACTTCATTCGGGGGTGGCAGTTGCGCCGATATTGAAGAGCAATGCATACGGACACGGCATCCGCATTGCGGGGAGAGTGCTTGAGCGAATGAACCCTCCTTTCTTTTGTGTGGATAGCTTGTATGAAGGATATGAACTCCTGAAGGCGGGAATCAAAAAAGAAATTCTCATTATGGGATACACGAATCCGGCAAACTTTGTCAGAAAGCGTCTTCCGTTTTCGTATGCCGTCTATGACAAAGAAACGCTCCGCGTTATTCACGAACACCAGTCGGGTGCTTCGGTGCATCTTTTCGTTGATACCGGCATGAGGAGGGAAGGAATTCCGCTTGAGGAATTTGAAGATTTTGCCGTGTATGCAAGCACACTCTCGGGCGTCCGTATCGACGGGCTCATGTCGCATTTGGGATATGCCGGAAATCCGGAACATCCGACCACGAAAATGCAGATTCGGAATTTCAATGCCGCAAGGGAAATTTTAGGAAAATTGAACATCAAGCCGAAATGGATCCATTTCTCAAACACGGGGGGTTTTTTCCATTGGGATGAACTTGGGGGAAACCTCGGGAACATTGCCCGTATCGGAATGGCGATGTACGGTATTTGCGAAGAGGGGGACTGCGGAGGGGTTATGCCCGTGCTTGATTTCTTTACAACCTTGAGCCAGATAAAGACACTGAAAAAGGGAGAGTATATCGGGTATGACTTTACATTCCAAGCGGAGAAGGATATGAAAATCGGAATTCTTCCAGCCGGATATAATGAAGGAATTGACCGGAGACTTTCAAACAAGGGTGTTGTCACCATCCGCGGAGTGCGGTGCCCGATTGTGGGGAAGATAAGCATGAACATTACAGCAATAGACATTACGGATGTACAAAATCCAAAAATAGGGGAGGATGTATGCGTGTTTTCTTCAGATCCTTTCGCGGAAAATTCCGTTATGAATATTGCAAATCTCTGCGGGGTTGCGCCGTATGAAATTCTTGTCCGCATCTACCCCTTCACAAAAAGAAAACTTGTGGATAACGGGGAGTTTGACAAAAATGAGGAAAATGTGAATACTCAAAACATAAAACAATGAAAACGATATCTGGAAATACCCGAGGTTTGAACCTATCAAAGCGCATTCTTCTTGTCGTCCTTATTACCCAATCCGGCTCGGGAGGTTTTTAGATAGTATATAAAAAAGAAATTAAAACTCCCGAGCAATCGGGGGATTTTGTTTCTGCCTGGACTGTGTTTGTAAATATGTGAGCTTGTAGGCACAGTTCAGGTAAAAACAAAAACCTGAGGGTTATTTAAAAACTAAATAAAGGGGTAAAGAAATGGGAAACAAGACAAATCTATCGCTACTTGATGGGAAAATTGGTACAAATATTGATTTACTTACTTATGCGATAAATCTGGGATACTACGGACCCACCGATATGTCCGATCCTAATGTAGTTATTTCCATAAAAGAATTTGTCTCGCATGAGACAAGGATGGAGGTTATTGAAGTAAACGGGAAGTATTATCTTGAAGAAGTTTTTTAACTAACCGGAGAAAGGAGGATGGAGATCTTTCTAATCAATTTTAGCCGTGTGAATTCATAATTCCGCGGCTTTTTTATAACGGGGTTGACCCCGTTAGAGAACGCCATTTCTTTTCAAGAAACGGCTTCAGCCGCCCTGGCCAGGCAGGCCCGTGGCGCCTTTTCTCTAAACGGGGTTGACATTATTTTTTGACATGATAGTATATAGGCAGTGTTATTGTTAAACAAATAGAAAGGAGATCGATTATG
>Ga0265297_10011909_pt1 | contig 10549 bp, 19 predicted proteins | sample Munlanlwell13791_FD_192502 | JGI IMG/M metagenome (GOLD analysis project Ga0265297, IMG submission 192502) | Leachate microbial communities from a municipal landfill in Southern Ontario, Canada - Leachate well 137-91 | ecosystem: Engineered > Solid waste > Landfill > Unclassified | place...
GGTAAGGGCTCGCAACCGGCTCCCGGGCAGGGGCGCTATGTCGCGCAAGCCAAGCAGCAAGCCCGCAAACGTCATCGCTATAGCCGACCTACGCACGATGCGCGTGGACCTCGAGGGCGGCACCATCAAAGAAGCGTGGGACTGCTACCAAGCGTCGATGGCGCTCGAAGCGCTCAAGCCGGCATCGCGCCGCGTGTACAAGCAAGCCGCCGAGCTGGCTATTGCCACGCTGTCACCCCGAGCGCGAGCTGGCGATGTAACGCTATGGCTCGAAGCGCTCAAGCAGGGCGGGCGGGCGCCGGCCACTGTCAACAAGCTCTTGCGGGCGCTCAAAGCCATCACCGAGCGCGCTACCCTCGTGCAGCGCGGCGGCAACCTCATGCTGAGAAACGCCTTCAAGCAGCAGCGACCGTTTCGGCTCGCGGCACGCACGCGGCGCGACGCGAGCGCCGCCACCGTGCAGCGGCTCTTGCAACTCGCGGCGACGCCGTTCGAGCGTTTGGCCGTGAGGCTCGCGGCGTTCTACGGGCTGCGCAAAGGTGAGCTACTCGGGCTCATGCCGGGCGATGCCCGAAGCGACTACGGCAAGCTACGTGTCACGGTCGAACGCACGCGCGGGAAATTCGGCGTCAACATGCGCAAGAACGCTCTCAACGGCAAGGCGCACGTGCTCGTCATCGACGACGGCGAGACGGCGGGTATCCTATCGGCGCTCCTGCGTGACGAGGTGCGCCTGAATCTCGCGACGAAGGCCCAGCGAGAACTCGCGCGCGTCTACGTGCTCCCTTGGGGCTGTGACCACATGGACACGCTCATGAGGGCATGGCGGCGTGACCCGGGCGTACACCTGCCAAAGGGTGATGGGTTTCACGCGCTCCGGCATTACGGGGCCACAGCGCTTGCGGCGAACGGCGCCACCATGACCGAAATTCAAGGATGGCTTGGCGATTCAACGCCCACGGCGGCGCAAACGTACATGGGTCAGGTGCGCGGCACGACATGCGGCACGGCGAGTCGCATCGTGGCGAGCTTCGAGCAAGAGAAAGGAGACAGCGGAGAGAGTGACGGGGCGCGCGGCGCTTACCGGACGACACGCGCCCCGGGTCAGAATCACAGTCATGTAAGCTGTGACGCCGACCAACTTAGAGAGTCACGCGAGGGACCACGGTGCGGATTTAATCCGACCGTAGGGGTACCAAAAAATCCCACCGTAGGACGAGGTGAAAACCATGAGTAAACAACCAGTTAAGCAAGGCGCTTCTATTCAGTGTAAGGATGGCTGGGGAACTACAGGTCCGACCGTAGAGTGCACCCAAACCTCGACACACGAGCGGCCATATAGGGTCGCCAAGCATGACGGCGAGGACGACGGGCAATGCCATTGCGCGGCCTGCGCCGAGCACCGCGCGGCGAGGCTCGTGTACGTCGCGCCCAGCAAGCGCACGACGGGGCCGGCGTGCTACGTGTGCGGGCAGCGAGAGCACCTAGAGGCATGCCAGCATTGCGGCTCTCCCGTGTGCCACACGCACGCCAGGGACGGGTTTTGCACGCTATGTGCGGCGACCCGAAAGCAGGCCGTCGATGACCGAATGGCCGAGCTAAAGAAAAAGCGCCACGAGTTTTGCGAAGGCGTGGCGGCGGCGGCGGAAATCATCGAGGCGAAGGCGCTAATTGCCCAAGGACTCATGCGCGACGTGTTGCGCGCGGTTGCGGCGGAAGTGCGCCGCGAGGCGACGCGATGAGCGCCAACAGAGACAGCGCCATCACGGTTCTTTACGAGGTAATGAGCAAGGGCGGGTGGTGGACGCTCCCGGAGCTTGAGCGCGTGCTCGAAGCCAGGCGCGGGCGCCGAGCCCTTCAGACGAGCGTGAGCGCGCGCCTGCGCGACTTGCGGAAACCACCATGGAACCGGAGCGTGCGCAGTCGGAAAAGGGCCGGAACCGCCAGGCTAGAGGAATACACCATTTGCAACATGAGCGAAAAAACCAAAACCGAAAGGTAACAACATGAAACCCGCCAACATCACCAGCGTTATCAACGTCAACAGCCAATTCGGAAAACTGGTATGGGAGGAAGCCGTACAAGCGAGACCAGGGCACGAGCGGCGCGTCGCCATTGCAGAGAGCGACAAGGGGTATGTCGTGCTCGCGGCGGTATGCGACCCGAAGAAGCCGCAAAACCCAGCATGGGCGCGGCGGTCGGAATTCAAGCGCGAGTATCAAGAAGCGTGGGCCATCGCCGAACAGCTCTATAGGTGGGCGTGCGAGTATGCGCGCGAAAACGGGTATGTGCCACCGTGCGATGCGCTCGCCGGCGCACGATAAGGGGCGGTATGGCGAAGATAGCGACACCAGAACAGCTCGCGAAACGTGCGCAAGAGCTTGCAGAGGCACTAAACGAGCTACAGAAAACCAAAGAAGCGGCGGCCCGAGCGCGCAAGGACTGGAAGCGCAAAGCGGACGCCCTCGAAGAACGAATAGCGGTGCTCGGAGCGGCACTGAGATTGAAGCAAGAACCGATAGAGCAAATGGAGCTGCCAGCGTGAGGGCAATCTACGTGCGCACCAGTCCGGGTGACAACGACGGTGCGGCGCAGCTCCACCAGCTACGGCAATGGTGCGTAGCGCAAGGGTGGCGAGACGTGCGCGAGTACGTGGACCGAGACGTGAGCGGCACCAAGGACTCACGGCCGGAATGGAATAGATTGCGAGAACACGTGCGGAGCGGGAAAATCAGCGAGCTTGCAGCGACCGAGCTATCACGGCTCGGTCGTTCAGTGCTCAACGTGGTGCTCGCGCTCGACGAGCTGCACCGAGCGGGGTGCCGCGTGGTGCTCCTGCGTGAGGCGTTAGACTATGGGACGCCGGTAGGGCGGGCGGTCGCAACCATCATGGCGGCTATCGCGCAGCTCGAGCGTGACCGCATCGTCGAGCGCATCACGGCGGGAGTGAGACGGGCGCAGGTTGAAGGGACGCGCAGTGGGCGGGCCATCGGACGCCCGAGAAGAGAGATAGACGACAGGACCGTAGAGCGCGCGATTGAGGCGATGCAGCACGCGCCCGCAAACATTCCCATGTCGTGGCGACTGGCAGCCGAATGGCTGGACGTGCCAACAACGTCCTTGCGGCGAGCCGTCGAGGCGTACCAAAAACGTGCGCGAAACGAGAGCCCGTAAGTGGTTGATTTTACGACACTGCTATACGGCTCGTAGCGACGCGCCACAACCTTTAGTTTTTGGCGGGGGGAGGCCTTCCCTCGCACCGAACCCATGCGAGCAAAGCGTCAACGTCGGCGAGGTAACGCCGACCACGGGCGTTGCGAGACCGAACGACGCGCACGGGGGCGCCGTCCTTCGTGAGCGCACGCACGCGGCGAGGGTCGTCAAGCCCAAGAGCCTTGGCGATTTGCTTTTGACCAACGAGGACGGGCACGAAGCCACATTGCCTACAAGTGTTGTCTCGGGTCAACCGTGAGCAACCATCGCCATCGACGACGCGAGGCACTGGTGGTGCAATACAGCCATGAACCAACCCGCCCACCTTATCGAGCAGGTCATTGACGAAGCGCTCGTTGACCTCATTCAAACGCCCAGCGGAGGAGCGGCCGTTGCTCGCCTGAAGCAAGCGGCGCGGGAAGTGTTCGAGGAAATCGAGGCGGCAAACATAGACCTTAGCTCGGCGTTCATGGAGATTTTGCCGAGGCTCGTAAGGTTGTCGGCGGGCTTCCAGGGATGAGCGCGAAACCGGAACGCAGGCGGCGAAAGAAGCTCACGCGCGAGGAGCGGCGGGAACGCTCCGAGTACATGCGGAAGTATCGCGCCAAGAAAGCCGACACGACCACGGGAGCGCCTGTTGCGGCGGGCAATGACGGCGCGCCCGTGGTCGTACCGGAAGCGACGGCGGCGCCCGAGGCGCACGCGGCGCAAGCGAAACCACCCGAAATAACCATCGAGAAGGCCGAGGCGATGCTAAAGGGAGCGTTGGCCGGCACGGCGGAAGCGCTCGCGGACACGGCGCAACTCCTGTTCCTCGACGGCGAAAGGCCGCACCTAGGGCGCGAGCGCGCGAAAACACTCGGCGAGCTATGGGCGCCGATTCTCGCGCCATACATCACGGTAGAGAGCGCCAAGTGGCTGACTATCGCGCTCGCGGCGGGCGGCACCGCGAACATAGGGTATCAGTGGGCGCACGAGTACCGCGCCGCGAAACCCAAACCGGCACTGCAAGTCGTGCGTCCTCCGCAAGAGGTCGCCGAGGCATGAAACTGAGGGACGCCGATAGAGTGGGCGTGCTCGGAGTCACGGGCAGCGGCAAGAGCCATTTCGTCAAGCACCGGCTCGTCAAACGCTCGCGGCGGTGCGTGGTGTGGGACGTGCATAGCGAATATGCCGAGCCGTGCGACATGGACGAAGTATCCCTAGACGAGCTGACCCGCGAGCCGGGGCTGCTACAGGCGGGCGAGTGCAAACTCGCCGTGGTGCCCGAGTGGGACGACCCGCGCGAGCTTGCTACGGCATTCACGATGTTTGTGTCGGAGCTGAAGGATAGCGCCCAAAGCGAGAGCCTTCTGGTTGTCGTGGACGAATGCGGCTTGCTGAGGCCCATTGCGGACGGGTCGCTCGTCGCGCTCGCGGCGCAGTCGCGACACTGGCTTATGCCGCTCGCGTTGGTCGGCCAGCGCGCCACGATGTTACCGCCTGGCGCAAGAGCGCAGCTCTCAACCATTGTTTCATTCCGGCAAACAGACCCCAGCGACATCGACGCGCTTGCGGAGCGCCTAGGCGCGGTACGAGCCCAACGCATCACCGAGCTAAAGAACCACCGATTTGTAACATGGAGCCAAAACGAAAAGGCGAAAGAGGAGCCAGAAAAATGAATGCGAAGTCAATAGCCATCGGCATCGTGCTCGGCATGGTGGGCGCCTACATCCTGGCGCTCGTGAGCGCCAAGGCGGGACCGTTGCCGGGCCTGAAAGCGTAAACAGCCCATAGGGCAGAGGAAAACATGAACCCCAAGAACATTTTGTTGATTGCGGTAGTAGCGCTTGCGGCGGTCATCGTCGCCAAGAAAATCCCCAAGCTCAAGGACATGCTCTAAGAGCGGAGGACACCATGCAGAACACACAACGACTTGAGGACGTTGCTTTCGCAAGCGGCGCCATGCGCCAGGTGCGCTTGCAAGGGCTCGCCAAGGGCAAGAGGATTCGTCGCCTGTCGCTCTACTTCGATTTGAGCGGCACGAAAGACGCGGCCGACGCGCTTGACGGGGACTTGTTCGCACGCATCGTCAGCCAGATTCGCCTAAACAGCTCCGAACACCAACCATACAATCTCACGGGGTTCGATTTGTGGCGCCTGCAACACCTTGAGCGCGGGCGCGTCGTTGCCGACCCTACCGATATCCCGGGCACCGGCACCACGTTCGTGATGCAGTTTCAGCTCGACCTATCTTTCCGAGTCGAGCGGCAACAGGCACCGGACGACGGCTCGCTCTCAACGTCGCTCTTCACTGACCAAACGCTCGAAATCACGTTTGCGGCGGCGAACACGTGGGGCGTCGGCAATTTGCTCGTCACCGCAGGGAATGTGCGCGTGGCGGCCGAGTACGCCGAAGGCGACTGCGTGCCGCAGCTCGTCGAGAACAAGTATATCGACCTGTCGAGCGGGCTCGCGACCCTGGAACCCGGCATCATTCTCGGCGCAATGCTCGTGCAAACGGACTACTCCACCATCACCACGGCCGAGCTGACGTTGCTCGGGCTCACAGCGGACGGCAAAGAGGTGCACCCGTCCAACACGATGCACGAGCAGCTCGTCACAATGTGGAACCAGGACGCGGCCGAGCAGTCGGGGACGCCGCACGAACTCGACATCAACGCGGCGCGATTCATCCCGCTTGTGTGGCAACCGCGACGCCTCGGGTTCCTCACCAAGCAACCGGCCATCGAAAAGCAAGGCGAGGTGCGCGTGACTGCGGGCACGCTCACAACGCCGCGACTGTTGGTCAAAATCGTCAAACTCAAGACTGACCAGCAGGCGGCAAACATCGCGGTCAAGGCTGGGGCACCGTCCGACTCCACCGTATACGAGCCGGCCGTGGGCAGTAAGTCGGCCGTGCGCGCGGTGCACGAGACGGCGCGACGCGGAGGCGAGCCCACCAAGAAGGCCAGGCTCCTCTACGCGGCATTGCCGGGCAAGATGCGTCAGACCAAGACCCCGGGCAACATCTAGGGCGCAAGCGAAAGGGTTAGGCCGTGGGCTTTTTCGACAAAATCAAGAAGGTCGCAAAGAAGGCCCAAAAGACCGTGCGAAGGACGGTTGAGAAGGCCACGGCCAAAACCCCGATTGCAGCGCAGGTCAAGACGCTCACGAGGGCGAGCGTCAAAGACCCCGCCAGTCTCATGAGGGCGGCGAAGACCGTAGGCACGGCCTACGCGGCCTATGCCAGCGGAGGACTCTCGGTCATCGCAAAAAAGGCCGTTACGTCGGCCATGAGCGGGGCCAAGAAGTCGGCCGATAACCTCATGAAGGAAGCCACCAAAAGTGCTTTTGGTGGCGGCGCGCCCGTGACGAAAACGGCAAAAGGGGCGGCGACGGCGGTCAAGAAAACGCCACTGTCGGCAAAAGCGCCAGTCAACAAGCAAAGCTCCGGGTCGGTCGTGCGTGCAGCGGTGCCGATGGCCACGCCCGACCTTGGCGGCGCGCGCAAGGGTGACATGACGCGCGACGAGTGGAAGATTTACGCGAGCCAGAAAAAGACCGTGGGCGGGCTTCTATGAGCGTAGCGAGTGACATAGAGCTAAACGTCTCGCGGGTAGAAGGCGAAAACCGGAAGGCGTTAGACACGCTCAACGGGAAATGGTTTAAGTCATCCGACACCGAGGCGGCAATCTCCGCTCTAACCTCACTCAAAAAGACCATCGCCGCTTGGGCCACGCGGGGGCGCAATGCCGTCAAGGCCGGCGCCGGCAAGATGCCACCCGAGAAGTGGTCAGGATGGGTCAAGGCCGGCGAAGTCTTCATCGACGGTATTCACGACCTCGGGGAGTTTGGCGCCAAGTCTTCGTTGGTGGACATCGCCGACACAACAGTAGAGGCGGTGAAGGACGCACCCAAGCAAGTAGCGCGCGCCGTGAAGGCAACAGCCAAAGCGGTCGGCGAGACGGCCGGCGCCGTCGTGACGCCGCTTCTCCTGCCATTGGTGGTAATCGCTGCTATCGCCATCGCCCTCGTCTACGTCCTGCATCGGGCGGGGGTGTTGTGATGGACGCGGGAATCATCGTGGGCGCGCTCGCGGGAGGCGCCATCTTGCGCGCGCTGCAACCGCTCGCGCGCTTCAACATGACCTCGAAAGGGCTGAATCTCTACACGTTCAAGGCGGCGCTGAACGTGCTCGCGCATCATCGGTTTTGGGAGCACGCGCAACAGGTCATCGGCGCGCGCATCACGAGCGCCTACCGTTCGCCGGGCGTCAACAAGGCCGTGGGCGGGGTCGCGACGAGTGACCATGTAAAAGGCCTGGCGTGCGATTTCGTGCCACAAGGCGACAAGCAGCAAGCGGTAAAGAAGCTCCGCGCCGCGTGTGCGCAGGGTGAGCTAGGCCCCGTGCGGCAGTTCATTTGGGAGAGTTACAAAAACGTCATCCATGTGGGCTATTACGAGCCGGGAAAGACGGGTGGGGTGCAGTATTTAGAGCAGTATGGGCCAGGACAACACCGGCCATTGGTGACCTCATGACCACGACACCCACAATCTACAGCCCGAAAGACCCGTTCGCGCGCGACACGCGCAACGATAGAGCCGTGGGCGGCGCTTACTCGGAAATCTTGCGGGCCACTCTCCCTACGACTGTTGCCGTCGAAACACGAAAAAGGGTGCACGGGGTAGCGCTCGGCGGCACGCTCCCGCCGGGGACGTACGCGCTCGTGGCGCCGTGGGAGCTCCGGGGCATGCTGTCGGCGGCAAACCCGCCGGGCGTGCACGTCTTGCGACCAGGGGACGCCTACGTCGCAGAATACCCGCAAGGCATCGCCGCGCTCGTGGTTTCACCGTATGCCTGGGCGACACCGACGTGGTTCACGACGGCGGGTTACGCGCCGCTCGCCTATGCGCCCACGGCTGAAGTGCATTGCTTCTACGACGCGGCCCAAGTGTGCCGCGTGAACTTCTCGCGCGTCCCAGGGTACGCCAAAATCGACCCAACGGGAGTGCCAGCCACGGCGCCGACAACGGCACCCGTCGAAACCCTCGACGTGGGCGCCCTGGAGATACCGAGCGACGCGGCGACCGCGCTTATCCATGTGACGAAAATCAACGGGGTAGATATCCCTATCCGACTCGATGAGGACTACGAGCTAGAGGTCTACTGGCTCACCGAGTCACGGCATTGGGCGCATTCGGAAGCGGACGACTTCGACGCGGCTGGAACCGGGCTCGCAAACGCGGCGCACGACGCCGAGCAGTTCGACGTGGCAGGTTTACGGGCGGTATACGTTCGCCGAGTCTCGGGCGGCGCCACGGGCTTTATGGCCTGGCACGCAGTCTTCGGGTGGTGACATGAGAATCGTTAGGGCCGCATTGGCAGCAGTGAACTACGTTACCTCGGCCATCGCCGATGCAACGTATCTCGCGCTCGCGGGCGGCACCCTGTCGGGCACGCTCACCGTGCCGGACGGCACAGCGGCGGCGCCAGGGGTGCGCACCACGAGCGAGGCGCACGGCCTTTTTCGGTCGTCCGCAACCGCCATCGCGCTTGCGGCGGCGGGGACGGAGGCCGTGAAGTTCTCCTCAAGCTCAACGACAATCCCCAGCGCCGCGCTCTACACATGGTTAGGGCGGTCGAAAATCTCCTCGTCATCGGACGGAACCGTGACGCTGCAAAATGCGGCGGCTACCGGGTTCACGGCGCTACTACTCGGCGGCGCCACGAACGCATACCCAGCGCTGAAACGCAACGGAACCGAGCTACACGCGCGCCTTGCCGATGATTCGGCGTACACCACGGTTTGCGCTACACGCTTCCAATACGATGGCGGCGGCACGCTCGTTACAGATGGAGGGGCGACCCCGTGTGGCATTTTCCGCAACGCCGGCTCGCCGGAAGGCGTCATCACGGCGGCGGGCGGGTCTTTGTGTCTCGACACCACAAACTCTACTGCATGGCTCAAAGCGAACCCAACGGGAAACACGGGGTGGGTCGAGATAGCCACACTCTAAGGGGCAGTCATGGCGGCGGGTGACCTTACATACATCGAGCAGGCCGGCGTGATAACGCTCAACGCCGCGCAACGTACCGCGCTCACAACGTTCGTGGATAGCGTTTGGAATGGCGCCATTGCCAACGTACTGGGAATCAGCGCATGGCGAGACAGCGAAAATCCCGCAACGGTCATGTGTGCCGTAATGGGCAAACGGAAAGTGGCGCCGGCGGCATTGCCGCTCGGCGTCCAGGTCATCGAGCGCGAGTAGCGCTCACAACAGGAGCAAACACCATGGGAAGAATCTTTGACACCGCAATCTCGGGCGCCGACAAGGCGCCGCCCAAGGGCTCGTGCCGGGTATGCACCGAGCACGCAAGCCGCGCCGAGCCGCAAAACACGAAGCACCGAAGCTACGAGCTGATAGGCGACTGGTCGGAGGCGGGCGCGGCCGTGCAGCATGCACGTGAGGCGCAACAGACCTTCAACACGGCGGCGCTGCAAGCGCAGGTAGGCGCGCTCAAGGTCGTCGCATTCGGGTTCGCGGGTGACGTGCTCTTCGAGGGCGTGCCCTACAGCGCCCCGGCACGCGACGAAGACAAGGACGAAGCCAAGGCGAAAGCCAAGACGAAAGCGTCGTAACCGCGATGGAAGTCACGGCAAACGTCGTGATTGCGTGGCTCGCAGCCAACGTCATTGCGCTTCTGGCCGTGGCCTGGAAAGACGGGCGATGGCGGGGCGTGGTCGATACGCAGCTTAAGAGCATCCACGAGGCTATTCTCGCCCTGCCATGCCGGCGAGAGGGGCGGTGCCGAGCGAGTACCACCGGAGAGTTTGAGGTCACGTAATGTCTATCTTGCTTACGCTTATCCCGAGAAAGTTTCTCTACGCAGCCGTCGCCACGGTCGCAAGCGCCATTATGGCGGCGGTCAAGGCGAAGTGGCCAAGCGTGCCGCTCCCGAGCGCTGAGGCCATCCTGGCGCTCGGAGGGGTTGTTATCGGCGGGCACACGCTCACCGATATCACGGCGATAAATAAGGCAAAATCCGACATAGCCGCGCAGGCCAGCAAAAAGAATTGAACGCCGCGCGAAAGTGTGGCGTAATGAAGAGTGTAACGCACGCCAACCGTTGACTTACCAGCGACGGTTCGGCATCACGCGAATTCCCCTGTGAGTTGAGCGCACGCTCGCGCGTGCATTCGACCCGGGAGCCGTGGGCGAGTCACTGGTAAGGGCTCGCAACCGGCTCCCGGGCAGGGGCGCTATGTCGCGCAAGCCAAGCAGCAAGCCCGCAAACGTCATCGCTATAGCCGACCTACGCACGATGCGCGTGGACCTCGAGGGCGGCACCATC
>Ga0265297_10011910_pt1 | contig 10549 bp, 8 predicted proteins | sample Munlanlwell13791_FD_192502 | JGI IMG/M metagenome (GOLD analysis project Ga0265297, IMG submission 192502) | Leachate microbial communities from a municipal landfill in Southern Ontario, Canada - Leachate well 137-91 | ecosystem: Engineered > Solid waste > Landfill > Unclassified | place...
AGCCTGAACAAAAAAAGTATTTCTTCCCAACTCAAAATTGCCAACAAATATCATGCCAAATTTGCACTGATTATTGGTCAAAAAGAAGCGATGGATAACACCATTATCATTCGCGACATGCGTTCTGGCGTCCAGGATGTTGTTGATTGGGACCAGGCCATACTAGAAATACAAAATAGACTGGGTTGACGATAGCTTCTCAAAATGGGCGGGCGAATTTTTGGTGAAGTCATTAACTAAACAGTTAATAAGTATTAACACAATCGCTAATAATGATATTAATAAATTTTGATTATCCTGGGCTATAATTAAATTAAATTTAATTAAACCATGAAAAATATTACCGCCAACATCTATAAGCGTATATTAGCCGTCATCATTGACCACTTAATTATAAATATTGTCCTACTGGTGGCATACCTGAAATTTTTTGCCGATTCAATTGATCAAGTAACGATTGATTATAATACCTATTTAATATTTTCCGGACTGACCTTTTTTTATTTTTTTATATTTGAAAGCATATTTCATAAAACCATCGGTAAAAGGATATTTAACCTCAAAATCGTGTCCGCGGGTGGCCGGCCGCTGGATTGGACACAAACATTGATTAGAAATTTACTTCGCCCCATTGATTTAACCGGCTTTTATCTACTCGGCTTCATTTTTATTGTCTTAACCAGCAAATCACAACGCTTGGGCGATCTGTTGGCCAAAACCATCGTTGTTGAAAATATATAATTAATTAGCACTACTCATTAATCATCATTCATGAAAAATTGCCTTTTTTGTCAAATTGCCAGTCATCAAATACCCAGCGACATTGTTTTTGAAGACGATCAAATTATCGCTTTTAACGACATCCATCCCAAGGCTCCGGTTCATATTCTAGTCATCCCCAAAAAACACATCCCCACCATTGATCATCTTCAGGGAGAAGATAGCACATTAGTGGCCAAACTTGTTTTCACCGCCCAAAAATTAGCTCGAGACAAAAACATCAATCAAGATGGCTATCGACTGGTTTACAATGTTCGCGGACACGGTGGTCAGGAAATTGATCACTTACACCTCCACCTCATTGGTGGACAAAAGCTGTCTTCCATGGCCTAGGATATTGACATTGTTAATAATAAAGATAATAATTTTAGTATAATCTTATTTATTTGATTACAATCTGTTTTTAGGAGGTGATTTAAGTTGACCAAAGTAATCAGGCGGGATAAAGAAAATGTCGAAAGCATGATCAGAAGATTTACCCGCAATGTACAGCAAAGTCATGTGCTGATTGAAAAAAAAGAACGCCTACACCGCATTAAACCGATTAAACGCCGTTTCAAACGTATTACGGCTATCAAGAAGGCCGCTAGGCAGAAAAAAAGACTACTTCGCTAACGAATCAAACAGATAGAGACTTAATTCCAAGTCTCTATCTGTATATTGATATGATAGAAATAATTAATCAAACCAGGCACCGATTGCCCCGAAAATATCTGGCCATGTTGTCTGGGGAGCTATTTAAACATTGGCATCTTTCCCACCATCAAATCATGGAAATTATTTTTACCGGCCCGGCGACTATGCGGAAGATTAATCTGCAATACCGGCATCAAAACCAACCCACCGATGTCCTATCCTTTCCCATCGCCCATGACCCAGCTATCAATCAAACATCTTCTCTGTTGGGCTCAATATTTCTTTGTCCCAGCGTGATAAAACAGCAAGAAGGTAAATACCGGTACGATCCATATTTAATTCATGGCTTTATGCATTTAATGGGATATGACCATATCAAAGCGAGCGATTATAAAAAGTGGCAATCGGTTGAACAACAAATATACCGACAATTAAAAAATAATTTTAAATTTTAAATTTTCATTAAAAATGTATGTCAAAATTTATCCGTAGCCTTAAACATGCCGCCCGTGGTTTGATTTATCTACTCATTCACGAACAAAATTTCAAAATCCATCTTTTTTCTGGCATTGTGGTTTTGCTGCTCGGTATAATTTTATCGATCGATTACTATGAATTTTTGGTTATTCTCATTATTATCGCTTTTGTTTTTATGGCCGAAATTGTTAACACCATCATTGAATATTTACTCGATATACTGCATCCCGAGTATCACGATAAAATCAAAATTCTCAAAGACGCCACCGCCGGAGTAGTCCTCTTCGCCAGCCTGGTGGCCATCATTATCGGTCTGGTTATTTTTCTACCCAAAATTATTCATTAATGCGTATATTAAGTCAAAATTAAAAAGATGAAAATATTATTAATTGAAGACGAAAAAGGCATTGCTCATATCATCAAAGAAGGTTTGGAAATGGAAAACTATCTGGTCGATGTGGCATATAACGGGCAAGACGGCCTGGATAAAGCCATTATCAACGAATATGATTTGATTATACTCGATCTCATGTTGCCCGACATTAACGGCTTGGAAGTCTGTCGCGAATTACGTCAAAATAAGATATCAACCATTGTCCTCATGCTCACTGCCAAAAACACCACCGCTGATATTATTGGCGGCCTCGATGTCGGCGCCGACGATTATCTAACCAAACCATTTGAATTGGATGAACTATTGGCGAGAATACGGGCGCTGTTGCGACGCGGGCAACCCAATGCCGCCGGCAATATCTTAAACGTCGGACAATTGCAGCTTGATACCAAAACACATGAAGTCTATCGCCAGCAGAAAAAAATTATTCTCACCAACAAAGAATATAAATTACTTGAATATTTAATGCGCCGACCCGAAGAAGTCATCCCCCGGCATCAGTTGCTTGAGCATGTCTGGGACACCGACACCGATCCCTTCAGTAATACAGTGGAAGTGCACATTCGTTATTTACGTCAGAAAATTGATAAGAACTTCTCCCAGAAAATGATCAAAACCGTTCGCGGCGCCGGCTATAAAATAGTTAATAATTAGGAATTAATGAACAGCATCCGCACCAAATTTACCTTGTGGTATACGCTTCTCATGACCTTTATTGTCATTGTTTTTGCCATATCCAGCTATAGTCTGCTCTATGTCAACTTATATAGTAATCTCGAAAGTAACATCAAGAAGCAAAGTGAAAATATTATTAATCAATATCTGGGCCTCGCGCCCGACGGAGAATTAACTATTGCTCCCAGCGATAACGAAGCCACGCTGTCCGATAAACTTCACCAAAGTAATCTGTCATTGAGAATTATTGATGCCGATAAAAATATTATTACCCAATTTGGTGTTTTTAAAAATGAAATTAAACCCTCGCCCAGTAAAATTAATACAGCCCTGATTGCTCATACTATTTCTGTTTCACTTATCGACAATGCCGAAGCCGGGCGCAATATTTATTTGATTGCCCCAATTGATAAAAACAATGAAACAGTTGGCGTCATCGAGCTTAGCCAGCCCATCTCCAATGCCTTTGATGCTTTGGAACAATTAACTCTGATCCTAATTGTCGGCATTTTAACAAGTATTGTATTTAGCATATTCTCCGGCTACTATCTGGGACGACGCACCCTGGGCTATATCAATGAATTGATTGATAATGTCGAAGCTATTACCAATTCACATGATCTCGAGAAGCGTCTGCCGGTGCCGATAAATTACCAAGATGAATTAACCCGTCTCGCCTCCACCTTTAATCAGATGCTTCGTCAGATTCAAAAAGAATTTATCCGCGAAAAAAACTTTACCGCCAATGTCTCGCATGATTTACGCACACCGATTACCATTATTCAAGGCAATGTCGACCTGGCTTTACGCAAAAAAAATCTTACTCCCAGTCAGGTTTCCAAAACTCTGCACAAAATTAAGGACGAAACCAAACGCATCAACACTATTGTCGATAATATGCTGGAATTATCCAATCTGGAACATCATGACCAAATTGACTATACACCAATTAATCTACCGCGATTACTCCACGAATTAATTAATAATTTTCAAAGTAAAATTCAAAGTCAAAATATTCAGATTATTTTTAAAAAACCAAAGAATGATAAGATATACAATATCAATGGTGATGTGATTCTTATTAAAAGATTATTGGGCAATATTATTGAAAATGCAATAAAGTATAATCGTGAAAATGGCAAAATAATCATCAAATTATCGACTAAATTTAATAAAATCCAAATTCTTGTCCAAGACACCGGTGAGGGAATTGATACCCGCGATCTGCCATATATTTTTGATCGTCACTACCAAGCCAAAAAAAGTCAGACCGGTATTAAGCAAGGCGTTGGCCTGGGGCTGGCTATTGCCAAGGAAATTACCCAAACTCATGGAGGACAAATATCCGCCACCAGCCAGAAAGACATTGGTACCAAAATAAAAATTATTTTTCCACATCACAATATTAATCCCTAATCCCTAATTGCTCATTCGCAATTCCAATATTTTTTATCTAAATTTAATCTTCCGCCGTATATTATTAAGTAGAAGAACAAATTATTATATGAACAGATTCAAAAAAACAATTTACCTTTTACTACTGGCGTTATTTATTGTCATTCTTGGCAGTAATCCGACCCTAGCCGCCAGTCTTGATCTATCGCATGGCGTTATGCCCGATAATCCTTTGTATCAAGTTGATCTTAATTTAGAAAAAATAGAACTATACACTCATGGTTCAGATGAACAACAAGCTCGTCTGCATTTACAATATGGGACTGAGCGGTTAAATGAAATGGATTATTTAGCCAATAATCAAAAACTACACATCGACAATGTCGTCGATCTAAGCAATGATTATCAACAAAATATCAATGAGTTTAAAAAAATAGCTGCCAAAAACGAAAATATATCTCAAAATATCAATGAACTGGCTCCCCAAATTGAAGAATTGCAAGTTATCCAATCGCAAGTAGTGGCTATTATTAACGAACAGCCTACCCAAATGGAAGTTAAAATTATTGTTAAATCAACCATCAAGGAATCACAAACCGAATTAATCGAAGCGGTGGAAAACGTTAAAAAACCAATTGTCGATAAAGCCGCCGATGTCAACAATACCAACCCAGATACGGCTCAAATTAACGCGGTCAAACAAATTGATGAAACTATTGTCAACCTCAACAAACAAAAAGATCAACTCAAAGAAGAGATCAAAATTGATGAAAATAATCTTAAACAAGCCAAAAAAGATTCTAAAGATTCCAGTGACAGCAACAATATCAACATTATTACCACCACTGATCCAGCTACTATTGTCAATAATACCGACACTCAATCTGAAGCAATCGACAGCATTGCCGTTATCGATATGACTGATAATTTTAACCCAACCAATGATGGCGACGACACCATTTTAAGCAACCCAGAAAATAATATAAACACCGAAGCCAATGCAATTCTTGAAGAATGGTATTATTCTCCTTCCTGCGACTATGTCTCTCTCACCAACGGTAAAGACCCAATTTGCGGGGAAGATATGATTGCTGTTTCTTCACTTCCGGCTGATAATTCTTTTTTCACTAAATATACCTACAAAGATGGTAAATATGTTCAAAATGTTGATGATATGATTGCCAAAGCTGAAGAGGTTGAAAAAGAGCCGGTCACCCCTGATTTAGAGGTCATCGTTGAACCTCTCGTCACTTCCGAAACCATTCCAGTGCAATAGTTATTGTTTTAAAATTTTAAATTTTAAATTTAAAATTTTAAAACACTGACCAATGAGGTACATTAACAACCAAGATAGATTATTGAATACTTAATAAAATGTATCCAAAATTATTAATTATTCATTATTAATTATTAATTAAATTAGTTTTTCCGGTGAACGACAATTTTGTCATACCTGATCAAACGGTCGGTAGATATCTAAACCATATCTTTGACTTAGGGACAGAATTTGGAAGTTTCCTTATATATATTTATCCGTTACTTAATATTAAGGTTCATTTATATGAGTCTAAGAAAGTCTAAGCTAAGTAAAATTGTGAGCCTCTTTGGCATGGCTGCCATCGTGGTCGCAACTTTCGCTTTTGCTTTAACTACAACCAGCGTTGAAGCTGCTGAGTACTCTTACGAGTGGGTTAGCCAAACTGGCTGGCCAACTGTACCACAAGGTGGTATGGCTACTCTCAACTTATCGCTACGCAATACCGGTACTGCTGCCTGGACCAACTCCGGATCTAACCCGGTCCGACTCGGTACCGTCAACCCTGCCGATCGAAACTCTGGCTTTTATAAGGCCGGCGAATGGGATGCAACCAATCGCGCTGCTGTGCTTAACGAAGCTTCAGTAGCCCCTGGTGAAATTGGTACTTTTACCTTCACCGTGGTTGGCAATCCTGCTCCTGGTCATTATCCAGAATATTTCGCTCCAGTAGTTGAAAATTTAAGCTGGATGGATAATCTAGCAGTTTACCCCCAAGGTAAATACGGCATCTATTGGGACATCACTGTCACTGCCGGTGCCGGCGCTAGTGGTTATTCCGCCAGCCTAGTATCTAAATCAGACAATCCTTCCATCGCTCCTGGCGACGCCGCCACCTTGGAAGTAGTTGTCAAAAACGAAGGTACTACTACCTGGTCAAATACTGGTGCCAATCCAATCCATCTCGGCACTTGGAACTCTCAGGACCGCAGCTCTGATTTCTACGATGTCACTTGGTTGACTACTAATCGACCAACTGGCTTAATGGAATCAACCGTTGTTCCTGGTTCTCAAGGCACATTCGAATTTATGGTTAAAGTTCCTTCTAGCAAATCAGAAGGTACCTACACCGAAACTTTCAACTTGGTAGCTGAAAACCTGGCTTGGTTCAATCTGCCAGTTACTTTCACTATCGACGTTGAAGGCGTATCTACCGGCGATGTCACCATTTCTTTAGCTTCTGACACCCCCACTGGAACTACCGTTCCTAAAGGTTCTCAGGGCGTTGAAATGGCTAAATTCAAATTCGTCGGTGAAGGTACAATCAACAGCCTGACTATCCATCGTTATGGTGTCGGTGCTGCCAATGCCTTCGATAATGTTTATCTCTATGAAGGCAACACTCGTTTGACCAATGGTCGCAGCGTTTCTACTGCTACTCATGAAGTCGAATTCAATAATATCGGCTTCGAAGTTAGTGGTACAGACTATCTAACAGTCGTGGCTGATTTTGATATCGCGGCTGACGGTCAACATGGTTTCGAAATTGAATCTTCCAGTAAAGTTTCATTATCTTCAGTTAGCGGCGTTTTCCCAGTCAAGGGTGAATTATTCGCTGTTGGCGACGAAGAAGTCAATGAAATAACTGTCGAAGCCAAGGGTGATCCAACTAATCCTAATGTTGGCGACCATGCCGATTTAGGTTATTTCCGAATTATTAACAATGGTAGCTCAGATGCTGAGTTAAATCGCTTAACCCTTCTCCAATCAGGCGACATCAACAATGATGATCTAACTGAACTAGAGTTGTGGGCTGACAGCGAAAACGAAATAATTGCCGAAGCATCTGGACTAGACGGTGACAAGCTTATCTTCGATCTAGGTTCAGCTTATACTATCCCTGATGGTGCTCAACGCAACTTCACTATCATGGGTACTACCACTGGCCGCAGCGGCCGTACTGTCGAAATGTACGCTGAATATACTTCCGATGTATTAGTCATCGACACCCAATATGGTGTTGGCGCTCAAGTTAATATCGATATGTTCGATGGTGGCGCTGATGATGAAATGTTGGATGTTCTTCTGCAAGGTGGAGATATTACTATCGGTTATGCCGGTCCAACTTCTGGTGATATTAGTCTCAATGGTCAAGACCAAGTTCTACTTAATTTTGCTATCACCTCCGCTTCTCGCGATGTTGATGTGCGCAAAGTAGAAGTCCGAATCGACGGCGATCCTGGTCAAGCCAATGATCGACTCGACGATGGTGGTACTGATCAATTTGATGACATCAAGATTCGCCAGACTGACAGTGCCTACACTGCTTCAGCCAGCACCTTGACTGATCCCGGCGACATCCTAATGGGACCATCCACTCTAGAAGATTGTGCGGTTACTGGCGATAACATTGAGGTCTGTGATCTAACTTTCGATGAAGGCTTTATTGTCGATGGTGGTTCAACTATGTATCTTCAAGTAACCACCGACGTTGAAAATGACACAGTCTATCAAGATGGAACCAGAGATTACCGAGCCTCTATTCTGGAATGGGACGCTAATTCTATGAAATATACCGACACCAATCAATGGGTTCCGGTTGATGACATTGTTCCATCTTCTCAACATGACGGCAACTTGCAAAATGTCAAAAAGAGCACTCTCGAAGTATCTCTCGACGGCAGCGTCTCTGATCAAGAAGTAGTTAAAAACCAAGATGACGTAGCGGTTGTTGCTCTCAAATTTACAACCGGCAATGATGCTGTTCGTGTTGATCGAGTAAAATTATCCGGCTATGTTGATGCCGACGGTGGTGCCAATGATGGTGCCTGGGACGGTGACGACGATCCGGGTGATATCGATCTAAAAGATATTGCTCAAAATATTCGTCTTGTTCATAACGGCGATGTTCTGGCTATGGCCGACGCTCAAACTCTAGCTGCCGGCGCCGAAAATGTTAGCACCGATGGAACAGTTACCTTTAGTGGTATGAACTGGGATATCGACGCTAACGATAGTGAAGTAGTTGAAGTTTGGTTTGATGTTTCATCTACTGCTACTGACGACGGCGACGAAGATTCAATTGCCTTTGGTATCGAGGATGTTACTGACGACATCGATGCTGTCAATGAAGATGGTGATGATGTTGAAGTTACTCCTCTCAATGGTGACATCAATAACTTTGGCGGTAATCCAACCGTCTCGGCTGAAGTAACTACTACTGGCGAGCTCAACGCTTTCCTCGATAGTGGAACTACTCCCGATCCCGACATTATTCCGGCTGGCAGCGTTACCAACACCGATAAAATAACTGTTGCCTCCTTCCGCTTAGAAGCCGAAGGTGAAGGTTTCCGAGTTGACAATCTAGGTTTCTTGATTGATCCAGCTTTGACTGGTGATGATCAGGTTGCTGTTCAAAGCGCCTGGATTAGTTGGGATGGTAACTCCGTGCAGTCTTCCAACGCCGACTTAGCTACTGGCGGCTCTGGTGAAGTTAAATTCATTGACATTAAAGATCCAAGCACCAATGAACAATTGGAAATTGCGATGAATAGTGAAATGATTGTTGACTTCCAGGTTATTCTCAAGAAAATTGAGCCAACCACTACCAGTCAAGCCTATAGCGACAAGCAATTACAAGTCACTCTTGATGACACCATCGAATTAGAAGCCGTTGGACTAGCTTCCAACGATCTAATCACTACTTTCAGCAATGGTGCTACTCCAGTTGGTAAAGTTCTCGACGTTCGTCGATCCAAGCCAACTGTAGTTCAAGTTATGACTGGTGTTGATACCGGCTTTGAAGCTGGTGCCTACTCCAACAAGCGTGTCTATGCCTTTGAGGTCCACGCTGACCCAGAGGGTGCTATTCAGCTCGGTCAAGTTTGTTTTGAAACCACCATCTCCGATGACGATGGCGGCGGTGAAGTCGATTACGACGGTTGGGAGCTATTTGATGCTGCCGACCCTAGCGATTCAATCGCTACCAATACTGCCGGTGGACACAACCCTGACCCCTGTATGGATATCGACGACGCTGAAGTCCCAACTATCACTGCTGGCAACTATCGTACTTTCTATCTAGAAGTCGATGTCGCTGGTAATGAAAACGGTGATAGCATGCAGATCAGACTGCTCGACGACAATGGCACTGGCCACGTCGACAAAGATGATGTCGCTACCCTTGGTGGCGCCAACAACTTCCTCTGGTCTGACATGAGCGACAACGGACGTCCTGACGATGGTACCGATACTGACTACACCAACGGCTGGCTTGTTGACGGTCTGCCAACAACTGGCGTGACCTTCATCAACGCTACCTAATGTCGTGTTAGTCTGTTAAAAAAAATTGTTTTGCACAATTTCCCCGCTTAATCTATTTAAGCGGGGTTTTTTGTTATAATATAATATTAATTACAAATTACATAATAAATTAATAATGAATAATTAATAATCAATTACTAATTTAGTAATCATGAAACCATATATTATTCGTCAAAAATTCCTCGATTTTTTCAAAGAGAAAGATCACGTCATTATCCCTTCCGCCCCCTTAATCCCGGAAAACGACCCCACAGTTCTCTTTACCACCGCTGGCATGCATCCCTTGGTCCCATTTTTACTGGGCCAACCACACCCCGCCGGCAAAAGATTGGCCAATGTGCAAAAATGTTTACGCACCGTCGATGTCGATGAAGTAGGGGATACCACTCACAACACTTTCTTTGAAATGCTGGGCAACTGGTCGCTCGGTGACTATTTTAAAAAAGAAGCCATTGGCTGGAGTTGGGAATTTTTGACCAGCCAGCAGTGGATCGGCTTAGATTACTGTCGTTTAGCCGTTACCTGTTTTGTTGGTGATTCAGATGCTCCGGAGGATAGTGAGGCCGCGCAAATATGGCAAGAACTTGGTATCAAACCGGAACGGATTGCGTTTC
>Ga0265297_10011911_pt1 | contig 10548 bp, 14 predicted proteins | sample Munlanlwell13791_FD_192502 | JGI IMG/M metagenome (GOLD analysis project Ga0265297, IMG submission 192502) | Leachate microbial communities from a municipal landfill in Southern Ontario, Canada - Leachate well 137-91 | ecosystem: Engineered > Solid waste > Landfill > Unclassified | place...
GCTTTCTTTATCCGCCCGCAGGTTTTAAATCGGAATCCCGAACCCCAGGAGAGAGATCATGGGTAAGCGAGGACCAGCGAAAACACCATCAAATGTAGTGTCGCTTCGAGGGGACAACAGTCACCGCCCCAAGAACACGAGCGAACCAAAGCCTCCGCCGATCACCCCGTCCTGCCCGTACTGGCTTGACCGCAGGGCAAAGAACGAGTGGAAGCGTGTCGTGCCCCTCCTGGAATCCCTGGGCCTGACCGCGCAGGTATACCGCGCCCCCTTGGCCGCCTACTGCCAATGCTATTCGGAGTGGGTGCAGGCGAATCAGGTGATCCAGAAGGAGGGGCTGACCTACAAGACCCGGAGCGGGATGATACGCCAGCGACCGGAGGTAGCGATAAGGCAAAAGGCGAGAAACGATATGCTTCGCTTCGCCGCTCGGTTTGGTCTCACCCCCGCGGATATAGCGGGTCTGCACGCGAACGAGACACATGGCCCGGATGAGTTTGAGAGGTGGCTGAATGGCGAAGCAGAAGGAGAGCAATGACCCAGTCACCCAGTACGCGAAGGACGTAAAGGCCGGGAAAATACCGGCGTGCCGGTGGGTGAAGCTCGCATGTGAGCGCCACCTCAAGCTGCTGAAGACGCGGGCTAAGACGGGCTATACCTGGGACCTGAAAGCCGCGAAGAAGGCCATAAGCTTCTTCCCCTTCCTGCGCCACCTAGACGGGGAGTGGGCGGGCTGCGCCTTCAGGCTTGAGCCCTTCCAGCAGTTCATAATCGGCTACATCTTCGGCTGGAAACGCGAGGATGGGCTGCGGCTTGTGCGCAAAGCCTACATCGAAATTCCACGCAAGAATGGGAAGACAACTATCTCTGCGGGCATCGGCCTCTACCTCCTGATCGGAGACAAGGAGCAGGGCGCGAGGGTTTACTGCGCGGCTACGAAAAGGGAACAAGCTAAGGAGGTACACGATCCAGCCTCCGAGATGGTCAAGCGCTCGCCCGCCCTGTCAAAGCGGCTGAAGACCTACAAGAACAACATCAATGATCCGGCCACCTTCTCCAAGTTCGAGCCCCTGGGCGCGGACAAGGACACCATGGACGGGCTGAAGCTGTCCGGGGCAATCATAGACGAGCTTCACGCTCACAAGACCCGCGGTGTCTGGGATGTGCTGGTGACCGCCACCGGGTCCCGCAGGCAGCCGCTTATCGTGGCGATCACGACGGCGGGCCTGGGAGGCAAGCCCACGATATGCCGGGAGCAGCACGATTACGGCGAGCGCGTGCTGCAGGGAATAGTTGAAGACGACTCGTACTTTTTCTATATCGCCACCATAGACGAGGGCGACAAGTGGACAGATGAAAAGGTTTGGATAAAGGCGAACCCCGGACTCGGTACGATCAAAAAATGGGACGCGATACGGGAAGACTTCAAGCAGGCAAAAGAGAATCCGGCCTTCCAGAACACCTTCAGGCGCTATCACTTAAACGAGTGGACGCAGCAGGAGACCCGCTGGATGGACCTGCGGCGCTGGGATGCCACCGCGGGGATAGTCGTGCCCGAGAAGCTGAAAGGCCGCTTGTGCTACGGCGGCTTGGACCTGGCGAACAAGATCGACATAGCCGCCTTCGTCCTGGTATTCCCGCCGCCCCTGGCCGAGTGGGATACGGGGATATGGGATTGCCTCTTCTACTTCTGGATACCCGAGGAGGCGATGGCTGAAAGGTCGCTCAAGGACAAGGTGCCCTATGAGCAGTGGGTGCGAGAGGGGTTTATCAAGGCCACCCCGGGAGAGGTAATCTCCTACGCGCAGATCCGGGACGACACGCTGGCCCTGTCACGCAGGTACAAATTCCGAACCTTCGGATATGACCCCTGGCACGCGGAGGCCACCGCCCAGGAGCTCGAGGAAGAGGGCATGGAGCCCATCGAGATCAGGCCCTTTTACCGGGATATGAGCACACCCACGAAGGAGCTTATGCGGCTAGTCCTCGAGAAGCGGATGCGGCACGGGGGGAACCCGGTAGCCCGCTGGATGGCCGACAACCTCGTGGTCATCCAGGATAAGGACGGCAACATCCGCCCGGACCGCGATAAATCATCTGAGAAGATCGACGGAATGGTGGCGCTGATCATGGCCCTGGCGGTGGCTCTCAGGTTGGCCCAGGAAGAACAGGACCCGATAGAGGAGTTTACATTCGTATGAACCTGGACATTTATGACATTCTCATCCTCCTGGGGCTGCTGGCGGTGGTGGCAGGGGTGTGGCTCATCTATCCTCCCGCGGGCCTTATCGCTGCCGGGATCGCCCTGGGCGCCTGGGCCGTGCTCAAGGATATCACGCGGGCTGAGCCCGAGGAACCCGAGGAGGAATAATGGGTATCGCACGAGCGGTAATGGAGCAGCGATCCAGCTATGAGGGCGGTCTCAGTCTAAAGGATGGGGCGCTCCTGGAAGCCTTCGGCGGGAGGGCCACTTCATCGGGGGTTAGGGTCAACGCGAGCAAGGCCATGACGGTCTCAGCTGTTTACGACTGTGTGAAAATCATCAGCGAAGACATAGCGAAGCTCCCGCTCAAGACATACAAAAGGCTGGACCGCGGGAAAGCGGTAGCGGAGAAACACCCGGTCTATACCCTGCTCCACGACCGCCCGAATCCATGGATGACAGCCTTTAACTTCCGGGAGGCCATGCAAGCCTGCATCCTTCTGTGGGGTAATAACTACGCGGAGATTGAGTGGAATAAAGCCGGGAGGCCCGTCGCTCTGTGGCCGGTTCGCCCCGACATGGTGGAGGCGAAGATCGTAAAGGATGCCCGCGGCCGTCCTGCCCTGGCATACCTAATAACTGACCCAGAGACCGGGAGGCAGGAGGGCTTGCCGGTGGAATATATGAACCACGTTCCCGGGCTGTCTTTTCTCGGCTTCCGGGGGCTCTCGGTGATCGAATACTGGCGGGAGGCTATTGGGCTCACCTTGGCAGCTTCCGAGTATGGCTCCCGTTTTTTTGCGAATGACACCACGCCGGGGCTTATACTGACCACCCCGCGCAAGCTCAACAAGGAAGAAAAGGAAACCCTCAAAGAGGACTTCAGAATCAAGTACGAGGGGCTGTCTAAAAAGTTTCGCATGGGTATCCTGGAGCAGGGCTGGGATATCAAGACCCTGGGGATGAAGCCGCAGGACGCACAGTACCTCGAGCTCCGCAAGTTCCAGATACTCGAGGTTTGCCGGATGTTCAGGATGCCGCCGCATAAGATCGCCTCGATGGATGCGGCTACGTACACTAACATCGAGCACCAGGGAATCGAGTATAAAACGGACACCATCCAGCCCTGGACGAAAAGGGCAGAGCAGGTTTACAACTGGAAGCTCTTTGGGGCTGCCGAGCGCGGAACGTACTTCTGTGAGCATGTCCTGGATGCGCTGCTCCAGGGGGATACTGCCGCGCGCACAGATTCTTACCAAAAACGTATCTACTCGGGCAATATGACCCCGAACGAGGCGAGAGAAAAAGAGAACGAGAACCCCCTGCCCGGCGGGGATGACCTATGGATGCCGATGAACATGATCCCCGCGTCGATGGCCGCGGATTTCAACGGGGAAGATCGATCTCTCGAGAGGAGGCACTACTCCCTGGGCGAGATCAGGGCGAAACGCGGCGCGGCCCTCCGGCGCAGGCTGGCGGGTTCGTACCGGAAGATATTTGAGGACGCCGCGGCCCGCATGGTCAAACGCGAGGTCCAGGACGTGGGGAAGGCGGCGAAGAAGGTGCTCGGCTCCCGCTCCCTGGAGGAGTTTGAGGTATGGCTCGAGGATTATTACCGCAAATTTCCGGATGTAGCCGAGAAGATCATGCTTCCCGCCTATGCGAGTTATGCGGAAGCCCTCCTGGCCGCTGCCTCCCAGGAGATCGGGATGAAACCCGATGAGGCAGAGATGAGCCCCGAGCTGGAGGCCTTCACGCGCAAGGTAGCACAGGCCTTCGTGCAGAAGCACGCCAAGTCCAGCCAGGGCCAGCTCGGCCAGGCCTACGGCAAGGCGGTCGAGGACAGCGGGGACCCGCTCGAGGCAATAGAGGGCAGGCTTGGGGAATGGGAGGAAAAGACCCCCGCGAAGGTATCAATGCGCGAGACGGTCAGGTTCGGCGGGGCTTTTGCCCGCGCCTTTTTCTTCTCGGCCGGGGTGGTGACCTTGGTGTGGGTGGCCGGCGCCAACGCCTGCCCTCTCTGTCGGGAGATGGACGGGAAGAGCGTGGGGAGGATGGAACCCTTCATCCGCAACGGCGATGAAGTGAATGCCGACGGCGTTGACCCACTCCGGGCTTCATCCGACATCGGACACCCGCCGTTGCATGACGGATGTGAATGCACGATCTCGCCCGGGTAGTCCGGGCACAAGTAGGCAAGCCGCCTTTGGGCGGCTTTTTTAGTGGAGGTGAACCATGGACGGATTAGAGCCGCTGCTCAGCGAGATCGAACTCAGAGCAGTACCGAAAACAGAGCTGAGGCTGAAGGGGGGGGCGGACGGCCCGGGGGTCCTGGAGGGCCTTCCGGGGATCCCCTATAACTCGTGGTCGGAGGACCTGGGCGGCTTCCGAGAGCGTGTCCTGCCGGGGGCATTCGACGAATCCCTGATGGAGGCGGACATCGTCTCATGCCGGGATCACGACGATTCGCAGATACTGGGCCGCACCAGCGAAGGACAGCTACGCCTGGACAACCGCGACGACGGCCTGTTCTATGAGGTCGACCTCCCGGACACCACCTATTCCCGCGATCTCAAGGAGCTGGTGACCACCAAGAGGGTCAAGGGCAACTCCTTCCGCTTCGTCACCATCGAGGACCGCTGGAGCGTGATCTCCGGGAAGGAATACCGCGACCTGGTGAAGTGTGAACTCTATGAGGTCGGCCCGGTGACCATGCCCGCCTATCCCGCTACCGGCTTGGGCCTGCGCTCCCTATTCGGGCGTTTAGGTCTGGACCACGAGCACCTTTACCGTTCCCTGCTCCGCGCCCGCTCGGGCCAGATGGAGCAGAAAGATATGGACGTGATCGAACAGGCCATTGAGGCCTTAAGGAGAGTTTCCCGCAAGCTGGAGCCTGCGGGCGCGGCTGGAGAAGGGCCGACGGGTCGGCTCAATCTCGTCCGCCGCAACCTGGACCTGTTGGAAAACGAGTTAGAAAGGAGCTGACAAATGGACCCTCTCGAATTGAGACGGAAGAGGGCCGGGCTCATCGAACAGATGCGAGCCTTGATCAGTAAGGCCGACGAGGAAAAGCGCGACCTCTCCGGTGAGGAGGAGGAATCCTTCAAGAAGATGGAAGAGGACGTGCGAAAATACGACGGCCAGATCAAGCGCGAGGAAGTCCTGCGCTCTCTGGAGGCCGACCTGGACGAATCGCTGAACGAGCCCCATGCCCCCGCGATCGGAGAAGGGGACGCCGAGGATAGGAGTTCTAGGAGCCCCAGGGCAACGGACGAGTACCGCAAGCTCTTCTGGGAGTGCATGGTCTCTCGCCACAACAACCCGCCCGAGGCCCGCGATCTCTTCAAGGCCGATGACCCGTCCGGAGGTTACCTCGTCCCTGAGGCCTATGAGACGGAACTTATCAAGGCCTTGGAGGAAATCAACATCATGCGTACCCTGGCGACAGTGAGGATGACTGATACCCTCTCCAAGATCCCCATCCGCACCGGCAAGCCAGTCGCGCAGTGGCTGGGAGAGAAGGGCACCTTTGCCGAGACTGATATGGACTTTGGCCAGTACACGATGGACGCCCACAAGGGCGGCTGCCTCGTCAAGGTCTCGAACGAGCTGCTCTCTGATTCCTTCGCCAGCATCGAGGCTGAGCTGCGCGAGGGATTTCAGCTCGCCCAGGGCGACCTGGAGGAAGCCGCATTCGTGGCTGGCGATGGTCACGAGAAACCCCGCGGCGTGATCCTCGATGCTCAGACCGGCGTCACCGCTGCTGCGGTAGATGAGGTGGCGGCCGATGAGATCATCGAGCTGAAGTACAGCCTGAAGAAGCCCTACCGCAAGCGGGCGCGCTGGCTGATGAACGACACGACCGTGCTCGCGATCGCCATGCTCAAGGATGGCAACGGCCAGTACATCTGGAGGGCGGGCCTACAGGCGAACGAGCCGGACGTCCTGCTCGGCTCTCCCCTGGAAACCTCATCCGACATGCCCGAGCTGGCGACCGGGAATAGCACTATCCTCTACGGGGATTTCAGTTATTACCGTGTCCAGGATCGCGCGGGCATCAGCATCCAGAAATTGGTGGAGCTGTACGCCGAGACCGACCAGGTGGGCTTCATTATGAAGTTCCGCACGGACGGCCGGCTCATGCTACCCGAGGCCGTCAAGGCCCTGGTAATGGCGTAAAGGAGGTGACACGATGAGAGACCTATACCACAACATAGCCGTCGTGCACCTGCTCGACGCGCAGGACATCGCCAACTCCGATACTAAGTCCGACATACTGGACCTGGCGGGATTCTCGGGGGCTGTTGTCTCCGTGAACGTCGGAGACGTGACCACGCTCACCGAGGACACAAACGGGGTAACCCCGGTCCTCCAGGAGTCCGATACCACGGCTGACGCGGACTTCGAGGACGTAGACCCTGACGATATCCTGGGAGCCTTCGCCCTGGTGGACGGCGTGAGCGCTGAGGAGAAGTCCACGCAGTGCGTTGGATACATCGGCCACAAGCGCTACATCCGCGTCAACCTGGATGTGAAGGGTACCCCTGTAGCGACCCCGGTTTCCGTGGATGGCATCCTCGGATATCCGGGCGAAGCTCCGGTAACCGTGCCCGATCCCGTGACGGCGACCTGATCGAAAGACCGAGGGGAGGCTCCGGCCTCCCCTCTCCTATCAAGGAGAGAGACCATGCAGGTTGAGATGCTTACCTCCATGGCAGGTGTCCGCGGTTCCGTCGAGCCCGGGCAGGTCGTGGAGAAGAAAAAGGAAGAGGCCGACAGGCTTATATCAAAGGGATATGCACGCATAGCCGAAACCGCTACCCGCAAGGCACGGGAGAAAGCTACTAAGGGGCGTAAGTGATGTATGCTGAGCCCGGAGATCTCCGCGTATTCTGCGGGTACGAGGCGGACGACACGGAGGCCATTTCAGATGATGCTGCCGGGGCCGCCATCCTCTACGCTCAGGGCATCATAGATGATTTCTGTAATACGACTTTCGAGGATCCCCGAGAGCTGGGAGAGGGCGAAGGTGAAGAGCCTGGAGACCCTATAGATATCATCTATCTATTCGATGGGAATAATGCTTCATCGATGCTCGCACCCTCTGCAGGCCCATTCGCTGAGGTGAATACGATAGAATCCCGCTCGGGCGATGACTGGACCGAATTCACAGGCGATTGGTGGATAAAGCACGGGGGGGAAGTCCTCACACTCAGCGGTTTATTCTGCGCCGGGAATCTGAATTGGCGGGTGAGCGGCGCCTGCTATACCGTGCTATCAGAGAAGCGCTTGGCGATGCTCAAGCGCGCGACGCTCATGATCGCCCGCCTGGCCGTGATCCCCAAGGACGAACCTCTCGGACCATCTCCCCGGCAAGTATCTTATGAGGGCGTCAGTTATAGCTATCAACCCACAGATCAATATCATCCCACCGGGATAGACGAGGTCGATAATATTCTGCGCTCCCTGCGGAGGACGGTGAGTTCGACATGAGCGACCGCATCGTATCCGTCCGGCTGGATGAAAGCGACCTCCGCGGCCTCAAAGATACGGCGAAGAACCTTGGCATGACCTTCCCCGAGTTTATGCGGGAGATCGTGGATGAGGGAGCGAAGGAGGCCGGGAACCTGGCCCCCGGGTCCGGCCCCCTAAGCGGCTCCATATTCGGGGACGTTGAAGGGAGGGGCGCCGAGGTCCAGGCGTATATAAAGTCGGACCTCTTCTATGCCTACTTCCTCAACTACGGCTACAAGAGGCATTTCGTTCCCTGGGAGAAGACGAAATATTCAGGCCCGGGCATCGGCTTTTACACGATGAAGCCTGGCAAACCCGAAGGCTATTTCATGGAGCCTGGGCTTGAAAAAGCCATCGACAAGGCGGATCACTATCTGGATGACGTGGTGAAAAACCTATGAACGCCTATCAGCTCATGACCGCGATATATACCCTTCTGGAAGCGGCCAAGCCAGAGGCGGTGAAAAGGGTGTTCCACCCCGGCAAGCCCGCAGGGCCTTTCTCCCAGAACCTACCCGCTATCACCATCTGCACCGGTGACCCCTCCGAGAAACGGGGATACCCGGCTGATGACGTATGCCTGAAGCTGCTGAGAGCCGAGGTCCACGTGTGGACCCGGGACCCGCTGGAGAAGCTAGAGCAGCGGTCGCGCGGCTCATACGAAACCCTATATCCGATTCTATTAGAAATCGCTGGACTCCTCGAGGGCGATTACACGCTGGACGGGAGGGTAGATGACCTCGAGGACCTTGACATACATGACACCAGCCCGGGACATGGCTGGGTGTCGCTGACATATTCGCTCCAAGAAGGGAGGTAGGAGAGATGGCAGAGCTCGAAGTGGTGACCGTGGGGCTGACCGGCGCCGAGCCGGTCTTTGCCGATGCGGCCGAGGCGGGAGATTCCTTCGCCAATGACGGCAAGGTGTTTCTGTACGTGAAGAACGGCCATGCGGGAGCCATCAAAGTCACCGTCGATTCGGTGAAGGAATGTGACCAGGGGCACGATCACGACCTGGAGATTACCGTTCCGCAGTTCGACGATACTCTGGGATCGGAGGACACCGGCGAGCGCATGATAGGGCCGTTCCAGCCCAGCCGGTTCAATGACGAGGACAATCTCGTCCAGATAACATACGACGAGCACATCAACGTCGGGGTGGCCGCAATACGGCTGCCGTAGGGGTCCCACAAGCGGAGCCCCCGCAAGGGGGCTTTTTTGATTCCCTGAAAGGAGGAAACGAGAGATGAGTAAAAACCTGGCTTTCGGCTTCGAGCGAGCCGATATAGTCACCCCCGGCGCCATCCCTGTCTATCACCAGATCGAGGGCGCGAAGGAGCTCGAACTCAACTATGAAATGGACACCGTGGAGGTTGAGGGAGACGACGCGATCATCGGCTACTGGCACCACAACCAGAAAGGCAGCTTCACGTTCAAGGGCGCGGTCATCGACCTGGATATCTACGCCGCCGTAACGGGGAATACGGTCGATAAGGACGCCGGGCCTCCAGCTGTTGATGAGCTACTGTTCGGCACCCCATCTGAGCTGCAGCCCGTGGAGCTGATGTTCCGCTTCAAGCAGCGGGCGAAGGACAAGGGCAACTCTACCGGGCGCGACCGCTACGTCTACGTCTACCGCGCCATCTGCAAGATCAAGCCCGCCGGGATGAGTAAGGGCAACCCCGCCGAGGTGGAGATCACCGGCAACATGCTGCAGAGCACGACTGACGAGTACGCGGAGGCCCTCTCCGAGGAAGCCTTCGGCAAGCAGCAATTCATCGACCAGTAAAACGACCATTAAGGGGGTGAACAAATGGAGATCAGGCTTGAGGGCACGAATAAGTCTATCGAGCTCAAGAGCTGCAAGGCGGGAGAACTCGAGACGATATGGAACCAGGCCTTGCGGTACATGCAGGCCACCGATGAGGCGAGCTGCAACGAGATAGCCGCTGAGATCGTGGAGCGCTGGGTACCCACGCTCAACTCAGCAGGCGACCTGACCGTGGACGACATCTGGGCCATCCTTATGGCCAAGGTCGGCAAGGCCAAGGCTCCTACTCTCTCACGCCTCCCCGAGCTGGCGGCCGAGGCCGTCCGTTTTTTAGGGGAGAAGGGAATGGAGCCGCTGATTGCGACGATGGAGAAGTCGATCCTGGAAGAGACTGGCGAAGATACCTCGCAAGATTAGCCATCCTGACCCGCCAACCGCTTACCGAAATCCTCGAGCTGGATATGGAATATCTCACCGCGCTCGAGGAAGCCTGGGCCGAATATGTGGAGGAGCTGAAGGGTGAGTCGTAAGAAACTGAAGGTCTACATCGAGGGTGACGCCAAAAGCGCGGAAAAGGCGCTCGATGGCGTATCCTCCAAGGCCGACAAACTGAAGAGCGTCCTGGGCGCTGCCTTCAAGGTGGGTGCTGCGGCCGCTGGCGCTGCCATGCTGGCCCTCGGCGCTGTGGTCAAGAAAACGGCCGATGACCTCGCCAGGATAGAGCGCATATCGGCCCAGACCGACGCGGCTATCGCCTCCACGGGTGGGGTTGCCAACGTAACCCGCGACGAAATCGAGGGCCTGGCCGACAGCCTGGAAAAGTTAACCAGCGTAGAAGCTGAATCTATCCAGGAAGGCCAGAATATGCTCCTCACGTTCACCAACATAAGAAACGGTGTGGGGGAGGGCAACGACATATTTAACCAGGCCACCAAGACCATGCTTAATATGAGCGTGGCCCTGGGCCAGGATATGTCGCAGACCGCCATACAGCTCGGCAAGGCCCTTAACGACCCTGTGCAGGGTGTAACGGCCTTGCGCCGCGTGGGTGTGCAGCTTA
>Ga0265297_10011912_pt1 | contig 10547 bp, 12 predicted proteins | sample Munlanlwell13791_FD_192502 | JGI IMG/M metagenome (GOLD analysis project Ga0265297, IMG submission 192502) | Leachate microbial communities from a municipal landfill in Southern Ontario, Canada - Leachate well 137-91 | ecosystem: Engineered > Solid waste > Landfill > Unclassified | place...
ATTCAAAATAACCGTTCCCTGCATGGTCTTCCAGGCCACTGAACCGCGCTGGCCGAGGGGATCAGACTTCGAAGGAACAGGATTGATGACAATGGGCGTAATGGCGAATTTACCTTTCAGGGCTACGATACCGTATGCGTCTTTACCAAAGTACATGACCGGGTACACATCGCATCTGGTGCCGGCTGTAGTAAGTTTGCCAGTAGTTGTGGCAGATCCAGCATCGGCATACGGAGAAAAGATTGTGGATTTGATATATCTGACATCTTCACAGGCACCGATTTCGGTTTCGAATTTGGAAACCTGACCGTAATCAGCAACGCTGGTAAACCCGGTAAGACCGCGGATATCGGATGTCATGTCGACATGGGTTACACCAACAAAAGCCGGCAGAATGGATTCCGTGTTGAAACTTGGTGTTGATTTTACGATCTGGGTAATAAACTGAGCTTCCTGGCGCTCCAGAGCACGAACAATTTGGCGCTGATCGGCACGAGCAATTACTGCAACTACCGATGTACGAGCGGCCACGGAATTGGCATAGAATAAATTGGTACAGGCCTTCAGCACATTGTAACGCAAAGTTTCAACTGTTTTTGCAGCCTGTTCCGAAACTACTGCAGAAGCTTCCTGCAGAACCGGATCTTCATGGGTATCAACAATAACATCGGTAATTTCCACTAAATCCATCCTATTACTTTCAGTAGTTATTTTCTACTTACTGACCATCTTTCAATGGCGGGAGAAACTCTTCGGATTCTCCTCTTATAGTTTCCTATAAGTTTAGACTATCGCTTCATCCTCTCGGATGCCAGACTCGTTTAGTCGTTGCGCCTGCTTTCCAACTGCATTGAGCTTACGCATTTTCCAATACATATCCTCACGCAGGGATATTTGCTGATTGTCTATAAGCCAAACATGATGATGACGAACCGGATTTTTCCATTTTTCACAAAAATCTAAAGCTACTGCAACTTGCTCTTTTTTAACAATCAAGTATGTTTTCAATAACTTTAATACTACGTAAATTTGAAATCTTCCGGTTAACGCCCATCTCCATATTGATCTATATCCATCAGCAACACGTTCTTCTCGCACATTACCGCCAAATATTTTTTTAAGAAGTTCAGGAACTTCTTTGCAAGTCATGCCACAAGACATTTGCAAATAATAAGAATAATTCCAATTCTTTTTAGCCTTAACCTTATTTATTCTAATTGTTCCTTCTCCATCAATTATCCCAGCTAAATATGCAATAAGAACCGCTTGGCTCGGATTATCATGCATAGAACACAAATTATCTATACGATTTGTTAATTCTCTAATTTGTTCTTCCGTATTGTAATATTTATGTTCCATGTTTAGACTTCCCCGTTAGTTTAGAGTCGGTTTTTATACGGCAATTTGTAGGCTACCGTACTGATGCAACGTGGTACTGAGATCGGTTGCAGTTAATTTCTTGCCAGCCGGGGTTACACCTTCAGTAAGCGCCGTAGTTGCCAATGCCAATGAATTGTAACGCCGCCAGGTCATCGTTTGAGTTTTATTTCCTGGCAATGACTTAGCCTGCCCGAATTTCTCCAGGCAAAGATAAGGCATTGCACGTTTTAAAAGTTCCACAACCACATAGGCCGCAGTTCTCGGAGTTATATCGCCATAAACTGTCATGAGAAAGATCCTCCCTATTTCTTAACAGCTTCATCCCATGCAGAATCGTAATCCGAGGCTGGAGAATGCGAAACATTAACTGCCCCACGCTTGGTGGGAACACCGGTTAAATCCTGTTTCTTTTTGTCTTTTTGCTCCTGCCGTTTTTTATTAAGATCGATTACATCTTTATTGTCTGTTTTATCATCTGCATCGTCTGAATGCTGATTTTTATTTTTATCTTCCAGCAGATTATTTTCCCGTTTAAAGTCGGTAATTAACTCCACTACATCTGCTGCCGAACCTTCATTATATGTCTTTTTCAATGCATCCTGAAGATACTTCGGTTTGGTTTCTATCCAAGTAAGGATGGAACCATCATCACGATAAATTTCAAAATCAGGATGTCCGGATTTGATGAATTTGAAATGTTCATTTTCATCAGTTTTTTGAAGGCTTTCCTCAATCGGCTTTACCTTGGAATCAAGTCTGGTTTGAAGATCTTCAATTCGCTTATCGTAATCAGCCCGGATCTTCTTCTCCAGTTTCTTTAATTCTTTCTCCCGTTTGATACCTTCCATTTTTGATACCGTGTCAAATTCAGTATCGTATCGTTCGAGAAGCGCCTTCTGCTCGGCAGTAAGGTCATCCTCGGACGCTGAATCTTTATCGGCATCCTTCTTATCTTCTTTCTTTTTGGAAAGATCTTCGACCGTTTTCTTGAGAGTGTCACGTTCAGCAGTAACTTGGGCTATATCAGCTTCAAATTTAGTTTTCGTACTCTTCAGGATTCCGTTTAATGATTTCCATTTCTGCTCATAAGTGGCGTCATCAGACTTATCATCATCAGATGATTTGCCTTTGTCTGCATCGGCCTTGGTCTTGGCATCTGCAGACTTGTCTTTCTTATCAGCAGCATCAGCACCTTTATCATCCTGGCGCAATTCGGCATCTTGATTATCGGCCTTTTTATCATCTTTTTTATCGGCATCGGCCTTTTTATCTGGAATATCCTCAGATTTATCTCCAATACCTTTCTCAGCGATATCAAATGCCTCGGAAAACACTTCATCCTGAATAGCGGTAGCTTCTGCTATCTTCTCAAGTTCCGTCCCCTTATCTACGGATTTTTCAGTCATAATCTTTCTCCTTTCATTAAATTTCCCTAAAAATAAAAAAACGGCAAGAAGGAGTATTTCATCCTTAATGCCGCCTTTGTTCTCGTATGTAAATTGAGAGTTAAGCCTGTTTTTTCAATTCTGCCTGAAGTTTACGCTTAAACCCTTCTATTATGGTTATGATATCAATTACTTCATTGCGATCTAACTCCACTTTTTTCGGATATATAGGAATTTTTGGATACCTTTCATACTTCTTAATTGTTTCTTTTGTATCTTCTGAGTCAGCCATATACGCTTAATTTCCCTGTTTGTCAAGATTTTTAGATGGATGTTTCAGTTCAGGCATTTCCACGCCAACTTCAATGTGCTTCTTTAACACCAACCAAGCATCAATTTTACCCTGATTCCAGGGCAAATCAGCAGGAGAGATGACATCATTAAGCAATCTGGCTTCGAAAATGTAGGTATCCAAAAGTTCCAAAATTAACCGGCACGATAAAGTGTCTCGCTGTTCGTGTAATTCAGTGATTTTCTGTATCTTTTCTACATCTTTTACTAAAACCTTCATAAATCATCCCCTTAAGTTGATTTTGCCGGTTTCTTCGGCTGTTTTGCCTGCTGCTTTGTCTGTTTTGCCTTAATCGCCAGTTCTTTTTCTTTCAATTTCATACCATGTTCAGTAGTTTTTTGCTTATTTTCTACGTCTGCTGCTGTTTTTGTGGCATCAATGACGATATTCTTCCTGTGGTCTTCATCAGCATGCTGCATTTCCAATTGATGGGTTTCTTCATCACGGCGAATTTGCTCTTGAGTAGCCAGAGTTTCAGTGTTTTTGGCTTCTAATTCAGCATCTTGGATCCTAGGATCGGTAATTTCTGCATTTTCAGGTGGAGCAAGAGCATCTTTTTCAGCTTCCACATTGAATTTCTTGGCTTTAGTAAGTTGGCCAGCTGTCTGAGCACGTTTGTAGGCAATTTCAGCTTCCAATTGACCATAAGCAAGCTGCTGGGCTCGTTCATCACGTTGGCTGGCTGCAAATTCCGCAGCTTCTTCTTCTGTACGCACTGTTAAGTTAAGATCATGAGCTTTAAGAGTTTCTACTAAGAATTCCCGGCGAGGTATGTAAATCCAGTCTTCCGGAGTAAGCGACTGTTTGAAATTGGTTAAAGCTGCTACGCGGATTTCTTTCATTAATAAACTGGAAACACCCCGGGGTTTGCACTTAAAATCACCTTTTATATCCTGGCGAGGATTAAATTCCATATTCCAGGCATATAGACCACTTATTACTTTTTCAGTAAAAGCATCAAAATTTTTCACCACATCTTTAATGGAAATCGTAATGGAATATTGCCGGCCGGAAGTCTGTTTGGCGTTTTCATTATTGACCTGTTCGCCAATCATCCAAGTAGGAAGACAACTTTCTATGTCGGCAAACTCCATAAAGAATTTAGCAATAGAAAGCAACTCAGGTATGTGGGAATCGAAGTTGTATGTGCGAATAGCTGGATATTGAGCTTCTACACCGCGGCCATCACGGTACCAGATTTTACGAGGATAGAAGGAATTCAAGTCTGTACCTTCATGAAGCAATGACCAGTTGACTTCAACCTGAGGACCGCTGACACAGGCACCATTATCCAACACCATCCGGGAGGCTGAGGATACTGCAATTTGGCTGTGGCGAATAACACGAGGCAGACCTTCACCAAAGATGCTGGTTTCATCTTTTTCGTAATAGAAAATTTTATAGTAGTCTAAGGCACCTTTGAATAATATGGCTTTAACCACTCGATTGCCTAACAACCAGATATTGGCTGCATATTCCAAGGTAGGGTCTATTTCTGAACCATCTGAATTGCTGACACCGCATGCAGCTAAATCCGAACCATCTATGAAGCCCCAGAATGATAGAAGTACGTATTTTTTACCTGCCTGCCGGTATGTACTGCGAGATGTGTTGTCAGAAGTAACGGCTGTTTGAATTTTGGCACCATCTTCACCACTGCCGGCCGCAACTTCGATAACCTGAAGATCGGTTTCCCATTGTTCGGGAGTATAATCACCTTCAGGATAGTCTTTAAGATACTGTTTAATGATATCACCATAAAAATCTTTTCGTTCAATCAATTTACGTAAATCGTGCTTGGTCATAATGCTACGTTGAAAAGAACCATTGACCTGGGCATAGTCTTCAACTGACATATCTGGATACCAGTCCCAGATTCGAACAGATTCCAAGTTGGGACGGTCTGCAGATTCTTCTTTTTCGATGTATTCGTTGCCTAATTCGTCTGGTTCCCAATGGCGTTTTGTATATTGGAGATTAAGGGGACCACCTAATAAACCAGTGCCATATAATAAGCCTGATCGTAACACCTTTTTGGTTTCTTCCGGATATGCCATCTCACCCAGCTGATCATCTATTTCCGACTGCATGTTTTCAGCGCGTTTTTTGGCAAATTCCTTTATTGCACGCCGAACTTCATCAATTGTAGGCATAATTGGCTGCATTGGCTGCTGAGTTTTGGGGTCTATTGCAATCTGACCGGTTTGTGGATCAACCGAAGGAGGTTTGATTAACGACATTACTATTGCTTTAACAATTTCCTTGGACATTCTGGGTTCGGTTGTAGCATCAACTGTAAAATTGCGGTCAAGTTCAGGAAAAAGCATTTCATGCAGGCGGCTGAGGACCATATTAAGTTTGGCACGAGTTATTTTGGGGTAAACATGAGAATTGTCAGGGTCAATATCAACACTGGGATCGTATAAACCCTTGTATTGACGAAGTGACTCCAGCCATTCCAGTTCTTTTGGCCGGCGATAGGCTTTATTTATACTAAATTGATTGTGCAGCCGAACGCCGAAAGCCTGCATTACTTCGGAATCACGTTTTGACTCCTGGAATTCCTCTTTAATTTGATCTGGCATGCTGACCTTTCCCTGACTTTCTCCCCTTAAATTGTCTAATATCCTGCAGTCCGACTTGCCGGATGATGCGGTTGCTGATGTTTAAGTTTCGCCAAAAACTCTTTCTTCTGTTTATCATACTCCTGTTTTTCATCAATGTAAAGGCAAAGCTCTTCTAACGAATCCGCGCAATGACTCGAAAAGTTCTTGACTGGCATCATTTTAGCCTCTTGCACACCGCCGCGGAATGATTTTTCCAGCGCATAATGATATCCACCATTCATGGCTTTTCGCAAGTATCTGCAATTTGGAGACAATAAAAAGCCTGGTTCGCCATTTACCATTTTGGATAGGAAATGGTCTACTGCATTCACCCGGGGGACTATGGCATTAGTTGGTGCCGGAACTATATTAGTTAATCCAATTTCTGGACTATGGAGAACATCAAAACAAGTGGATTCGTCTGTTGGTGATCGAGAAGTTCCAGAAGGATCTCCGTAACCCATTACGTTGTAACCGAAATATTTAGTACGCAATAATGGAAGCAACTGATTTACGCAGAACTGTCGAATCGCCATGCCATCGGAAACCAACTCATCTAAAATCCGCAACTGGCCATAATGAGTTATTTGCCCTATTGAACACGCTGGCTGCAAACCAAAATCGAGCCCAATTAATAAATCTAACCCTTTAATTGGCTCCAGAATATTCGGTGCCACATGCACGTTATCTACAAATCCAGTGAATACTGGCTTGCCTTGGACTAAATATCCATACTGGCCATGGATGTAGATCCGAATGTACATCTCATCTTTGCCCTTGGCCAAGTTGATGTAATAGTTTTTAGGCAGGTGTTTAAGATTTTCTGCATGGGCTGATAGACCGGAGGGTTGCTTGAAGATTTCCCAGTTGTCTGGCTTTACGACTTCGAACATTTTATATAGATAGCTGTCATCATCGGGAGGGTTGCTGTCTAATATCATTCCGTACCAACTGCAACCACCGTCGCGTTGGCTGGGATAACGACCGATACGGCCATCCATGGCTTCAATAATAGTCTTGGGAATTTCCCGAGCTTCATTGAACCATGCTCCAGTAAGTTCAAGAGAAAGTAAATTAGATACCTGATCAGGACGGTCGAGGGCACGAAAGAGAACCTCTAACTCAACTCCGGGAAACTTGGTAAAAATGTAACTGTGATTGGTTACATAATATTCACCAAAAACCTTGGGAGGAAACCAGTCGTGGAAAGTTTTGATAGTAGTGTCTTTTAACTGCCCGTAACTATTACGTATTACTGCCCATCTGCTTCTTCGTATTCCATCTGGGCTAGGAATTTGTTCATGAGCTTTACGGATCACCTCCATTACCATAGCACTTGATTTTCCAGAATTATGATGGATTGTCCCATCAGCAGTAACATAATTATTCGTATCTAAAACCTGCATATCCCAATATATTTTATTGACAGTTTCTCGTTTTATTGATAGTATGCATTCGGGTAAGGAGGAAGAACATGAGTTGGAACACAGAACAAATAATTTCTTTATATGACGGAAGGCGATCTTCAAGGGAAGTTGCAAGTATTTTAGGAATTTCTGCCAGATACGTGAGAAGAATAGCAGTTCAGTTTGATTTAGATCGATTGCATTGTGGTTCTCAACCGGGAGAAAATAATCATCAGTTTGTTTCTGGCAGAAGGATTGATCGGGACGGTTATGTTTTGGTAACTGCTCCAAAAGATCATCCGTATGCTCGGCAAATTCCAAATCGCCAAGGAAAAATAATCTTTGAACATCGGTTGGTAATGGAACAAAAACTTGGTCGTTACTTGTTGCCATCTGAAGTTGTTGACCATAGAGATGGTTTAACCTTACACAACAATCATGAAAATATGAGAATTTTTCAGAAGAATGGAGATCACCTTTTTGAAACAATTTCTGGATTGCCAAAGCAAATTTCTGTAAGTGGGAAACTGAATATTTCTTTAAAAAATCACCCTGATGTAAATCGGAAACCTGTCGATACTTATTGTCTCCGCAGAGAACGCGGTGATGTCCGGCTGCGACAAATTCTCCTTGCTGCGTTGAAACTCGGTATAAATAGTCCTTACCTTTTGGGAACGCACCACCACTTAGAGAAAATTGGAATCGATTGGTCTTCTCGTTCCAACTTAGAACACGCACTGGATGAGTTAAATCAGAGATGGGCAGCAGACCTTCTTCGGTAACAATAAGGGTATCACCGGCAATGCAACCAAATGGTCCCATGGCAAGTCTTACGCGCTTATTGCACAATGCAAATCGCTTTAATGTCGGTGCATCTTCGTAATCGTATAAAACTGTGTAGCGTTGGCTATCTGTCAATATACATAGGCTGCTCCTTAGTATTTTCTTTTCAATTCTGGTAAATAGGCAGGCAGTGCCTTGTTAAATTGTTTCTATTGTTTTCCCTTCGTCGTTCATCAAATAGCCGATTGTGTTGAACGCATAGCAGATCGGCTCATTGTTATTTCTGAAACAGCTCACGACTTTAAAATCTGCTGGTGCCGGACCGCTTTGATCTCCGTTTTTGTAAGCATCCCTAATCACATAATCAGCTGCAAACGTTGCTCCGAGATCAGTCAGAAAAACTGGTTGCCCGTGTTCTTCCTTTGGCTGACAGTTTCTGCGAACTTCAGCATTGTAAATATCATTGACAAATATCCAACCATCGTTCACGTTGATTTTTAATATCATCTTTCTTTCTCCCTTTCTGTCTGTCTATGGTCTGCCTGCCTACTTATTATTACTTTAATTCTTCCGTAATCCAGGTTCAATAATTGTCTTCTCCGGTTCTTTGGGTGTAGTCAGTCTGTGGTATAAGTCTATGCAGGATTTATCTTCCGGATTCACATCGTAGGACTGTTTATTGGAATTGATACGAATAAAGGCCGGCCAGCCGGGCAATGGCTGCATGCTGATCAGTAACTGTTCCTCACTTGTTCCATTTGACAGCTTAACCATATCCTTGATATAGCTTACCTGCCGCGGGTTCATGAGTCTGTTCTTGTCATCCAAATCACCGATAATGAAAATACCGTCTGCTACTACTACTTTTAACATTGTAACCTCCCCCTTAAATTGATTTTGGTTTATTCGTTTCTGGCAATCGCCGCATTCGCCCAGAAAATAGCAGTTTCCAGGTTAGTCATTGCCACTGATTGCTCCCGGCTAGTTGGAGTTAATTCCTCAATCAAATAAGCCAATTCTTTTGCTTTGTCACGTAAAGCCTGATACTTTTCATTCATTCCCGGTTTTGGTGCATGATACGTAAATCTGTTTTCTAAAAGTTCATTTTTGTCCATAACTACCTCTCCTTTAAGTTTTTATTATACACCATCCCATGATGTATTACAAATTCAATGTGTTTTGTATCTTTCCTTCCATCTGTTATATGTGGACAAAGATTAGTAATTTCTGTTAATGTTGGGACTGCCGTGTAATTTACCTTTGCCCATTTTCCCGTAAATGTAAAATGCCGGAATATCCGTTCCTTTAACGCATCCCACCATGTTGCCGGATAATAAACAGTAGATTTAACTTTATGTTTTTGTCCAGCCATAAAAGTAAAAAGTGTGTAAATTAAATTCTGTGAAATATAATCAGATCTACTTTCTAATTCCATGTCAGCCACAAAATTTGACTCCTGAACAGATACAGCAATCTTTACTTTTTCCAAAATAACATGCTTAATAAATTCTTCACCTACTTGATTGTTTTCAATATTAATTGTCTGCATATATCCCCTTAATCTGCCATCCGGCAAGATTCATAATGGATTAAATTAGTTTTCGACTTTAAATGATTGACAAGCAAGCCGATGCTGCATTTTTCCTTGGTCAGCCGGTCATTGATGTGAAACTCGCCTACTAGATTGTCAATTAAAGGTAGAACTGTAGTATTCCACAGAACTTCATACTCCATACCTTCGATGTCGATTTTCAGCAATTTGCACTTTCTGTTTTCCGTAATATCCAATTGTCTGAATAATTCATCCAATGAAATAACCATTATTTCCTGTTTGAAATGATCAGTAGGTTTGAAATCAATTAAAGTTGAAGATCCTCCTGAATGTTCATTGCTGATAACAATTTCCCGATAACACTTCTCTTTACCGACTCCTACACAATATGTTGAAATATTGGGAACTTTATTTATAGATATGTTGTCAATAAGTTGTCTGAATGTACGCTGCACCGGTTCAATTGCAATTATATTGGTTTCTGGAAATATCTTGGCCATCATGATACTGAACATGCCTTCATTGGCGCCGAGGTCTACAATGATATCACCGGGAGTAAATTGCAGGTGGGAACGGAAAACGTGGTAATTATCGGAGAATATCTCGTCTACCAACAACTGTGCTGTGGGGGTACGATGGAAATAGAAATTGCGGGACTGGAAATTGACGGTAATCAGTTTGTTTAGGTCACTCACCAAAAATCCTCCTCTTCCTTGACTTTTTCTGTAGCTGTAGGTGGTGTTGGTTCAGCCGGTTGTTCACTAATATCTATTTCTTTATCTTCCCGAGCTACCGGTTCGGCTTCGCTGCCATCCGGATTAGTCATGGTAATTGCAATTCGCTGATTGCTGATGACATTTTTTTGATCACCTAGCATGGCACCGAGGGTAATTTCATCATTCAAGCCGCGGATGACTACAAAAGCAGCCATACCTTGACCACCTTCACCGCCAGCGCCTCGACCTTTTTCGGCTTCAGCTACTTCAAACTTGATGAGCTCCTTGACTAAGAAGGCGAATTGTTTATCATCAGCCTTCACCATATCTCTTAACTTTGTCCGACCATTAATCTGTTTATACACCC
>Ga0265297_10011913_pt1 | contig 10547 bp, 11 predicted proteins | sample Munlanlwell13791_FD_192502 | JGI IMG/M metagenome (GOLD analysis project Ga0265297, IMG submission 192502) | Leachate microbial communities from a municipal landfill in Southern Ontario, Canada - Leachate well 137-91 | ecosystem: Engineered > Solid waste > Landfill > Unclassified | place...
AGAAACTGCTTCTTAAAGAAAAAAGTCAGTTAAAATGCACCGAAATTTAGCGGTGTTTTTAATTGAAATTGAAGTTGACTTGACCATATGGTATTATTAATATATAGAAAGGAGAAAACATGAAGGGATTTAATATAAACATCGAAAAAGAAACATTGGATAACGAAAATTTTCGCCGTGTTCTCTATACTGCTAAACACAGCCAGTTAGTTCTTATGAGTCTCCGCCCAAAAGAAGAAATTGGCATGGAAGTACACCCGGACAATGATCAGTTTTTCCGCTTCGAAAAAGGAATAGGAAAGGTTATTATTGATGGCAATGAGTACGAAGTCAAAGACGGGTCAGCAATTGTTGTGCCAGCTGGTGCTAATCATAATGTAATTAATGTGAGCGAATCAGATGCATTAAAGCTTTATACAATTTATTCACCCGCTCATCATAAGGATGGTGTTATTCGTGCCACTAAAGCAGAAGCGGAAGCTAATTCACCTGAATTTGATGGCGTAACTACAGAATAATTAATTTAAAAATAAATAATATTTGCCCTACTGCGGACTTACTGTAAAACGGACTACGTCCTGTTATTACAGTAGCATCTTGCGCAGTGCTTCCTGTTCCGCCAAAAGCGAACAGGAGTGGAGGGAAAAATGAAAACATGTTGGTGCAGATTGCTAATGGCGGTGTTAATAATTGTGTTCATTTGGATGGATGTCAGTTGGGCTAAAATCGCAATTACAATTTTAGCCGCAATTATCGCCATAATGTCACTCTGGGGAGGATGCTGCTGCAAAAAAGATAATTGCTGTGAAAATAAAAATTAGTTAGTTACAAAAAATCCCCTGCGAATGCAGGGGATTTTTTATTTTACTTTACGAACTTGATAACTTTATAAACTTTTTGACTAATATTCCATTCCTCCACCCATGCCTCCCATACCACCCGGCATTCCACCCATAGGCGGCACTGCGTCTTTCTTCTCCGGTAAATCGGTAACGACTGCCTCAGTGGTTAAAAGCATCATCGCTGCGCTAGATGCATTTTGAAGAGCTGCCTTGGTAACCTTAAGCGGGTCGATTATGCCTGCGCCGACCATATCAACAAATTTGTCTTTAGCAGCATCATATCCCATACCTTTATCCAGTTTTTTGACGGCTTCGATAATTACCGAGCCTTCTTTTCCGGCATTAGAAGCAATTTGACGCATCGGTTCTTCGAGTGCACGTTTTAGAATTTTAATTCCAAGCATTTCTTCTCCATCACCTGCTTCGACATCATCAAGTGATTTAATCACATCAACAAGAGCAACTCCACCACCGGAAACAATCCCCTCTTCAACAGCTGCTTTGGTGGCACTAACCGCATCATCAATTCTATGTTTCTTTTCTTCAAGTTCAACTTCGGTTGCCGCACCAACTTTAATTACGCCGACCCCGCCGGAAATTTTAGCAAGACGTTCCTGTAATTTTTCTTTATCAAAATCTGATTTAGTTTTGGTAATTTCCGCTCGAATTTGTTTGATTCTATTTTTAACGTCAGCTTCTGATTTTGGTTTTCCCTCGATGATTGTCGTGTGCTCTTTATCAGCAACAATTCTTCTAGCATGCCCAAGTGATTCAAGACTGGTTTCTTCTATTTTTAGACCTAATTCTTCGGAGATTACTTGAGCACCAGTCAAAACTGCAATGTCAGCAAGCATTTCTTTTCGTCTATCGCCAAAACCTGGAGCTTTCACAACAAGCGCGTTAAATGATCCTCTAAGTTTATTAAGTATAAGAGTTGTAAGCGCTTCACCATCCATATCTTCACAAATTATTGCAAGTTCTTTTTTGCCGCTTTGCGCCAATTTTTCAAGAAGCGGTAATATTTCACTAATTGCGGAGATTTTCTTATCGGTAATAAGAATTGATGGATTATCATAAACTGCTTCCATTCTAGTTGTGTCTGTCATCATATAAAGAGAAATATACCCTTCATCAAACTGCATTCCTTCAACCACCTCTTTATCAAGTCCGAATGTTTTTGATTCTTCAACGGTTATAACCCCATCTCTTCCGACCATATCCATTACTTCGGCAATAAGTTTACCAATTTCCGGATCTCCTGCCGAAATTGATGCAACCTGCGCCACTTCTTCTTTGCCAGTAACCGCCTTAGCAGACTTTTTAAGTGCGCTGACCACAACTTTAACACCCTTTTCGATACCTCTTTTGATATTCATCGGATTTGCACCGGCAGCCACATTTTTTAGTCCTTCATTGACCATAATCTGTGCAAGTAGCGTAGCAGTAGTAGTTCCGTCACCCGCAACATCGTTAGTTTTTGAGGCAACTTCTTTTACTATTTGTGCTCCGACATTTTCGAATTTATCTTCAAGCTCAATTTCTTTGGCAATTGTAACACCATCATTGGTAATCACAGGAGATCCAAATCCTTTATCGAGCACAACGTTTCTTCCTTTGGGTCCTAGGGTAATTTTTACAGAATCAGCCAAAATATTAACCCCGCGTTTTAATTTTTGTCTTCCTTCTTCAGAAAATTTAATTAGTTTTGCCATATCTGTCCTTTCAAAATTCTAATATCTAAATACTAAATCCTAAACAAATATTTTTACTGATTTATTATTTTGAATTTCGGATTTGTTTAGAGATTAGAAATTAGAGATTAGAAATTTATTATAATTATTCGATTATTGCCAATATGTCACTTTCCTGTAATATTTTTAATTCTTCACCATCAATTTTAATCTCATCTCCGCCATATTTAGTAAATAAAACTTTATCGCCTTTTACAACTGCAAGCGGTACCAATTTTCCATCAACATATTTTCCATCACCAACTGCCAAAACCTCACCTTCTTGCGGTTTTTCTTTAGCGGCTGTATCGGGAATAACTATTCCGCTAACTGATTTTTCGAGTTTCTCAAGCGGCCGTACTAAAACTCTTTCACCAAGTGGTTTAATCTTCATAATTACCTCCGAATATGCCAAACACCCAATAATTAAAATTAATTTTGGACTTTGACAAAATTGTTATTATTAAAAAAATTAATGTGTAATACGAGACCCTCCTCTATACTACTTAACATTAATTTCAACGTATTCTTTGGAAGCAAGGCAAAGGGGGATGAACCTCGCTTCCAAATGATAACTTAACACAATTTTTACTCTGTTGTCAAGATTGAACTATCTTTTATCGGGATGAAATCTGAGCTCATTGTCATCAACATATAGTCCGCTATCGGGTTTATTAACATCGGGATTTTTCATAATGCTTCTAAGCTGAAATTTTTTTGCCCAGGCCTCAAATTTTTTACCAATATTTCCAATTAGGATCCACTCTAAAACACTTCTTATGCCGGACAAAATTCCTGCACTCTCAACTTCGGAAAGCGCGCGTTTCGGCGGAAAGTAGCCAAATTTTTCCATCCAGTTATTTTTTTTTAAAAATTTTTTATAGACATTTCCGCTATCAAAAAGCGGGACCATGCGAGTATAATCTTGCGCATGATATCTGTTTTGCGGATTAATCAATAAATATTTATCGGTTACGTATCTATTTGGACAAATTTTTCCGGCACGTTCATTAAATTCATCGCCTGTTCTATACAATTTAAACATTCTTAAAAGGACAACCGCAAAAAAACGGCATGTCCAAATTCGGTCATGTTTAGAGATGATAAGCAAGTCGATATCAGAACTTTTTTTGGCAACATCATAGGCAAGAGAACCAGTCAATCCGACAAAACGAATAAACGGCACCACTTGTAAAAGCCATGCGGTTTTTTCTGCCCGATTATGCCTTTGTTCGACAAGGTCAGTCATAGTTAAACCCCGCCAATTATAACAAGCTGTTTGATAATTAACAAGCGTTATGATAATTTAAGAAGTAGATATAATGTAAATGTTAATTTATTAGGAGTTTATATGACAAAAAATAAAAAAGTTGCATTTTCGGGAATAAAGCCATCAGGCGAAATAACAATTGGAAATTATTTAGGCGCAATTCAATACTGGATAGAACTTCAGAAATCCTACGACTGTGTTTACAGCGTGGTTGATTTGCATGCAATTACTGTTCCTCAAAATCCCAAAATTCTAAACGATAGAATTTATAAAGTTATTGCTTGGTATCTAGCGCTTGGCATAGATCCAAAAAAATCTATTATTTATATCCAATCTCATGTTCCTGCTCACGCTGAACTTACTTGGATATTAAATTGCCTCAGTCACATTGGAGAACTTGAACGAATGACCCAATTTAAAGACAAATCACATAAATATGGGCGCGATGCGATTACTGTCGGGCTTTTTGATTACCCAGTATTAATGGCTTCTGACATACTATTATATAATACTGATGTTGTGCCAGTCGGTGAAGATCAAAAGCAACACGTTGAATTTACCCGTGATTTAGCAAATCGATTTAATAATAAATTCGGAAACATTTTTAAAATCCCAACTCCTTTATTAAATAAAAACACTGCGAGAATTATGGGACTCGATAATCCGGAGAAAAAAATGGATAAAAGCTCTGAAAGTGAGGCAAATTATATTCTTTTAGAAGATGACTCTGAAAAAATAAGAAAAAAAATTGCGCGAGCTGTTACGGATTCAAAAAAAGATATCTTGTTCGACTCAACTAGAAAAGGATTGCATAATTTATTGACAATATATCAGTCATTTTCCGGTTTAACAAATTCAGAAATTAAAAATAAATATACGGGCAAAGGATATGCGGATTTTAAAAAAGATCTTGCGGAAATGATCATTGATAAGCTCGCCCCATTTCAGAAAAAATATAACAAACTGATTGCTGATAGAAAATATTTGCTTGATATTACCAAAGAAGGCGACAAAGTCGCTAATTTAATAGCTGAAAAAAAATTAAAAGAAGTTAAGGATAAAATAGGATTAATATGAATGAAGCATTGGAAAGCTTAAATATTAATGAATGCGAACCAATGGTTAAGATTGAAAAGATAACAGGCGAAGAAGGCTTTGACGTTTTTAAAAATTTCATGCGTAATTTAAGAAATAATTATCCCCAAAAATATTACCCCAAGGATGAAGTTCTTGATGAAATCAACCCAAAACAAAAGAATGATTCTTCGAATAATCTTCTTACCTATATTTCTTATCTTAATAACAATCCTGCGGGTGTTTTAATCGGCGACGATAGAAAAGAATTATTATTTGGATACTGGTTTGCAGTTGATCCTAAATATCAAAATACTGATGTGGCAAAAAAATTAATTTCATCAATACAATCTGATTTTGACAAAGTCAAAATTATAGCATTCACTTTTGGAGGAGAAAAAACAAAAAATCCTACTAACGACGAAGAATTTGAAAAGTATTTAAAAACAAAGAAGGATAAAGTCGATCGCCAGAATGCTTTAATCAGATATTATACGAAATTAGGTTTTGTACCAGATAGTTCTAGTGAATCATACAAATATTCAAACACTCCAGGTAGTCCCATGCCAATGATTTGGAAAAAAGAAAATTAAAAGAAGTTAAGGATAAAATTGGTTTAATTTAGGAGGTTTATGAAAAAAACATTAGAAAATTTGACCAAAGCGTTTATTGGTGAAAGCCAAGCAAGAAATAGATACACTTATTATGCAACAGTTGCTCAAAAAGAAGGTTATGAACAAATTTCCGAAATTTTTGTAATTACTGCCGATAATGAAAAAGCTCATGCTAAACGAGAGTTTGAACATATTCAAGAATTAAAGAAGAAATTAAAAATTAAAGAAAATGAAGTTGTTGTCGAAGCAGCTTCACCGAATGTTTATGGAAACACTAGAGAAAACCTAAAAGCAGCAATTGCTGGCGAACACTATGAATATAGCGAAATGTATCCGGAATTTGCTCGAGTTGCCAAAAAAGATGGCCTCGATAAAATCGCCGACAGATTTAAACATATCGCCATCGCAGAATCTCATCACGAAGAACGCTATAAAAAAATCTTAAAAGAATTAGAAAACGGTTCGATTTTCAAAAAAGAGAAAGAAATTTGGTGGGTTTGTCGCGAATGCGGATATGTTCATTTTGGCAAGACTCCGCCACAAAAATGTCCCTCATGTGATCATCCAAAAGCGTTTTATCAGGTTAAATGCGAACAGTATTAATAATATCTGGAGGTTGTTATGATTATCGGTTCAGTAAAAGAAATTAAAAATCTTGAAAACAGAGTTGGCTTAACTCCACTGGGCGTAAAAAAATTAGTTAGCGCTGGAAACAAAGTTATAATCCAAAAAGGGGCTGGAGTTGGAAGCGGATTTAGCGATAAAGAGTACATCGAGGCTGGAGCAAAAATACTGCCAACTGCTGAAAAAGTTTGGAAATCGGCCGAAATGATTGTAAAAATAAAAGAACCTTTGCACGATGAATTTAAATTTTTAAGAAAAGATTTAATACTTTTTACCTACCTTCATCTTGCTGCAGAAGAAAAATTGACTAAAGAACTCATTAAAAAACAAGTTTTTGGAATTGCCTACGAAACAGTGGAACTTCCAGATAGATCACTGCCGCTTTTAAAACCAATGTCGGAAGTTGCAGGCAGAATGGCAACACAAGTCGGCGCGCATTTTCTTGAGAAAACCAACAATGGAAAAGGCGTGCTTCTTGGAGGCGTAACTGGCGTAAAACCTGGTACCGTAACAGTGCTCGGATCAGGAACGGTTGGATATAATGCAATGCAAATGGCTTATGGGCTGGGAGCGAATATATTTTTATTTGGACGAAATAAAAATAAACTTAGCGAGATAAAAAAATCATACCCTAAAATAAAAATTATGATTTCTAATGAAGAAAATATAAAAAAAGTATTACCAGAAACCGACTTACTTATTGGAGCAGTTTTAGTTACGGGCGATAAAGCTCCAAAAATAATAAATAAAAAAATGCTTTCATTAATGGCCCCTGGATCTGTTTTCGTTGATGTTTCTATTGATCAAGGCGGAATTAGTGAAACCTCGCACGTAACGTCTCATAGCGAACCAGTTTACAATGTATGTAATGTAATGCATTATTGCGTCCCAAATATCCCTGGGGCCGTACCGCGAACTTCTACTCTAGCAATTACACAGGTTACACTGCCATATATTTTAAAAATGGCTAAAGTTGGAGTTGTAAAAGCAATTAAATCCGACAAAGCATTAGCAAAAGGAGTAAACACCTGCAAAGGAAAATTAACAATAAAACCAGTTGCCGATGTTTTCAAACTTAAATACGAAGATCTTGAAAAAGTAATTGGTGATTAAAATAAATACAATGGACTCGATAAAAATTATTCAAAAACTAAAAACACTTTCAAACCCTGAAAATGTTGAGGGAATGAAAAGATTTGCAGCGGGTGGAAAAAACACACTTGGTATTTCGATCCCCGAGCTTCGGAATTTGGCGAAGAATATTAATAAGGAATATAAAAATAATCCTGATAAAAAACATAAAATAGCACTAGAACTTTGGGATTCGGGGATTCACGAAGCAAGAATTTTGGCAGCTTTCACGGCAGTTCCAGAATATGCAAATTTAGCTGATATTGATAAATGGGTACACGAATTTGATTCGTGGGATATTTGTGATCAGACGTGTAACAGTTATTTTGGAAAAACCATATATAAATATGAATTAGTTGGTAGATATGTAAAATCTGAGAAAGAATTTGTAAAACGTACTGCGTTTGTCATGATGGCGGTTTTGGCCGTACATGACAAGAAAATAACTGACAAAAATTTTGAACCATATTTCAAACTAATTATCGAAAAATCCACAGATGAACGAAATTTTGTCAAAAAAGCAGTTAATTGGGCACTCCGACAAATTGGAAAACGCAATCAAAATCTAAACAAATTGGCAATTAAAACAGCTCGCAAAATAATTAAAAAATATCCTGATTCCAAATCAGCTCGTTGGATCGCCAACGACACAGTAAAAGAATTGGAGACCAAGTAGAATAAACTCGTAATTTATTTTTGATATTAAAACCGTATTTTCCGCGGTTTTTTTATTTTTAAGCTAATTTTCAGAAATCTCTTTTATTATTTTAAGCAAGATAAATAAAATTAAATAAGGAGAAATCATGTTTTATCTCAGGTACCTTTGGGCAGAACTTACAAGAAGATTTGGAAAAACGGTTACTATTTCATTAGGGCTAGCACTTTCAAGTGCAATTATTATTGCGATAATATCGATATCGCAAAGCTTATCTATCGCACAGGACAAAGTATTGAATCCGCTTCAAAATGTTGGAACTGATATTTTAGTTTCTCGCTCCATTAGCACAGATAATATGCGCGACTTAGACGAAACAACCAGAACAGAAATTATGAGCGAAAACAAAATAACAACCGATTTATCCAAACTTGGAAATCCGGGAGACCAATTCACAAATGACAATTTTCTTCCAGGGACTTTGTTAACTTTCAGTTCTACAGATATTACTAAAAAACTAGACCCGGCACTTGTTAAAGAATATGCAACAGGATTAATACTAAATGTGACTCATCAAGAAGGTAAGATACCAGCAGTAACAGCGACATTTCAGACCGGTGGCGAAACATTCCAAGTAAAAACCGAGATGTCGGATACCGACAGGGAAGCCATGAGAACTGCTATGGATAAAGCACGGGAAGAAGTAAAAGCTAAAGGTATTACTCCCGGTTCGGCAGAAGAAAAAGCAGCAATGGATGAAGCGTTAAAGAAATATGCACCAACCATGAGCACGGAATTCAAAACTCCCGAAAAAACATACACTCAAGACGTTGGTCCAATCTCCACAGACATTAATACTACTAGTTTTACAGTTGCAGGGGTTAATACTACCAAAAAAGATATAGGACTTATTCTGCCAAATCAAATAATTGAGGGGAAATATTTTGACGAAGGCACGGATCAAATAATAATAAATAAATCATACGCCGATAAAAACGGAAATAAAGTTGGAGATAAAATTACTCTTGGGAAAAAAGAATTAACCGTAATCGGCATTGTCGACCCCAAATTGTACACTAATACCGCTGATTTATATCTGCCACTTAGTGATTTACAAAATATTGCCGAACGAACTGACAGGGTAAATATTATATTAATTAAATCAACAAACGCTAAGTCGGTAGCTGACACAAGTAAAACACTGGAAAGCTTATTCGAAGGAGTTAAAATAACAAACGCAGAAGACACCGCAAAGCAAGTTTCGGGCAGCTTAGTTAATGCTTCAAATCTAGTAAATAAATTTATAGGACTAGCCAGCATCCTAGTAATTGTAGCTGCCTTTATTATTGTAAGCTTGCTCACAATTTTATCAGTAAATAAGCGCGTCAGGGAAATCGGCACATTAAAAGCACTCGGATGGAGCAACGGAAAAATTACACGCCAGATTATTATGGAAAATTTTGTGCTTGGAATTATTGGAGCAATTCTTGGAGTCGGACTTGGAATATTGATTATTCAATTTTTAAACCATTACAATATTAATTTATCCGCAAATTTTGCAAACGAAAGCTCAAAGATCGGTTTCATGAGGGAATCGCGTAATGAAAATACCACCACTCAAACTACATCAACTAATTTAAGTCTGCGAGTTCAGTATTCATACATCATTATGATGATTGGCGCACTCACATCAATTGTTGGTTCATTTGTTGCAGGAACTATTGCTGCCATGAAATCTGCAGGCATGAAACCACAAGAAGCATTAAGAAAATTAGAATAAATTCATAATTATCAATTTGAAAGGACAAAATATGGAACTCATAAAACTTACAGATTTAATCAAAATATACAAGCAGGGGACAAAAACAATTCATGCTGTTGATGGAATAAATTTAACAATAAACCGAGGGGATTTCGCTGTAATTATCGGCGCATCCGGAAGTGGAAAAAGCACACTTCTTGCATTACTTGGCGGATTAGAAAAACCAACAAGCGGTGAAATAAATATCAGTGGGATTAATTTTTCAAAAACGAGCGAGGCGAAACTCACCAAAATACGCCAGAAAAAAATTGGTTTCATTTTTCAGAGTTTCAACTTGATTCCGACTCTTACCGCCAGTCAAAATGTAGAAGCGGCCATTGCCAAAAGAAGTCAAAGCGATCCGGAAAAATCCAAAAAAATGCTCGAAAAAGTCGGGCTTGGCGCACGCGCCAATCACCTGCCAAGTTTGCTTTCTGGTGGTGAACAACAACGAGTTGCAATCGCTAGAGCGTTAATTAACGAACCAGAGCTTATTCTTGCCGACGAACCAACCGGAAATCTAGATTCCAAAACAGGAACAGAAATTATTGAACTTTTACATGGCCTAAACAAAAAAAATAATCAAACTATAGTGCTTATTACACATAATGATTATGTTAAAAAATACTCAAGCAAAACTTATGAAATTAAGGATGGAAAAATTGTGAACAAATCATAAATTAAAAACCCCGTGTCGGCTTATTTAATATGATTTTTTGGATCACAACTTATAGACCGTCAAATTTTTAGGATTTTTGGCCTCTTTTATAGTGTTTTCTTTGACACAAGATAATATTATTTCCGTT
>Ga0265297_10011914_pt1 | contig 10546 bp, 6 predicted proteins | sample Munlanlwell13791_FD_192502 | JGI IMG/M metagenome (GOLD analysis project Ga0265297, IMG submission 192502) | Leachate microbial communities from a municipal landfill in Southern Ontario, Canada - Leachate well 137-91 | ecosystem: Engineered > Solid waste > Landfill > Unclassified | place...
CGGGCTCTTTGTCCCCTGGATGCTTTTTTTAGCGCTCGTCTATCGCTGTGCCTATAATACCGCCGGCTGTTACGTCGCGGCCTTGTTGGCTCCCGATCGGCCGATGGGGCATGCTTTGACGCTCGGCACAATCGGGCTGGTTTTTACCATCCTCGGCTCAATCGCCAATTGGGACCAATCGGCCGCCTGGTATCCAATTGCTTTAGCGGTCCTAACTTTGCCTTCCGCCTGGTTAGGCGGGAAGTTAAGAGTCCGCTAAGCGAGCTGTTCGTCACTTGTAACCGTCAGTGGAGCCTTTCTTCCATTTGATTTTATCATTTTGATAATCGGATTTAGAGTTTCGGATTTCGTGCTTTCTCCATTACTCTTCCCCAACTCTGGCAATAACATTGCTTATCTCCTCCATATGGGGGGATTAAGATGAGCAAAATATTAGAGCTTGATTATACGCAGTTATTGGGCGAGGTTAAAAAGAGGATCAGATCGGCCCAATATGACGCCCTAAGGGCGGTCAATAAGGAGCTGATCGCCCTCTATTGGGATATTGGGAAGATGATAGTCAACCGCCAAAAAGGTGACACATGGGGAAAGGCAATCGTTGATCAGTTGTCAGCCGACTTACAGGCCGAATTTCCTGGAATCAGCGGTTTTTCATCATTTAATCTCTGGCGTATGAGGAAGTTTTATGAAAATTATGCCAAATATCCAAAACTTGCACCATTGGTGCAAGAAATAGGCTGGACCCATAATATCATTATAATGGAGAAATGCCGGAACGACCTGGAGCGTGAGTTCTATATAAGGATGACCCGTAAAATGGGTTGGACCAAGGCGGTCCTGACCCATCAGATTGAGAATCAAACCTACGAAAAGACACTTCTTAACCAGACCAACTTTGATAAAACCTTACCTGATGAGATCAAAAACCAAGCCAAGCTAGCGGTTAAGGACGAATACCTGTTCGACTTCCTAGAGCTGGGAGAAGAATACAGTGAGCGGCAATTAGAGCAAGCGGTATTATTAAAGATCGAAAGGTTTCTAAAAGAGATGGGCGGTTTGTTCGCCTTTATCGGCAGCCAGTACAAGCTGGAGGTCTCAGGCAACGAGTATTATATCGATCTCCTCCTCTACCATCGCCATCTAAAGTGCTTGGTGGCGATCGAGCTCAAGATCGGCAAGTTCCTCCCGGAGTATGTGGGGAAGATGCAATTCTACCTCGCGGCTCTTGATGACTTGGTCCGCCTTGATGGCGAAAACCCATCAATTGGGATCATTCTCTGTAAAGATAAGGATAAAACCATTGTCGAGTATGCCCTCCGCGAAACCCGCAAGCCGATCGGGGTCGGGCAATATAAGATAGTCACTACTCTCCCCGATGAGTTGGCCAAAGAACTCCCCGGCATCAAACAGATCCAAAAGCTGATGGAAGGAATGTAGGACATAATGGGGACAAAATACGAAATCCTAAGCTCGAAATCCTAAACAAGCTCTAAATACTAAGCACAAATGATCTAAACGTTTTGAATTTTGTATTTTGATGTTTGTTTAGAGTTTCGTATTTCGGATTTCGTGCTTTCCCCTGCTATCATTTTCCACATTCTTTCAGACATATACCCCCCCCAACACCTTATGCTATCCGATCAATTATTAACCAATAATTAAAGCCTACAGTTCGCCCTCTACCACCCGTACCTCTTCCTGGGTAAGGCCATAAAGCTTATAAACCATCTGATCTATTTGCTTCTCGTATTCGTGGACTTTGTCTTTCTTGATTGAATTTCCTAAATAGTCGTCGTCCTTGGTAATGGCAAGGATTTTATCTACAAGACAAACAAATGGTTTTTGTTCATTTTCAGGAGCTTTTTTAATAGGGATTTCTGATAGTGGTATTTGGTAAAGCTCAAGCGATTCTCCCTTTCGTTTGCCACAATAATAAAGCCATAAATAATATAGTTTTGAGTTTACTAGTGCGAGTATATACTTCAAAGACATGGTTTTATCTTTTTCTGTGATGAAATAAACATCTGCACTTGCATACCAAGGCAACTCATTATATCCGAATGTATTCCTGGGGCTTCGTTGGGGAACAACTATTTTGGGCCCTTCCATATCAACTCTTCTGCTCGTAGACATCACATACCAAAACCCATTATTAAAAGCCGATTCCAATGTCCCAGTTTTAGGCCTATCGGCCAATAGCTTTTTGAATTTTATTAAGTGATTCTTTATGCTGGGGTAATCATCCAAGTTGGGCCTATCAGTGTATCTTAGATTAATTAAATTGACCTCGTTATTAATATTAGTATAGTATCTTTTAATATCCGAATTTTTAAACAGGGGCTTAACTAAGGCTTTTTCTCTTCTTGATAATTTAAGGTCACTTACCTCCTTATTCGTTAGGACAAATATTCCTTCGCCCACATTAGCGCCAATTATTTTATATTTATCCTTCTTCTCCTTATTCAGCCTATCTACGCCTGCAAATACACCATTGTTTATATTGCATATTATGCCAAGAAGTTCCCCTTGTTTTCTTACCTTATTTAACAAGATCTGCAATGGGTTTTTGTCTAGTTCGTTCCCACTTAAGCGAATATAATGTTCTTTCCCATCATATAAATCCTTTTGAGCAATCCTACAATATTGCGTCTCCGCATCCTTCCTATTAAGGATTTGCTGTAATATTTCCGGCGTTGCCATACCCTGCTTCTGCGTTATGGAAGTTTGGGCAGCTACACCTTCATTTTGACCTTTCCGCAAAATGGTAATCATGTTATGTTGTCCTAATGCGGATTCAAATATTTTCAGCTCATTAAAACTTGTTAAATCCTTAATAATCCCTCTTTCCTTGAAATCATGCCTGAGCTTCCTCGCCCCCATAGCTGTGGTGTAATAGTTTGTGGTAATAAAGGCGATGCTCGCCATATTATTTGCTATATTTAGAGAAAGATGAAAGAAGAAATAAAAATAATCCATTTTCCCTAAATAATAGTTGCCGAGAGCCGATTTTTTTACCTCTCTAAATATTTCTTTGTGGCCTTTTTCTCCGATATACGGCGGATTCGCGATCACGACATCAAACCCGCCTTTTTCAAATACTTCGTTATAATTTATATGCCATTCGAAATGTTCGGTGGGGGAGACACGCTGGACAGCGTCTAATTCTCGATGCTTTTTAGATAGTTTTTTTGTCTCTTTGTCCTCTACATCGGCAAGAGACATCGTTTCTGCCGGATCAATAAATAGTTTTGTTTGGGACTTCTTTGACATTATTTGGCCCCATATCTTTTTTTTCTCTTTTTCATTATCATAATTAACAATAGCCCTAACTAATATGTTTCTTTTCTCGCGGGCTTCTTTCTTTTCTGAATGATCGGTTAAGAGCGAATAATCAGCCTTAATCTTATTAAGCTGCTCTATTAAGCGATCACGGCTATTGTCGGTAGTTTTCGAAAGAAGAGATGGAGATAAAAGCTCAATTAAGCTGTTCCCTTGCATAATCTTAAAATCAAGATTTGGCAAGGGATCAATATCATCCAAGGCAAAATCAACCACTAAAGAAAGCCAGAGACGAAGCTTGGCAATCTCGACCGCGCCAGGATTAATATCTACTCCATATAACGAATTGATGATGGCTTGCTTCTTAAGCTCATATTCTGAACGTTTTTGTTTAATAACAGCGTTGAGGCCAATTCTGAAATTAACTGTCTCATGAAGCATGCCAACTAAAAACGCCCCTGACCCTACGGCCGGATCAACAACCTTGATTTCCGCCAAAAGATTATCAATTACTATTGCTTTCTTAGCGATGTGAGCGGGGATTTCTGTTGTTCCGTCAGATGATACCTTTGATCTCTTTATATAATCCCTTATTTCTTCAGCCTTTATTTCGCTCTTTTCCGCAAGATAATTAATCAAGCTCTCCTGGCACATATAATGGACTATTTCGCGCGGAGTATAATAAGCCCCCTTCCCTTTCCTTAGGTTTTCCGGCAAAAGATTTTCAAAGACCTTCCCTAGCATTTCTGGGTCGATAGATACTTCTTTATCTATTGGGTCATCTTCGTAAACCGTAAAGTTAAATAGGTCAAATATATCTAAAATACCTGATCCGGAGCTATTAGAAAATAACGAGTCGGGTATATTTAGGACCTCATCCTTCCAATTGTAATTTTCAACCGGTTCGAAAAGCCCACCATTTAAAAATGGGATTTGGCATTCAAAATAATCCCGGTAAAAGCTGCCAGGTTTTTCCGGTTTCTTATTCAAGGCATCATAAAATAGATATTCCAAATAATCATTGAAAAAATGCTTGCGATCTTTTTTTGCCTTATTGAACAACGATCTGACAAAGTCCTTGTCCCCGCTGCTTATCGATGAGCCCTTAGTCGCTCCCAGCCAACCCTTGCGTTGAATAAAATACAAGAATACGATCTGGCCCAGAAGCTTTTTAGCAAAGGTGTCCAGGTCCACTTTATTTTTGCCGGCAAAAATGCCAAAACCACGATCGTTTTGAAGATGCTTACTGATCTTTTCGTAAAGTTCTTTATACTTCTGGAAGAATTCTTTGGTTACAAGCTCAACATTAAAACGATTAACCAAATCATCTCTGTTTTTAATAGCCCCTTTTTTGATAAGATAATCATATGGTGTATGGATTTTGGCATCAGGGCCCAAATAAAATGAGTAGCGCCTGGGATTAGAATATTCCCTTACTGTTCTTCTCCCCGCAAGATTCACATCTATTGTTATAAGAGAAAGCCGGTAGTTATCAGATTTCTTAGAAATAAAAACAGCGATGGCTTTTCTAACCCCATGATTGGCCATCAGACGGCAGATTTCCTTAGTTATTGTAACCCTAGGATCGGATTCTGATTGATGATGGATTTCATAAACTCTTAAATTATCAAGCGAATGAACCGCGCCTAAAAAGACCGCTTTTTGAATCAGCCCCTTGGATACTTCAACATCTTCGCCTGAAGGATTAGGTTCGTAATCTTCAGGCAAAAACGTGTTCAAAAACGCAATAAATTCCCCGCGATTATAGGGCTTATCGAGCTCCAAAATTACCCCCTCTGTTAAATCAACTCTTCAGCCAGAATCAGACTTTCTTCGCCTTCATCAATGGCCTGGGCCTTATTGATAACATCTGTTAAGTATGAATGAGGGACTAATTTGATAAGATGGGCAATATCTTTTTGTAGCGTCCTTTCATTAACTGACCTGACAACCTTCTCGTAATGATCGGGCAGAGCGTCAAGCTCTTCAACAACCCTTAATAGATCAATAAAATAATCCTTTTTGTCTACGACATTATCACGCAGCCAGATTAGCTTTTCCAGAGTAAGCCGCCTGGCTGTATCAGCGGGGATTTGTGTTTTCTTTCTGAACAAAAGCTGTTTGACGTTCTGATAAATCGCTTCAAAGCTCTTACTTGTACCTTTGGCTTTTTCAGTGACCTCTGCCTCAAATAACTTTAACCCTTCTATGGCGCCTAAAGCCAAGACGCCCTCTTCCTTTGGGCTATCCCCATATTTAAACACATAATTAGCGCCCTTTTTGCCAAAAACGATAACGCCATTTTTGTCTTTTTTAGCTGTCCGCTGAATTCTGACCCGTTTGGGAATGGCCTTGGCTTCCCTGACTACTTCTGGCTGATGCGCTTGCAAGTGTTTTAACTCATCGAGGTATTTAGTGTCCCAGGAACGCTCGTTCTCTTCGGTCGCTTCTTTAAATTGCTTGGCAAGGAACGGCTCAATCTCTTCCTCATCGGTTAGGACTTGAGCATCTGCCCCCATTAAAGTCTGAATAATTGCGATCTTTAGCGTGGAGATCCGCTTAGTCCCGATCTCAACTTCTCCTGGGGCCGAAGGAAAGAAATTGTACGTATAGAGGTCGTCGAACACCTTTTTGCTAATCCTATTGATACGACCGATACGCTGAATAACCCTGGTGGGATTGTAAGGAATGTCATAATTAAAGACTATCCCGGCACGGTTAAGGTTTACCCCCTCCGAAATCGCATCTGTACCAATAAGGATGTCAAATTCATTGGCCGGCTTTTCCTCGCTGGCATCAAAATTAGCCCTGATCACCTTCTTTAAGCTTGAGCTCGCGTCAGCAGAAGTATATTTAACGGTTTTAACTTTATCCTTGATCTGGCTGTACAAGTAATTAACCGTATCCGCAAATTCGGAAAAAACAATAATCTTTCGCTTTGGATTTTCTTTCAACTTCTCCTTGAGGACTTTAATAAACTCATTGATTTTTGGATCAAAACTTGCCCCTTCCTCAACCCACTGTTTGCGTATGCTTTTCAGCAATTTAATATCTTTTTCAACATCTTCAATAAATGATTTCTTGAATTCCTTGCTATCGATGATCTTTAGTCCTTTTTCGGTGAACTTTTTCAGGTTTTCTTCGTAGTTTATATCTTCCAATTCTTCATCCAGGTCTTCGCCGGTTGATTCAAAAAGGAAATCATAATCAGGGAGCTTCCCCTTTTTATAGATAGGAACCTTTCCGTTTTCATACCATTTTTTAAGCTGCTCCGCTGAATAAATCATGTTAGATAGAGTCTGTTTGAAAGCTTCAATCGAGCTCTCATATCTTCTAACCAGTAACCGTCGCATAAATCTGGCAATATTGATCTGTGATTGCCTGAATAAGTTCTCATCGCCAAATTCCTCGACAATCTCTTTGCGGTATTTATCAATATTTTTAAGATAAAATACTGGCTTATAACGTGCGCCAATAAAGCCCTTTTTGCTCTCCATTGTAGCAAGCTCTTCCTCTTCACCTTCCGTTGGGGCTATCAATTCGAGTGTTTCTTTATAGAGGTTGGCCAATTTGCCAAGCTTATAATCTATTGACATGGGCGGATTAACCTTAGGAAAACTTATTTTTTGTTGCTGCAAATCATTTTTATATTCGTCAATCTCTAAAAGATCGAGTCGTGTGCGACGGATCAACACAGGAGACAAAATATCCCTGATTTTATCTGCCAATTCTTGAATGCGTTGCTTAATAGCACCGGGATCGCCTTCTGCTTTTTGTTCTTTTTTAATATCGTTGTATTCTTTCACAAGGTCCTTAAAACGGGCAGTCAAAGTTTCAACTGTTTGAATGGTTGACCTGGCCGGAATTTGAAACAGGGAAATCAAAGAAAAAATATCCTGTGGCCGGTTATTAAATGGGGTGGCAGTCAGGAGGACGACTTTTTTGTTTTGGCATAGTTGATGCAAGCGACCATAATCAATGGTTCCCGAATTTCGATATTTATGGGCCTCATCAACTATGACCAAGCCAAAGCCCTGGCGCAGATCATCTTCTAGCGCTTTATCAATTGAGCCGCCACCATAGACCTTAGCATTAAAATCAAACTTTAAGCGGAAGTCATCCCATTGATCTTTTAAATGCGGCGGAGAAATAATGGCTGTTTTTAAGCGCAGATTATGGGCTATAGCGGAGGCGATAATGCTTTTACCCAATCCGACAACATCGGAAATTAAAACGCCACTATGCTTTTCAATAATATTAAGCGCCCTTCGAATCGCATCGACCTGATATTTTAGATTTAGATATTTATCATTTGTAATTTCAGCCGGAAGCGTTAGTTCACTGGCTTCAGACTCACTAAAGTATTCTTCCAAAACCCTAACATACAGGAGATATGGCCGATAAAGCTTGTCGATCCAGACCTTCTCAACAACGTCGACAAGGAAAGAATCGATATTCCCTTTATCTGCAATTACAACAGAGCTCTCCCATAAATCATCGAATATCTTTTTGCCTTCAAGAAAAAAGGCCTTATCTCTGGAAATGACATTTATCTCATGTCTGCCACCTAAGCCTGACCTGGTAAGATTGCTTGATCCGGTAATTATTGATCCGGGATATTCTCCGCCCTCGCTTTGGTCCTGTGCCTTTTCGAAGATGTATAGCTTGGCATGGTTCGGTTCGAGCGTCTTTCTGATTTCCAAAGAACCGTCTTTAATCTTGTTAAGAAATATTCTAAAAGCCGACTGTTTTTCTTCGGTGTCAAAATATTCAGTATCATTAAATAACTGAATAAATGACTTGTTAAAATTATCCCTGATCTTGCCGCGAGAATGACTAACTGCCTGGATAACCTCAAATTCCTTAACTTTATTAAAAATATCTCTTTCGATTTCCAGGCCTACCAATACCCGCATCTGTTTATCTTCAACATTCATATATATCTGCTCAAACCCGGAGAAGTAGAAAAAACCGACCAAAAAATGCAGCTTACTGGAAGATGGTAATATATTGTTAAAAACCTCGGAAAGCAAGCGGTCTTGATTGGTTATAAAATTATTTGTCATCTATATTAGATTTTACCCCCTATACAAGAAAAATCAAGAAAAAGCTCTAGGTTATCCCCCTACTTCCCCAAACCACCCCCCATAAGCTATAATGCCCCTATGGCACTAAAAATCTCGATCTCCGGCGTGCGCGGCACGATCCCGGATTCCCTCACCCCCGAGCTTTGCCTCGATTTCGCTAAAGCCTTCGGGACCTACACTAACGGCGGTACAATAGTCATAGGGATCGACCCCCGACCGTCGTCAGAGTACATTAAAGGAATCCTCTACGCCGGGCTTCTCTCGGCTGGTTGTAAAGTCATAGATATCGGCATCGCCCCGACCCCCACGGTTGGGATCATGACCAAACTCCTCCGCGCCGACGGCGGAATTGTGGTCACTGCCTCCCATAACCCCCTCCCTTGGAACGGGATCAAGTTCATGACCCCGGAAGGGTTGTTCCTCAACGAGAAAAAAGCGGCCAAGCTGATCGACCTCTACGAGAAAAAGAAGTTCCGCGCCGCCGCTCCGCAAACAGTCGAGTCCAATGACCAGGCGATCGCCCTCCACATCAAGAAAGTCCTTAAAGTCGTCGACGTCAACCTGATCCGCAAAAAGAAGTTCCGCGTCGCCTTAGACGGTTGTAACGGCGCCGGCTCGGTTGCTCTCGTCGAGCTCCTCAAGAAACTAGGCTGCGTCGTCTACCCGATCAATTGCAACGTCTTGCTCCCCTTCCCGCACAACCCGGAACCGATCCCTGAAAATATCACCGAGCTCACCTCTTACGTCCAGGCCAAAAAAGCCGATGTCGGCTTCGTCGTCGACGCCGACGCCGACCGCCTCGCCATTGTCGCCGACGGCGGTTTCGCCATCGGTGAAGAACTGACCCTCGCCTTGGCCGCCGCTTCGATCCTCGAAGCCGCCCCCAAGGGGAAAGCCCGCAACCATACTATTGTCACTAACCTTTCGACCTCCCGGGTCGTCGACGACGTCGCTAAGAGCTACGGCGCCAAGGTCGTCCGGACCAAGATCGGCGAGATCCACGTGGTGGAAGAAATTATCCGGCAGGAAGCAATCATCGGCGGCGAAGGGAACGGCGGGGTCATTTTCCCGCAGGTCGGCTACAACCGGGACAGCCTGGCCGGGATCGCCCTCATCCTCCATTATATGGCCAAGAGCGGCCAGCCTCTCTCCAAACTAGCTAAAAGCCTCCCCCAGTACGTCATGATCAAGAGCAAGGTCGACTGTAACAGTCAGTTCGAGGTCACAGAGTGGCTGGAAAAGGTCAAAAAGAGCTTCGCGGGGGAAGAGATGGTCACCAAAGACGGGATCAAAGTCGTTTTTCCCGATGCCTGGGTCCACGTTCGGGCCTCCAACACCGAGCCGATCATTCGAATAATGGCCGAAGCCCCCACCAAAGAAAAAGCCGAAGGTCTAATTAAGAGGATAACAGGTTAGAAATTCGTGTATTCGTTTCCATTAGGGAATTAGTGTCTCATTCGGGTATTCGTGTCAACTACTCAGTTCTTCTATCCTATCCGCAATCGCCGTCCTCGGCAGGTCAAAATATTTGGCTAGTTCGCCCAGGTTCTCCCCGTTCTTATGCGCCAGGAAATCAAAAAGCCCGGCTTCAAAGTTCCGGCGGACATCGTCTAGGCTGACCAGGCCGTTCATCTTCGCTTTTTTAAAGAAGACCTGTTTATAGATCCTAAAATCTACCGCCAGGTCGGCCAGAGTCAAAATCTCTCCCTGGCTCCGCAACACCCCTTGTTCGACCAGCCCTTCTAGCTCCCGGTAGTTGCCGGGGAAGTCATAGGCGGCCAGGAATTCCAAAAGGGCCGGTTCCATCCCTTTGAGTTTCTTGTCGTGATCGGCGCTGTAGCGTTTGATCAACGCCGCCAAAATAAAGGGCAGGTCCCCTTTCCGTTCCCGCAAAGGCGGGATCACGAGCTGGGCGTATTCCTGCGCCAGGGTGGAGAGCGCTTCTTTCTTCTCCGTCGTCCCAATGATCACCAAAATTGTTTTATCAAGGGTCTCTTTCCGGCTCTTGAAAAATTCGAAGATCGACATCTTAAAGCCGGAGTCGAGCTGGTCAAAATTCTCGAGATACAACGTCCCGCATCGTTCGTCTTCGTCCTGCAAAGTCGTGGCGGTCGGCAAAGCGAGCAGTTCCTGGACCGAGGTCCAAAAATACGCTTCCAGGTTTTCCCGGCGGAAAGAAG
>Ga0265297_10011916_pt1 | contig 10546 bp, 6 predicted proteins | sample Munlanlwell13791_FD_192502 | JGI IMG/M metagenome (GOLD analysis project Ga0265297, IMG submission 192502) | Leachate microbial communities from a municipal landfill in Southern Ontario, Canada - Leachate well 137-91 | ecosystem: Engineered > Solid waste > Landfill > Unclassified | place...
TTACGATAAAGAAAAGCTGCAGGAAAGGCTGGCAAAACTCGCAGGCGGCGTTGCAGTAATCAACGTAGGCGCTGCAACTGAAACAGAAATGAAAGAGAAAAAAGCCAGAGTTGAAGATGCCCTGCATGCAACAAGGGCTGCTTCACAAGAAGGGATTGTTCCGGGCGGCGGAGTTGCATTAATCCGTTGTATCGGCGATCTTGATAAAGTAAAAGTCGACAATGACGAAAAAATAGGAGTCCAAATAGTAAAACGCGCCATTGAAGAGCCCTTAAGGAAAATAGCTGAAAATGCAGGGCTTGAAGGGTCGGTCGTGGTCCAGAAAATAAAGGCCGAAAAAACCAATGTAGGTTTTGACGTAAACCAGGATGCCTACGTTGATATGATCGAGGCCGGAGTCATTGACCCGACAAAAGTAACCCGTTCGGCATTACAGAATGCAGCAAGCATTGCTGCGCTTCTTTTGACTACCGAAACATTAATCGCCGATAAACCGGAAAAAGAGGATAAAATGCCTCCGATGCCGGCAGGCGGAATGGGTGGAATGGGCGGAATGGGCGGGATGTATTAAACAAAGCTTAAAGCCCAACAAAAAAAGCGGGAGCTAACCAGCTCCCGCTTTTTTTATTTCGAAAACGTTTTCCTAAAAACGCTGATTTACCCTTGAAATCGTAAAAAAACCAGCTATATTTTGTTTAGAAAATGGGAAGGGAGGAGTGTTTGTGTTTAATTATCACGTTAGGATAATTGAACGGTGCCTTGTAAGCTTAAGCGACTCCAACACTGCCGCCTTCCGCAGATTCTGCCTGCTTGCATTGATCCTTTTATGTACCGAAGTCCCGTTTTCCGTCCGGTTCCCCTTCGAGAATAAAAACCAAGAAAACAATAAAGCAGGCGAGGCAATATATTCTACACTTTTAAACCAGGAAGGCAATATTACCCTGGGCCTTGATAAAAACAAAACAAAGCTCATTATCAAGATCAATTCGTCAGAAAATAAAGGCATATTTTTCGGCTTTTGCTTATTCGTCGCTGCCGCCTTAAAAAAGGTTTCCGGCCCGGTCAGGGCGCACCTTAATCAATACTACAAACGAAAAAAATCAGGGATATTTAAGGAGATTTTCGCAAAGATAGCACCGATGATGCCGCATGGCCCGCCTGCGCACTCATTAAGAAACAATAAATACGATAATCTCATAAGATTTCCCGTTTTCTATAAAATATTTTGGCCCTATGTTTATAATAACATAGGGCTGTTTTTTTTAATAAAGGGGGTGAGAACAGGCAAAAATGCTGTTGATTGCGATAATAACAAACCAGGGCTTCAAAAAAAAGGAGGAAGAAATGAGGAATAAAAATAGTGGTTTTACGCTTTTGGAATTAATCATCGTAATTATCATCATCGGCGTTTTGGCAACCTTAGGATTCACGCAATATACAAAAATGGTTGAAAAGGGCCGCGCCAGTGAAGCAAGGGCAGTCCTAGGGACATTAAGAACAGCTGAACAAGCTTATTTCCTGGAAAATAAAGTTTACACTGCAACCATCGCTGATTTAGGCGTAGAAGCTCAGACAAACTGCGCAACAGGAACGCATTATTTCAGCTATGTCTGTGATGCTGCCGGCACATGCACTGCTACAAGGTGTGTGGGCGCTGCCGGAAAACAACCCGGAGGAGATGTTGCCTATACTAAAAGCCTGACAATTGACGGAACATGGGGCGGAGATGCAGGATATTAATCTTATCCTTATTTTAAAAAGGCGAAGGTCTTAACAATAACCTTCGCCTTGTCTTTTATAAAATCTATTGACAAACCTCCTAATTTAATGTAGAATTTGCCTTAAATCTTTTCATTCAAGGAAGTTTTGCATGCCAATTCGCACGTAAGGCCTTGAAATATAATAATTTGTACAAAGTGAGGTTAAAATGGGTGAGTGGATAGGTATCGGCAGGCGTTCCAGAAGATGCTATGGTTTTGATGAAATTGCCCTTGTCCCGGGTAACCGGACAATTAATCCGCAGGATGTAGACACTAGTTTTGAAATCGCAGGTAAGAAATTCGGCATCCCGATAATGGCTGCTGCTATGGACGGAGTTGTAGATGTAGATTTTGCAATCGCAATGTCCAAATTAGGCGGGATTGCGGTTTTAAATCTCGATGGTATCCAGACCCGCTATGAGAAGCCGGAAGAGGTCCTGGAAGAAATAGCCAAGGCATCTCCCGAAGAAAGTACCCGCCTGATACAAACTCTTTATACAAAACCCATAAAAGAAAAATTAATCGGCGAAAGGATCCGCCAGATTAAATCAAAGAAAGGCACGGCAGCAGTAAGCTGCATCCCTGCACACGCAGAACGCTTCTCAAAGATCGCTTCTGATGCAAAAGCTGACTTATTTGTCGTGCAATCCACTGTTACGACTACAAAGCATATTTCAAAAGAATACAAAAGTTTAGACCTTGCAAAATTCTGCAAATCTACCAAAATCCCCGTAATTTTAGGCAACTGTGTCACATACGAGACCACCCTTGAATTGATGCATACCGGTGCTGCCGGTTTATTAATCGGTATCGGCCCGGGGGCTGCCTGCACCACAAGAGGGGTACTGGGAATAGGCGTGCCGCAGGTCACCGCGACCGTAGATGCTTCAGCAGCAAGGGATTTTTACTACAAGAGATCAGGAAGGTATGTAACTATCATAACTGACGGCGGCATGAACCGCGGAGGCGATATCTGCAAAGCGTTTGCATCAGGGGCTGATGCAGTAATGATCGGCTCAAGCTTTGCCCATGCAAAAGAAGCCCCGGGAAGAGGCTACCACTGGGGAATGGCTACATCGCATGTAAATTTACCGCGCGGCACAAGGATCAAAGTTGGTACAACCGGCACCTTAAAAGAAATACTGTTTGGGCCGGCAAAAGTGGATGACGGTTCGCAAAATCTGCTGGGCGCCTTAAAAACTTCAATGGGTTCGCTCGGTGCCACAAACCTTAAAGAAATGCATGACGTAGAAATCATAATCGCACCATCAATCCAGACCGAAGGAAAAATATTTCAGGTCGGCCAGAGAGTAGGAATGGGGAAATGAAAACAAAACACAAAAAAGCGTCAGCCAGAAAGATCAAACATAAAAAGATCCTGTATAAAAGAATGAAAAAGATCCGCGCGGCAGGGAAAAAACCGTTGTTAAAATCTACAGCCACCAGGCAAACGATATACATACTTGATTTCGGCTCGCAGTATACTCAGTTGATCGCGCGCAGAGTAAGAGAAAACAAGGTTTTTTCGAAAATCATACCTTACAACACCCCTGCCAGCGAAATTGCGGCACTAAACCCCAAAGGACTGATACTCTCCGGAGGGCCTGCATCGGTCACTTCCAAAAAAAGCCCGCATCCGGATAAGGGTATTTTTAAACTGGGTGTACCGATACTCGGTATTTGCTACGGTATGCAGGTTACCACGGAATTGCTGGGCGGAAAGGTAAAAAATACAAAATCCAGGGAATTCGGAAAAACAGAACTGTTTATTGACGATAACCATGATCTATTCGGGCACCTCCCGGGTAATTTTACCTGCTGGGCAAGCCACGGGGACTACTTAACAAAACTTCCTCCCGGATTCCGCGTGGTCGCACATACCATGAGTGCCCCTATGGCAGCAATCGCAAATAAACAAAAAAAGATTTATGGCGTTCAATTCCATCCAGAAGTAAGCCACACCGATAAAGGCACTGAGATCATTGCAAATTTCATTTTTAAAATATGCGGATGTTTCAGCCGCTGGACAATGCAGTCCTTTATAAAAGAAAACCTGGAAATTACAAAAAAACTTGTCGGCAAAGATAAGGTCGTCCTTGGCTTAAGCGGAGGGGTTGATTCATCGGTAGCCGCGATATTGATCCACAGGGCTATCGGAAAAAACCTAAGGTGCATATTTATCGATAACGGCCTTTTAAGAAAAGACGAACCAAAACAGATCAAAGAGGTGTTCCGCAATATGTACCACCTTAACCTTGATTATGTCGACCGCTCTAAGCGTTTTTTGATCAGGTTAAAAGGGATTACCGACCCCGAAGAAAAGAGAAAGATCATCGGCGATGAATTCATAAAGGTGTTTGAAGAAGAAGCAGATAAAGTAAAAGGCGTAACATTCCTCGGACAGGGTACGCTTTATCCCGATGTAATCGAATCGATCTCTGTATCAGGGGCGCCTTCAAGCCGTATTAAGAGCCACCATAATGTCGGCGGCCTGCCTGCGCACATGAAATTAAAACTTATCGAGCCGCTGCGCGACCTTTTTAAAGACGAAGTCCGCTTAATCGGCAGAGAACTTCACCTTCCGGATAACATCATTAACCGCCAACCGTTCCCCGGGCCAGGGCTTGCTATAAGGATCATCGGAGAGATTACTCCGGAACGGCTCGAGCTGCTGCGCGAAGTAGACCAGAGAGTGATCGAAGAAATTAAAAAAGCCAACCTATACGACCAGGTCTGGCAGTCCTTTGCGATCCTTCTGCCTATTAAAAGCGTAGGAGTAATGGGGGATGAGCGTACATACGAAAATGTAGTCAGTCTCCGCTGTGTCACCTCTCTCGACGGCATGACTGCGGACTGGGCCAAGCTTCCGTATGAGGTCATGGAAAAGATCTCAAACCGTATCATAAATGAAGTAAAAGGCGTAAACCGCGTTGTTTACGACATTAGTTCAAAACCTCCGGCAACTATCGAATGGGAATAAAATAACCGGGATTAATAGCCCGCAGCCGCTAGTCTTAATAACAGCTACCGGTGGAAAGCTATTAAATTTGCATTATGCCTCATTCCGAGTTTATCCACCTTCACCTGCACACTCAATATTCTCTGCTTGACGGGGCCTGCCGTATACATGAGCTCTTAAACCTTGCAAATCACTACAAAATGGATTCGCTGGCGATTACCGACCATGGCAACATGTTCGGCGCAATTGATTTTTATGTTGAGGCCCAGCGTGCCGGGATTAAACCGATTATCGGATGCGAAACATATGTCGCGCCGAAAAGCCGGCTGGACAGGTCCCTGCAAGGCACAGAGGATGCTGCAAATCATTTAATACTGCTGGCAAAAGATGAAACCGGCTACAGAAACCTGATGAAACTGGTTTCTCTGGCATACCTGGAAGGTTTTTATTATAAGCCCCGTATTGATAAAGATGTGCTGGGACTTTACCATCACGGACTCATCGGGCTTACCGCCTGCTTAAAAGGCGAGATCCCCTCGCTATTGCTGCAAAAACGTTTTAATGACGCATTAAAAGCTGCGGATGATTACCAGAATATCTTCGGAAAAAATAATTTTTACCTGGAAATACAGGAAAATTCCATCCCCGAGCAAAAAATCGTCAATGACGGATTGATCAGGATAAGCAAAGAGCTTAAAATACCTCTGGTTGCCACCAATGACGTCCATTACCTGAATAAAGAACATGCCAAAAGCCATGAGTCGCTTTTATGCATCCAGACCCAGACCACGCTTGGCGACCAGAACCGGATGAAACTGCAAACCAACGAATTTTATTTCAAATCGCCGCAGGAAATGAAAAAACTTTTTGACTATGTGCCTGAGGCGATCGCCAATACTTTAGAAATCGCATCGCGCTGCAACCTGGAACTGGATTTTTCATCAATACACCTGCCTAAATACGAACCGCCTCCGCAAAAAACAAAAGAACAATATTTAATTGAGCTTTGCGAAGAAGGGCTTAAAAGGCGTTTCGGCAGCGAAATAGAACCTTCCATAAGAGAGCGGCTGAATTATGAATTAAAAGTCATCCAAAGCATGGGATTCACCAGTTACTTTCTGATCGTTTGGGATTTCATCCACTATGCAAAGAGTAAGAACATACCCGTGGGCCCGGGCAGAGGAAGCGCTGCCGGCAGCCTGGTAAGCTTCCTCCTGGGAATTACAGATATCAATCCTTTAAAATACGGCCTGATCTTCGAAAGATTTCTTAACCCTGACCGCATCGGCCTGCCTGATATAGACATTGACTTTTGTTATGAGAGGAGGCCGGAGGTAATTGATTATGTGACCAAAAAGTATGGAAGAGAAAACGTTGCACAGATTATTACCTTTGGTACCATGCAGGCGCGGGCCGTTGTAAGAGACGTAGGCCGTGTCATGGGGATCGCATATGCCGATGTAGACCGTATTGCAAAAATGATACCTCCTGACCCGAATATATCCTTAAAAGACGCACTGACAAACGAAATCGAGTTAAATACTCTTTATAAGACGGACTCCCAAATAACCGAGCTTCTTAATACCGCGCTTTCCCTGGAAGGGCTCAACCGCCATGCCTCAATCCACGCCGCAGGAGTTGTCATCGCAGATAAGCCGCTGGATAATTACAGCCCGCTGTTTAAGACAGGCGACGACCAGATAACCACCGGCTACAGCATGTCCGCCCTTGATAAAATCGGTTTGTTAAAAATGGATTTCCTGGGGCTAAGGACACTTACTGTTATTGAAGAAACATTAAAGATCATCAAACAAACAAAAGGAGTTTCCCTGGATATCGAAATTATCCCGCTCGATGACCGGAATACTTACAAACTCCTGAGTTCTGCTCATACTATCGGAGTGTTCCAGGTTGAAAGTTCCGGGATGCGCGACCTCTTGAGAAAACTTGAGCCGGCGCGTTTCGAAGACCTGATAGCGCTTCTGGCGCTTTACCGGCCGGGGCCGATCGGAAGCGGGATGCTTGATGATTTTATTAAGCGAAAACACGGGCTCATACCTGTTAAATACGAACACCCCAAACTGGAAAATATATTAAGAGAAACTTACGGGATCATGGTTTACCAGGAACAGATCATGCAAATCGCAAGCGCCCTTGCGGGCTTCACCCTTGCCCAAGCAGATGTCCTGCGTAAAGCCATGGGTAAAAAAATCCCCGAAGTCATGGAAAAACAAAGAAAGAATTTTATCCTTGGCTGCACAAAAAATGAAATAAAAGAATCGCTGGCAAATAAGATATTTGATTTAATAGAATACTTTTCCGGGTATGGATTTAATAAATCTCACAGCGCCGCCTACGCTTTGATTTCTTACCGCACTGCATACCTAAAGGCAAATTATCCGGTTGAATTTATGACAGCGCTCCTGACATCAGAACGGGACAATACCGATAAAATCGTCGAATATGTGGCAGAGGCAAACCGTATGGGCATAGAAATACTCCCTCCGGACATTAACGAAAGCCAGGCCCTATTCAAGGTCGTTGACAATAAGACGATCCGCTACGGGCTCCTGGCAGTAAAAAACGTCGGCTCAGGAGCTATTGAATCTGTCCTGGCTGAGCGAAAAAATGATAAATTCACTTCCCTGGAAAACCTTTGCTCTAAGATCGACCTGCGTTTAGTCAATAAAAAGGTCCTGGAAAGCCTGATCAAATGCGGGGCGCTTGATTCATTTAAGATGCCCCGTGCGCAGATGGTAGCAAGCCTTGAGAAAATGCTTGAACATTCCTCAAAAACACAGAAAGAGCGCTCTACCGGGCAGCTATCTTTTTTCGATTCGGGAATGCCGCAAAATGCATTCAGAGATACAAAAATCGACCTGCCGCAGGTAAAAGAATGGCCTGAGCCCCAGATCCTGGCTTTTGAAAAAGATATGCTCGGGTTTTATGTAAGCGGCCATCCTTTGGCGCGTTACGCCGGGCAGCTTAAAAGGTTTACTTCGACTTCCACTGCAAACCTCAACATGCACAAAGACGAAGAAGAGATCAAGCTGGTCGGGTTGATCGCAAAAATCAAACAGACGCTGACACGCGCCAAACAGGAAAAAATGGCGATACTCAAACTTGAAGACCTGCAGGGAATTGTAGAGGCCCTGGTTTTTCCAAAGACCTATCAGAAAATTTCCCGCTATATATTACCCAGCACAGTAGTCATGGTAAGGGGGATCTTGAACCTTAAAGAAGACACTCCCAAGATAATCGTAAACGATATGGTGCCGATGGATGCTGTTTATAAAATGATCAGCGGCATCAACATAAATCTTACCGGCTTGCAAGAAAATCTTTTTATTTCATTGAAAGAACTGCTCCTGTCCCATTCAGGGCAAATACCGGTTTATCTGCATCTGGATACACCGACAAAATCAAAGGTCCAGCTCGTTGTAGGCGAAGGGCTTTTTGTCAATCCGTCAGAAAAGCTCATTCAGGATATTATTGACCTGCTCGGTGAAGATAAATTGACCCTGACAGTTTAGAAAGTAAAGAATTCCTTGACATCGTAAGTTTTTTATTATAATATACTTACGACATTAAAAGGAGGAATTTATGACTAAAAAAGACATAATCCTGAAGGTCTCTGACGAAACCAACCTAAAACAAATAGATGTAAAAAAAGTCGTTCAAAAAACATTCGATTGCATACTCGAGGCGCTGGTAAGAGGAGAAAAAATAGAACTGCGTAATTTCGGCGTCTTTAAAATAAAACAGAGGAAGAGCCGCACCGGCAGAAACCCGCGCACGGGCCAGGTAGTCCCAGTCCCACCAAGAAAAGTGGTTGTCTTTAAGCCCGGCTTAGAGATGAAACATGAAATAAAATAATCCTTTGACACTCGCCTAAAAAAATATGTTTAAAAAAGTCTCCGGAACAAAAGATATCCTTCCGGAAGAAGTAATTTACTGGCAGGAAATAGAAGAGACAAGCCGCAAGGTTTTTTCTTTATTCAATTATAAAGAAATCCGGCCCCCGGTCATCGAAGATGCTGCCCTTTTTAACCGTTCTTTAGGAGAATTCACAGAAATCGTCCAGAAACAGATGTTCCTGATTAAAAACCAGGAAGAACTTTATGCTATGAGGCCGGAAGGCACTGCTGCTATTGTCCGCGCCTACATTGAAAACTCGTTTGATAAAACCGCCGTCTTCCAGAAGCTTTATTATATGGGCCCGATGTTCCGGCTCGAACGGCCGCAAAAAGGCCGCCTCAGGCAATTCCATCATATCGGTTGCGAAGTCATAGGGTCAGGCGACCCTGGTATCGATGTAGAAATCATCTCTCTTGCCGACAAGCTGCTTTCTCTTTACGGTATTTCCGGATATGAAATTAAAATCAACAGCCTCGGGTGCTTAAACGATAAAAAAAACCTGGTTAAGATTTTAAATGAAGAGCTGAAGAATAAACTGGGGCAATTGTGCCAGGAATGCAACGAGAGATACAAACACAATGTGCTGCGCATACTTGACTGCAAAAATGATTCCTGCCAGCAGGCATTAAAAAACCTCGGCATCCGCGATAAACACCTTTGCAGCGAATGCGCCGGGCATTTTAATCAGGTTAAATCAGGCCTGGATACCTTAAAGATCAAATACGAAGTTTCTCCCCATCTGGTAAGGGGCCTGGATTATTATACGCGTACGGTCTTTGAGATCAAACATGGCGGATTAGGAGCACAAGATGCAATCGGAGCAGGCGGCAGGTATGATAACCTTGTAAAAGAACTCGGCGGCCCGGATACCGGGGCAATCGGATTTGCCTTCGGGGTCGAGAGAATATTACTAGCCGCAGGCAACAGGCAACAGGCCGCAGGAAATAAAATAGTTTATATAATCCCTCTTGGAAATGAAGCAAAAGAGGAAGGCCTCAAATTGTTAAACCAGCTGCGGGATGCCGGCATACCAGCTGATACCGACTATGAAGGAAAATCACTGAAAGGGGCAATGCGCTCGGCAAACAGCCAAAATGCCCAATTCAGCGTAATCATCGGCGAAAATGAGTTGAAAAATAATACAATTATGCTAAAAGATATGGAAACGGGCGATCAAATCGAATTACCTAAAAATAAGTTTATTGAGGAAATAAAAAAGAGATGTTAAGAACACATACTTGCGGCGAGCTAAATGCATCTTTTGCAGGGCAAACAGTGGCCCTTTGCGGATGGGTAGCTACGCGGCGCGACCACGGTAAACTAATATTCATAGACCTGCGCGATAGATACGGCCTGACCCAGGTTACTTTTATACCTAAAGAAGCAGGCGAATCTTATAAGATTGCACAGGAATTAAGGGCGGAATTTGTGATAAAGCTTACAGGCGTAGTCAATAAACGCCCTGCTAATAATGTAAACCCTAATCTTGCAACAGGCGAAATCGAAATCCTGGCAAATAATGTGGAGATACTTAACCCGAGCCTGACCCCGCCTTTTGAAATTGAAGACACGCTCGAGGTTACGGAAGAAATGCGGCTTAAGTACCGCTATCTTGACTTAAGAAGGAAAAAAGTACTGAATAATTTCATGTTGCGGCATAAAGTATACGAAGTAACCAGGGCTTTCTTGAACAAAGAAGGTTTCATAGAATGCGAAACTCCTATCCTTACCAAATCCACTCCTGAAGGGGCCCGCGATTACCTTGTCCCTGCCAGGCTCTGCCCGGGAGAATTCTTTGCCTTGCCCCAGTCGCCGCAATTATTCAAACAAATACTTATGGTATCGGGGATAGACAAATACTACCAGATCGCCAAATGCTTCCGCGACGAAGACCTCCGTGCGGACCGCC
>Ga0265297_10011917_pt1 | contig 10545 bp, 9 predicted proteins | sample Munlanlwell13791_FD_192502 | JGI IMG/M metagenome (GOLD analysis project Ga0265297, IMG submission 192502) | Leachate microbial communities from a municipal landfill in Southern Ontario, Canada - Leachate well 137-91 | ecosystem: Engineered > Solid waste > Landfill > Unclassified | place...
TATTAATTTAATCAGATTCTTTTTTTCTCGACCACGACCAACAATAATTAATTTTTTACCTGTTTTGTGGCAAGCTTTTATAGCTAGATCGACACGTTTATGTTTGACGAGACGAGAAACAACTAGAAAATATTTATCATCAGTTTGAAAATTATTGGGGGTAAAAAAAGAAATGTTGACACCCGGATAAACAACTGAACTTTGACGGTGGTAATTATCTAAAATTCTTTGTTTGACAGTATTGGAATTGCAAAGTAAGTGGTCTGGTCTTTGACCATAGATGAAATCAATTTTTTTGTACCAATTTAAAATAGGTTTTAGGTAATTGAATTGTTTGGGTGTTTGGTGAACGTAGCGATTAATATTGTGAAGATAACAAACAAAAAGTGTTTTTGGAGAGGTAACTAAACAATGACCACTGATAGATGTGGTGGAAATAACGATGTCATATTGAGAGAAATCGAATTGTTCTAAAGCAACGGAATAAAAGGGTGTGTAAAAAATAGGATTTTTTTGACTGAGTGGAAGTTTATTTATAAAAGAAGGGGTTATTTTTGTTTTTTTTGGTAACCAATGAGTTTTTTTGGGATTATGAACTAAGGTAAAAATAGGAGCAGTAGGAAAGATTTTAATAATATTTAATAAAACTCTTTCAGCACCTCCCCATTGATTTAGCCAATCGTAGAAGATAGCAACTTTTGGTACACTTCCAGTGTTTTTTTTGCTGTTTTTATCCATGAATATTTGGCAACTTGTAAATGACCAAGTTTTATTAATTCATCCCTTAGTTTGGGTGATTTTTGTAGTTTAGTAATTTGATTGACTAGGTCTTGGACATTGGTAGGATCGAAATAAAGAACGGAATCTTGATAGATTTCTGGGAGACAACTACTGTTTGAAGAAATTACAGGACAATCTAGAGCCATAGCTTCTAGACCAGTCAGACTGAAACCTTCCATGAGAGATGGGTGAACTAGAGCAAGAGCGTGTGAATAAATTTCTTTGAATTCTTGATCAGGAATATAACCTAAAAATTCAACTTGGGCTTTTAGTTTATATTTATTGACAAGTTTTTCTATTGTTTCGGTGAAATAATTTCTGGCACAAATTATTTTTAAGTTGAGATTAGGTAAAAATCTGAGAGCTTCAATAATGATTTGAACATTTTTATGAGGGTAAAGATTGCCCGTGTAAATAATGTATGGTTTTTGGTTTTTTGGTGGAGGTGTGGCTTCTAAATTGTTAATTTTATTGAGAAAATTTGGATCGACGGCTTCATGGGTGGTGGTAATTTTTTGAGGGTTTATATGGAAATTTTTAATAAGATAATCTCTCCAAAAATCACTTGGAACAATAATGTAATTAGTTTTTATGACTATATTGGTCAAAATTATGTAGAAAAAATGTTTGATCCAATAAATGGCGGCATTTTTGGTAGTATTGAGACGACCTTTGAAAAAATGTTTGATAAGATCGTGAATAGTAACAACTGATTTACCAAAATAAAGGATAGGTTTATTGAAGTGGGTGAAATGAACTAGATCGGGCCGTAATTTGTATATAATGAAGGGCAAAAAGAGCTGCTCTTGAATTGAATAATGTCGAATATTAGTGGTAATGTATTGAAAATTATTACCGAGATCTTTTTTAATTTCTGTTTCTAATTCTTTATAAATAATTAAAGTGAATTTGAATTTGGAAAAATTTGGTTGGATAGTCAAACTTTCCAATAAATTTTTGGTATATCGACCAATACCGGTATGTTTGGGACCATAGAGACGAGCGTCGATAACGATATGTTTCATAAATATTTGGCTTTGATAACTCTTTTTAATTCTAATAATTTAATTCCAAACATGACTAAAATTTTGGTGATGAATGAATATTTTGGAAACAAATTTTCCTGATAAAAAATTCGCATAGCATCGGTGCTGGCTTTGGCAACTTTTAACCTGGTTTCTCGAGTGGCTTGAGAGAGATGTTGGCTTTTAGTAATTAGACCTGAGGAAACTCCCTGAAAATGGGTAATTTTGCAATTGGGATTGAAATAAAGATTAAAATGTTTTTGTTTCAATTGATAACAAAAATCTAAATCTTCACCATAGAAAAAATATTTTTCGTTCCACCAACCAATTTCTTGGCCGACTGATTTCTTGACCATTAAAAAAGCTCCAACGCAGGCTTCAATGGGATGAACTTTGGTAGTATCTAGATTACCTAGAAAATAACCGTTGAATATTTTAGATTTAGGAAATAATTTAGAAATACCACTGAAATAACAAAAAGAACGCCAAGGAGTGGGAAATCCACGATGACATTCTGGTTGCATTTTACCAGTGAGAGCTAAAGTGATGTAGCAAGTGGCGGCATCCACATTATCATTATTGTCAAAAAACTCAATCATATTTTTGAGAGTATTGGATTCAACGATAGTGTCGGGATTTAAAAAAAGGACGTATTTAGTATTTGGATTAATTATTTTTACTCCTTGATTATTTCCATGAGCAAAACCAAGATTGTCTTTTAATTCAAGAAAGATAAAATTTGGCGATTTGACGGTTTTGGCTAGTTTTATACTATCGTCGGTAGAATTATTGTCGACTATAATAACTTCATACTTATAATTGCCAATGTCTGATTGAGATATGCTTTTGAGACATTTTTGGAGATAATCTCGAGAATTGTAATTTAAAATTATGATTGATAGGTCAATTTTATTTTTCATTGGTTATTTTTTGATAGATTTGATTAAGTCCATTGACACTATTTTGATAAGAATACTTGCTGCTGATTAATTTATTGGCTTCATTTCCCATAGTGATTCGTTTTTTATCATTTTTTAAAAGATCAATGGTGTAGTGGGCAATTTGATCATAATCGCAAATAATAGATTGTTTAAAATTTTCGATTTTAATTCCTCCCATACCTTCGGGTGTAGTAATAATAGGAAGACGACAGGCCATGGCTTCAAGAAATTTATTTCGACTGCCTCCCCCACTTCCCATGGGAGCGACTAAAGCCCAACAATATTGATAATAATACATGGGGTCGTGTGGTTGACCATCAAAGTCGGCTTCTTCGACAATAACATCGGAAGAACGATAATGGCCATAATAATCAGGTGCTAGACGGCCAATGATGTAAAGTTTACAGTCGGGAACAGCCTTTTTGATAGCCGGCCAAGAATCTTTGATAATCATTTCGACTGATTCACGATTTTGCATCCATTTCATATTGGAGACACCAAATAAAATTGAAGGGAATTTGCTTTTTTCAGTTTTTGGTTTAGATTCAAAGAATTTATTGTCGACACCATTTTGAAAGAGTTCAATATCATCACGACCGGTAATCTTAGAAATAATTTTTTGATCTTCTTCGGCAAAAGCAACGACAGTATGAGTGTTTTTCCAATAATAAGTTTCCCAATATTTAAGTTTGACAACATCAAACCAAAGGAATGGATAAAGTATTTTTCTTAGACCTTTGACGGTTTTAATGTAGTGTTCATAGACGGCAAATTCGATAGTTTGATCAACAAGAACAATAGGAATTTCAGTTTTGGGAATGTTTGGCATTAAGTAAAAACATTCACAGTGAATCAAATCATATTGATCATTGTTTAATTCTGTGGCAATAGTTTGTCGCAGGTCGTTACTAATATAATTGGCAACTAGGAATGGATAAGTGCTAAAACCAGTGTAAAGAATTTTTTTGAGTTCCCAGGTTTTTCCCCTTTTAACAACAATAACTTTTTTACAAAATTGTTTAATTTCTTCTAGTCCTTCTTGGTCGCGACTAAAACAGATGAGAGTAATGTCATTTTCAGTAGCTAGATATTTTATAGAATAATAGGAACTATTTTGACCGCCTGACTGGGCTCGACGAGGTAGATAAGGAGTGATCATTAATATTTTACGTTTATTTTTTTTCATCTTTGAGGTTTAATGATTGATAATAAAGGCCCATGGTAATCCAAAAAAAGTAAGCTGTTTTTGAGGCTTCAAAAACATCAATAAAAATAGCATTGGCAAGAGTGGCAGTCAAACATCCGAGAAAAATAATTGATATTTGATCGTTTTTGGTTTTTTCTTTTTTGAATATTAAAGGAATGGTTTTGGCAATAAAGAAAATTATTATGGCGGCAAAAGAGATAAATCCAAATAGACCACTTTCTCCTAAGGATCGAAGATAATCATTATCTGTGGCGAGAGTTATTGAGCCTAATCCGGTACCAACAAAGATATTTTTTTTGAAAGCATTGATGGCTCTGGGCCATTCGACATTAAATCTAATTTCACCGGATCTGGCAACACCGACATCGCTATCGACTGGTGGGTATTCTTCAGTGCTTTGATGACGTATTACGGTAGGGATAGGGGTAGTTTTGACAGAAGCAATTGTTCCGGTAGGTAATGCAGTAGGGATTGGAGTAGGAATTAATGTTGGAGTAGGAGTTACTTCGTTTTGTATTTTACTGATTTGGATTTTTAGGGCAGGGATGGTTGCTAAAAGACGTTGGTTAAGATCCTTGGAATTAAAAATGCTAAAAATTACTAATCCAGCAATGGGTAATATCCACCAATATTTTTTTAATAGTATTAAAGTAATGCAAATTCCACCAAAAAAAGCAAAAATAGAAACACGTGATGCAGTAAAAGTTAATATTTGATAGGCTGGTAGCCAAATGATTAAACTAGAAATTTTTATAAAAATATTTTTACTAGTAAGGCCAATGGCAGCAATGATGATTAGAACGACACTTAAGAAGGCAGCCAAATCGTAATGACCGGCAAAAGTAGAATTGATTCTGGTCCAAACGTTCATTTGGAGAAGTTGGCCTTTGGAAAATTCAGAATTCATGGTCGAAATAACTGGGAAACTTAGGTATTTTTGACCATAACCATAAAAACAGGTAAAAATAGTGGCAATAATGAGAAATATATAAGTAAATTTAAAATCTTTATTGGTTTTTATGGCGTTGATGGCGACAAAAAATACAGAAATATATTCAAATCGGCGAAGAAGATTTAAAAGTAAAATATTAGTAGGATCGGTTTGATAAACCAAGAGGGCATTAATAAAACTAATAATAATGGCCACAAAATAAACCAAAAATAGTTTAGTTATTTTTAGTTTGAAAACAGGAAATTTATTTTTGATTTGATAAATACCCCAAATAATTAAGGTCAAAGCAATAACAACGTCGTCGAGTCGGATGGCAACGTAAGTGCCATCAACACTAGTCAAGGGAAATTTGGGATACAAAGGTATAAACAAAATCAGAATTGCTAGTAGTGGTCGAAAAATGTTTAAATTTTTGAACATGCTTGGAAGTAGATGGGTGAAAAATGAATAACGCCTCGAATGAAAGAATTTATTTTTAATAATATTTTTACTGGGTGATATTGCCATTTAGGTTTGTGTTTTTTGAAAAATGATAAGATACCTCGATATTCATTTAGGATGGGATCAATTCTATTTCTAGCTGAAGCGCCACCAAGATGAATTATTTGTGGACCAATAAGGTACCAAACTTGGTTGTTGAGAGTGGATTTTTTAATTCGATAAGATAATTCAACTTCTTCACCGTACATAAAATAATTTTCATCAAAACCACCGACTTTGTCGAGTAACGATTTTCTAGTCAACATAAAAGCTCCGGTAACCCAATCTTGACGGTGATCTTTATTGAAAAATTGATCATGTGTATAGAAGGTAGGAGTATGAGGATGGAGTGGTTTGATCAATTTGTTGACTAGAGGAAGATCATCAAGACTAAAACACCAAGTAAAAACATTGCCTAAATTTGGGAAGAATCCCCCACTGGCTTGAATGGTTTTGTCTTTATTTAATAATTGGGCGGTACAAGTGGAGGCCTCTGGGTGCGAACAGAGCCAGTCTAAACTTTGACTAATGGCTGAATGAAGAATTATGGTGTCGGAATTGAGGAATAAAATATAATTGCCTTTGGCTATTTTTAATCCTTGATTGTTAGCTTTGCCAAAGCCACCATTAAATTTGTTTTCAATGAGAGTTATTTTGTTACCTAATTTTTTGAGTTCAGAAACTGAGTTATCTTTGGAATCGTTGTCAATAACAATTATTTCATAACCAATTTCTTTTAGACCTTTGTCTTGAAAAATAGATTTAAGACAATTGAGAGTGATTTCACAAGTGTTGTAGGAAATAATAATGATAGATAGTATGGGATTTGTCATTTTCTTTTGGAAAGGAAAGTTTTAAAAGTATAAATAGCAAAAATGAGTCCGGCTTCGGTAGCGAAGAAAGAAATCAATCTTTTGGGAATACTGACAGGAAAAGTTCTGATGGTAACTTTAGTTTTATACTCTTTGCCTTCGTATTCAAGTTTGTTTTTAGATCTCTTTTCTGGTTTAGTAAAAACATCATTTTCCCATTCAAATCCATTGACATAAAGAGATTCTTTAAATGGTAAAACAAATTCTTCGAAATAATAACTTTGAATGGTATTGACAATAATTTCTTTGGATTTTTCGGGTGGATGATTGAGATTTAGTCTAAAAAGACTAGGGTAATTACTTTTATAAAAATTCATAACTTCAGATCGAGACATGTTGGTAAAATAACCTGAAACATTGGGAATTTGAACTGTGTCTCCAGGGAGATTAGATTTGACACTATTGGTAAGATCAGGGATTTTGGGAATCGGCCAAACAAGATAGATAATGGCAAAAATATTAAAAATGACGAGAATAGTGATAAAAATTTTTTTTATCATTGAAAAAGCATCGATCGACCAAGTTTATAATTGGGGTTATCAATTTTACGATCACTTATTTTTTTGGCTGGGACTCCTCCCCAAATTTCGAAATCGGGAATATCTTTGGTAACTATAGCTCCAGCGGCAACTACGGCGCCTTTACCGATTTTGATGTTGGGTAAAATGATGGCTCGAGGGCCAATAAAAACATAATCCCCTATTTCGACTGGCCCAAAAGAATTGCCATAATCTGGAGAATTAATATCGTGTTCATCATTGTAAATGAGAACTTGACTAGCAATACCAACATGGTTACCAATTTTGAGTGGAGCGCGGCCATCTAAAAAACAATGATCACCAATAATGGTATCGTTACCGATGGTAATGTTTGATGGTTTAAAGAAATTAGCTCCAATGTGGATGGTGGAATTCCATGGCATATTGATACCAGAAAGAATATAGAAAAATTTGCGGATAAAATGAAGCGGAATAAAACCAACAAAGCGCAAAATCATGAGCCAAAATTCAAGACAGATAGTTTGAAGACGATTAGCAATTTTTTGAAAAATTTCTTGAGAGTCTAAGTTCTTACCGTTACGATCTTTCATATGACTAGTTTATCAAAACTATCCACTAATGAAACATTTTATTGTGTTGTTCTCGGATTGCTTCATTCATACCAAAATTCCCAGCACTAAAAGGACGAGGGAGCCATTCGGTAGTATCAGTGATGGCTACTTCTTGAATATTATCCAAATTGTCCAGGTTAATTAGTTCGACCCGAACGTTATTTTGATAGGTAACTTCGGATAATTCTAACAAGGCTTGTCGATCACGATAGTATGGAGAAGGAAGAATGTTTCGACCAGTAATGACAATTTTATTGATACCAGTTTTTTCTTGATCACTATTGTTCCAAGTTTGAACAGCGGCAAGTCCGGGAGTAATGGCGTCGTAGCCGCAGTTGGTATACAAACCACCTCGAAAATTATTACCATTTTGATCCACTATTGAAACACCATAAACTTTTCTTTTTAAATTTTCTGGTATATAAAAAGAGACGCTTTTATTTAGAGCTATCAGGGCTTCTTTTAAACCAATGGCATCAATATCTGTTGGATTGATTCGATGAAAATTATCAAAGGTAAAATCTTTTAATTTAAGAACAACAATTTTATTTGTATTTCCGGACATTAATAATAAATCGGGAGAAGTTTGTTGAATTAGAACGTCTCGACAGGCACCGCAAGGAGAAATATCTTCTTCGGTAATATTGCCTTCTTTGTAAAAACCAATAGCTTTTATGGGTACTTTTCCGTAGACATCGCGAATATGAGAGATAACAGCGGTTTCTCCATGAACATAAGCATCGCTGAGAGAATTTTCTTTGTTACCACCGGTAACAATGTCTCCATTTTCAGTGATTCCAGCGGTTCTTACATAATAACCTGATTGGCTAGGGTCGGCAAAAGCAGTTTTGGCTTTGGAAATTAATTTTTGACACATTTCTAACTCTTGTTGGTTTGGGTTATAAGATATTTCTGATTCCATGACCTATATATAACATATTATTAGTTTTTTAATAAATTTTTAATATTTGATATGGTTTTGACTACTTTTTATGATGATTTGGTGTGTCATAATGTCGGTAGATTTTAAATAAAAAATATTTATAATCTTTTTATATATTTAAGTCAGGTGCTTATAATATATGGCAGATGTTGAAAGGCGTGTTGATCCGTATAGTCCAGGTAATGCGGAGAAAACAAAAAAAATAGTGTTGGAATATTTGGACACTCGGCAGAAAGTTAAACAGTTGCTTGACCCTTATAAATCGAATGTTGGTGTAGTTGTTGACGAAAGTGAATTTCCTCTAAAAATAGTTCATACAGGAGACACTCATTTGGGACATGTGGAAAGTAAAATTAGCGCTTTATCAAATGCAGTTGCTCAAACTGGTAAAGATGGACTTTTAGTTACTCATGCAAATCTTATGGATAATGTTTCCAATAAATTTACAAGCACTAATACAATTAATGTTGGTTTAAATTCAGACGAACAAGCAGATTTAACGAGAGAAATTGTATCTCCAGTTGACAAGAGGAAACATTTGATTGTTTTTGGAGCAAACACTTGTCATGAAGGATGGAGTTATAAAACGTCGACACATGATGTAACTCGTGATTTGGTTAGCCCAGAAACGCCGATGCTTTACAACGGTGGACAAATTGTTTTAACGGATAAAAATGGTAATGAAATTGGACGAGTTGAAGGTTATCATAATTCGGGTAAAGGAAGAACCAAATGGAGTCCTGAGGGATCTGTCCGAGAAAGAGTTAGAGAAGTTCCTTTTGGTGATCCGGAAAGGCCAAATGTAGTAATTGATGCCCATATGCATCAATTGACAGTAGCTCAAGATGTAGTGAGAAGCCCTGTAGATAGGCGAGATCATATTACAGTCTTGGGAGAAGTTGGGGCTTCAAAAGGGTCTGAGGAAAGTCCAGATCGATTTATCAATGCTTTAGGAGTTCCTCCAAGAAATCAACCGATTGATGCTGGTGAAGGTTTAGTAGTAGTTTGGAAAAAAACTAAAAGTGGAAAAGTTAGTCCATATCCAGTGGCTGATTATGATAGAGCAAAAATAGTTTATGATGCAGAAAAGTTGTATGAAGATGCTTTGAGAACTGGTACCTATAGAGAGCTTTATGAAGAAATGATGGCGAGTGGAAAATTTGAAAAACCAGACACAGTTATCAATGATGGAGATTCTTTGACTAGACACCAAGATTTGGCAGTGAAATCGGAAGGACAAGCTCCACTTTATAAGACAGTTGCTTATGATATTAAAACGAATTTACCAGTAAGGGTTCATTTTATGGGTAATTTGAGAGTTGGGTCTTCTAGCTTTGAAAGAGAAACTTTTAAATCCCATATGAAAAATATTAATGGTGATCCTTGGGCTTATTATTTTGCTACCAGAAGATTGATCAATCAATCTTCGGCAAAGTCGATTGATCGTAAAATGGGTATACAAGATTTAGGAGATTTATTGGGTTTGGCGAGTACTTCTGCTTTGGGAATAATGTTGACTGACGAATTAAGGAGTTCATCATGGACTAGAGATATAAAAAAAGGAAGTGATGTAGTGAGTAAAGGATTTTTCCCTGGAGATTATCTTTATTATGATAGTGCAGTAAAGGGAGTTCCTTTGATTATGCCAGAAACAGTATCTTTTTTGAATTTAAAATCAAGAAATAAAAAAGAAGTTCCTTATACTTTATATATTCGTGATAAATTGAGCTACTTTACTTCTTTAATAAATCCATATCATGGTCTAACTAGAATAGAAGGTATTTGGGGAGTCGATGCTGATTTATTGGTTGGAGGGCATACTGAAGCAGTAGGTTGGAGAACTTGGATGAAACCAAGAAAACAGTTGGAAGTGGTTGTTCCTGGTGGTTATGCAGAATATACTGAAAAAGGTGTCAGTAATCGAGTTGATTACCCGAGTGGTGGTCAAGGATCAATCTTTTTCCCTGATGAAAAAAGAGTTTATAGTTTTGCTACTTTTGAAGAAGGCAGGGATATGCATGAAGCTTTTGTTTTGACAGAGGGGTTGAAAAAACTTGGAACTTTGCCTCAAATTAGGAAAAAATTGCAAAAGCAGAAATAATTGACTTGGCAGTATTTGCCCAAGAGAAATAATCAGCGCGAATTTTGGCTTGATCAGTTATTTTTTTGATATCTTTTGGTGAAAGTTTTTCAAAATTAATTAATTGGTCGACTAGATCTTTTTGGTTGGTGGG
>Ga0265297_10011918_pt1 | contig 10542 bp, 10 predicted proteins | sample Munlanlwell13791_FD_192502 | JGI IMG/M metagenome (GOLD analysis project Ga0265297, IMG submission 192502) | Leachate microbial communities from a municipal landfill in Southern Ontario, Canada - Leachate well 137-91 | ecosystem: Engineered > Solid waste > Landfill > Unclassified | place...
TGCACTTGGTCGTCCAATATATCCTATTGAACTCAGCCTTAACAGCCGACATATTGTAATCCTCGGTGCGCCATCCAATATCGAATGATGGCTTTTTAGTCACATGCGTTTTCTTCCAAGCCGCAAACATTTCGATGGTTTCGAGTTTCTCATCATTGCAAACCATATCGCTGACCATAGCGAAATACTCGGACATTGCCTTTGCTTCTGGTTTGAAGGCATAAGCCTCAAGCTCTTTAGTTGTCTTCAGTGTTTCGATCTTTCCTTCTTCTGATGCTCTAGCCAAAACGCCAGAGATAGCCAATACGCCTCGTGCAATAATTGGGTGCGAAATCCAAGAAAGAGGAGCGCGATATTCCCATCCATGAGGCTGGTCTCGCCAAGCATCATGCATTTTTGCATCTTCAAGTGAAAGGCTGCCAGTTGGTCGGCCATAACCATGGCCACGACGATGCTCATAATCTGATATTTTGTTGAGAGGATTGGCTATAAATTGGTCAAGCTTGCGCAGCAGCTCGACTGTTATTTTGACATTGCCAAAGTGAATATGACCACCGAGAGGTACATCCTTACCGCTGCCAGCATAAGCATTGTATTCTGTGCCCACGATGGCTCTCAGCTGGCCTATCAGTTTGCCCAGACTTTCAGATGCTTGTCGCCAATTGCCTGGGTCTAAGCGGAATTCTCCAGTGCTGCTTGCTCCATCAGCACCGACTTTGTATTCAGGTCCAGTTCGAAGATCGAAATCGTGTGCAGCCTTCAGACGATTAGTTTTTGCATCACGAATCTCGAACTCTGGGTCTGCTCCGAGGGTTATCACCTTTGCCTTTTTACTCTTCTTCGCCATTGCTTTTCTCCTTCCTTATTGCTAGATATATTATAACTCTGCTAGGGTAAAAAGTAAAAATTTCTGGTTAGGAAAAATTTGTCAGCCTTTGATAACTGCTATCGGGGAGAGCTCTACAAGGATTTCCACAAGGTCTTCCTGATTTTTCATAACCTCGGAAATATCCTTATATGCTCCAGAGGCTTCGTCAAGGTCTTTCGTCCCACGTATTGAATGCAATATTCCTTGCCCGTCGAGCTTCCTCTGCTCTTCACCCAAGTCTAATTGCCTTTGTGCTTGCTTCCTGCCCATCTTCCTTCCTGCGCCATGTGAACAACTATGGAAACTGTCAGCATTCTCTTTGCCCCTGACTATATAGCTCTTTGTGCCTTGACTGCCAGGAATTATTCCAATAGTGTCTGCTCTTGCCAATGTAGCTCCCTTTCTGTGCACTACTACATTTTTACCAAAATGGCTCTCCTTTGCAGCATAATTATGGGCTATGTTTATCAGCGGATTGTCCCAGAGCATTTCATTATGGACATCCATTTCTTCCGCAATGATATCTGAAATCCTGCAAATCATCAGCTTCCTGTTGGCCAATGCAAAGTCTACACAATATTGCATTTCCTTCCAATAGCTTTCACCTTCATCAGAATCCAATGGCAAAAAGGCCAAATCCCATTTCTTGGGAATGCTAGAGCACCATTTCTCATTTAGTCCTTTGGCCAACTCATTGTAATGTTTCGCTACTTGAAGACCTATATTCCTGGAACCTGAGTGAATCATCACCCAAATTGCACCATCAGCATCCTTTTGAATTTCGATGAAATGATTGCCTCCTCCGAGAGTGCCAAGCTGGGTGAGAGCATTTTCAAATTCTCGACCGACTACAGAGTAGCGAACTATTTCGCCTTGCCAAGTTTGAGGCATATTGAAAGCAGATTCAGGCACTTTTTGGTGTGCAAAGCCGACAGGAACCTGCTCTCTTATCCTTCCAAGTATCTTCTTGAGCTTGTCTGCGGTCATTTGCTCAGTAGTCAATGTTGTTTTGACAGCACACATACCACAGCCTATGTCTACCCCAACAGCATTAGGAATGATAACATTTTCTGTAGCCATCACGCCACCAATAGGCATGCCATAGCCTTCATGGGCATCTGCCATCAGGGAAATATGTTTGTGTACAAAGGGAAGCGAAGCCAAATGTTTTGCTTGCTCTAATGCTCCTGCCTCTAAATTGGTAGCCCATATCTTGATGGGAACTTTCATTCCTTCTTCTTGGCTGAAATATACTTCCATGCTTTCCTCTCCTTTTACTAATATCAAAATTATAAATGGTGGGGATGGAAAAGTAAAAATAACCTCATCTATTGGCTCTGTCCTGGGCTTGGCTATAGTTTTCCCTGCCTAAAAGTTTTAAGGCATTAAAATCACAAAAATAACGACGTCCTAGGAGATTCCTACCTCTCTTGGTAGGACAAAACCCACTTATCTTCTTTATTCAAAGGCATGCAAGACAGCTTCCATTTGCCTTCTGGAATTTTCTGAGTATTTGTTATTTCCATTTCAATAAGCTTGTCTTCCACTCTTTTGAATATCACATCAGCTTCTGTCTCCAATTTATATACCATAGAGCAGTCATCTTGCATTTTTAGCACCCAAGCTTCATCTCTGCCTATTCTATTCATCCAATCATAACTGGACATAGGCTGCTGGAAGCTGGAAACGAATATTCGCTCTTTCTTGGCTGGCTCTACAAGTTTATTTCTGTCACCGCTATTGATTAATGCTGAACTGAATCCGAAGACGGAATCAGAACCATCCACTTTTATCCGAATATCAGAATGAATGAAGGAATCATCAAGGCTCTTTTTTAGATGCATCCACTCGCCATATGTTTTGATAGATTCAATGTCCTCTTGCTTTTTGACACCTAACAAAAACAAATGCTCGTCTATGGAGAGCTTGCCAGTATCCCCCTCTTTTACACACAGCATTTCTCGGTTGCCTTCCTTCTCCTCCTCAACCTCTTCTCCTTTGCCTTCCGCTCCTGGGAATCCCAAGAGGACTCCTTCCTTGTTCTCTCTCGGTTCATCATTCTCTTGTCCCTCTGAACCCATTTGTAATGCACCATCTTCTCCTTTCTTAATCTTTTTGCTAACTTCTGCAAATCTCTTTTGAGTATATTTCACAGCATCTTTTTCTCTGGGAACGCTGCCCTTCAGCTTGCCATTTTCCCGTATCAGGAAATTTGCTCCTGTATTAATAAATTCAATTGTTAAATCTTTGTTGGAATATTTCGTGCCCTTTTGAGTGTCTTCTACTTTCACGCCATATTCAGTTGTCCAAGGTTTTCCTGTTGGGCCATACTCTGCTCGAGCTCCTGTGCCAGCTTCTTCCGCAGCATTGGCTCTGCCTTCTGACTCTAAATCATAATTGGGCTCTTCTTTGCCTTGAACGCCACCCTTCCATTTGCCAGGGAAATGTTGCTTGCCAGTTTCTGGATCTATATATCGAATTATAGTATATACAGTACCGAATTTGTTCTTAGCTTGTCTCTTGACTGGAATAAGACCAGCACGATTAGCTTTGTTCAAATAGTCTTGCAACAATGATAATTTCGGAGTCTTTGTGCCATCCCATACCACATCAGCACTAGGCTGCTCTACCTCATCATCCTTTCTCCATGGCTTTTTCCCTTTCTCTTCCTCATCATCCTCATCATCGTCGTCATCGTCGTCTTCCTCCTCCCAATTGCCATATTCATCGTAGAAGACTTCGCCAAACAAATCATTGATGTCCGAATATTCTTTCATAATTCCCTCTTTTTGTAGCTGACTTATCCAAGGTGTAAATACTTCTGGTGCTATGTATGCTTTCAATGCCATATCTGGTGTATTACATAGCTCTTCAGACACCTTTTTAGCTACTTTCGCTTTATAAGATTTGAACTCCTTAGCTGTTGTCGGAATAGGCATCCCCTTAACAGCTTCTAATGCTATATTTGTTGCTATATATGTTCGGAAATCCTTTACTTTGAAGGGACGACCAGATATTTGCTGCAAATAACTCAATGCCTTGCTTCCTGGCACCTTGAACATCTTTTCGTTGTCACCCTTTTTGTGCTGACTAATAATTTCTGCCAGCTCTTTGCTTCTTACAGTTTTGTAATTGCGTATTCCTTCCTTGCCTATAAAATCAAACTCTACATTGTCACCATTTACCTTAACATGGCGACCTTCCAAAGTAGAAATTCCATATGCCTTCACTTTGGCTTTGGTATTCTTCTCGCTTCCTACTCGAAATCCTGTCTGAGAAATAATAAATAGGATTGCAGCTTCTTCCTTGTTGCTTTTGTCTTTGCGAATCTGCTTCATAATAGCTGGCACAGCCTGAGAAAAATCTCTCAGTCTAGCAAATTTCTCAGCAGCCTTTGCTTCTGAATATTCTTTGCTGCGGATATACACCTTCCTCCCAGCTTCATCACGAGCGGTCACCAATATCGGTGCTGTTTTGTCAGGATTAATCCAAACATCGTGCCAATTAGGTGGTATTGCTAACTTTCCATTTTCTTTCTTCGGTTTGGCTGTTTTCTTGTCTTTCTGGTCGGTGGTTTGTTTCTCCTTCGGTGCCACCCATCTATGCTTTTGCTCGTCGAACTCTGCTCCTGGATATGGCGGATTAGCCTGATGTTCTTTCAATAAATCTAAGATACTCTTTTTTAATTCATCTTTGTCTACATTTTCTTCAAAAGTAAAATTATTTCCTCTTGATTTCTTATATTCTTCATCACTAAAGAATACAGGACTCATGGATGTACCAAATAATGATTCTTCTTGAGAATTATTTAATATCATAATAAATACTCCCATTGGGATCTACTCTATAACCTAATTTTTCAAATACTTTTATAAGTTTGTCTTTATCCATTTTCTTATTAATCTGGGGAAACCACGTACTAACATACTTTTCGTCTGCTTTCTTGTACTTCTTAGCATACTCTAAATCTTTTTCAAGATAAGTTTTCACTTGAACAACAGCATAATATTCATCCTCTGTTAGGTCATTTGCAATATCTTTTGGCAAACGATAATTTACTCCTTTGCCCTTTCCCCAACTAAAATCTGCAATATGTTTTTGTTTCAGTGTTAATTTGTTAGGCCATGATTTATCATCAAAACTAATAATTTCAAATTCTCCATTTGTTATGGCTTCTTTCTGAGAAAATGGACTAAATACATCTGCATCTAAAGCTTTATTTTGCCCAATAACTGATATCAATATTGGAATATGACTCGACTCTGCAGGACCATAACTTCTATGTTTTTTCTCTGTTCTTTCTCTATAACTTTTTGGTTGCCCTTTTGCATTTCCTAAAGCAAAACTATTTGCAATCTTCTCATCTCTTGTAAAACTGGTTAATCCTGCAATATTCAAAGACTCACCAGATTTAAATTCTGGCAAATTATTTCTAGAGATCATTATACCTCTAAACAATGGTTCTTCAGTGGGAGTTTTTCTTTTCAATGCTTCAATCATATCAAGTGCATATTCCTTGGCTTCATTATACCTTAAAACTTTCAAATGTTTATTGCTTTCATTGTCATCATCTGAATTATTTCCATAAATATCAATTACTTTTCCAATAGTAATACTTAATAGGGGATTCTTATTTTTCTCTGATATATCATTTCTAAAATACCCTACTGCATTGGCTTCGTAATCATCCAAAGTATCAGAAACTAATGCCGCACTGATATCTCTTATATGATCGAAAAATCCTTGTGTATAAAAAGCTAACCCAGTGGATAAATCTCTAAATGTTTTATTCTCTCCGTATTTCTTAATTAATTCAGCCCTAGTTCTCCTCTTTAATGCAGGAGTCATATCACCTCTATAACTGAAAACTGAATTAATATTCTCTGTACTCTGTTTATTAGTTGTTTCATCTTCATCTCTAACTTTCCACCTATGTACTTGCTCATCGAAATAAGCATTTGGAAATGGAGGATTGCTTTGATGAGCTTTTCTCAGCTTAGCATGCTCTTCCATTAATGCCAGGCACTTTCTAGAGCTATCTACTTCATCACTATTTCTAACAAGACCTACAACTTCTGCATTGTCCCAGAACAGATTGTCATCAATATCATCTATTGCTATCTGCAGAATCTCGCCAATATCTACATTCAAGGCTGTTGGCTCTGTCTTGCCCAAGGTAGTATAAGCCTTGCCATCGTATTCCATTGTACCTATTTCTATATTCATGACAATACTCCGCAAGTATATATCCATTTCCCATCCTCACCCATTTCCTTGTCCAGCACCATCACTTTAACTTCTGCCCTTTTCCGAATCCTATTGACATTGTCGGTTTCACCAAACGTATAGCGACCGCTTGTATCTTTGGCAATAACGGATTTCCCCGCATTAAGCAGTTTTTCTACTGCTGAGAAGAATTCTGTCCTATTTTCAACAATTTCAGCACGTCCTAGGGAAAATTTTTTAATGCCAACAAAATTACTTTTGTACAGCTCTTCTAACTTTCCTCTGCGATATTCTTGACTATAGTCTGTGATGTCGCTATCAAGACACAATGCGTCAAACATAATATATTCATATGTGCTGATATTCCGGAAGCTATCATTCAAAATATCAATGTCAGTTTTCAGAACTCCGTCTATAGCAAAATCAAATGGAATAGTTAAGAGTTTTTCTATCAAGCCATCTAAAATAATTGCCCTATCTTGCTGGCTTTCCACCAACCATAATCTTATTATTCCTGCTTTTTTAGTTAAAATTGCTCGGAAGCCATCATATTTAGGCTCTATAGAGATTTTGCTCCCTCTTGATAATTTATCTCTGCCCCATCTATCCCAAAGGTCTTTTGCGTTAAAATTGTCCTCAAAGAACGGCATTCTAATCTTAGGCGGTGTAAATATGCCGAAGATATTGTCCTCAGCCTTTTTGATGTCCTTCAGCAATTTAATCCTGTCTACCACTAATTCTTGTCCATCTGTGGCCAATTCTATAGCTATTTGGATATTGTTTTCCTTTGTATAAGCATTCAACTTGTCTTGAGCATCTTTGCTGAAAGAATCGTCCAAACCAGTGATAATAAAATGATTGATTCCTGTAAGCTTGCTGGCGAAGTCTATTTGCTCTTTCAAAGACGAGTCTGATGACTTCTTAATCTCCTCAGCCTTAGATATTTTTTCTTTTTTTCTTATACTAGCTAACCAATCAAATTCAGCATCATCTATTTTTATCTTTATCATAGAATCCTCTTTATAGTAACATCTGTGCTCTTATGATTAATTACAACCTCTCCTTCAAGGACACAAGAGGAGTTCATGAGGCCATCAATAAAATAAGCATCTTTTAAATCAATTTCAGTTTCTAATATGCAAACCTTTGCTTCCCTTTTTGCATTTTGATTACAATCATACTTATCAACAGCAAAAAATCTAGCAACATCAAAGTCTATACTCCATCTAGATACAGGTATTTTATCATCTAACTGTATTTTTTCCCCTTCCTTAGCATCTACATTTTTCAGAGAACCCCCATTGCACCCTCTGTATAATTTTACTTTCTTTCCTGATACAGTTTTGGATAGCATCTTTCTCATTTCTTTGATATAAATTGTCCTGCTATCAAATATTTTTTTGAATTCATCGCTGTGCAGATATTCTTTCGTATTCCTAATTATTCTAGAGCTGCAGAATTCTTCTATAGCATCATCATAATTTAATCCATTATCCATCAAACCTGTAATAATAAAAACAGATTCCTCTACTAATCCATCCTGCTCTCCCATCTTCCAATTATCGAAAAAATGCCTTGCAGTATCATATTCCTTAATCAAAGGACTTTCTGCATCAATCACATTGAAAAATGCATCCTTAACATCTTTAGCTACAGCACTCCTATATTTTCCACCTACTCCTCCCTTCTCCAAATCTGCAATAAATTCATCAATTTTATAATTAAATTTTTCCTTAAAAGATTTTGCTGGTACAGATTCGGAAGTAGAATTAACTTTTACTCCGCTATCGTAATATGCTCCACCCTTTGGACCTGTTTTAATAGCAGCACCTTCAGGAGCTTGCTCTGGGCTCTCTACATATACCTTGGCCTTCTGAATGTGGCTATTTAATTCTTCTATCTTAGACATCCCAATGCGAGCTCCCCACAATTATTGTGTCAGTTTCATTAAACTGTTTCATTATATCGTCTTCCAAAGGCAAGGACAAATTACTAGCATATATTAGTCCATTACCAAATTTGAAGCCATAACCATTGCCTATAGAGAGTGGCAATACTGTTATGCCAAATATGTCGAAATTTTTCCTGGGCTGGAAAATTTTAATGCTAAGGTGGCTCAAATCTTCTTCGCTGGCCTTAACTATCTTGGCGGTCTCTCGTCCCATAAAACATGTTAATTTTTCGTTTTTAGGCAGATATTTTATCCCGCCTATAGAATTAGCACTAGAAGAAGAAAATATAGCGACATCCAAATTCATATTGCCTATTTCGTCTCGGAAGTCCTCTGGACAATCCAACAAAATATTGTAACCTATATATTTAATAAGAGCCGAAGATTGTCTTCGCTCAGAATCATTACCTGTGCCCAGTAATATTATTCGGAACTCCTTAGTGAAGTCCTTAGACACATATTCAGTTAATGCTTTTATTTTTGCTGACATTTCTTCCTAAACACTATATGTTTTTTGACTGTTATTTTCCGAGGCAACAAGCAGCTCTCACATATGCACTTCCCCACTTTTCCGAAAATGCAAGGACTGATTCTTGCTTGCTGAGTTTCGCAATAGTGCACTTCATGCTCTGCCACTTTTCCTCCTTATTTCTTCTCTAATTTGTCTATCGCCATTTTTAATTGCTCAACTTGCTCACGCAATGACTGAACCTCACTCTTAGTGATCGGCTCTTCGGTGGAAAATGGTCCGCTGCTGGAATTAGGTTTGCAAAATCCTCTACCTCTTCCCGTCATTGGCCCTTTCCCTCCTGGTCCTGTTCCATCAAATCCTGGCATAATCTTCCTCCTTATTCTGCAATAGCCTTTAATACGTCGCTGACAAATTCATTGGCAGCAACTTCAATTTTTCCTGCTATCTTGCTGCTCAAAATTGGATTATCTGAATAAGCAATATCACATAATTCCTTTACACCCGCCATGCAGTCAACTACCATTTCTTTCGCCAACTTATTTATCTTTTTGCCATCCAGTGTTAGCATACGATTTCGAAGCTCTTCATATACTATATTTTGGAAACTGGACTTGAATACCTTCTTCTTTGAAAATTTCTCTTCAGCTCCGCCCATCGACATATCGATGTAGTCCAATGACTTTCGGATGAACTTGCTAAATTCGCTATTGATAATCTCTTCTTTCTCTGTTTGTAATCCTGCCATTATTTTCCTCCTTTCTTTTTGTAGTTTTCGTGATGCTTGCCAAATGGAGGTCTAGCCTTCAATACCTTTACTGTCCATCCCTTTGTAATCCAATCGCTAATTGCTTCATCTCTTTCTGCTTTGCTCAGCATTATCTCACCTTTCCCAGATCCTTCAAATAATATTTTATATCCTCGGGAAGAAATTTTATACCTTCCTGCAATGCTCTATGCAAATAGAATCTACCTGCTCGTGCTTTTATTTTGCTAATAACTCGAAAAATCAGTTTGCCTCTTCCCTTCTCTGCACTTTCCCTCAAAGGAATCAACCTTTGATTGTGATACACCACATCTCGTGCTGGCACAACAGCAGGAGGAACATATGCTCCATCCTTTCTTGTATATCCTCTTCTAACATAAGTCCTTCGGTGCACTACTTGGTCGCCCTTAATCGGCACATCATTGGGAATTCCAAACTCAATTGCTGATGCATAATCGGCTCTATAGCCTATCTTGACACCATTTTTCTTCCTTTCGACATATCCTGATGCTTTTAGAAAGCCTGTGTCAACTGGCACATAACCTTCTTGCTGGGAAATATCGAAAATTCTATCCCCATTGCGCTGTATGCCTTTGATTACAGCTTGCACCACTTGTTTTTTTGCTTTCTTACTCACAGCCATTATTTATTTTCTCTTCCGCTTTCAGGCTCCATCAAAAAATCATCATCCACGCACAAATTATATTTCCATGTTGTACCTCGTTTCGGATGAACACCTATTAGGGTCTGACTAGGATGGGAAGAAATCTTCAGTGTTTTTAATACCCATTCATCATCAGACACCAGCGAGCCATTCATAAAGTGCTCTAATCTCGAAGACACAGCATTGTAATATGCCTTGTGGAAATGACCGCTTAATGCATATGAAAATCCATTGTACTGCATATACCAACTTTTTAAAGCTCTATCAAATGCGAAAAATGGAACTCCCTGCTGACAAGGCATACCATCACCATGAAACGCAAAAAACTTATATCCGAGAATTTTGAAGAATGCATACCACTCATCGTGAACATTTATTGTTATTCCCTTTTCTCTGCCTATCCCTGCTTGCAAAATATCATATAACAATAAGTCATAACTAGATGTCTCAGGAGCCAATTTGTCGTGGCCGTGGTTTCCTGGCACCCCTTCGAATATCACCTCATCAAACTCACTTTTGAAGGAGCACACAACATCATTCCAAACTGGTGCTGCAATGCTCTTCACTTGGTCTCTTGCTCCACACTCTGTTTCTCCTA
>Ga0265297_10011919_pt1 | contig 10542 bp, 8 predicted proteins | sample Munlanlwell13791_FD_192502 | JGI IMG/M metagenome (GOLD analysis project Ga0265297, IMG submission 192502) | Leachate microbial communities from a municipal landfill in Southern Ontario, Canada - Leachate well 137-91 | ecosystem: Engineered > Solid waste > Landfill > Unclassified | place...
GGTCTGTCAGATTTTGTGGAATACGCTAACAACGCCCATCCCCCCATTCTCAGACGGGTTTGCCCTTGCCCGATTGAAGAGCGAAGACCGCCTCCACGAGGCAGCGTTTTACTACCCCTTTTCTCCATCGTCCGACCGCTCCGGACTGGCTGAGGGAAGAAAACGTCCGAATCGGTTGATCCGGGGCTTTATTGATCTGATTTTCCGGAAAGACGAAAAATACTATGTGGCTGACTGGAAATCCAACCATCTTGAAACCGGTTACGACCAGGAGTCCATGGCAGGGAGCATGGCCGAATCGGATTATCACCTCCAGTACAAGTTGTACGCCGTAGCGGCATTACGCTGGCTGAAACAATCCCTCGGAGATCGTTTTATTCCGGAAGCGCACTGGGGGGGTGTCTTCTACTTCTATCTGCGGGGGATGGGGGGCGCCAGGGGAGAAGGGATCTATCATGTCCCGGCCGAGCAACTGGGGACACTGGAGCAGCTTGAGGAAGAGATGAACGGGGCGCTGGATTTCTGATCTCGAATGTCTAATGGCTGATCATCGAAGGTGGCTCAACAGCTTAACAGCTTAACAGCTCAAAAGTTGTACTATTTTTCGCCTCAATTTAAGGAATTCATGAAAGAAACGATCAGAGAAGCAGCGCAGTTGATGGAACAGCTATCGGGTCTTGGAATACCGGGGGAGGATGCGGACCCGGTTATAAGGGATCTGTATGCCCGGTCCTGGAGGCTGGAGCTCCCGCTGCTCGACTATCTGACGATCCGCGATCTGCTCGAACTGGCTGAGCGTCGGTGTGACGGCCCGCTTGTGGCCGTGCTCATGACCCTGTTCGGGGCCTTACAGGAGGGGAGTCTTTGTGTCGATCTGGAGAAAGAGAAACTATGCGCCAGGCTGATGAGATTTCTCGATGACAAACAGGCAGACAAAATGGCAGCATCTTTCTTGTCCGCCCTGTCACATGAGACGTACCAGTCGCTTGTCACAAAAAATGGCGATGACTATCTCCCGTTGATTCTCTCTTCGACCGGCGGCAGAAGCCTCCTCTATTTTCAGAAATTTTATATCCATGAGAGTATGTTGAGACAGAGCATGGAGGCCCTGCTGCAGGCGAAACCGTCGGTCACGGGTGCGGACAGCAACATAGACGCCTTCATGGACGAGATCTACTCCCCTGAGCATTCCATCCGTATTGGAAAGGACGGCAGGCCGATTGAGCGCGACTCAGACCAGGTGGACGCCCTTCGAATGTCGCTTCGATCGCAGTTCTGTATTATTTCAGGCGGTCCCGGGACCGGCAAGACCTCCCTGATGGTCAACCTGCTCCGTTGCCTCGTTCGGGCGGGGGTACGGGCGGAAGATATCCTCCTCGGTGCCCCTACGGGCCGGGCGGCACAGCGGATGACCGAGGCGGTGCAACGCAATATCAACACCATCGCATCGCCCCAGGACTGTGACAGGGAGCTCCTGAATCTAAAAGGAAGCACCCTTCACAAGCTGCTGCGATACCGCAGCTCCTACCACGACTTCTATTATCGCGAGACCAATCCCCTTCCCGCATCGGTCATTATCCTCGACGAGGTATCCATGGTGGACGTGATCATGATGGAGCGGTTTTTGAGGGCCGTCGATGCGTCCAGGACCCAGTTGATTTTTCTGGGAGACAAGGACCAGCTCCCTTCCGTGGAGGTTGGCGCCGTCTTTGCGGCGATGATTCCCGATGGCACAAGGGCCGAGAGATTCAAGGACCGTCTGACAGTTCTTAAAACCGTCTATCGTTCGGGGAAAAATCTGCTGGAACTCGCCGGGCAGATCAATCAGGGAAAATTTCCGGAATATGTGCCTGTTTCCTTTGCGTCGGCCCTTCAGATGGCGGCGGACCAATGGGCGGTGGTCCCGAATGAGGGGGTCAGGGCGTGGAGACAGTGCATACGGCTATGGGTAGATCATCATTACCTGAGCCCGGGAAATGGCGGTGAAAGCAATTTTCACGACCTGGCATTCGAGGCCGGTCGCATGGACGTAGGCACGCTTCTTCACTCCGAATCGGGACGGGAGATCCTGGGTCGGATCTTCGAACGCGTGGAACAGGCAAGGATCCTGTCGCTAGTGCGAAACGGCATCTACGGGTGCAACGGCATCAACCGGGAGGTCGCCGGGCGCCTGGCGGCTGCGGCCGGGCATTCGATATGGCTGGAAAAGGGCTATTTTCAAGGGGCAGTGATCATTATCACACAAAACGATTATGCAAAGGAGCTTTTCAACGGAGATGTGGGTGTTGTTGTCAGGGACAACGCCGGTGCATATCGGGCCTTTTTTCCCCGTTTTGGGACATACATCGCCTATTCCATGGATATGCTCCCCCCCTGGGAGCTGGCCTTTGCCATGACCGTTCACAAGAGTCAGGGATCAGAGTTTGACGATGTACTTCTGGTCCTTCCGCAGGATGACACCCACCGACTCCTGACCCGGGAGATCATCTATACAGGGATTACCCGGGCCAGAAAACGGATCATCCTCCATGGGACAGACTCGGCCCTGAACAGCGCACTCAGACAAAAAATCGAGCGTCAATCAGGACTTGCATGGTAGGCCTCACTGAAAAAAATATCTAACGCGGGCTAAGCCCGCAAGCCAACGGTTGGTCAGGTTTCAGGTTGCGGATAAAAATGCCCGCTCTTAGAGACCCGGATCGAAGAGAACGACCTCTCCCTTCTTGATCTCGATCGCCTCGCCTGCAGGGAGCGCTTCGTCCATCCCTTTCAGGAAAACCACCAGATCGTATGTTCCGGGTGTGACCGGAAAGGCCTTCCATAGAGGATAGTCGTTGTCCGAGCGGCGTTTTACCTTGAGGATGCACTCGCCCCGTCCTGATTGGGTCAATTGCCAGGAAACGATCTGCGGATTGGGTTTGAGCTGGATGCCCGAGTCCAGCGTAACCACGGTCTCCTTTCCCGTCTCGATGACGATCCCCTTGACCACCTTGAAGAGGTCGGGCGATCTCCCGTAGACCACGCCCAGATCATAGGTTCCGGGAGGGAGCGGTTTGGTCTTCCAGAGGTAGTAGTCGTTGCCCCCGGCATCGTTCCTGACAAACGGCTTATCGGTCCCCGCTGGGAGGATAACGACGGCCTCGGCTGCATCGCCTAATCCCTTGGCCCTGTTGAGAACCATGGCTCCCAAACGAATCTCCGTCACCTCTCCGCCTTTGACCTCAAAGCGGCCCAAAGGCGCTTCGCTGGCCGGTTTGTAGTTGGCGTTGTTGAACTGAAGAATCACCTCATACTCACCAGCCAGGAGAGGATGGGTTCCTTCAGACTCTGGTTTGGCGTTTTTGATCACCTTGTTGTCGCTGGTGCGGACAATCTTGATCTCGCCCTGTGTCTTAAGGGACGATTCGGGCATTGCGATCTTGAGCTTGCCCAGTTTGGTCTGGGCCTTGACTATCGTCGTTTTAGCCTCCTCCACCTTGATCTCGACCTCCTTCTTGACCGTCTCTAAAGCGGCCAGAAGCGATTCGGCGTCGGTTGCCTGGAAAAATTTCCCCCCTCCGGCCTCGGAGAAGCAGGTAAGCTGGTCTCTCCCCTGTTGGTCGACCCCGAAGCCGACCACGTGCAGGATGAACTTGATGCCCGATTTCTTGAGCTTTTTGATCGTGGCGCAGGGATCCTTGTCACAGGTCTCGATCCCGTCGCTGACCAGGATAATGGTGGTCTCGCCCTCTCGGCCTTTCAACGCATCGGTTACCATCCTCACCGACGCAGCCATAGGCGTCATCCCCTTGGGGCTGATCGCCTTGACCTTGGACAGGAGGCCGGCCCGGTCGGTCGATCCCGATGGGATCATAATCTCCACATCGTTGCAGTCGCCCTTTCGCCGATGGCCATAGACCGTTAGACCCACGCCGAGGCCGTTCGGCAGGGCCGGCACCACCTTGGCCATAACCTCCTTGGCCGCATCCATCTTGGAAATATCCTTTGCCTTGCCCCACATGGAACCCGACGCATCCAGAATGAACATTACCTCCGGCATCTCCTTGCCATGGGCCGGCAGAGACAGCAACAGGGTCACGATCCATAAAACACATATGGTCAGGAAAGATCTCCTCGCCATGTTACACCTCCTGTCCGAGCTGAGTTTAACGCGTCAATAATCCCTGAATTCAGTTTTCATATGCATGGTCTTCTCCTTGATTCGGCCCAGAATCTCGTCCCTCCGGTTCCTTGCCCATTCCGGGAACTCCGAATCCCATCTCTTCGGAGAAGGGACATGGATCACGGTAGGCGCCTTGAGCCCCGGGTCCGCCTGAAACTCGATGCTGTCTTTCCCTTCTATGTACTTGATGTATCGGAACGTAATGAGAAGATCATATTTTTCAGCGTCCTGCCGCAAAGGGCCATCACCGCGGACTATAGCTGATTTATCCTCGCCAAACGGTTTGTCTTTTGCGTCCTGCCCGGGCCTTTCCTTTTCCCTGACAATTTCATCGATCTGCTGAATCCGTTTGATATGACGACCCCCGTCAAAGGGGGTATTGAGCCAGACATCCACGATCTCAAGGGCCATATCCGATGAAATCATCCTTGCGCCGATGGAGAGCATGTTGGCGTCATTGTGCCCCCTGGCAAGGAGGGCCGTTTCCCGGTTCCAGCAGAGGGCACACCGAATGCCCTTGAGCCGGTTGGCCGCCATGGCCTCTCCGTTCCCGGAGCCCCCCAGGACAATACCGCGTTCACATTCCCCTTTCTGGACCGCCAGGGCCGCAGCGCGGATAAACGGGGGATAATCGACGGATTGATCGGAATGGGTGCCGAAGTCATGCACCTCGTGTCCTTTCTTCGTCAGAAACTCCTTGATCATCTCCTTGTAATGGTATCCTGCATGATCCGAACCGATTGAAATCTTCATGTTGCCTCCTGCTATAGCGTGATGTCATGCATCTGCCAGGGTTTCATACATGTCTTCCTGTTCATTTACGCGGGCCGGGACCTTGTGCACCGATCCTGAGAGGATTGGCTGAATGTTTCCCTGTCCGGCAATGGGAACCCTGGTCCGGCAGCCGGGCATCTCCGCCGGGTTATCGTTCGACTCAGCAGCCGTAAAACGGCTGTTAAGATAGCCCACGTCAAAGAGATGGCATTCCCTGTCGAGCAGAAAGTAATGCTCGCTGTTCGGAGTCTGGGTACAGCTCTCGATAAGGTCCCTGAAAACAGTGCGATCGAATTTGACATAGGTGCGGGTGGGTCGGCTCGATGCCTCGATGAGCCTTTCTCCCGAGACCATGATGCAGATCTCCCCTCCCTCGATAGTCGGCCTCTCGGTTTCGCCATATACGAATTCCCTGACCCATGGCTCGATTTTGGAAATGATATTCCAGCTCATCTTGGTGTGTCCGCTGATGTAGCATTTTGAAATCGGTTTTGCGCCATAGTCCCTGCGAAATTTGACACAGGCGCAGTCGAGGATCCGTGAGAGGAGGGTCTTGGTTTCTTCGGTGTAATCCAGGACCCTGATCACAAGTCCCGCAGCGTCTCGAGTTGCCTCAAAGAGAATGCGGTCCAGCCTCTGGATATGGTCCTTGGACAGGTCCCGAGTCTTTCTTACCAGTGTGTTTTCGATCAGCAGCCCGTCAATGCCGCAGCAGAGAAACGTCAGGACCGCATCATAAACGGACCGGACGATCGGCTGACCGTTGATGTTGAAGGAGGTGTTGAGGACCATCGGTATGCCGCTCACGTGATCATACGCTTTGATGATGTCATAAAAGAGCGGGTTTTGATGGTGATTCACCGTCTGGAGCCTCGCCGTTCCGTCCACATGGGTGATCCCTTCGATCCCTTTTCTCATTTCGGGCAAAACCCCGTAGATCACGGTCATGAAGGGCTCAGGGCGGTCTATGTCAAAAAACCTTCCCACCTCCTCTTCCAGAACGGTCGGGGCAAAGGGCCTCCAGGGCTCTCGATACTTGACGAGACAATTGGTCCTGTCCCGGGCCTCGATAGTCGGGGCAGCCAGGATGGACCGGTTTCCCAGTGCTCGGGGGCCCACCTCCTGCCGTCCCTGAAACAGAGCGATGATCTCCTGATGATGGAGGAGGGAGGCCACCTCCCCTGCCGAGATGTTCTCCTGCTCGATATGGATCGGGAGATCATAGGCCTTTATCAACCGATCCAGTTCTCCTCGAGGGTCTGGATCGCCATATCCCAGGTAGATGTCTGAGGGATGCAGGGGATCTGAGATTTGAGATTTGAGATTTGAGATTTGGCGATGCCTGCCTGATGCCTCAATACCCCAGGGCAGTCCTCCCTCCTCCGCCCTCCGTCCCCCGTTCTCCGACCCCCGACCCCTGCCCTCCGACCTCCGACCTCCGACCTCTGACCTCCCCCTTCCCATCCTGGCGGCCGATGTTAGCGCCGCGCCCAACGCGATCCCCCGGTCAGAGGCGAGGGGCTGTACGAAGAGGTTCTTGCACACCCCGGATTTAAGGATCCCGTAGTTGAGCTGGCTGTTCATGACGACGCCTCCCGAGAAGCAGAGATTGCTGAAGGGCCGGGACGCCTGTACCCGTTTGAGCCTTTCGACGACGATCTCTTCGAGAAGGGCTTGAATGCTGGCGGCCACGTTTGCCTGGATCTGCTTGAATTCGTTGACGGGCCTCGGTTGAGGCGGTCCAAACGCCTCGGCCATTTTCCCCCGCATCTTCAGAAGGGATCCGCCCGGCCATCGGTAATCAGGACCATTTTTTTCTAATAATGCGCGAATGCGGTCTGTGTAGACCGGGCTGCCGTAGCTCGCCAGCCCCATGATCTTGCCGCAGTGCTGAGAGGTATTGTGGGTCCGATACCCGAGCCACTCGGTGAAATACTGGTAGAGAATGCCCAGGGAAAAATCATTGGTCAGTTCGGAGGAGATCCGTGAGATCTCATGGGCCTTTCCCGAATAAATGGAGGTGGATTCGGATTCACCCGTACCATCGGCCACCAGGATGAGGGCCTCATCGAAGCCCGATGGGAAGAAGGCCCCGGCCGCATGGGCGTCGTGGTGCCCTGCATAATAAACCTCATCCCAACCGACCTTTCCCGAAAGATACCTCAGGACCTCGGCAGCACGCACCTTCTGAAATTGAACGAATTTCTTGAGAAAATCCGCCTCGTCTTCGTTCGGGTTGAAACCAAAGGTTATGGATCGGAAATGCCTGAACCCGAGCTTCAGGATTTCTTTGAGGGAGAAATAGGGATTGAAGTACGTCATTTTTTCCCCATTGAAGCGCTCTTCCTCAAAGACCCGCAAAATATTGAGTTGGTCATCCACGATGGCCACGCCTGTGTCGTGGCCCATATAAATGCCGAGGTGATAGTCTGTCATGAAAGGGAAATCTCCCGGTCATTCCACATCCGATGTTCGATGTTCGACGTTCGATGCTCGGCGTTGATCTCTTGATCCTTCGACGTTGGACGTTTATCCTTTGATCGTTCCATATTCGACGTTCGAAGGAGATAATCCCGATACACATACAGGGCCGGGGCGCCGCCCGTGTGGAGGAAAAGCACCTTATCCTCCTTCTTGAAATGCCCTTTTCGCACCAGATCGATCAGTCCGGCCATGGCCTTTCCCGTGTAGACCGGGTCTAGGAGGATCCCCTCTGTCTTTGCCAGGAGGTTTACCGCCTCAGCCATTTCCGGAGTGGGAAGGGAATATCCCGGCCCCACATAGTCGCCAAGGCAGGTCACAGCGTCTCTGGGGATCTCGGTATGGATTCCGACGTGTTTGGCAGTCTCCTTGGCAAGGCGGTACACAATCGCTTCCTGTTCCTCTCTGCCCCGACTGACATTGATCCCGATCACCGGGATATTCATGCTGCACCCGTATAAACCCGCGACGAGACCCGCCTGGGTCCCCGCGCTCCCGCTGGCGCAGACAACGGCATCGATGTCGAGCCCCGTGTTAAAGGTCTGATCCTGAATCTCCTGGGCGCAGGCCACATATCCGGTAGCCCCGATGACATTGGAACCGCCCACCGGAATGATATAGCCCTTGCGGCCCTCAGCGGCCAGTTCCTGGCTCACCCGGTCCATCTCCGCCATGAGGTCGGAACCGGCCTGAACGACCGTGATCTGTTCAATCCCTAACAGGTTGTACAGAAAAATATTTCCGCTGGCCTTCGCGTCAAAACTTCCGGGAACCCTCTCCTCCAGGATAAACCGGCACTTCAGGCCTTCCTTCACTGCAGCGCCAAGGGTCAGCCGGCAATGGTTGGACTGAACAGCCCCGCAGGTGATCAGGGTATCGGCCCCCTGGGCCAAGGCATCGGCCACCAGAAACTCCAGCTTGCGGGTCTTGTTCCCCCCCGCTGTGAGACCGAGGAGGTCGTCTCGCTTGATATAGATATCAGGACCGCCCAGAGACTTGGAGAACTGCGGGACCTTTTCAATCGGCGTCTGTCCTTCGGTGTACCGCCTTCTGGGAAATTTTGCCAGGTTCATGGTCTCTCCTTGCTTAACCCGGATAAACGGGAATTGCGAATTGAGGGATTAAGGAATTCAGGGATTCAGGGATTGAAGACCTTCCCATAAATTAGTTATTTTGAGCTAACCCTTGTCAAAAATGGCTTGGAAATCGCGAATGGCCGAGACCCTTATCTCCAGCGGCACATCCTCTTCAAACAGAAACTCGATCAGAAAGATCATTTTGTAATCCACTGCTGAGGTCTTGTATTCCTGAAAGGCGGTGACCCTGATATCCTTCAGCCCCTTGTAGGCGTCTTGGGCGAGGAGGCCGCTTTTTCGCAGAACAAGGTCAATCCCCTCTTTGGCATCCACAGGGTTTTCCAATACAATCTCGATCCCCTCTATCTTTTTCACGACCTTGACGATCTTGTCGCCTTCCACTTTGATCTTCATCTCGATCCCTCATTCGAGTTATAGCATTTTCCCGGAGCCCCCTCCCCGGACTGCATACGCCTGTAGGTGCGGCTTTAGCCGCACATTTTGATCATACGGCCTGGAACGTGCGAATGAATTCGCACCTACATGCTCCCCCGGAGCCCCATCGCATCGGCCACCTCTCGCATCCCCATAATGGTATCCGTAATCAGATCTGTCAACTCTATCCCGAGCATCTGGGCGCCCTTTTCGATGATGGATCGGTCTACGCCTGCCGCGAATCGCTTGTCCTTCCACTTTTTCTTGACCGATTTGGTCTCCATATCCAAAACGCTCCTGGAGGGACGAACCAGGGCGCTGGTCACCACCAGGCCCGTCAGTTCGTCCACCGCATACAAAACCTTTTCCATATCGCTCTGGGGCTCCACATCCGAACAGATCCCCCATCCATGGCTAACCACGGCCCGAATGTATTCCTCAGGCCAGCGGTTTTCCCGAAGGATCTCTTCACTTTTTTTGCAGTGCTGGTCTGGATACCGCTCATAATCCAGGTCGTGGACCAGACCGATGATCCCCCATTTTTCCTCGTCTTCCCCCAGCTTCCGGGCAAAATAGCGCATCACTCCTTCTACGGCCAGGGCATGCTTAATGAGGCTGTCGCTCTGGTTATATTGGGTAAGAAGGGCATAGGCCTCTTCTCGTGTTGGCGATTTCTCAGCCATGGAAGTTACCTCCTGGATGGGAATGTTTCACAAGACCACCATTCAACAGCGTGTCTGCAATTGCTTCAATCCGTGCTGTGGAAAGACTGTTTCCGCCCTTGAAACGCTAAAACGGGACCTCGTCTTCATAAGCCAGATCCGGGGGTGGCTCTCCAATGGGGATATTGTCCTGACGGGCCGTCTTCTTGTAGGTGGGCGCGGGCGATCCCTCCAGCTGGGCCAGGAAGAATTTCAGTGCCTTGATGGCCTCGTCCCTGGGTCCGAGTTTGATCTTCCAGGGAAGACTCTTTTCAAGAGGCTGTTTACTCCCGTCTCTTTTCTGCGGAAACACCCACTCCATGTAGGTTTTGCCGTCCTTGCGCTTGGCTGCCACAAGGGAAAACTCATTCCTGTATTCATCCAGCAGGATTCCGTCGCCGAATGTATTGTTTGTCTTAAATTCATAAAAGACTTCTTTGTCCATCAAATTCCTCCCTCGATACTGGGTGTTAAGTCCGATGCGCGGCCGCGGACATGACAATCAATTTCACCACTACGGCTCGCCTTTTCCACATGAAGTATCTTGCAAAGCATGCTGTGTGTCAACATAAACGTCTTCCAAAGAATAGAACCGAGGGGTTAGCGGTTAGCACATCTCGATGCTTCGCAGCTATTCGCGTCCCACCCACCGGGTCCACCCAGCCCCCTGCCTGTCTCTCCAGCGCATGGAAGAAACCCGTCGGCCCGGTGCGCCGACCAAACATCCCTTGACAATCGACGTGAAGGGTAATACATAGATCCATCATAGAGGGACCGAAACCTTCCCGCATGCTATCGGGAGCCATGGGGAATCTGACAACAGGGTTTTGAGATGAAATTACACGAGTATCAGGCAAAAGATATCCTCGGGAAATCGGGAATAACCGTTCCCAACGGGCAGTTGGTGACGGAA
>Ga0265297_10011920_pt1 | contig 10541 bp, 8 predicted proteins | sample Munlanlwell13791_FD_192502 | JGI IMG/M metagenome (GOLD analysis project Ga0265297, IMG submission 192502) | Leachate microbial communities from a municipal landfill in Southern Ontario, Canada - Leachate well 137-91 | ecosystem: Engineered > Solid waste > Landfill > Unclassified | place...
GTCATGAATTCTCCTGCGGGTAATACTATTTCAACTGCAGAGCATGCTATGACCCTTATGCTTTCATTATCTAGAAGTATTGCACCAGCAGATAAGTCTATGAAAGAAGCAAAGTGGGACAGGACAAAGTTTAAAGGTGTAGAACTATACAATAAGACTTTAGGAGTTGTAGGCCTTGGTAGAATAGGTCAGGCAGTAGCAAAGAGAGCAGCAAGCTTTGAGATGAAGGTTATCGCTTTTGATCCATTCTTATCCAAAGAACTAGCTCAGAAATTAGGAGTTGAAATAGTTGATTTAGACACTTTATTCAAAGAATCAGATTACATTACATTTCATGTGCCACTTACAGATGAAACAAAGAATTTGCTTTCCGCAAAACAAATTCCTTTACTTAAGAAAAACGTTAGAATTATAAATTGTTCTAGGGGTGGAGTTGTAAATGAGATAGATTTAGCCAAGGCTCTAGAAGAAGGGAAAATTGGCGGAGTCGCCTTAGATGTTTACGAAGAAGAACCACCTAAGGATCTAGTTTTAAGAAAGTTTGATAATGCAGTCCTTACTCCGCACTTAGGTGCATCTACTGAAGAGGCGCAAGTTAACGTTGCAGTTGAGATTGCTGAGCAGGTAAGGGATGCATTATTAGGTAGAGGTATACGCAATGCAGCAAATTTCCCGTCGGTAAGCCCTGAAACATATAAAGCGCTGCAACCTTTGTTTGAGTTATCAGAGAAGATGGGTATTCTTGCATCGCAGCTTATTGAAGGAAGAGTAGAAGAAGTTCAAATTGTTTATTCTGGCGATTTAGCTAATTATGATACTGCGCCACTCACTATGTCTATAGTAAAAGGTTTATTATCGTCAATGTTAAAGGATACAGTCAATTTTGTTAATGCATTATCATTAGCAAAAGAGCGAGATATTGTTGTTAAAGAAGAAAAGTCTAGCGAAGTAGAAGATTATGCAAGTTTAATTTCTTTAGAGATAAGGACTGACAATAGGCAAAAGCTTCATATAGCAGCTACATTGTTTACAAATAAGGAACCTCGTATTGTAAAGATAAACGAGTACTATGTGGAAGCAATACCTAAAGGTGACATGCTTATCATATATAATTTAGATAAGGCAGGTATTATCGGAAATTTGGGAACTCTTTTAGGCAAACATAATATTAATATTGCTGGTATGACATTCGGAAGAGTTAAAAAAGGCGGTAACGCTATTACTGTTTTAAATATTGATAGTCCAGTGGATGCAAAGATATTAGAGAAGATAAAGAAACTCCAATATATTAAGGAAGCGAGGGCTATAAAACTATGAAGAAGGTAGCTATTGTCAGCCTAGTTATTTTGTTGTTACTACTTGCTAATTTTGTTTCTTCTTCATTTGCTGAAGATAAAATCACCATAGTAGTTTCTGGCCAATCGCACGCTTCTTTGTATCCTTGCGCATGTCCCGTCTCCCCGATTGGCGGAGTATTCCGTCGGGCAACCGCAATCAATGAGTTAAGGCAAAAAGAACAAAATCTGCTTTTACTCGAGTCTGGCGGTAGTTTTGCCGGGGGTAGTTATGATACGAGTTCTTTGACAACAGAATTAGATAAGTCGCGCACAGAATATTATATGAGTTCTCTTGTGGAGATGGGTTATGATGCATTTTTAGTATCTAATGAAGAGTTTAATTTTGGACAGGATTATTTAAATGAAGTTGTTTCAAAATATAAATTAAATTACCTATCTTTAAATTTCAAGAATGATAAATTTTTACCTTATTTTATTAAGAAAGTAGGAAATGTAGATGTCGCTGTTATAGGCATTACTGATGAACGTGTAAAATCTAAGGTAGAAACAGGGTACAATGATCCTAAAGATGATCTTGTTTCTTTAGTTAGTAAGGTTAGAAAGGAAAGAAAGGCCCAAGTTGTAGTAGTCTTAAGCTATTTAGATGAAAAAGATTCAGAAAGTTTATTACAGGATATAAAAGGAGTAGATGTCTGGGTTAGTGCGAATAATCCTTTTATACAGCCATCAAATAAAAAAGTTAATGATACTACATTAGTTATTTTGGGTTGGCAGGTCCGCACCTTGACAAAATTAAATTTAACTTATAATCAAGGCCAACTGCAAGTGGATGTCGAGAATGCACAATTAGTAAAAGATATAATCGATAATCCTAAGATGGTGGCTATTACACCAGCCTGTTTCTCAAATAGCGATTGTAGAAAAGAAGGATATGTTGGTGAGTGTAAAAATGTTGGGACAAAAGAAGCAAAATGTTTATATAGTGAAATGAAACCTATTGCGCTTACGATGATAGTACCCCGACGCTGTAATACCTGCGATACTAATAGCGCTTTGGATAGAATAAAGAAAATAGCTCCAAATATTAAAGTTGAATCACTTTTTGAAGATAGCTCCAGAGCAAAAAAATTAATTCGTAGTTTGAATATCAAGATGTTGCCAGCGTATCTATTTAATAAAAATAGTGAGAAAGAGCCTGTTTTTGGACAAATAAAACAGATAGCTAAGAAAAACGGTGATTATTATGTAGCTGAGCCAAGCTTCGTTGGAGTATCTTATTTTACAAATAGAAAAGAAATGTCAAAAAGATTAGATGTATTTTTCGATATAAAGACAACAGATATAATTAAGATTTTGGATTTATTAAAACAATTAAAAGAAAAGAGGCCCGATATAGATATGCACTATAATTTCTTAGCTATAGAAGATCCCCATGAAGGATTCATTGCTAAGAATGGTAGATATGAAGTTGAAGAATATCTTAGATGCGCTTGTATAGATAGGTACTATCCGGATAAGCTGCAGAATTATTTATCTTGCAGACTTGCTGATGTGGAGAGCGCTTGGTGGGATGATTGTTTAGTAAGCCTTGGCATAGATTCGGCTAAGATTAAAACCTGTGCACAGTCACAAGAAGGAAGAGATTCATTAAAAGGACTTATAAAATTGACACAAGAATTTGAAATAGTATTTGGCCCGACATTTGTGATTAATAACCAAGAGGTGTTTGGTAGCCAAGGTACGCCTACTTTGGAAGAGCTAGAGAAACTTTTTAAAGAATAAGTATTAGGAGGAAAATAACATGGATAAAAAACCCAAGATATATCTTATTGATGTAACAAACAGAGATGGAGTTCAGACTTCCAGGATATGTTTATCAAAGCTTGAGAAGACTATGATAAACATACATCTTAATTCTTTCGGAGTCTTTCAGTCGGAGTTTGGTTTTCCTGTTACGCACCACGAATCGAATTATCTAAATGCAAATTTAGAGTTAGTAGAAAAAGGTAAGCTTACACCTATCCGTTTAGAGGGCTGGCTTAGAGCAATTCCTAAAGATGTGGAAGATAGTTTTAAATCCGTCCCAAAATTAAAATACGTAAATCTCTCTATTTCTACATCTGATCAGATGATAAGAAATAAATTTCAGGGTAAGCTAGATCATAAGTCTATAATTGATGAAATGACAAAGGCTGTAAAATTAGCCAAGTCCTTTGGCGCTGAGGCAATAGGTGTCAACGCAGAAGATGCCTCGAGGACCAATATGGATTATTTGATTGAATTTGCCCAGGCAGCTGAGAAGGCCGGTGCTTGCCGTATACGTTACTGCGATACGCTTGGATGTGATTCACCTTTTAGCATCTATGATAGGATATCTCAGTTAGCCAAGAGTGTTAAGATCGGCATTGAAATTCACTGCCATAACGATTTAGGTTTAGTGATTGCGAATTCCATAATGGGCGCAAAAGCTGCTAATGACGCCGGAGTAGATGCTTATATTAATACTTGCGTCAACGGAATGGGTGAGCGTGCAGGAAATGCAGATTTAGTCTCTGTCGTATTAGCTATTAAGCATGGCACTGGTATGGATAAATATCAATTAGACGAAAGAATAGACTTAAAGATGGCTTGGAAGATATGTACTTATGCTTCTTATGCTTTTGGTGTGCCAATTCCTATAAATCAGCCTGGCATAGGTGCCAATGCTTTTGCGCATGAATCTGGAATCCACGCTGATGGTGCATTAAAAGATAGGCGCAACTATGAGCTTTATGATTTTGAAGAGCTAGGAAGAGGTGAACCGATGATAATCGAGACAGGCAGGCAGATTACGGCTGGCGAATATTCCGGTATCAAAGGTTTTAGAAATGTCTACGATAAATTAGAGATAGAATTTAAAGATGATAAAGAGGCAACACGCATACTTGAATTAGTCAGGTATGCAAATGTACATAATCAGAAACCACTTACTGAAGGTGAGTTGCGTTTTATCGCAACATATCCAGATATAGCCATGAAGATATTCACAATGGTTCCTTAAATAAAAGGGGTAATTAATAAAATGAATGTTGTTTTAATTGGTTTGCAGTGGGGAGATGAAGGAAAAGGGAAAGTAATTGATATTTTATCCAAAGATGTCGATTATATTGTGCGTTATCAAGGTGGAAACAATGCGGGTCACACCGTCGTGGTAAATAAGAAACACTATGTGTTCCATCTCATTCCTTCTGGGATATTGTATAGTAACAAAACCTGCGTTATTGGAAATGGCGTTGTGGTCGATCCTAAAGTATTGCTTGAAGAAATAGAGACTTTAGAAAAGCAAGGTTTAAAAGTCGGCAATAACTTAAAGATATCGTGCCTTTCCCATGTAATTTTCCCGTATCACAAGATCCTTGATAGCTTAAGAGAATCAAAGCGTACATTTAAAATAGGTACAACAGGTAGGGGTATAGGCCCTTGCTATGTGGATAAATTTACCAGATGTGGAATAAGGGTCATTGATTTGTTAAATAAGGATGCGCTGGAAGCTAAGTTAAAAGATAACTTAAGAGAAAAGAACGATATATTCAAGAAGGCATTTGGACATAAGGGTTTTACATTCCAAGAGTTGTACAAAGAATATTTAGGATATGGTATGAAGATAGAAAGATTTGTTACTGACACAACCATGCTTTTAAATAAGGCTATAAAGGACAAAGAGTCCATATTGTTTGAGGGTGCGCAAGGTACTTTCTTAGATATTGATTTTGGCACATACCCGTTTGTTACATCATCTAATTCTTTTAGTGGTGGCGCTTGTACTGGTACAGGTGTCTCCCCTATATATATTGATAAAGTTTTGGGTGTAGTCAAAGCTTATGCTACCAGAGTTGGAGAAGGACCATTTCCTACAGAGCTTCGTGGTAAGTTAGATGAGTTCGTGAGGGAAAAGGGCAATGAATATGGCGCAACTACTGGTAGGCCCAGGCGCTGTGGTTGGTTTGATGTAGTAATGGTAAAACTAGCAGTGACATTAAATGGTGCAAAAGAAGTAGCTATGATGAAACTTGACGTACTGGATAATTTAAAGACTATAAAAGTCTGCGTTGCCTACAAATATAAGAATCAATCGTTCTGTGAATTACCCCAAGAAATCGATGATTTTGATAAAATTAAGCCTATTTATAAGGAATTCCCTGGTTGGCAGGTCTCCACAAGACAGGCAAGGAGCTTTAAAGACCTACCCAAGAAGGCAAAGACCTATGTTAGCGCTTTAGAATCTCTCATAGAAAGTAAGATAGTGCTTGTTTCAGTAGGTTCAAGTAGGGAAGAAACTATTTTAAAGTATTAGATTTAGGTTAATTAAATAACCCTTGACTTAGAACTCATATTGTGATAATTTTATTAAAGTCTTATCAGGATAAATCAATCCCAAATATAAAAATTATTTAATAGGAGGAAGGGCAGATGAGAACAGCAAAAGTATTAAAGTTGTTATCTATTTTTGTTTTATTAGTAGCTTTTTCAGGATGTACCGTTATTTTTCAGAAAGGCAGACGTTCAGACCTGGACAAGATAAACGAGCTTTCTGGTCAGGTAGATATGCTTAGTAAAGCCAAAGCAGATCTAGAGGATCAATTAGCCAAAGAGATTGCTGCAAAAGAAGTTAGTGTATCTATGGAAGATAGAGGGCTAGTAGTTACTTTTGTGTCGGAAGTATTGTTTGATTCAGGTAAAGCAAATCTTAAGAGCCAGTCGTTCGAGGCATTGAATAAAGTAGCAGGTGTGCTTGATTCTGCAGCCGCTGGTATGAAAATAGGAGTTGAAGGTCATACAGACAATCAGCCAATCAAGTTTTCTGGTTGGGAGTCAAATTGGGAGTTATCTGCAGCAAGAGCAAAGAGTGTATTGAAATATCTTTTATCTAAGGGAGTTGCGCCAGACAGACTATCCTTCACAGGATATGGCGAATATAGGCCAGTTGATTCCAATGATACTAAAGAGGGAAGACAAAAAAATCGCAGGGTTGAAATTATCATAGTGCCTCCTCTGTCCAAGACAGAAAATGCTTTAGCTTTAGAGTCTACAACCTTAGTTGAACCGACAGAGAATCTTAAGTAATATTAATATATAGCCATCTCGGAGGAGTCATGACAGACAGAACAAAAAGTATACTTTTATTTATATTTATCTCTTTAACAGCTATTAGCTTTGTATTAGTTTTTAATATTAGTATGCAGAATGCTAAGAATAGAAAATCTTTTGAAGAGCAGATGTCTTTTAGAATGGATATGGAAGAGAAAGTGACTAAGTTGATGGCTGAAAGAGCTAGCATAACTCAGACATTGAAGGATAGGGATGCCGCTCTCCAGGATAAAGACAATAATATCAAGAATTTGAATGATCAGGTTGCAAATAAAGAGGAAGAATTAAATAAAATCAATACAGAATTAGAGAAGGTTAATTTACTCAATCAGCAGTTAGAGAGCGATCTTAAAGAGTCATTGATAAAAACAAAAGATGTTCCAGCTAAGTCAAAATAAAATGTAGGATTATTTAACTTTCACATTCTAAAGTCTTGAAGTTCTAACGGGGGATAATAGAATCCCCCGTTTTGGTATATAATAGGTTGTTATGTTAGAAAAAGATATCCCTAAACACATTGCGATAATAATGGATGGCAACGGTCGTTGGGCGAGAAAACGTGGATTGCATCGTACAGAAGGCCACAGGCGCGGCATAAAAGTTGTAGAGGACATGATAGAGGAGGCAGCGCGTTTGGGTATCAAGGTGTTGAGTTTGTATGCATTTTCTACAGAAAATTGGATAAGGCCTAAGAGTGAAATCAATATGTTGTTTAGAGCACTGGATCATTTCTTAAGTAGAAAGACAACTCAGATGATAAAAAATAATATAAAATTAAGAACAATGGGAGATGTGGATAGTTTTCCTGCGAGTACAAAGAAGGCAATAATTGATAGTAAGGAAAAGACAAAGCATTGTTCAGGTTTGATTGTGAATTTAGCTTTAAATTATGGCTCAAGGCCAGAGATATTGAATGCTGTAAAAGAGATAACGAAAGAAGTCTTAAGAGGTGCATTTGACTTAAAAGATTTAAATGAAGAAAAGTTTTCGCAGTTTTTATATACTAAAGATTTGCTTGATCCAGATTTATTGATACGCACAAGTGGAGAGGTGCGTTTAAGTAATTTTATGCTCTGGCAGTTATCTTACGCTGAGTTATATTTTTGTAAGAAGTTTTGGCCAGATTTTACTAAAGAAGACCTTAAATTAGCCATAGAGGATTACCAAAACAGAGAAAGAAGATTTGGAGATATCGATGCTCGGAAAAAGATTGTTTAGCACAGTAGTATTGACAACGCTTGCAGTATTGAGCGTATTTTATAAACTGCCGTTTATTATTATTATTACGTTGCTTACTTTTGCTGGGTTATATGAGTTTTTCAGCATGATAGAAAAACGCGGCACGCCGGTATTTAAATATTTCGGTACAGTTATAGGATTGATTATACCTTTATCAATATTCTTTAGGTTCGAATTGACAAAAGGTTGGGAGTTGTTATTTATTGTTATAGCTTTGATATCTTTATTTGTTTTGCAGATTATAAAAGAAGATAATTCGCAGGCAGTGTTTAGTATATCTGTCACCATTTTCGGTATACTTTATGTTTCCTGGCTTTTTTCATTTATGATTAAATTACGCTTATTGCCATATGGCCCAGCTTTGTTAGGGGCGCTGATTCTTATAACCAAGGTAAGTGATGTCGGAGCTTATCTTATAGGGAGTAAGTTTGGAAAACACAAATTGATACCGAATATAAGCCCCAATAAGACGATAGAAGGTACTGTTGGTGGTGTGATATTTGGAATCTTAGCTGCTTTAGGTAGTGCATCTTTTCTGCCAAACTTAAGAGAATTTAATTATTTTAATTTAGTAATTATTGGTTTTGCTTTATCAATCATTGGCCTGTTAGGAGATCTGTCAGAGTCTTTGATTAAGCGTGGATGCCTGGCTAAAGATTCAAGCGGAGTGATACCCGGCATAGGTGGAGTAATGGATTTGATAGACAGCCTTCTTTTTACAGCTCCAGTATTTTATTTTTATATGTATCGGGTTTTAGTCCAATAAATTATAGATGAGTAAACAGAATATTGTTATTTTAGGTTCAACAGGTTCTATAGGCCTTAGTACTTTAGAGGTTCTTAGAAGATTCAAAGATAAATTTAATCTTGTTGGTATCGCTGCGGGTAGCAACATTGACAAATTAAGATCGCAGATAAGTGAATTTAAACCAGAATATGTAGCAGTCTATGATGAGGATTGCGCTGACACGCTTAAGAGCAAAGTAAAGAATGTAAAAGTTTTATCTGGTTTGGATGGCATATGTAAATTAGCTAGTTTGTCAGAAGTAGATGTAGTAGTTGTTTCGATAATGGGTAGTATTGCTTTGATGCCGCTTGTGGAAGCTATAAGAAAAGGCAAGAAAGTAGCGCTAGCAAATAAAGAGTCATTAGTCATTGGCGGAAATATCGTTAAAGAGGAGTTGAAGCGAAATAAAAAAGCTAAGATTATCCCCATAGATAGTGAACAAAATGCTATATTTCAATGCATCCAGGGTTATGAACATGGTATGATAAATACTTTATATTTGACAGCTTCAGGCGGTCCGTTAAGGGAATATAAAGTTAGTGACCTAAAGAAGGTATCGCCAGAGAAAGCACTATTGCATCCTCGTTGGAAGATGGGTAGAAAAATAACTATTGATTCAGCAACGCTTATGAACAAGGGCTTAGAAGTTATTGAAGCAAAATGGTTATTTGATATAGCCTTAGAGAATATAAAAGTCGTTATTCATAAAGAGTCTATAGTACATTCATTAGTTGAGTTTATAGACGGGTCCATATTAGGGCAATTATCCGTAACCGATATGAAATTACCAATTCAATACGCTTTGAGTTTTCCTGAACGTTGGAAGAATAATAGAAAGCTCAGGCTTGATGTTGTAAATTTAAAATCATTAACTTTTGATAAACCGGATTTTAAGAAATTCCCGTGTTTAGAACTTGCTTACTGTGCAGCTTCTAAAAACAATATTCTACCGTGCGTATTAAATGCAGCTAACGAAGAGGCAGTGGAAGCATTTTTAAATCATCGCATAATTTTTACAAAGATACCTTTTGTCATTGAAAAGTCACTCAACAAATTTAATAACACGAAAGAATTAAACAACCTTGAGGATATTCTAAAGATCGATAGAGACGCTAGGATATATTCGAGAGAACTAATTAAAGGAATCGCAAAATGATCAATACGCTTATTTTTCTTATAATCATAAGTATTTTGATTTTTGTGCATGAATTTGGTCATTTATATATGGCTAGAAGGCAAGGTGTCAAAGTAGAGAAGTTTGCCATTGGATTTGGGCCAAAGTTGTTAGGTTTCATCTATAAAGAGATAGATTGTAAAATATGCCTTATACCTTTTGGTGGTTATGTAAAACTCGCCGGAGACAGTAGGCAAGAGTATAAAGGAAATAATTGGGAGTACCTCTATAAGACGCCAATGCAGCGTGCAAAGATAGTATTCTTCGGGCCATTATTTAATTATATCCTTGCATTTTTATTATTATGGTTAGTTTTTTGTATGGGTTATCCGCAGACAGCTCCTGTAGTGGGTGAGGTTTTGGATAATATGCCAGCCAAGTCAGCGGGCATAATGAAAAACGATAAGATTGTATCTATTGACGATCAGAATATAAAATATTGGGATGATGTTCTAGCGCATATTAAAAGTAACCCAGATAAGAAAGAAGTAGAAATAAAGGTATTGCGCGACAATAAAGAGATAATTTTATCAATGATGCCTATTCAGAAAACAGAGAAAAATCTCTTCGGAGATACAATCAAGGTATCGCTTATTGGCATAGCCCCATCAGGAGATATTATAAAAGAAAAATATAACGTCTTTCAAGCATTTGGTGTAGCTTTGTTTACTATTCTAAAGCTTACCTGGTTTACGTTGCGTTCCATTTTCTCGCTTATTATAGGGCATTTATCTCTACGAGAATCTGTTTCAGGGCCGATAGGTATATTCCATATAACTAGTGCTGCTGCTGCATATGGTTTTGGTGCACTTGTTCATGTAACATCAATGCTTAGTCTGGCGTTGGCTATATTTAATGTGTTACCTATACCAGTCCTTGACGGTGGGCACATAATGTTTCTAACAATTGAAAAGTT
>Ga0265297_10011921_pt1 | contig 10541 bp, 7 predicted proteins | sample Munlanlwell13791_FD_192502 | JGI IMG/M metagenome (GOLD analysis project Ga0265297, IMG submission 192502) | Leachate microbial communities from a municipal landfill in Southern Ontario, Canada - Leachate well 137-91 | ecosystem: Engineered > Solid waste > Landfill > Unclassified | place...
CATTATTCACAAAATCTTGCAGGTACTGCTAGCTCATTCGGACCGCCGGAAGGAACTCCTGCTGCAGGTTCAATAATTCAACTCTTGCCCGAATATTTAAATACAACACATACCGACAAGTTCTTTCAATTCGTTATTCTGAGGAACGATTCAATTCTAAACAGAATTAATTTAAGAAGTGATTTAGGTTCGGATCCTACTAATTTTTCCTTCCCTTTTCCTTTATTTGTAAGAGCTAAAAAAGATGATACTGTAACAGTAGATTTACAATTTATTGATAAAAATGTCTATAATTATCTGTACGGTTTGACGCAAAACATAAATCAATTCAGTGCCTCACCATCAAACCCCACTTCAAACATAACTAATGGAGCATTAGGTTATTTCAGTGCTCATACATCACAAAAGGAAACTCTGATTATCAAATAAAGCACTTATATTTTACATGCATTTTCCGATTAACAAATTGTGTTTAGGAATAATTATTTTATAAATTTCAGTTTCTCATCATTGATCAATCGGCTTGGATAAATAGCTAAAAAATGCAATATACTAAATCACATATTGATTGGTAATTATTAAAAATATACTGATTGAAAATATTTTTCAGACATTTTCCTGACAAAAAAACTCCCGTTAATTCAAGAATCAACGGGAGTTTTCAATTGAAATTGAATTGCAGAACCATTATTACTAACTAATTTAATCTACAAAACAGCAAGCTTCAATTTAATTATTTCTCATTTTCCGTCGCTCAGCCCGGATTTTTTGCAAAGCTTCGAATTTTTCCTCTCCGATAATTTTCTTTAAATCTGCATCCTGTGCATCACGCAATGCTTTAAATTTTTCTCTGAAATCGGGACTTTCTCTGCTTGTTTCGGATCTGAATTTTGCAAATGCTTCATCATTTTTTTCATACAATGCCTGAACCTGAGCTTTTACTTCATCGGTCAAACCTAAATCTTTCGCTGTACTTTCGGCACGATCTTTTGCTGACATTTGTTGCCTTCCTCCCGGTCTGGATTCAGTTTGTTGTCCATTAGCACGAGGTGTCTGTTCTTGTGCCATTATAGACATACTGAAAAGAAATAAAGATGCTAATACTAATTTTGCGTACTTTCTCATAATAACTATTTTTATTGTTAATACTAATTTTTCAAATACAAATACTTTGACTTTTTGAATTACAAATAGTTTAACCAAGAATCAAAATATCTAAAATTATTAACAATTAAATATTGCTATGCTTTTTTACTTTCTCATATATCTGAAAAAGAATCCAATTGCCGCAAATCATTCAACTACTTCAGCAATCAGTGTTGCTGAAGAAACAGAAATCACTTTTACCTGAATTGTTTCACCAATTCTTCGTCCCAAACGAGGAAAAATAACCACTTTGTTTTGTGAAGTGCGTCCGAATAATTGTTCTTTGGAACGTTTGGAGAAACCCTCAACAAGAACTTCAAAAGTTTTCCCAATATCTTTTTGATTACTTTCTTTGGATAAGAAATTTTGCAAATCAATAATTTCGGCCAGGCGTCTTAGTTTCACTTCTTCAGGCACATTATCTGGCATTTGTTTAGCAGCAACCGTTCCGGGGCGTTCGGAATATTTAAACATGAAAGCCATATCAAACTTAACTTCCCGCATCAACGATAATGACTCCTGATGATCTTCCTCAGTTTCATCGGAAAAGCCACAAAAAATGTCCGTTCCAATTGATACATCCGGAATTATGCGACGCATTGCTGCAACTCTGTCCAGATACCACTCCCGTGTGTATTTACGGTTCATGAGTTTTAATATTTTATTACTGCCTGATTGAACCGGCAAGTGAATAAAACGACAAATATTCGGATATTTGGCAATAACTTCCAACGTATCATCTGTCATATCTTTAGGATGTGGCGAGGTGAAGCGTATACGTATATCAGGAACTAATTCAGCAATAATACTCAATAGTTCGGGAAAAAGTATTACAGTTCCGTCTTCATTTTCAAACCGGTAAGAATTCACTGTCTGTCCCAGTAAAGTTACTTCTTTGTAATTTTTGGCTTGCAGGTCACGAATTTCATTCAGAATGCTTTCAACTTCACGACTGCGTTCACGACCACGGGTATATGGAACAATACAATAAGTACAAAACTTATCACATCCCCTCATAATTGACACAAATCCTGAAATTGAGGCTCCGATTCGGGTTGGGAGAACGTCTTTATATGTTTCGGTTTTAGACAAATCCACATTTATCGCTTTCTCCCCCTTTTCAACTGAATTAATAAGATTCGGAATATCGAGATAAGCATCTGGTCCAACTACAATGTTCACACCATGCTCTGTAATCAATTCATCCTTTACCCTTTCGGCCATGCAACCAATTACTCCAAGTACAAGTTTTTTATTTTTACGTTTTAACGACTGAAAATATTTCAATCGCTGAATAACCCGCTGTTCGGCATTATCGCGCACTGAACAGGTATTTACAAAAATGGCATCCGCCTCCGTTATTTTATCAGTTAGTTCGAAACCATCCATTTGCATAATGGATACTACCACTTCACTATCGGCTACATTCATTTGGCAACCGTAGGTTTCTATAAAAAGTTTTTTGTCGTTCAAAGCGGATTTAAAGTCCGATGAAACGGCTGTTTGTTCGTTTTTATTCATGTTCGTATATGTTATTTTTAAGACCTACAAAGGTACATCATATAATCTAATTACAAAAAGTATCATATTAAGTTTATTTAACACATCAAGTTTATAAGTGCATTATTCTAATAATGAATAAATTATTGACATGACCGGTTATTATTGAGAAAACATGAATAAAAAAAAATGATATTTTTCTTGCAAATGCTTGCATGTTTCAAAATAAATTCCCACTTTTGCAAAGTAAACAAACAGATAAATTTTTCATAGTTAAGGTTTAGGTTAAAATGTGCAATGGGTGGCTGTGAAGTTACCCATTGTTTTTTCATCCCCCTCTCAAAATTCACAATACGAATCCTGCTTTTTCGGAAAAGAATGTGTATTTTTGTCATGCACTAAACGTAGATATATTATGGACAGTTTTGGAGATTATATATACCTGATTATTCTTGTTGTTGCCGGATTAAGCGGATTGTTTAGGAAGAAAAAGCAACCGGACAATATGAATCCTACTCCTGCTGCCCCAAAACGTAGTTGGGAAGATGTCCTTCGGAATCTGGTTCCTGTAGAAGAGGAACAAAAAGTTGAACCCAAATATGAAAAGCCAATTTTACCGAAAAAGAAACAAAGCGTACCCCAACCTGCAATGAATTATGATAAAACAGAGGGATCAACAGGTCTTCGGGCAACAAAGCAGGTTTCGCAACTCGTTTCACATCAAAGAGTACTAGTTGATGAAATTAAAGATGAAGAACCAAAAAGTTTTTTGCAGGATATTCAACTCCACTCACTTGAAGATGCCAAAAGAGCCTTTATCTATTCGGAGATTTTCAACAGGAAGTATTAAAAGTTGATTTTCGACAATTCTTTTCTATTTTTAAAACATCAACCATAAGAATTAGAGTTATTTAAGTCGTAAAAAGCAAAAGAATTCTATTAAACACAAATTTATAAGCTGAAAACAAAAAAAAGCTTGTATATTTGCAATGTAATTAAAAATAACACACAATGATTTAGAGTTCCGACGAATATTGTCGGAATTCTTTTTGTTATATACATAAAAAAAATCACCTAAGGAAACACAGTTATGGCAACAAATTATATGACCGTTGACGGGTACAAAAAATTGACAGATGAACTGAATGAGCTTGAGAGAGTACAACGTCCTGCCATCTCGAAACAAATTGGAGAAGCCCGCGATAAGGGAGACTTATCGGAAAATGCAGAATACGATGCTGCTAAAGAAGCTCAGGGAATGCTGGAAATGAAAATATCGAATCTGAAAGCTCTGATTAGTTCTGCCCGAATGATTGATGAAACAAAAATCGATACAAACAAAGTTCAAATTCTGACCCGTGTAAAAATCAAGAATACAAAAACGAATCAGATTATGACCTACATGATTGTATCAGAAAGTGAAGCGAACTTCAAAGAAGGCAAACTTTCGGTAACAACTCCAATTGCCAAAGGTTTACTGGGTAAAAAAGTAGGTGAAAAAGCCAAAGTTTCTGTTCCATCAGGAGAAATGGAGTTTGAAGTGATTGAAATTTCTTTGTAAAAGGAGTAAATTTATAGAAACAAGATTTTATATTATGGCAACAATATTCAGTCGTATCATAGCCGGAGAAATTCCTTGTTACAAAATTGCAGAAGATGATCGTTTTTTTGCGTTTCTGGACATAAACCCTATGACCAAAGGTCATACGTTGGTAATTCCAAAAGTAGAAGTTGATTATCTTTTTGATCTAAATGACTCTACACTAAGCGACATGATGCTTTTTAGCAAAAAAATAGCATTGGCCATCGAGATAAGTGTATCCTGTCTTCGCGTCGGGGTTGCTGTTATCGGACTTGAAGTACCACACGCTCATATTCATTTGATTCCGATCAACAAAGAATCGGATATGAATTTTAAAAATCCGAAATTAAAACTGAGTGCTGATGAAATGAGCGACATAGCAACTAGTATTCGTAAAAATCTGGAATAATTGATCTAATCAATCAATATAAAATACTGCGGTTATCAATTGATATCCGCAGTTTTTCTTTCTAAACAACAGCCAATTCCGGCAATTAGCACATCACTACTAATACCAAATTTGAAACTTTTTTTGGCATTTAATGAACTAACAAAAACAGAAGCAAACACTAACTCTTCTTTGCTTGTACAACTGGTATAAGAACATTCGTAATATGTTTATATAGTGATATATAAAAACGAGGTGAATTTGTAATCTTCTAAGAAAAGGTTGTATAAACTAGTAGGAATTTAGTGTTTGATAGTTTATATTGATGTTAATCTCAATGATTAGAAATACCAGAACACTTCATTTCTGCAGTTACAGAACGAGGCGCTTTTACTCGGAATACGGTATTCAAGCATTATTTCGTGTGTAGAATTGGCACTGTAACCAATCGAAAAACTCTGGTCGTATGCATATCCGAAGCGAAGATTTGAAGTTATATTAAATCCGAGTAGCAGTACCAACTGTTTTGAAGTTCGATAACTGATTCCAATATCAAAAATCTCACGAGGTCCTGTAGCTAAACCTGTCGGATGTTTAAATCGTACTGAAGCATTCCCTTCCATAATTGTTACATTTGCACCATTTATAATTTGGGTTCCTACACTGTAATTAAATATTTCGGAATTTGTATTTTTATAAATGGCATAACCATACAAATGACTGGAATTTAAAAACACATTGTCCGCTTTCCCAATTGAAAAAAGATGAGTGGTCGAAAATCCCAATACAATGTTAGTTGACTGATATTCAATACCAAGATTGGCATCTGGCAAAGTAACTGTTTCCAGATTATTAAAAAGTGTGGGATCATTCTGTGATCCGGCCTGAAACAACGAACCATCAATTGAACGTGAAAATACCCCGGCTGAAATTCCCAATGATAATGACCAATCTGTATTATTGCTTATCCTGTAAGCATAAGTCAGCATTGGATTGATGACATTCGTCAAACCGAGTTCATCGCTAACCAGAGAAATACCAAAAGCAGAATGCAAATTATAATTCAATGTAGAAGCCTGGACATTAAAAACCATCGGTGAACCTCCTATACCCAGCCATTGCTTTTGAACATTACTGAATAAATAAATATAATCGGGTCTGGCAATAGATGCCGGATTATAATTGGCACGGTTATTCCAATGGGTTGCCATACTGATATCAGCCTGAGCGAAACATTTTCCTCCAAAAAAGAACTCATAAAATACAAAAGAATAAAATAAAAATCGCTTCATCTTCATGTTGTCATCTTATCAATATGATATATCCTTTTTTTACCTGAGTCTGTCTGTTTTTATCACTGTAACTTACAGCATAATAATATGTATCGTCAGGCATCTTATTGCCATTATAGTTTCCATCCCAACCAGCTGTACCTTTATAGAGTGTAACTCCGTTCCGACTGATAATTTCCAAATCAACTCCCGGCATAAATATATCATTTACCCCATCAACATTTGGTGAAAACACATTTGGAATAAAAAGTGTAACATCAATTATTTGGGAAGAACTGCTGATACAACCATTAGAATTAGTCACAGTCAATGTGATTTGATAGTCGCTTGAAATATCTGAAACCTGATAGGCGTGTTCAATCTGTTCTCCATGTTCAGAAGAACCGTCACCCATATCCCACAAGTATGCAGCTCCGGTAGGTGTAATCACCCTGCAGGATATTTTATTGTTACGGCTGTCAATTGTTAGGGGTGAGACAGTAAAATCTGACGACGGTATATTTACTTCTCCGATATTGAAATCCCATTTTTTCTCACAACCCCTTTCGTTCCTTCCCATTACATAATAAACACCAGGTTTATTAATGGTAATTGACTCAGTACTCTCTCCTGTACTCCAATAATATGTATCTGCACCGAATGCAGTCAGGGAGGTACTATCGCCTGCACAAAGAGTTTGGCTTCCTTCTATTCCTAACTGAAAATCTGGATTTTCTCTGACAACGTATTTTATTGTGTCTGAAACACATTCGTCATTATAACCTATCACCCAAACAATTGTATCTCGACTTACCCGAATGGAATCAGCCGTTGTGCCATCATACCATTTATAATGTGTAGCTCCGGTCACTTTCAGGGTCACATAACTTCCTTTGCAATAAGTAGAGTCACCCGTAATAGTGACTGTCGGTGTATTATCTTTCATCGTTTTGAAAGTGGTATCCGAGACACATCCCGAAGCAGAATACCCAACCACCCATACTTTTTGACCGGTTGTAACAATTATTGAATCAGCAATCGAACCTGTACTCCATTGATACGATTTTCCTCCTGCTGCTTTTAAAATCGATACTGAGCCATTGCATATCGTTGAATCTCCACTAATTTTAATGGAAGGTTTTGGATACCATGTAATGTTTTTATTTATTGAACTTGTACAACCGGACTCTGCATTGGTGACTAGCAGACTAACAGTATGAACACCAACAGTTGTATAAATATGAACAGGGCTATCGTCCGTTGAAGTTATTCCATCTCCAAAATCCCATAAATAACTCAAGGACCCTTGATTTGTAATGGATAAATTGTTAAACTGAATAGTATTGGTTCTACAATCAGTCAATGAATATGAAAAATCCGGAATCGATTTTATTTCAACAAGCGTATAAATGATAGTAAATAAACTGTCCTGAGTGTCCTTGAATTTACAAGTATATACTGCAGAATCGATAGGATTCGAAATGTTTATTTCCTGAAAATATCCGATTACTTTTTCGTTTTGGTCTGACCATGTGTAATAATTATAACCAGATAGTGCCTTGATTGTAAGATTTTGTTCTTTTGGACAAAAAAATACAAATTTACGTAATGTATCATTCGTTAGAATCTTAGCCACAAATAAATCTGCACCAGATATATTTTTTAAAACAATAGAATCGAAATCAATTGAATGTATTGTGAACAATCCTGAAATATATGTATTCCCTTTTTTGTCAGTTGTTATGCATCTACCATCATCTGATCCAGCTCCACCATAACTTTTTGCATATAGAATATTGCCCGCAGAATTGAATTTTAGAACTAATACATCTGAGGAACCCTTACTTAATAAAGTGTCCTTTTCAAAAATTGAAGACCCGTAGAAATAACCAATTGCAAATGTATTCTTCATGTCAGAATAAACCGATATAATCTCTCCAGAACTACCTGTAGAATTATTTTTTGCCCAAAGGACATTCCCTAAGCTATCAAATTTGGCTATAAACAGGTTTCTATTGAAATTAGAAGCAGGTAATATAATTGTATCAAATGCAATTATATTTTGAGACAATGATGCACCTAAATAGTTTCCGTATTCACCAAAGTATCCTCCAGAATATACATTTTCATTCGAATCTACTGATATTGAATTACAATTATCATAACCATTACTTCCTGCACTTTTCGCCCAAATAGCATCACCCCATTTATCGAATTTAGCGATAAAAATATCGCTACTTGGTATATGGTCATTGATCTTATTGATCAAAGTCGTAGATCCTATTGTTAATTGTGAATTATAATATTGTCCTGCAACAAAGATATTCCCTTTAGAGCTTGTTGTAATTGAACATCCCAATTCAACATTATTACTTCCAAAAGATTTTGCAAAGAGAACATTTCCATCAGGATCATATTTTGCAAAAAATATATCAGCATAAAACCCGCCATTATTTATTAATGTAATTGAGTCTAAAGTTAAACTATCTGATCTGAAATATCCGGTAGCATAGATATAACCATATTTGTCAGTACAAACAGATCTAATGGAACTTTCACCATTTTTATTTAAGGATGTTTTGGCCCACAATACATTCCCCAACGAATCATACTTTACCAAAAATATTTTACTCCAATTTCCGGCATTTTCATTATTTAATACAAATTTCCCAAAAGTGATTGTACTTCTGTTAAATATTCCTGAAACATAAATATTCCCAGATGAATCTGTGACCATTGAAGTCACATCACTAGAATCATAAGTTCCATTACTCCTCTTTGCCCATAAAACATTTCCATTTAAGTCATATTTCACAAGAAACATATTATAGTTTGGAGCATCAGGTTCTGTTAATTTAATAGAATCAAAAGTTATTGATTCTCCATTAAAATATCCTGCAACATAAACATTTCCAAATTTATCAGTAGCAATTGATGCAGGAATATCATCATTTGTACCTCCAAAACTCCTCGCCCATTGTACAACAGGTATTTCCGCCTGTGCAAACCCACTAATCAGCAAAAGAATAAATAATAATTTTAGTTTCATGAATTTAAAGGAAAGTTTTATGGTCGGATATATTATTTATATTTTATAAAATTGATGCACAAAATTAAATAAATTAATTGAGTTAATTGAGTTAACAAGGGGATATTATTGGATTTCAATCAACATTATTCATTATCGTCATCAGAAAATTCATCCATCCATCCATTCAGGATTAAAATCATCATTATCCGAGTCATCCAGCATATCAAACTGACTGAATCCCTGCGGATTAAACAAGCAAATACTCGATAAAAAAAGGGCAGAATTATATCAGTTTCGCAGTTGAAGATCAAATTGTTAGCATCCAATTGGCAAATTTATAAAAAGCGTTGTTAAGGAATAGAGTAAGTGTAATAATGAATAAACATTGAATTTGGTATGGTTGGTTTTACAGGAACATCTGTTGACGTAAAATAGGCGGGTTATTGGAAAGTATTGAAAGTCGTTCGATTTTTCAATACATGAAACTTTAAGTAGATAAATTTCTTTACTTTTGCAAGAGTAAAAACTCACGATTTAGAATTATTGTATACAAAATTGAAAAAAACGGTGTATTTTGATTCGATTTAAATCTATTTCAAAATGAAAACCAACACTTCACTCTCCCGTTTTCTGTTTTCCACCGTATTTTTCTGTCTGTTCGCGACTTTTCTCTTTTCACAGTCCACTTCCGTTATATTTAATGTGAATATGAAATATATGGCTGCTCAGGGACTGTTTAACCCGACCACAGAATTTGTTGACTTATCAGGTTCATTTAACAACTGGAGTTCGACCATGTTATCTGATGCGGATGGTGATTCAATTTATAGTGCTTCCATGCTACTAAATGTTGGTGATAATATAGAATTTAAAGCCCGAATTAATGGATTGTGGAACGGTCGTGAAGAATTTACCGGAGGTGGCCCTAACCGCAATTACACAGTTGTTCTTAACGGTGTTGTCAATTTCTGGTACAACGATTTAGTTCCTCCAACCGTATTAACAATTAAAATTGAAACATCCGGTCGTCAAATAATTCCTGGAAAATCCGTTCAATTTTTAGATAAATCGAGTGGAAGTCCGGTTGAGTGGTCATGGCAATTTCCCGGAGGACAACCATCAGGTTCACACCTTCAAAACCCTGTGGTGATCTATCCTACAACTGGACTCTATCCGGTTACATTACAAATAAAAAATGTACTGGGCGATACAATTTCACAAACACTGGATGAATATATCAATGTAACGACTGCGAGTACATATTGGTGGAATGATGCTGTATTTTATGAAGTGTTTGTCCGTAGTTTTTATGATCAAAACGGGGACGGGAAAGGGGATTTAAAAGGGCTGACTGCCAAACTGGATTATCTGAATGATGGAGATTCGACGACACATACTGATTTGGGAATTACCGGAATCTGGTTGATGCCCATCATGCAATCACCAAGTTACCATGGTTATGATGTGACAGACTACCGAACTGTAGAAAGTGATTATGGTACAAATGCCGATTTTCAGACTTTTATTCAGGCAGCTCACCAACGTGGAATCAAAGTTATTATCGATTTAGTAATGAACCACACATCCGACCAGAATCAGTGGTTTGCACAATCAGCCGGAAGT
>Ga0265297_10011923_pt1 | contig 10540 bp, 7 predicted proteins | sample Munlanlwell13791_FD_192502 | JGI IMG/M metagenome (GOLD analysis project Ga0265297, IMG submission 192502) | Leachate microbial communities from a municipal landfill in Southern Ontario, Canada - Leachate well 137-91 | ecosystem: Engineered > Solid waste > Landfill > Unclassified | place...
TTTGTATGTCGATTCTGGAACGGGCGGTTATGTCGGCATCGGTACGACGACGCCATATGCTGCTTTAACTATTAACGAATCCAGTGATTTAGCTTTCGGCATTTTTAACGAGAAAGTGCTCGATAACATGGAGGGATCGCTTTATTGGACGCAGGTTACCGGCGTGACCACCTCAACCGAAAGCACGATTGTTAAAACCGGCGGCCAGTCGCTTAAAATCACGGTTGGAGCTACGGAGGATGTGGTGTTAAGAAAGCAATTCAGCACCAACCAAGATTTGACAAATTACGAAAGAATCGGCTTCTGGATTTACGCTGACCGATTTGCCACTTCTTCGGCTACGACCACCCAACTGCTTTCTTTCTCCTATCATGATACCGGCGGTACAGAGACCACTTCAACTATTTCCTTCCAGCAGGAAAACAGATGGCAGTATCAGGAAATAACTTTGACTTCCACAGCCGCTGACAAGGATGCGATTAATTATATTGCGTTCCGAACCGACTTCGGGGGTGTTGGAAATATTAATTTTTACATTGATCAAATTCGAGCCTATAACAGCACCGAAAGATCAGCAGAAATGTTTGTGGGCAAAGACGGAGCTTTAGTGTTGATGGGCAGGGGAGGGGTGGAAATCGGGAGAGCGGACGGCTCTTCCAACTTGCCGGGTATTAAGGTTGATTCAGCGGTAGTTGAATTTAACCAGCCCGTGTCGGTGAATGTGGGCGGGGATGTGGGCATGAATAATGATTTGCAGTTCTTGAGCACCGGGCTTTCGCAGATTACTTCCGAAGGTCCTTTGAGAATTACGGCCGGAGACACCAACCACGCCGAAAATTTAACATTGACTACCGGCGGAACGGGCGATGTTATTGTGGAACTTAATGCCAGTTCTTCCGCCTTTATGGTCATGCACGCCTGGGCCGCTTCCACCACGGTGCCGTTTATCATAAACAGTGAATCAAACAGCACGACTAGCGCGGAAATGGATAAGGCAGGGATTTTATTCCAGGTGATCAGCGACTACAGTACTGATGAAAATACGGTGTTCTCGATTGATGCTTCGGGCAACTTCTACTATGACCGGGGTGCTTATACGCCGGCGGCCGATGTGGCAGAAAATTATTATGTAAAAGATGAAAGCATTAAAGCCGGTGACGTGGTTTGTTTGAGCGACACCTCTTTGACCGTAGAAAAATGTTTGAGCGCCTACGAGCCAGATTTACTTGGAGTTATTTCTTCCCAGCCTGCTTTATTGATGGGCAACGACATGCAAAGCGCCCGGCCCGTGGCTTTGAACGGAAGAGTGCCGGTGAAGATTTCTGCTGAAAATGGCCCGATTGTCATTGGCGATTCTTTAACCTCAGCTTCTTCTACTCCGGGTGTTGCTATGAAAGCAACCGGAGCCGGCAAGATCTTGGGCTATGCCCTGGAGCCTTTTGATGGAAGTTCAACTTCAAGCGATATGATTTATGCTTTCATTAACCTTCAAGACAGAAGCGCGGGCGATTTATCAGTCTTTGAAAATAGCGACGGCGATATTGAAGTAAGGACGTTGACTCAAAATGGTTTAGCCACGCTCTTCAAGCTTGATGGAACGGGCGCTTTAGTGGTGGACAAAATTAAAACCAACCAGCTTTGCGTGGGCAGTGTGTGCGTGACCGAAAACGAATTTATGAAAGTTTTCGGCGCGGGCATCGGGACGACAACTCCTGTTGCGTCAGTTTGTACCAACGGCGCTAACCGGCCGTGTAGTTCCGATGTCGGTGCTTGTCGGATCGGCGTAGAGGTTTGCGAGGGCGGTCAGTGGGGTTCGTGCATCGGCGCAGTTTTCCCGACCGAAGAAATTTTTGATGGAGTAGACAACGATTGCGATGGCACAACCGACGAGGGACTGATGTCAGGAGGTTCGACCTCCGACCCATTAAGTCAGGAGGTCGAACCTCCAGACATCGTTACGTCAACCGATGAAATCCTTCAATCCGATTCAGGGCAAGTAGCCACAAGCACAGCCACCACCACGGAACCGTAAAATGCTAGAGGTCCGACCTCCCTTTAATTTTGGGGGAGGTCGGACCTCACGACATCTATGTCCAAAAAGTTATTCATCCTATTATTAATAATTCTAGTTATTACTGCAGGCTATTTTGTCTACGGCGCTTTTGCCACCTCCAATCCGCACACCTGGACGAACGGTTTAGTTGGCTATTGGTCATTTGATGGTCAGATGACAACCTCTACCGCAGGAACAAGAGATGTGAGTAATAACGGCAACTGGTGCAGTAATAATGGCACAATAAAAACCGTAGGAGGTATTTCCGGCCAAGCATTATTGTTTGATGGAGCTACTGGTTATCTTGATTGCGGTTCGGGTTCAAGTTTAGATATTACTACCGGCAATTTTTCATTTGAAGCGTGGGCTAAAACAAACTATATCAGTACAGGAGCTCAATATATTATTTCTAAAAGAGTAGGATTAGTTGGTTATGAGTTTGACATACATTCTTCTGGTTCGTTGCAGTTGTTTCTTGGCGATAGCGGAGGTTGGTCTGGACCGAGTGCGGGTAGCGACTTAAGAGATGGCAAATGGCATCATCTTATTGTAACAGTAAATAGGGCTAATAACGCAACCTTTTATATTGACGGGGTTAATGGAGGGACAGCTGGTATATCTGCCAGAAGTGGCTCTTTAAGCAATGCTGGAACAATGAAAATTGGAAGATATGGTGCTGGAGCAAGTGAGTATTTTAATGGTTCTATTGATGAGGTTAGGGTTTATAATAGAGTATTGACGGCCGATGAGGTTAAGCAGCACTACGACCAGACAAGGAGAAACTTTGTTATTAATAATCCTTCTGGAACTCCGCCTGTCGGGTGGTGGAAAATGGATGAAGCAACTGGGGCAACGGTCAGGGATTATTCGGTCAATGCCAACAACGGCACTCCTACTGGAACTGCTTCAGTAGACGGCAAAATCGGCAAGGCGTTAAGTTTCGATGGAGCGGATGATTATGTGGATTGCGGAAACCCAAATCTTGATTGGAATAACATTAGTTTTACCGTTGAGGCTTGGGCAAAACTTAATAGTGGTTCTGTTTCGGGAGGCATAGTAGGTAATCGTTTTGGCGCTGGTGCAACTAACTGGTGGACTCTTGGAGTAGAGGGAGCAGGAGAACTTGTAGTTGAAACTGGCCCTGGAGAGAGCGTTGTTTACATGCGTACAGGTGTTTTTCCCGCTGGGTTGGGATGGAAGCATTATGTTGCAGTTAAGTCGGGAACTAATTTTCAAATCTTTATAGATGGAGTATCGAAAGGTACAGGGACAATCACCGGTAATGTTGGCGGAACCACAAATGAATTGCGAATTGGAAGATGGTTTGCAGCAAACCAAATCTGGAACGGCCTCATTGACGACGTCCGTATTTACAACTATGCCAGAACTGCCGACCAGATTGCTTCAGATTATCGGGCAGGGGCATACAGAACAATAGTCGGCACTTCTGTTCCTTCAACTTGGTGGACTGATGGGCTGGTGGGTTATTGGAATTTTGATGGTCAGAATACCACGACTACTTCGGGTATAAACGCAGGCACAAAAGACGCAACAGCTAATAATAACTGGGGGAAATTCTATGGGGGGGTTGGGGTGGCTGGCGGAGTTTCCGGCCAAGCATTAAAGTTCGACGGTGTGAATGATTATGTGGATGCGGGAAACGGGGCGAGTTTGCAGCTTTCTCCTGGAAATTTGACTATTGAGGCTTGGGTTTATCCAAGAACTGCTCCCGCTGCCGGAATTAATTTCGTTCTCGTTGGTTCTACGGGAATGCTTGCTCCTGATACAAAAGGCTACGAAATAGCTTTTAATGGCTCTACGAATAGATTTAGGTTTCTGCTGCGAGCGGATTCTGCCACTGGTGTTACAGTAACAAGCAATAACGCCCCAACGCTTAATACTTGGCAGCATATTGTTGCGGTAAATGATGGCGGAACGATGAAAATGTATGTTAACGGCGTCCAGCAGGCAGCAACAGGAACAGCTCCCGCAACTTTTGCAATGGGAAGAAACTTAATTTTTGGTGAAGATTTGTGGGGAGATAATTTTGACGGCCTCATTGATGAAGTTCGTATTTACAGCAGGGCGTTGAGTGCCGATGAGGTGATGACGCATTACCAGCAAACACGACGCAATTTGGGGATATAGACAACGATTTATGGATAACCAAAAATTAAAACTTAAACTGCGAGGAAAGACGATTGTTTTTATCGATTGGGCGAATGTATACGGCTGGAAAAAATCGCTCAAAAAAGAAATAGATTTATTAGAATTATTCCAATACCTCAAAGATTATAAAGAGATTGTGGATATCCGTTTATATTTTGGCAAAAATACGCACATTAAGTCAGCCGAATTTTTGCAGAAAGCGGAAAAAATCGGTTATACAGTAATAACCAAGCCTGTTAAGCACATTCTTGTTACTGAAATTGAAAAACAGAAAATTTATCGTAGAAAATGCGATTTTGACATGGAAATATCTATAGATGTGCATCGGTTGTTGGGGGAGGGGGTCGAAAGCTTTATTTTTTTCACAGGCGACGGAGATTTTAAGCCGTTGTATGAAATGCTGATAAATTTGGATAAGCAGGTGGTCGTTGTTTATATGTATGGTCATCTCGGCAGAGAAATTTTCGATATGAAAAAGGGAATATATAAAATAGCGGTGACAAGTTTGTTAAAGTAAAAAAATGACCCCCTGTTTTTACACAGAGGGCGTGAATACTTTAATTATAGCAAATCAAGTGAGTATGTCAAGGGGTTTGAAAATTGTTTGGAACGGGGTATTGGACATTCTGTTTCCCAAGATGTGCCTTGGGTGCGGCCGGGAGGGCGCCTATATATGTAAGGACTGCGAAACCTTTTTAAGCGAAATCGACCTCGTAATGTCGGGAGGTCCGACCTCCCCCTTAATTTTGGGGGAGGTCGGACCTCTAAACATCGTCAGCGTTTGGGAGTACGAGGGGCTGATGGAAAAACTGATCCAAAAGATAAAATATGACGGTTGTTATGATATTGTCGGCGAATTGGTAGCGATGGCCTTTAATAAAATAGATTTAAATCTTCCGAAAGACACGATTATAACCTTTGTGCCGATGTTTAAGAAAAAAGAGAAGCGTCGAGGTTTCAACCAGGCGGAGTTAATCGCCAAGAAAATGGGGGAGATGACAGCAAGGCCAGCAGTCGGACTTTTAGAAAAGATAAAAGATAATCGTTCGCAGGTCGGGCTGAATCCGCACCAAAGAGCCGAAAACGTCAAAAACGTTTTTAAAATGATTGAGGTCGGGCCTCAATCAACATGGCAGAATGTTTTGATAATCGATGACGTATATACCACCGGTGCGACGATGGGCGAATGCATTAAAATATTAAAAAAAGCGGGAGTAAAAAATGTATGGGGATTTACGCTGGCAAGAAAATTAAGTGTTTAACGTTTAAGGTTTAACGGCGCAACCTTAAACGTTAAACATTTAATTGGGATTAAAGCATGAATATTATTGCTCTAGATGACAAAAAATATCCAGCATTACTTCACGAGATCGGCAAGGACGCGCCGAAGCAGCTGTATTTTAAGGGAAGCTGGGATGAGGCGATTTTCGAAAATTGTTTGGCGGTGGTAGGTTCCAGGCACATGACGACTTACGGCAAACAGGTGGTGGAAAGAATTGTGAGCGAAGCGGCCTCGGCTGGAGTAACGATCGTTTCCGGATTTATGTACGGGGTTGACGCCGAAGCCCATAAGGCGGCTTTGAGAGTTGGCGGTCGGACAATTGCTGTGATGCCTTGCGGAATTGATTTAATTCATCCCGAACATCAGCAGGATTTGTACATAGAAATTTTGAATAATAATAGTTTGGTGATTTCCGAATACGAGGGCGATATGGCGCCGGTTTTGTGGACATACCCGCGCAGAAATAGGATTGTTGCCGGATTGTCTCAAGCGGTTTTGGTGGTCGAAGCGGGAGAAAAAAGCGGCTCTTTGATCACGGCAAATTTCGCTAAAAAATATAATCGAAAGGTTTTTGTGGTGCCAGGCCCGATAACGAGTGAAAACAGCAAGGGAATTATGCAACTAATTAAAGAAGGAGCAACGCCTATCAGTTCCGCCAATGATATTTTGCAGATTTTTGGCAGTGACGGATATCGGGAGGTCCGACCTCCCGACAAATTTGACGGGAGGTCGGACCTCAAAACATCGTCGTTCGAAGCCGAAATTTTAAATCAATTACAAAGGGAAGGTTTAAATGCGGATAGTTTATCAAGAATTTTGAACAAATCCGCGGCGGAGTTGGGCGTAATTTTATCAACAATGGAATTAAGAGGAATTATTAAACAAGAAGGGAGTAAATATTATAGTGTTTAACGTTTAAGGTTGCGCCGTTAAACCTTAAACGTTAAACACATTCAAATTATGTTAATCAAAGTTTCGTCGGCGACTAATTCGGGATTAGATACAATCGGCGTTGATGTCGAGGTTAATGTCGCGAGTCGTGGCTTGCCCGGTTTTGATATTGTAGGTCTGCCCGATAAAGAGGTGCAAGAAAGCAGGGAGAGGGTAAAAACAGCAATCTTGAGTTCAAAAATAGAATTTCCGCAGAAGAAAATTACGATTAATTTGGCGCCGGCCGATGTGCCTAAAGAAGGCTCGGCTTACGACCTGCCGATTGCCGTCGGAATTTTGGCTGCTTTAACCGAATGCCCGATTCCCGAAAAATCGCTGTTTTTCGGCGAGTTGTCGCTTTCGGGCGATTTACGGCACACGAAAGGAGCGTTGCTTTTAGCTCTTTTTGCCAAAGAAAAAGGTTATCAAAATGTTTTCGTGCCTAAAGATTCTGCCAACGAAGCATCCGTTGTTAGGGGCATTAATGTTTATCCGGTAGGAAGCTTAAAACAATTATTAGCGCATTTTGCAGAAAGAGAATGTATTCTGCCTTTAGTCTATGAACCGGCAAGGGAAATATCGCCCGATGATTTTACGGAGTTTGACATGAAAGACGTGTTGGGTCAGGAGCAGGCTAAGCGCGCGATGGAAATTGCGGCGGCCGGCGGACATAATATTCTATTAGTGGGTAATCCGGGAGCGGGTAAAACCATGCTGGCTCGCGCATTGCCCGGTATTTTGCCGCCCTTGAATGAAGTGGAATCATTAGAAGCGACGAAAATTCATTCAGCAGCCGGCGTTATTCCTCCCGGTGGAGCACTATTAGCGGTGCGGCAATTCCGTTCGCCTCACCACACAACTTCGCTTGCCGGATTAGTCGGCGGGGGATCGCGTCCTCGTCCGGGAGAAATAAGTTTGGCGCACCGCGGAGTTTTGTTTCTCGATGAGTTTAACGAGTTTCCAAGATCCGTTTTGGAATCATTACGTCAGCCTCTTGAAGACGGAGTGGTGATGATTTCCCGAAGTCAGGAACGGGTTTTGTATCCGGCGCGGTTTATGTTGGTGGCGTCAGCCAATCCATGCCCCTGCGGTTATTTGAACCATCCCAAAAAAGCATGCGTTTGCACTATTCAGCAAATCAAAAAATATCAGAAAAAAGTTTCCGGTCCGCTGTTGGATAGAATTGATCTGCATATTGATGTCCCGCCGGTAGATGTTGGAGAATTGGCGGGGAACCAGAAAGCGTCGGAATTTTTAGAGCCGTCAAAAGTAATTAAAGAAAGGGTGATATTTGCCCGCAAAATTCAGCAAACACGTTTTGCCGAAGATTCAATCCATGTTAACGCCGAAATGAAAAACAGCCACATTAAAAAATATTGTCTCCTGAAAAAAGAAGCGGAACAAATTTTACAGCAGGCGGCCGTGAAATTTCAGCTTTCTGCCAGGTCTTATTTGAAAATGATCAAAATCAGCCGCACTATCGCTGATTTGGCGGGTTCCCCAGACATTGAAGTCCCGCACATGGCCGAAGCTTTGCAGTATCGAGCCAAATCATATAGCGAGGGTTAACCCCTCGATATATTGAGTATCACTCACTATGAAGGAGTTTAACCTGCAAACCGGAAAAATTGGAGAAAATATCGCTAAAGATTATTTAGAAAAGCAGGGTTTTAAAATTTTAGCGCAGAACTTTAAAACAAAATATGCCGAGATTGATTTGGTGGCGGAAAAAGACAAGGAGTTGGTTATTGTGGAAGTGCGTACTAAAAGAGGGGATTTGTTCGGTACGCCAGAGGATTCCTTGGATAAAAGAAAGTTGAGAAAACTTTGGCTAAATGCTCAAGGTTATGTGAATCAAGTACGCTGGCAGGGATCTTATCGAGTTGATGCTGTTTGTATCATCTTAAAACCCGACAATTCCATCGACTGCCTCAACCACTACCCCAGCATCATTTAAAATGAAAGAGGCTAAACCTCTTTCACCTAGATATGAGAAAAACAAAACTATTAAACGATAATTATTATCATATTTATAATCGCGGCACCGATAAGCGCCAAGTATTTTCGGATAATTCAGATTACGCCCGTTTTGTTCATTATCTTTATGAATTTAATGATAAAAAATTTGACCGCAATATCAGTCGAAAAATTGAAAGAGGTTTAGCCTCTTTCATCCAAGGGCCGAGAGATTTATTAGTGGAAATTGTTGCGTTTTGCCTGATGCCGAATCATTTTCATTTAATTTTAAAACAATTAAAGGACGACGGAATCGCCCAATTTATGCAAAAGGTTGGAACTGGTTACACGATGTATTTTAATAAGAAAAATCAACGGAGCGGGTCTCTTTTCCAGGGAACATATAAATCAATTTCAATAGAGAAGGACGAATATTTAAACCATCTTTCAAGATATATCCATTTAAATCCAGTAGAATTAATTGAATCAAACTGGAAGATGGAAGGAATTAAATATTGGGATAAAGTAAAAGAGTTTTTAAGGAGTTATCGCTGGTCAAGTTATCTTGATTACGCTGGGATTAAAAATTTCCCGTCATTAATCAATAAAGAAATAATAATGAGTTATTTTAAAGATGGAGCGAGTTATACAGGTTTTATCAATAATTGGTTAGTTCAAGATTTAGAATATGTTAAGCGATCAATTTTAGAATAATGATATAATGAAAGAGGTTTAGCCTCTTTCATTTCGACCGTCATTAGTTATTAGTTATGGAGAACAAAAAAAGAAAGAAAATTAGTATCAAGTGGAAGGTTCCAGCGAAGTGGACGCTCTTTGGTTTAGCTATAGGAGTGGTGATAGCGACCATTGGTTCGGTGGCGGCTTTGAATGGCTGGTTCGGCGGGGGTAGTTCGATTCCTGAAGACACGATGACGCGCGGACTTGTGGGATATTGGGGTTTTGATGAGGGGTCGGGCACAGTGGCTCATGATGCTTCAGATTATGCCAACAACGGCATTTTTACCAATGGTCCCAGTTGGGCCACCGGCAAAGTCGGCGGCGCGGGTAAGTTCGACGGCATAGATGATTATGTTCTGGTTACTAGCTCCCCAAGTTTAAAAAACTTTTCCGCAATGACAATTGAATTTTGGGTAAATACGGCAAAGAAAACCGCTCCGCTCTGGCAGGAACTTATGGGCGACGGATATTGGGATGAGCCTAATTATGGCTTTAGGGTCGCTCAAGATAATGATAATACAAATATAATTAATTTTATTTTAAGAAGCACTCAACTAAACGGAACCGTGGTAAGTGCAACTTTTGTTGATGATACATGGACTCATGTCGCGATGACTTGGAATGGTACAACTATGACTCCTTATACGAATGGTGCAGCCGGAACAGCTGCGGCATATTCAGGAGCAGTTAATCCCCTGAGCAATTTAGTCATCGGCGCCAGAGACACTACTCCCAATCAGCCTTGGGGTGGAAAACTAGACGAAGTCCGTATTTACAGCAGGGCGTTGAGCGCTGAAGAAATTCGCTATCACTACAACCGCGGGGGACCGGTGGCAGAGTGGAAGATGGATGAAGGTTCGGGCAGAACAGTTTATGATTCCACCGACAACAACAACGACGGCACGTTGGTTTTAGGAGGCAGCGCCACTTCGTCTGCCTGGGTTTCGGGTAAATTTGGCACAGCCTTAACATTTGACGGGGTAGATGATTATGTATTGTCAGCTACTTCGGAAACAGATTTAACAACCTTTACGGCAGAAGTGTGGTTAAAGCCAAACACTGTAACCCCTACGGGAACGAAAGAATTTGTTTCTCATGGAGCATCGCCTACCGATAACGGGTGGTCGTTTGAAATGCCGAGCGGTCAAAACAGATTGAGATTGACATTCCATGGAGTCGGAAATTACGACTCTCCTTTAGGTGTTTTAACAGCTGGTCAATGGCAGCATGCAGTGGTTACTTTACAGGGCACAACCGCAACTTTTTATATTGACGGGAAACAAGTAGGAATTAAAACAACCGGCTCAATGGGCGTGGGAACTCATAAATATGGCATCGGGGCATATCCCAACGGGAATAATCCTTTCAATGGCTCTATTGACGATGTCAGGATTTACAACTATGTGCGTAGC
>Ga0265297_10011924_pt1 | contig 10539 bp, 5 predicted proteins | sample Munlanlwell13791_FD_192502 | JGI IMG/M metagenome (GOLD analysis project Ga0265297, IMG submission 192502) | Leachate microbial communities from a municipal landfill in Southern Ontario, Canada - Leachate well 137-91 | ecosystem: Engineered > Solid waste > Landfill > Unclassified | place...
CGTCAAACTCACGCGAAGGCCCGTTCGTCTCGCAAAGTCTTTCATGTAGGAATGCAGGGTGGGAATCAGTCCCAGGTCGTCCAACATCGGCGGGCGCAATTCCCGCGCGAACCGATGCACGCTGTCCACCGACCTTTCCAGCATTCGTTGTGTGCGCGTGATCTTTTGGGCAAGGCCCCGGGTGTTGGTGGTAGCCTCCGTTTTCAAGTTTGCCAACTGGACATGGATGCCCGTCAGCACTTGGGCGACGATATCATGCAGTTCCCGGCTGATCTTCTTTCGCTCTTCTTCTTGCGCCGACATCACCTGCCGGGACAGACGCCGCAATTGTTCCTGCAGGTGCCGCGACTGTTCCAATAACTGGATGGAGTGTTGCTCATTTGTCCGGAGGTTTTCCTCGATGGCCTGGCGCCGGGCAACTTCCTTTTGCAGCTCCCGGTTGGAGGCGGCCAGTTCCACGGTCCGTTGATTCAGCGTCCGATTCAGGCTGTTTAAATGGCCGTTGATCTCCAGCGCGATGCGGTGCGTTTTTTCCAGCGGGAGGATAGCCTCGGCAAAAAACATCCCCGCCCGCTTCAGGACCTGATCTCTGGCGATGGAGGACCTGATCGGCGACAGGTAGGCAATCAAGACTTGCTCGTGAATCCGGGCCAGATCCAGCGTCTCAAGGTTCAGAACCCCCGCCTGGCGACCGAGTCTCACCGCCGGCTCCAGGCTCGCCGCACGGCCTTGCCTGAGGTATCGGCACAACGCTGCCCGATATCGTCGCAACAGGCCACTCGATTTACGCTCCATGCTAGAGGCCGAATTCATGAGTAAACCGATTGATCGTCTTGATGGATTGTGCCAGCAACCGTTGCGTGCTGGCGATCTCTTTTTTAAGAATCCTGTTGTTGGCCTTGGCCGCCTCTTTCAAGGTCGATAGCCGGACATTGATGCCCAGCAGGATTTGGACGATATCATCGTGAAGCTGGCGGCTGAACTGCTGCCGGCCATGCTCCTGCGCCTTCAGAATTTCGCGTGTCAAATGCTGTAGATGCTTTTGCAGGCGGCGTGACTTCCTCAACAGCATGTCGCGGTGTTTGCCGCCTTTCTTGAGGGTCTGCTCCGCTGCTTGGCGCTGCACGATGACCCGATTCAACTGCCGGGCCGCGTCGGAAGATTGCATCGTGCGCTGGCGTAGGGTTTGCTTCAGGTGATTGATATCGAGGCTGGCCTTCAGCACGGCGCGATGTGTTTTCTCGATCGGCGTGATGGCTTCGGCAAAAAACGGGTTCGCCCGTTTGATTATTGCATCTCTGGACGTGGAGGATTCGCCCGGCGATATCAGGGTTCTCAAAGCCTGCTCGTGGATCTTGGCCAGGTCCAACGTCTCCAGCCCAAGGGCCACCGCCTGGCGTCCCAGTCGGATGGCCGGTTGCAAGCGGGTCTTGGAGCCTGACTCCAAGTGTGTGCGCAATGCCGCCAGATACTGCTTTGGCAACTTGCTCAGCTTTGCTTTCATTCGTCTTCCGGGCTCACGCTTTGCCGTTCAGTCACCCAAGGTTGCTGTATCTGGTCACGTGGGTCAGAGACTCGCTCTCGACAGGCGGCTCATAAGCAGCGATAACCTCTGCCGCTTGCTTTCATTCGTCTATGGGGTGAAACCCTACCTGCCGCAGCTGTCCATTCCTGCCCGCAAATTGAAGGTGGCTCTCAATGATTGACGGATTCTCCCACATGGGGTGAACACCCCATAGCGCCCACAAGGCTTCGCCGTCTATTGTGCGACCATGAGAAAAGGCGGTTTTTCCCCGCGCAACGCGCCAAAGAGTTTGACTCGCGCATGGTCAAATCGGTTCAGGCAAAGGAAAGGTTCAATATGAAAACAAAATGGCTGACAATACTGGTTACGGCAATTGCTCTTCTGTCGCTCGCGATGACGACGCAAGCGCAAAATCCCTCCCTTTCCTCCTCCGGCGGTTCGGGCGGCGGTTTTGGCGCCGATTACGGTCCCGGCAGAGGCTATGATTACCTTTACCATCAAGAAGCCGGCAGCGGCTCGGCGGGTGGTTACGGTGCTTCGTATGGTCCTGGCAGAGCTTACGGGAAGGCGGTCCCGGCTGGTGTGAACGCCGTGTCTGTGGATTGGGCCACTGACCTGATTCATGTGATCAAGAGCGGGCCACCCAAAGCGATTGTGGGGCAGACCGTCCTCTACACCTTGGACGTCAAGTGTATCCGTGACGCCGCAGAGGTTGTGATCACCGATTTCCTGCCAGAGGGTGCGACTTACGTCAAGAGCGAGCCTGAGGGGGGCGTCAGCGGCAACGTTGTGAGTTGGCGATTCAAGACCATGAATCAGGGCGATGTCGGCACCCTGAAGGTGTGGGCGCGTATGGATAGTGCGGGTAGAATGAGAAACTGCGCCACCGTCTCTGCGATGCCTCGTGGTTGCATAGAGACGCTCGTTGGCAAACCCGTCCTTGGCATCCAGAAGACAGGCCCTGCCACGGCCAGTGTTGGCCAGAACGTCACTTATCAAGTTGTCGTGAGCAATAACGGCGACACGACTGTGGAAAATGTCGTGGTGACCGACACGGTTCCCGCTGGCATGAGCCACGCTTCCGGCCAGAGCACGATTAGTTACAAGGTGGGCAATCTTGAGCCGGGCAAGTCCAAGACGATTCCAGTGACGCTGAAGGCCCTGCAGCGCGGCAAGTTCACGGATCGGGCTGTTGCGGAGTCCACAAACGCGGGCAAGGTGGAGAGTGATGCGACGACGGTGGTCACTCAGCCTGAACTGCAGATCAAGAAGACCGGCACCAAGCAACAGTACATAGGCAGGACGGCAACCTATAACATCGTTGTGTCCAATCCGGGTGACGCCCCGCTGTCGGATGTCGTGGTCACGGATAACGCGCCGACGGGCAATCGCATCCTGTCGGCTGAAGGCGCCACGGTCAGCCACAACAAGGCGACCTGGCGGTTGGGAACTCTGGGGCCTGAGGAGAAGCGGACGATGCAGATGAAGTTGACGTCAGCAGTGGCCGGCACGTTCTCCAACGAAGCGTCTGCCACAGGTGGGGGGTTGACCGCCAGTGCCTCTGCCGACACGGTGTGGAAAGGCTTCGCAGGATTGCTCCTGGAGATGGTGGACACGGTGGACCCGGTTCAGATTGGCGAGACGACGGACTACGTCATTACGATCACCAATCAGGGCACGGCGGCGGATAACAACATCAAAGTGGTGTTGCAGCTTCCGCCACAGATGGAGTTTGTTTCTGAGACCGGTTCGACTGCCGGGCATGCTGAAGGCAAGACCGTTACCTTCGACGCGTATCCGCAACTCAACCCGAAACAGTCGGTTCGCTGGACGGTCAAGGCGAAAGCCGTGACTGCGGGCGACGCACGCGCCACGGTTCGGTACAGTTCCGATCTGATCAAGGCTCCTGTTGCGAAGGAAGAGAGCACGCACACCTACTAAGGTCGTCAAGCGCTGGATAGCGAGCGGGTTGACAGTTACGCTGTCAACCCGCTTCGTTTTGGGATCCTTCCAAAAGCCGATCGATGCCCTGCGTGTTCAGGGTTCCGTGGCGGGTTTCATCTCCCGGATGAAGCGGTCAGCCTCTTGGATCGAGCGCTCCATCTCAGCGATCAGTTGGGCGATGTCGCCCTGCAACTGTGCATGGGTGCTTCCCAACCGGGCGACGACTTGGGCGTTCAGATTGTGCTTCAGGAACAGCACCTGATCTTTGAACTTGGCCAGGACGGGATCCATGCGTTCGGCCGCGCGCTTCATGACGCTGATCAAGGACTGGTAGCGGCGCTCGGTGTTGATAAGTTCGCGCTCGCTGAGGGCCCGTAATCCAGCATCCGAATACTGTTTCAGTTCGCCCCGCCATTCGGCGAAGAGCGCGCGAGCGACGTCCTCGACGTCACCGATCTGGGAGTGCACGCTTTTCGCGCGGGCTTCGCTGCGTTCGTAGGCAGTGGAGAGCTTGCTGTATTTCTCTTGCAGCGCTCCACCGCCGGTTCCCGTGAGAGCGATGAACTGGTCGAGCGCGCTCTTGAACTGCTGGCGGGCTTCGCCCTGCGCCTTCCGGGCATCGTCCACCCGGGCAACGAGGATGTCGCGTTTATGGATGCCGAACTTTTCCTTCACGGCATATTCCACAGTGCTGCAACCCGCGATGCCGATCGCAGCGAAGACGAGAAGAGGCCGAAAGAATTTCATGGCAGGAGAGTGAAGTTGGAAATGAAGACCATGGATATAACGTCAGGAAAGCATCTGTTTACGGTTTTGGCGTCATCATAGGCGCTACTTGGGGCATGATCGGCGGCGGCTGGTAGGCCGGTGCATTGGTACCAAGGACAGTTGTGCTTCTGATTCTGGGAGGCATGGCTTTGTCGAGTTTTCCATAGTACCAGGAGCCGGCCAGCAACAGGATGACGATTATAGACACATACAATCCCCACGGCTTCCGTTTCTCGGCGAAGGGATCCACCAGATCACGCTGCGCGCCGGGTGGCAGCGCGGCAACCTTGGTCAGCGAGGCGCCAAAAGGCACGTTGATTTTTGCCTTGGCGTTCACGGCCCATCCATTGGCGTCGAGAATCGGGCCGAGATTGCGCTTTCGCAGCTTGAGCCACGCGATAATCATGGAGGGGATGGAAACAGCGAGCAAGATGGCTGCAATGGCCAGCGGCATCTGCCAGAGCGGCAGCTTTGCGAAGGCCGCGAAGATCCCACCCAAAGCGGCCAACAGTGTGCTCAAGACCAGCCCAAGGGCCGCCAGCATGCCGACATCCATTTTCTTCGGTGTGGGGGCGGGGGCGGCGGGGGCTGGCCGGTTGCAGCAGCGACTTGCGTCCGGAGGGCTGCCTGTTCGCCTGCGGCAGAGACGCGCTTGGCCACCTGTTCCTCAATCAGGCGAAGGCACTTTTTGTAGGGCGACCAGAACGCTTGCCGGATGCTGATGGGATTGTCCAGAATCTGGGTGATCGTGGCATCCCAGTCGCGGCCCTTGCGGTCATAGAAAACCCCATTGCGGCCCACCATGAGGTTGTCCGAATCGCCGGCGGTGAACGCGGCAACAATCTGCAGCTTTTCGCCAGTGGCTTTGCGCTCGCAGTCGCAATAAGCGAGGTAGGTACCCGCGAGCGCGGCCATCCCGGCGTGTTTGGCGGCATCTTCGACCGCAAGGCACAGATCGCAACTGCGCTGGTCCAGATACAGCGTGCCGGCCTGAAAGATGGCCTTGTCCTTGCGCCCGTAAAACATGCGGAAGGAAACGAAATTGTTGCACAACGTGAAAAGGTCGCGATGGTAACGCACGAGACGTTGGACGGCCGCTATCGTGTTGGCCTCCGGTTCAAGCGCCTTGTCGCGGGCTATCAATGCGGTGAGGGTATCCTTCGCCTTGGAGGCAAGGATTTCACGAACGCGTTTGAAGCCGAGTTTTTCGACGGAGGCCTCTCCCTTGGCGGCGTTCCATTTGTCATACGCGCTGAGCTTGGCCTGCAACGTGATCCAATCGGCTTCGGTCAGTTCTTCCTTGTCGCCCAGCAGCGGTTTGACGGCGCCAGCCTGGAGGGCGGCCACAGCGGCGGCGTGCGCCGGGTTGACTGCGCCCGTGAGCGGGAGCGGCCGGCCGGGAGCGACTTGGGCGAGCGGAAAGCCCGCCACCTCAGCAGCGGTGATGCTGAGGTCATTGGCGGCAATGGCCAGGTATTCCTCCTCCTTGCGGTTGAGCAGCGCCACGGCGCGAGGGTCGAACGCGGCGAGACGGCAGCGACCGAAATAGTCGTCCACCTTGGCTTTGATGGCCTTGACCGCGCTGCTGGCGATGGCAGTGGCTTCACCGGCGGGCAGAATGGTCTTGGCGTCGGACTCGGCCTGCTCCATCCACGCATCGAACGCGACGCACTCGGCGAAGAATGTGTCGGTCTTTGTCTGGTCAATGCCCGCTGTGCCGGAACGGTCCGGCACGCTGCCCAGACAAGCGACAATGTCGTTGATGACCGCACGGGTGGCATCGTCGGCTGCGGATTCGGGGGTGATGACGCCATCGCCATTGAAGGTGGTGTTTGCGAAAATCCGGTTCGCATCAGACACGTCTTCGATCGAAATGGACGTGGCGTCCTTTTTTCCGAGGTTGACGAGAATGTGTTGTGCCGACAAATACAGTTGCTTACCTTCAGGAGTGGCGTCGTTGATGGCCGAGAGCGAAACGGTATCCCCACCACTGACCAAGTCGTCGGGGTTCTTGAGCATTGAGCCGGCCCACTGGACGGCGGTGATCAGTTCGGGGGCGCGGATGCGCCCATCCTTGTCGGAGTCAATTAGTGCGAGGGTTTCTGCGTCGAGCTCAAGGCCGGTGGTGGGGCATGCCAGCGCGACCCACAACTTTTGGTCGAGATGATCCATGTTCATTAGATCGGCGCCGGTTTCAATTTTGACCTGGTCAAAGCCTCCGGCACGGAAAAACCGCCAGCGATAGGGCGAAGTCATTAAAGTCTTCATGGTAGTCATGCTGTTGCGGCGGTCATTTCAGGTCGTGTGGCTTACGGGGACATCATAAGTACTGTAGACCTCAGGTCTCTGTGCGCAAGTGTGAAACCTTCCTATGCGAATCAAGCACGAGCATGGAGGCTCGAAGCTTCAGTGCTCAAGTGCACCGCTGTAGTTTCGGAAATCGAAACAGAACTCGCTCTTGGCGACTGTCATTTCGACTGGCAGTGAATGCTCAACTGGCAAGGGGTCTGGGGCGGCAGGTCAAAGCTGATTCGCGCACGCGGTCCTTTCACGGCGAACGTCCCGCTCGCCAGCGCCTTGTCCGCGCCGGGCGTGATCAGGTTGAAACGATATTCGCCAGACTTGAGCAGATACAACTCGGCGGACATGGCGCGAGGGGTCTTGCCGAAGTGGAACAGTTCGGCGGCGAAACGGTCCGTGCTGCTCGTAGTGACGAGGGCGGCGAGGTCGCGCGGGGGCGTCAGCCAGCGCACGGCGTTGAGGGGGAAATACAATGCGTCGCCCGGATCACCCGTGACCGTGCGGTAGAGCAACTCGGTGTCCGGCTTGTGGAAGCTGGGGATGGGCTTCTCGAACATGCCGTTCTTCCCGAAGAGGGTGGGGAACCGCAGCACGCGGTCGGTGTAACGCACTTCGCTGGTGTAGCCCTCGAAATTGACAGCCATCGCGCCGGCGGTCTCACGCAGTGACGTGGTGAGAGCGTCTCTCTTCAAGGTTGTCGCACCGCCTTCGGCAGCCAGCAGTGGATCGAATTCGGGATCTCCGGTGAGGAACTTGTATTTCGCCAGAACGCTGGAGAGATTCACGCGCGAGGCGCACCATGCTTCGCTGCCGGGCGCGGCTTCCTTTGTGGGAGATCGCAGGTATTTCAGACGCGCTGCGGCCATGGAGCGGATGGGCGAGAGGTAGTTGGAGTTACCGGCCATGCGCCACGTCAGCAAGAGCGTATGGGTCATCATGTTCATCGCGCTCGGAAAACTGTAGAGCGTATATTCGCTGTGATTCTGTGGATCCCACCAGTCGGGGCCAAGCCCGCCGATGCGGCCGTCGGGCCAATGGATGGCCGTAGGGATGATGCCTGCGGGTTTGCCCCGCTCGACGCGGGCGGCAGCGTCCACCCACGTGTCCATCCACGCGCTGAACAGCCGCGTCAGGCGCGCGTCGCCAGTGCGTTGCCAGTAGAGCAGTGCCGGTTGAACAGCACGGGGATGGTAGACGGTGTCGCACGCGCGCTGCGGCTTCGGGTCCACCCGGTCGGAGGTGAAATAGGTGCTCTTGAATTGCAGCAGTCCGCGCTCGTTGCGGCCGGTCCAGAGCGTCTCCATCAGCTCCGCCAGCCGCAGAACGCGATCGCGCCACGACGGATTGTCCGGGTCGAGGTGCATCATGGGCGTCAGCGTGTCAGCCAGGTCCTCCGCGCTGTGTTCCACATCGGTCAGGATGCGGCTGTAACCGTTCTGCATGTGCGGGAGGTCCAAGAGGGCCTTTGAGAAGCGCGCCTGGGCTTGGGTGATTTTCGGCCCATCGAATCCGATCAACACCGGCACCCACCAGCGCCACATCTCACAATCGTCGCCCCAGCCGCCGCCATACTGGCCGTCGGGCTGGGTACGACAATCAATCCACCACTCGATGATGTCTGCGAGCCGCTCGATGGCCTCGCGCTGATGGATGGCCCATGCCGGCGCGTTGGCGGGAGCGGTGTATTGCTTCGGCGCGGGGAAGCTCTTGCCCAGGTACATCGCGGCGATGCGGTTGTCTGGGAATGCCTTGGCGGCTTGCTCGAAACACTGGCGTGCCTTGTCGAGCAGGGCGCGGCGCTGTTGCTGGTTATTCCAGAAGCCGCCCGATTCGAGCGTGATCCACGTCAGCATACGGCCGCGGTAGAAGGCAGCAATCGGTTGGAGCGGCGAGTCGGACGCGAGGCCAAAATCGTAGTCGAGCGACTTCTTGAAACGGCTGGCGAAATAATCGAGTTTCTTGTCGTGCGCATAGCTATCCACCTCAGCGATCAGTTTGTCGAGGTCATCGCCCAATCGCGCGTCGAGATTGGGGAGTTGCCGCGCTTGCTTCAAGAACGCGAGCCGCTCTTCATCGCTGTTTGCGTTGCCGGCCCGGCGAATGAGAGGGATGACCGGGTTTTTGCTGTCGAGCGCAGGACGCGGAGGCGAAATCGCATTGCGGCCCACGCCGCGCTGCATCATCGACTTCAGTTCTTCGAGATGCTTTTCATAAACACCGCGCGGCAGCGTGTCGTGTTGCTTGCAGAGTGAGGCGGCCATGCCGAGGACTTCGCCCATCATGCCGCCGGTGCGCATGACGCGAATCGTGCCGAGGGCGACGTGCGTGACGCTGATGTCGCGGCCCGCCATCATGAGGTTGGACACGTTGCGGCTGTAGAGGCAGCGAAAGGGGATGGGGTAGGGTTTGACCTTGGTGTGCCGCGCGATGGAGCGAAATTCCTCACCCGGAAAGAGCCGCGTGTTCTCGGGATGCGGATAGTGCAGGTCAATGCTCCAGGTCGTGGTCACGCACGCATCGGGGAAGGATCGCTGGCCGACGATGTCCTGTTCCTGCAACACCACGTCGCCGAGGAGGCGGCGGCTTTCGCGCTTGCCGCCGATGCAGGCGACCCATGCGAGACGGTGGTTGGCGACTTTCGCCTTTGCGTCGCTGTGGTTCTTCAGGAACGCCCAGTTGCCGAAAGTGACGCGCAGCGCATAATCGCGGATGCGCTCGATCTCGGTGACTTGGTCGAGATTCATGCCGGTTTCCCAATCCCAATCGCCTCGAATGCGGCTCAGCCCCGTCTCGGTGTCGATATCGCCCTTGTTGAGTTTTTGGCACGTTTCGCTGTTGAACTGCACCGCCCACGGGCAATCGGGGAACGACACGGGCTGCGGTTCCTCGACCGAATGCCATTGCACGGACGTGCCCATGACCAGTTGGTCGGCTTTCTCCGGCGCGCGCGACTCGCCTGTCTCGCTCTGAGCCTCGCGGCCGACACGAAAATCGGCGCCCGCGAGGAAGCCGAGCGTGCCGTCGCCGGTGCAGTCCGCGAAAAGGCGTCCTCGGAAACGCAGCTCGCGACTGGATGTAATGTTTTTGCCGATGACCGCTGCGATGCGGCCGTTCTTATTCTCAGCACGGACGACGTGCGTGTTCAGGAATAGCCGCACGTTCTTCTCAGCTTCGACCACGCGACGTTTCCGGTCGTCTTCGTAATTGGAGGCGGGGCCGGCATTGTGAATCTTCTTCTCCGGATGCTGCTCGATGACGGACAGAATCTGTTTGCTCCGCGCCGACTCAGGATCGCGTTTGGCCTCGTAGAGCGGCCAATGGCCGACCGGGCCGATTTCATCCACCAAGTCACCGAGGCGTGGATACGGTTGCTGGTGGATCAGACCGGACAAACCGACGCGCACCTCGGAACTGTTGTTGCCGCCCAACACGGGCCGGTCCTGAATGAGCGCCACCCTGCAACCCAGGCGTGCGGCGCTGACGGCGGCGCAACAACCGGGCATGCCGCCGCCGACCACAACCAGATCGAATTCACCGACGTCCTCCGGCTCGTCCGGCAGGCCCAGCATCTTGCGCCGGAACTCCGCCATGGCCGGGTCGCTGTTTGGCGGATAGAAGTTCGCGTCGCTGGAAAACACGATCGCATCACATCGCCCGTCGAAACCAGTCAGGTCGTGCAAAGCCAACTTCAATTTGCCAGCGGCCAGATTGATGCTGCCGCCATCCTGCCAATGCCATGAGGCGCCTTCGGTGCCGAACGTCGTTTTGAGCGGCTTGCCATTCACGAGCAACTGGAACCTCCCAGGTGCGCCGGACGCTTTCCAAGGCGCCACCCAGTCGCGCGTGCGGACCCAGACGCGGTATTTGCCGCTAGCGGCCACCTTGATCTTCGTCGTGGCATCGGCCACTGGGGTGCCGAGTCCGTGCGCGAGCAGATAGGGCGACCCCATCACGTCCATCGCCTGCTGGTCAACGATCCATCCGCCGTGGTTGGCAAAACC
>Ga0265297_10011925_pt1 | contig 10538 bp, 6 predicted proteins | sample Munlanlwell13791_FD_192502 | JGI IMG/M metagenome (GOLD analysis project Ga0265297, IMG submission 192502) | Leachate microbial communities from a municipal landfill in Southern Ontario, Canada - Leachate well 137-91 | ecosystem: Engineered > Solid waste > Landfill > Unclassified | place...
GTGCAAGACGTGCTGGATGCAGTCGAGTTCGCAAAGCAGCACGCCCGCGTGGACGATGCGCGCATCTACGTCGTCGGCAGTTCCGGCGGCGGCCATATGTCGTTGATGATGGCTTCACGCGCGCCGCAGCTCTGGGCCGGCGTCAGCGCGTGGGTGCCGATCTCCGACCTCGCCGAGTGGTACAAGGAGAACACGATCTCCAAGCGCAAATACGACAAGATGCTCGATCAGGTCTGCGGCGGCCCGCCCGGCCCGCAAAACGAAGGCGACTACCGCAAACGCTCACCGTTGTTCTATCTCGCTGCTGCCAAAGACCTGCCGCTCGACATCAACGCCGGCATCCACGACGGACACACAGGTTCCGTACCCATCAGCCAATCGCTGCGGGCGTTCAATGTTGTTGCCGCGGCGAATGGCTGCGCTGGCAAACGGGTTGGCGACGAGGAGATTGCTTTTATGGTGCGCGAACAGAAGGTTGCGCCAGCGCTTGCAGCCGAACGCGAAGACGATCCCGAACGGCAGAAGGCTGTGCTTTTCCGGCGCGTGGCCGGGGCGGTGCGGATCACGATCTTCGAGGGCGGTCATGATTCGGAGCTGGTCGCCGCCTTGAACTGGCTGTCGCGTCAGCGCCGGGGCGCGCCGGCTGATTACCGCGTGATGCGCGACGCCGTCCGTCCGTCCGGAGCGAAGCAAGTGGCGCAGTGAGCCGAACGCCAAGCCGCAACGCTCGGTGAAACGCTCGACAATTCTGGCCGGCTGGGTTCTACTCGCGACGCAAACGTTCCGCTTATGAAACAGTTCAACGTCGGAATTGTCGGCTACGGCTGGGCCGCATGCGCGCACATCGCGGCGATCAATGCCGGCCCGCTCGCCCAGGTCACGGCGGTGTGTTCATCGCACAAACTGGACGCCGCGGATGTTTCGGCAAAGCACGGCTGCGTCATCAAGACCTACAGCGACTACGCCGCCATGCTCGCGGAGCCGGACATTCATGTCGTCTCCATTTGCAGCTTCCATCGGCATCACAAGGACCAGATTCTCGCCGCCGCGCGCGCCGGCAAACATATCATCATCGAGAAACCGCTCGCGCTTTCGCTGGCCGATCTGCGCGAGGTCGAGCGCGGCATTCGCGTGGCGGGCGTGAAGGTTTGTGTCTGCTTCGAGCTGCGGTTTGCCTCACAGTTTCGCGAGATCAAATCGCTGCTCGACCGCGGGCTGCTGGGCAAACTGCATTATGGCGAGGTGGATTATTACCACGGCATTGGCCCGTGGTATGGCGGCTTCTCGTGGTATTCAAAGGCGCAGGACGGCGTGAGCAGCCTGATGCTGGCGGGTTGTCACGCGATGGACGCGCTGCTGCTGTGCATGGGCGGCGACGTGGAGGAGGTGTTTGGTTACAGCACGCGATCGGCAAATTCCGCCTTCGCGCCGTTCGAGTTTCCCTCGACAACCGTCGCGATGCTCAGGTTCAAGGACGGCGGGATCGGCAAGGTCGCGTCGGTGCTCGATTGTTTCCAGCCGTATTACTTTCACACGCACCTGGTCGGCAGCGAGGGCACGGTGTTGGATGACAAGTTTCATTCCAACCTCGTCGCGGGCCACGACCGCAGCCGGTGGACGAAGCTGCCCTGCAAGCCGGTGGATTCCGGCGACGTGTCGGACCATCCGTATGAGGAGCAGTTCAACTGTTTCTTCCAGGCACTCGTACGCGGCGAGGAGATGCCGTTGACCGGGCTGCGCGACGCCGTGCGCACACATGAGGTGATTTTCGCGGCCGACCGGTCGTGGCAGGAGAAGCGTCCGGTGAAGCTGGCCGAAATTCAGCAGGGAGGCGCCTGATGCAATTCGACCATGTGGGGATTCCGACGACGGAGAAGAAACCCGGCGAGACGTTCGTGCCGGCGACGCGCGTGTGGGTCACCGACGCGCACAAGCATCCGTTCCGTGTCGAGTGGTTGCGGTTCGAGCCGGACAGCCCGGTCACCGGTCCGCTCCACGACATGCCGCACGTGGGCTTTCGTGTGGAGAACGTTGGGCAGATCACAGGATTGAGCAAGGGTATGAGGGTGTTGCTGGAGCCGTTCGATGCGGGCTTTGCGGTGGCGGGTTTCTATCAGACAAGCGACGGCGCGAACATCGAACTTGTCTGGTATCGGAGCGAAGTAAGTCAGGACCACGATGCTTAAAGGCATTCTGAGAGTCATTGAGCCGGCGCAGATGGACATGCTGCATCGCGGCGCGCTGGAGGTGCTGGAGCGAACCGGGCTGCAAATCCAGGGCGAGTTCCTGCTGCGCGCGCTGGCCGACGCCGGCTGCCGCGTGGACTTCGCCGCGCGGCGGGCATGGTTCAAGCCGGAGTTGGTCGAACGTCAGGTGGCCGCGCAGCGCGGCCGTTACCGGATGGTGCGTTCGTCGCTGTGGTATCCGTTCTGCCGCAGCCTGCCCGATGGCGACGTGGCGGTCCCCGAAGAATTCACCGTGGACTACGGCTACGCGGCGCCGTGGATGTACGACTACCTGCAAAGCCGGTTCCGCAAGCCCACGATCCAGGACCAGGTGGACATGATCCGCCTTGGCAACGCGCTGCCGTGCGCGAAAGCGGTCAATGCGCCGTTCATTTGCAGCGAGTTCGATTCGCGCGTCGAGACCATCGAATCGGCGCGGCTGCTGCTGCTCAACACGCGCAAGCCGGGATGGGTTGGCACCAGCGCGGCGCGCGAGGTGAAGCATCTGGCCGAACTGGCGTCGCTGGTCACGGGCGGCGACCACGACGCGCTCCGCACACAGCCGCCGATCTTCGTTGCCGCCTACTGCACCACGTCGCCGCTGAAGGTGGACACCCGCTCGTGCGAGGTTCTCGAAGAAGCTTTGCGCCACGGTTTCCCCGTCAACTTCGCGCCGATGCCGATCCTTGGTGCAACCACCCCGATGACGCCCGCCGGCGCGGCCATCGTTGCGGCGGCGGAAATCCTCGGCTGTATTACCGCCACCAGCCTGATCAACCCGGATGTCTTTTACTTCTCGACGAGCATCTCCGGCGAGATGGACATGAAGACGACGCAGATTTGCTATTGCACGCCGGCGGCGATCCTCACCGACGTGACGTTGCATCAACTCTTTCGCCACCGCTATGGCATCGTTCATAACGTCGAGCCGGGCTACGTCGAGGCAAAAGTTCCCGGCCTTCAGGCGGCGTTCATGAAAACGTACCGGCAGATGGCGTTTGGCAGCACGGTCAGCCTGCCGCTATCCATCGGCGCGCTCGACAATGGCGCGGCTTTCTCGCCGACGCAGGCGATGATCGACCTGGAGATGAATGAGGCAATCTATCGTTTCAATCGCGGCATTGAAGTCAACGCCGACACCTGCGCCGTGGACCTGATCAACGAAATGCTCTTCTGTGAGAAGGGAAGCTACCTGGAGAGCGAACATACGGTGGCGCATTTCCGGAACGTGGGTTGGAACCCGCAACTATTCGACCGCGGCTACTGCAACCACACGGACCCGGCGCCTTGTGGTGACGAGAAAATCCTGAAGCAAGCCGACGAAGCCTGGCGCAAGCTGGTGGCCAGCCAGCCGCCGCCAGTCGTTGATCCGGCGATGGTCCGGGAGATTGAGCGCATCGTTTCGGTGGCGCGCAAGGAACTGCTCGATCGATGAACGCCTGTCATCACAAGACACTGCTTCCGACAACCGCCGTCGCTTTGGCGATGGACTAGGGTCGGGACAACGTGGATGCAAAGTGGGGCATCCCGGCGTTCAACAATGCCTTTCTCGGAGTGCTGAGCTTTCCCGGCGCGTGGCTCATCAGCTACGAGCGGGCCGCGGAAGTGCTGAATTTCGGCGCATTTCTCGGCTTCCTCGGCGTCAACGCCCTTTATCGGGTTTGACTGCCGCTGAACCGTGCGATGCAGGCTACACCTGCACGCGGAAGATACAGACTGATCCGTTGCTTGCCGCTGGCGCCTTTCGCCAGCTCTGCGCCGCTTAGCAGGTCAACCAAGGACTGCCCCTTCGCCATGTCCACCTCCAGCACCGGGCCTTCCACGGTGTGGCCGGTGGCGTTGTAGAGAGTCCAAAGCGTTTTCTTGCCCGAACCGAAACGGTTTGCATAAACCAGCGGCATCAGTGTTGGCACCAGCGGCTCGCAGTCGCGGCGGCGCAGCACGTCGTTGTGTTGTTTGAAGATCGCGTAAATCGGCGGCGGAAATTCGCGGCCGAACGAAGCGACCATGTTCCAGAGTCGTTTGTGACAGTCACGGTCCGCGCCGCGATGGTCCAACTCATAGGCTTTGCATTCCGGGAAGTAGAAACGCTGTGTGTTGCACTCCAACGGCCGCAGCGGCGTCGCTTGCACCGTAAGATCGTAGGTGATGCAGCCTTCGAGATACTGCATCAGGTAGTCGTAACCCGGATGCTCGGTCGTCAGCACGGAGCGCCGGTTCACCTTGTCCATTGCCGCCCGGACCATCTTCGTGGCTTCGGCAGTGGCGCGTTGCCACTCGGTGCAACCCGGCTCGGCAAACGTGTGCTTGTGCGCGGAGTTGTAGCACGCCCAGCCGCGATGACCGTATTCGTCAAGCCGGATGCCGTCGGCGCCCGTTTCGCGCATCACGCGGCCCATCGCGTTGGCGGCCCACTGCCGGACTTCGGGGAGGTCGTGGCACGGGTTCCAGACTTCGTAGCCTCTGGAAAGCTCGCCATTTGGCAGGACCACGTCCCATTCCTTGCCGTGTTGTTGGCCGGTTTTGCTGGCATCGTCCAGGCGGAACGGGTCGGTGTAGAGCGTGATGAGAGAGCCGCTCTTCTTGTATTTCTGCACGGCCTTGTGAAACGCAGGCAGGCCGCCGAAGCGCGCGTTGTAACCGTCGTAATCGCCCGGCTGGTTGTTCCACATCGTCTGGCCCGTCACCGGGTCTTTGACGAAATACGACTGCCATCGCGTGTAGCTCGCTTCGCCGATCTTCTCCTTGAGCTTGTCGAACGGCGTGCTCCACGGTCCCAGCGTTGACCAATCCCACCACGACATCAGTTCAAGGCAGTCACGGCCGGGTTTCAGAAAGTCGGTGCGATACTTGCCGTCCTTGAACAACAAATCGCGGCCCCAGCCGACGGCGATCATGGTCGCGACGTCGTCGAGCCGCGACGGTGGCCGGAATTTCCACACACGATGCGCCCAGGCAGCATAGTCTTTCATCGGCGTCTTCCAGTTGCCCGCGTGGGCCGCAAGGAAGGCTGGCGCCGGCGCGAACGTCCCACCCGGCTCGCGCGTGCGGCGCAGGTACTCGACAGCGACGCTCGTGCCGGTGACCTGCTCGAACGTGTTGCTGAACTGGAACTCCGGTTTCGTCGGACATAATGGCGTCAGTGTCTGTGTCGTTGCGCGTCCCGGCAGGCACTTGCTCAGGGCGAAGATTTTATATCGGCCGTTCGCGTCGTCGGTTCGCAGTGACAAACCTGCGCCGAGCGATGGACTGAAAAGGTCCATCATCTGATACAGCGCCTGATGATCGCCGTAGCCTTGGCGGATGAGCGCGGGCCGGTCGGCAATGATGCCGCCGCCGCGCGGGAAGAAGTAGTAATCGGTGGCTGGATCGTTGGAGAGCGCGAGACCGGCGAGATGCGGGAAGGCGACCTTGAAGTCGAGCGGCGCAGAGCCACGGTTCGCAAGCGCAAGTCCCAGACGCAATCCGTCCGCGTTGATTGAGCCGGTCAAGGTGGCGGCAAGCGAGTGCGCAGGCAGGAACAATTCCGCCGTGAAACCGTTGCGCCCTTTGGCCTGCACCGAGCGGCACTCAAAGTCGCGCGTGCCGGAGAAATGGTTCGTGCCGATCTCGACAAGGAAAAGGTCGAGTTTATCCGGCTGGCGCACGGTTTCGGTATTGGCCAGTTCGTTGAAGATGGAGACGAACTTCAGCCGTCCTGATGTCGTGAAGCGGGAACGCAGCGTCGCATTCTCCAACAGCACACTGTCTTTTTCGATCCGGCACGAAGGCTTGCGTTTCGCCGCTTTTCCAGCGGGTTGCGCGATGGACGGACAGATATTGATCGGCGCTTCCGCAGCATGGTAGCCGCGCACGCCACGCACCGCCAGCGACTGCACGGCCGTGTCCACCACGAAACCACTGGTCGACTTGCCTTTCACTGTCGTTTCAAATCGCGGCCCGACGCCATTGATGGGTGGCAGCGGCTTGCCATCCACGTCGAGCCAGCGGAGCTTGAACTTGGTTGCGCCAGTTGTCTCGACTGCCGCCGTCACCGGTTGGGAGAGGTCGAGCCGCGAAGGGTCCCACTCCATCCGGGCTTCGCTGTCGTGCGTGCCGGCATAGATGATGGCGCCTGCCGGGTCCCTTAACGCCGGTGTTGAAACCTGCCGCCAGACACTTTCGAATGTTCGTTCGCCGCCCAGCAGAACCAGCCGGACCATGTATTCACCGCGCGCGCCGATGGTGTTGAGTTGTTTGGGCGACCACGTTTTGCCGTCGTCGAGGCTCAGGAGGCTGTTTCCACGCGCCGCGCTGTTGTCTATCCCGAGGTAGAGATAATCGTCAGGCTTCGCCTTCGTTGTTGGCGCTTTCCGGAGGACAACTTCGTTTCGTCCGTGCACGAATTCCTCCTTCGGGAGCGCGAAGTCGAACCACGCCATCGCCATTGGTTTGCCATCCACATAGGCCGGAACGCCGCTGCTGTTTGGAAACGTGTGGACCTTGCCGTTGACGACGACCTCGAAGGATTCATCCAGCCCGTTGGCTTTGCCGAGCGACGTGAGCGAGAAATCGCGCACGCAGAAAAACGCGGACAGCCGCACCTCGCGCGCCGCCGCCCACACCGTGTCCGGCACCGAGGCGAGGTCGAGAATCTTCTTCGCCTGGTAGCGCGAATTGTTTTGATGCGTCATGCCCGCCGACATGCCGCCCCACTGGCCCCCGTCGTCGCGCACGATGCGGACATCATCGGCGGTTTGTTCAACGAGGGAAGGTGCGGCGTGAGTGGACAGCGCCATCAGACCGGCCAGAAACAGCCACACGGGGAAGAACCGTTGGTAGATCATGACCGCAGAATAGCGCGGCCGATCAGGATTTGCGCGCCCAAACTTGAACCATCGGACAGGAGGAAACCGTCACAGTTGGATCGTCCGCCATCGCGTTGAGTTTGGCGACGAGAACATCCACTTCGCTGGCAGTTGCCAACCCGGCTTCAATGATCGCAGGTTTCAGGCACGCCAGCGTCAGCGGATAGAGATGCTTCACAGGTTCGCGCGGCTCCGATGGTGAAACGACCTGGAACTGCACGTCCGCCAAGCCGGCTTTGCGGCAGAGTCGCGGCAGCTTGCGGCCGATGAGCGGATCGCCACCATTCAGCCGCATTGCGCGTTGGTAAAGGTCGAGATGCCGCATCAACGCTGGCGCTTCCGGATGAGCGAACACGCCGCCGCAATCAACGTCTTCAATCACGACTGAACCGCCGGGCCGCGCAAGGGCCGTCATGGCTCGCAACGCCTGCTGGGGTTCGTTCAAGTGCGATAGCAGACAACGCGCATAGACGAGATCAAATTGCGCGGAGGGCAGGGGAGGCGCGTAGGCATTGCCAAAGACAAAACCTGCGTTGACGGATTCGCGCTCGGCGGCGAACTGGCGCGCCATGTCGACGAAAGCTTCCGCCTCATCCACGCCGACGACACTGGCGGCGCCGACCTGCCCGGCCATCGCCACCGTCACCCGTCCCGTGCCGCAGCCGATGTCGGCGCAGCGCCAGCCTTTGCATAGCCCGACGCGCTTCAGCAGCGCCATCGTTGTCTGATGATAGACCTCGTCGAGCACGCGCAGTCGTTGCGCGGCGGCGGTGTCAGTGCCGAGGATGTATTGCGCCCGCATGCGTAAACGACGCCGTCAGCTGTTGAATTGGATGGCGACGCCTGTCAGACCGGCCAACTGTTCTGCGAGACGGTTCCCGTAGGCGACCGCGCAGCTGGCGGATTCACACGGTTCGACGATCACCCGCTTCGCATGGGTCTTGTCGTCGTCCATCGTCACAGTGAACTCGGCGACGCCGACACCCGCGGAGAAATCGGCGCGGGCAGTGGCGGACTTGACGTGTGCCTTCTCCTTCAGGAGCCACTGCTCGAAGGCCTGTTCGGTCAGACTGCTCTCGCGCCAGAAAGCCGTCTTGTCGAACGGCAGTTCCTTCAGCCGCTTGAGCACGAAATTGCTGTCGAGAAACGCCAGCAGGTTGCCAGCCTTTGGACCGCTGTCACGGTCGAGCAACACGCGGTAGATCGCCTGAAAGCCGACGGGATACTCGATGGGCACGAGACGCTCGACCTCGAATATCTTGTGCTGGAGCGGTTCATCTTCCCACGTTGTTCCGGGCAGCGCATCGGCGAGCATGTTGAGGAACGCGCGCTGCGTTTGCGTGAGCTGCTGCGCGCGGGCCGGCAGCGTCTCCTGCAACTTCGTTTTCTCCTCCTCGGTCGCGTAGTTCTCCAGCCAGAATTTGGCGGCTTGGATGCGGCGATTGAGATGCTTCAGTTCCATTTCCGTCAACTTGGAACCTGTGCGCTTCTCGATCTCGGCGACGAGGTTGAGGTGTGGCATCTGCACGAGCGTCACGACAAGCTGGAAGTTCGCATCGTGGAAGTCGCCATCCGGCGAAATCTCCGACAGCAAATAGAGCCGCTTGTCCGGATCCAGCGCCTTCGCGTCGTGGTAGGTCCGCCAGTGGTAGCGGTCGAATTCGTTGAAGAGCTTCGTGATATAGACTTCGTCGGGCGAAAAGTTCACCGGATGCTTCGGCTGCGGCTTGGTCATCAGGAAGCGCAGCACCTCCGGCGGCAGGAAGTTCGCCATGTCGCGAGCCGATGCGCCGACGCCGCGCGAGGAACTCATCTTCGCGCCGCCGACGAGGAAAAACTCATACGGAATGTTGAGCGGCGGTTTCGTACCGAAGATTTCGCGCAGGCAATGCTCCGACACGTCGCGCGAGCCGCCCTTGGTGCTGTGGTCCTTGCCCGCGCCTTCGATGGTGACGGGGAACGTGGTCCATTTCGCGGGCCATTCAAGTTTCCACGGCAGCTTGCCGTGGCCGTCGAACGGCGAGACCTTGCCGGAGTAACCGCAGCCGCGCGCCCATTTCACGAGATCAGGCCGGCAGGTGTAGGTGACTTCCTTGCCGTCGTAGCCGGTGACCTCGGTGGTGCCGATACGGCCGCATTTTTCGCAGATGACCTGGAGCGGGAACCATGTGTCGGGCCGCTCGGCGCCGCTGACTTCCTTGTAGATGCGGCGGACCTTGTCGGCGTTGCGGAGGGTGGCGTCAATCGGCTCGTTGAACTTGCCGCTGCGGTAGATGTCGCGCATCCGGTATTTCTCAACCTTGATGCCGAGCTCATCGAACACCTGGAAGAATTCGCGGATGAAATGCTCGGCCATGTCGGTGGCGTCGGAGCCGGCCGGCGGCGGCGTGTTGCAGAGCGGCGCGCCAAGGTATTTCTCGAAATGCTCGCGCTGGCCGTAGGGGATTTCGTCCACCGGGTCGTAATCGTCCACGCCGTAGAGGTAGCGCACGGGCACGCCGCGTTCCTTCAGCACGCGGAACATCACGTCGTGAATGATGACGCCGCGCAATGCGCCGACGTGCACCCGGCCCGAAGGCGTCTTCGAGTCGTTGATGGTCTGCGGTCCTTCGATCTCTTGAGCTAACTGATCACACCAAAGCATGGCTGGATATTAGCCACAAAAGGACGCAAGAGTCACAAGAAGTTTTTCAGCCTGTGGCTGATTACCACTGCGCGTTCGGACCTGACGGCATCGGAATATGGGGTTCCTGGTGTTTGGCTGGCGTCTCGGGACGAGGCGTCATGGTGCGCAACTCCGCAACGAGACCGTAGAACCCGGCGGCGTCCTTGAGCATGACAAGGCGGTGTTGCGTCGCCTTGGAGATGCGGAGAGAGCGGCCATACCAGCGCGACATCTTGCGGAACTGGATGCACGCGACGCGCTCGCCGCGAAAACTCTGCAACATCTCGTAGTGACTGACCATGAAGTTGATTCGATCTGCGTAGCCTGGCGTCACCACCGGTTCGCCGCGGACCAGCGCAGCATCGCACTGTTGGAAAATCCACGGGTTCAGCAGTGCGCCGCGCCCAATGCCGACGGCGGCGCAACCGGTTTCGGCGAACATCGTTCGCGCATCCTCAACGGTGCGGATGTCACCGTTGCCGACGATCGGGATGCGTTTGACGGCCTCAACGACGGCGCGGATGCCGGCGCGGTTGACGCTGCCGCTGAAACCTTGCGCGCGCGTGCGGCCGTGGATGGTGATGGCGGCAACGCCGGCTTGCTCGAATTCACGGGCGAAAAACGGCGCGCTGATGTTCGCGTCGTCCCAGCCAAGCCGCATCTTTACAGTCACGGGAATCTTCACGCTTCCGACCAACGCGTGGACGAGCGCGACGGTCTTGTCGGCTTCGCGCATCATGGCCGAGCCGCCGCCGCCGCGAACGACCTTGTGGACCGGGCCGCCCATGTTGCGGTCCACCA
>Ga0265297_10011926_pt1 | contig 10536 bp, 12 predicted proteins | sample Munlanlwell13791_FD_192502 | JGI IMG/M metagenome (GOLD analysis project Ga0265297, IMG submission 192502) | Leachate microbial communities from a municipal landfill in Southern Ontario, Canada - Leachate well 137-91 | ecosystem: Engineered > Solid waste > Landfill > Unclassified | place...
GGGAGTGTGTAAGGTCACCGAGGGGTGGCCTTTTTTGATGCCCGTTTTGGCCCCAGCCGTCACCGGGCCGTAAAACATAGGTGGCGATCATCTCATCTCCACGGTCCTGCTACGGTAGGACCGCGACAATCCCAGCCTACGGAGGCTACATGATATTTGGCGACGCTATCAGTCCCGACGGCCTGACCATCACTGTTGCACGTGCAATCACATTGGACGAGTGGTCAGAAGCCGTCGAGATGGTAAGCGGCTTGTCCACTGCATCGCCCTGGTGGGTCGGGGATATCCTGGCATACGGCTGTCTCCAGTACGGCGAGAGCTACGCACAGGGCATACCAGAGGACATTTCACCTGCAACCATCCGGGGCTATCAGTGGGTAGCTGAGCGCGTCCCGCCCGCCAACAGGCACCCCGGCCTATCCTGGTCACATCACAGGGCAGTATCAGCACTGCCCCCCGCTGAGCAGTCATCACTACTCGATCAGGCAGAGGCCGAGGGCTGGAGTGTGGCAGAGACGCGCCAACACGTCACTGACCAGCCAACGCCGGTCAAAGCGCGGACATACAAGGTAGCACTGGGGACAGTGAGCACGGCCCATCTGGCACTGGACACGCCCGACGCGGAGGAGATAGCGCAACTGCTGGCATCGGGTAAGAGAGTGACGATCCACACATGATGGCGGCGCAACTCCCCCGCTGCGAGATATGCAGCCTACTGGCTATGCGTCACCCACACCACATAGTCAGCCGTGGAGCAGGCGGATCAGACGACCCCGCCAACCTGATATGGCTATGTGCCCAGCATCATACAGAGGCCCACACACTAGGGCGAGACACATGGGCTACGCAGTACGGGTTAGAGGAGAGAGTCGGTCGAGCAGTAGGCAGGATATGATGTAGACGCGGATGAATGCACGCTGGCAGTAGTAGACACACAGTCAGACACCGTACCAGTGAGTATGTGGGGTGACGACAGGGATGGCGTGTGGGTGTATCTACCAGGAGACGATGAGCCGTATCAGATAGTGCCCATAGGGTGATGGGGAATGCCGCAGGAGTAAGGGCAGATCACGAGTGGGGACTATTGCGCCTCTTGTGTGATCGCCTTTTGGTATAAACTGAACTTATATATTCCATAAATTTTGCTTATCTCTCCACCCGCCTACGCGAGCGGGCCCGCCTACGCGAGCGGGTGTCTCTAACGACAAGACACAAGCGTTAAGTTGGCACAATCAGTACGCTACATTAATCACACTAGTTGACAGCATGATACAATCCCCAGGGAGCGGATAAGCCTAAAGTGTTAAGCAAATGACGGTGTAGTCGGTGTAGTGTATGTACATAACATGAGAGTGTTCGGAATCAGCCTACACGCCGCAGCGCCTTCCCCCGCACCGGCGGGCCCGCACCGGCGGGTGGGTATATGGAGATTTAAGCAGAGCAAGCTAGATACATCCCCCGCGAGAAGTTGCCGAAACAAAGGACTCCCATTGGCTGTACTCAAGCGACCGTCTATGTCTTCGACGCTAAACGTTCCCAAGGTAGCATATGCAGTCCTTGATCTGATTCTGAACCCCAACAGGGTCCATTTTGTTCTCTTGGACTCCGATGCCGTGAAAATCTGCGAATGTGAAACAGAATTCTCCGAGTCGTCGGTGGAGAGTGTTCATCGGGGGATATCGGAATATCTGGACAAGAATTCGCGCAGGATAAACCTTCTTCTCGCATTGAGAGGCATTCATGGCCAAGAAGACACCGGAACTAGTTGAGCATGCCAAGGCACTGAGGGCACTGGACTGGAAGAACCGCCGCATTGCGAATCAATTGGGCGTAGATGAAGCCACGATACGCAGATGGTTGAAAGAGCCCGACCCTCCAGAAATTGCGGACGCGCTTGCCGATCTGCGACTGAAGAAAGCTCAGTCATACATTCATCGGGCGTGGAATTCGATTGACGGCATCAATGATGAAGTGGACCGCCGTATCGAAGCAGGGGAACTACGGGAAGAAAAGCTCAAAGATTTGGCGATTATGCAGGCAATCTACGTGGACAAGATCAATTTGCTGGAGGCCAAGCGAGCCCCCCGGCAAGATTCCAGCCCGATAAACATCCTCATTGTACCCCCCGGAGGGGATAGTGGACATCAAACCAAGACTGTGGCCGACACAGTACAAGTTTATGACGTCGAAGGCGAGGTTCTCGGCGATAATCTCGGGCCTGGGTCTGGGGAAGACGTTTTGCGGCTGCCTGCGCGCTGTGATGACGGCTCTGGAGTATCCGGGGAGTCACGGGGCAATAGTAGCATCGACGTACAAGAACCTGGAGGACTTCATTGTCCCGATGCTGGAACAGCAGCTTTGGGAGGGGATGGGAGTCCCGGTGGAGAAGTGGGGGGAACTTCTGGCGGGGTTCGACAAACAGAAAATGGTGATACGGTTTAAGAACCGCTCCGTCATTTATTTGCGCTCCGCCGACCGTCCCGACAATTTAAGAGGCCCGAACCTATCGTGGTTCTACATCGACGAGGCCGCGAAGGTGCCCCACAAGGTGTGGAAAATCATGCTGGGGCGTTTAAGGGTCGCGCCCGAGCAGGGATGGATCACCACAACCCCCAGGGGCCGAAACTGGGTGTGGCAGGAGTTCGCGAGAAAGCCCCGCCACGAGTATGAGTATTTCGTGGGTTCGACCGCCGAGAACCTTACGCTATCCACCGGATATAAGGACTCGATCAAGGATTCTTACTCGGGTTCGTTCCTGCGCCAGGAGTTCTACGGCGAGTTCATCGGTTGGGAAGGTCTTGTCTACAACCTGGACATGGACAAGCATGACCTTTCCAATTCGCGCTACCTCTACCGTGAAGACCCCGACGACGAACGGAAGGTCTGGAGACAGGAGGATTTCGAGTACGGCATTGCGGGTGTTGATTGGGGATGGATAGACCCCATGGCTATCTCCGTGGCCGTGGTAAGAAAAGACTCCCATCTTCACCTGGTAGACGAGTTCTGCCAGAACAAGACCCCAATTGAAAAGGTGGTTCTGGAGGCAAAGAGACTCGCGGAAAAATGGAAGATCAGGACGTTTTTCTGTGACCCGTCCCGTCCCGAGTACATTCAGGAGTTCCGCAACGCCGGTCTTGATGCGCGAAAAGGAAAGAACGATCTTGATCCCGGCATAGCCATTGTCAATCGCTATCTTGCTACCGAAACGGAAGATGCCGATGGCAACGTGGCAGAAATCGAACCCCTGATGAAGGTCGATTTCACCGCTTGTGAGCAGACGGTTGAGGAATTCGCGGTCTACCACTACGAAGAAGATGATGAGGGCAGGGTTCTGAAGGCAAAGCCTGTTGATGCGGATAACCACTTGATGGATGCGGTGAGGTACATGGTCTATGGATTCGAGAAGCGCGGTCACGTAAGTTCGAGGAGCGGTAATAGATGAGCCTGCCGTCATTCCCGTATAGCAAGAAGTATGTCCGCAAGCACAGCACTGAAACGAACGGGCTTCCAGAGGGTGCTTTGGACAAGATTCTCGATGACATCTACGGACCGAGGTATCAGTTTCTTTCGGATTCGCAGCTTGAGCGGATAAGCGAAGCCAACTACTTCTATTCGTATTATGACCTCGAAGGCCAAGAGTGGGATGCCCCTGCTGCTTTGGGTTATGAGCCTACGGTGCTTACTGTTAATCTCGCGAGGTGGTTTGTCAAGAAGCGCGTAGCATGGTTGTTCGAGAATGCGCCTGACATCGAGTGTCTTCCCGTCGAGGTCGATTCCAAAACGGCCCAGGTTGATTATGAGCCTTCTGCAAAGCAACAGCGCGCAGACCTTCGTGCCGCGTCCCGCCAGAAGATGCTTTACGACATATGGTCTGACAACCTGTTCGAGGAAAAACTGTCTCAGGGCGGGATTGACCACTTTGTCGGCGGGACCGTAGCGCTTCGTTTGAGGTATCTGCCAAAGCGCGGAATACGTTATCAGTTTTTGCCTGTCCAGGAGATATTCCCCATCCCGGACGATGACGAGCCCGAGGTTTTTCACAAGATTCATTTCTGTTCGCTTCTGGACAACCCTAATACATTGTGGCGGCAGACATGGGAACTGATAGAGGGAAAGTGCTATCTCTCGGAGGCAACTTATGCGGTCAACGGACTCAACCTCATCCAAGAGAGATACAACATGGAACCTACGGGCCTCGATTTCATCCCCGTTCTCCTGGTGCCGAACATGGCGCAATCGGGTTCAATGTATGGAACTTCCTATCTCAAAGACCTGATACCACTGTTCGACAGGTTCAACCGTTCTATGTCGGATGCTACGGATGCGCTACGCTTCAACCTGTTCGCCGTCACGGTACTTCTCAATGCACCCCCAGGTGCTGAGAAAAAGTTGAGGCTGTCACCAAACGAGCTTTGGAACATCGGTGGTGAGGGCGTAGACGCGAAGAAGCTTGAATCGGGTTTCAACTACGCGAACGCCCTTGGCGATTTTCTGACCCGCCTTGAACATGTAATGCACATGATTGGAGGGGTGCCGAAAATTTCCCCCGACGACATCAAGGGATTTGGGCAGATAACCGGGATCGGGCTCAAGATGCTGTATGCGGACCTCGTTTCTGAAACCAATGCTTCCTGGCGAGTCTGGAAATCTCGCTTGCAACAGGCAAATGAAATGACGCTCAAGATGTTGGAAACCTACGAGTCTTGGGATGAATATCCCTATACGTACAAGACGTCCGACATCAACAAGGAATACTCGAACAGGATTATTCCGCACCTCCCTTTGCCGGAAAACGAAATGGACAAGATCAACATGGAGGTCACTAAGCTCACGAATGATCTTCAGTCTGTCGTGGGAGCGCTTGCAGAATTGGGAGAGAAGTTTCCCGAGCGCAAAATGGCGGAAATTCTGCAAGAGAAAGAGCGGTTTGCCCCGTCCGGGGCCGGTTCTGTTACGGGGTTTATGAAAATGTTGAAAGACGAACAGGAGAAAGGGAATGAGCCTTAAAAAGGGCGGTAACGTAATGCCGAAGTTGGGCGACCCGAGACGCAACCATAGGCTTGCCGACGGCTCGAGAGCAAGGGATAGGCTTTTCCTCCCTGTAGGGATGACCTTTTGCCGCCAGTGTGGCAAGGCGTTGAAGATTGTTGAGCGCGACCGTCTTTGCGGAGACTGTCTGTCGAAAAGATGAACTACTCCCAATGGCGCTCTGAATACTGGAAGCGCAAGGCCCGCTGGTTACTGGACAATGAAGCCAGGTTCGGGGCACTTCTGTTCAACTTGCGTTCCGCGATATATATCCCCGCTGTCCTTGGGGTAGAGTTTTCACAGGCACTTTCATCCAGCATGGCATCTTACGCTTTATCTTATGAGGCGTTGATTGTTTCAAGGGTCGCATCTGCGGTCGCGTTTGAGTCGGCGGGACTGGAGTTGCTGGGCGCGCCTTATGCCCAAGAGGCGTTGTCTCGCGGGCTGTCAGGTCCGCTCGGGGTTACGCTTGAAAGTCCTGTTGAAAAGACTCTCCCGAGCGGAATGCGGCTCTCTGAGCGCATTTGGGATTTACAGAACTACCGAAAGGACATTGAGGAGACGGTACGCCGGGGGCTTGTTTCCCACGCTTCACCCGAGACTATCGCCCGGCAACTTGACGGGTTTGTGCGCCCGGATAGGATGGTGACAACCCGCACACCGTATGGCAGGGCGTTGAATTTTGACTCGATGAGACTTGCCCGCACTGAGACGATGAATGCCTTTCGCAACGCGCAGATAGAGGCTATGCGAAGGACTCCCTGGATAGAGGGTGTTCGGTGGGAGCTTTCGTCTAGCCACAAGGATTTGTGTGCCTGTGATGACTTAGATGGAAAGGTGTTCGGCCCGCAGGACACGGTACCCGACGCTCCGCACCCGCAATGTGCTTGCTGTCTTGTGCCTGTTGTCATGGACATACAAGAGTTTGCCCGAGCGTTAGACTTTTACGTGAACCAACGTATAGACGACATCGGCATAAACGATTGGCTGGAAGAAGCGGCCTAGAAAACAACCCGCCATAGCGGTTCATATAACTGCCCCCGCAAGGGGGCTTTTTTAATTGGCTTGATGCCGAAAGGAGTACCCACGATGGGCGACGAGAAAGACGGGCAGACGCCCGAGACCTTTGACCGCGAGTACGTTGAGGGGCTTCGCAGCGAAGCAAAGACATACCGTCTGAAGCTAAGAGAGGTTGAGAAGCAGGTTGAGGACCTTACGTCCAAGGTCAACGAGTCCAAAGACAAAGACAAGACAGAGGTGCAGAAGATAGCGGAGGAAAAGGCACTGCTTGAAGCTGAAGTCAAATCTCTCCGTGATGGCAGCGCAAAGCTTGCCGTAGACACGGCAATCAAAATTGCCGCCGCACAGGCGAAGGTCATTGATCCTGAAGCGGCACTAGCGTTGATCGACCGTTCGGAAATCGACTATGCCGACGGAAGGGTCGTGGGAGTAGACAAAGCTCTCAAGGCTCTTTTGAAGGCGAAGCCTTATCTCCAGGACGGGGAGAAGCCTGCACCACCCAAACCCGGTGCGGGCGGCGGTCCTATATCTGCTCCCAAGGGTTCCTTTGAGGAAAGCCTTTTGGGCGGACTGAAAGGGGCGCTGGCCGCGAAAAAGATGAGTTAGAGAGGAGGGAAGAATGACTATTCCCGCTGTTGATAGAGAGACAGAAGCCTCCGGCGGACTATTTGTCAAAGAAGATGTCGTAAAGGAGGTTTACAAGCTCGTTCATGACGCGTCTGTAGTTGACGCGCTTGCGAACCACCGCCCGATGTCCGGGGCCACGATGAGGCTCCGCAGACAGACGGCATCGGTCGATCCTGAGTACGTGGCTGAGAAGGGCATAAAGCCCAAGACGGCCCCGACGTGGGACAAGATCACGCTGACCGCAGAAACCATAGCCTCGATCACGGTGTTTACCGAGGAGGAAGTGGAAGACGCGGACATAGATACCATAGCATTCTGCAAAACCGACACGGTTGAGCGGCTTGCGGAGGTGTTTGATGGGTTTACGCTGGGTTACGACCCCGCGACTCCTTATGCGTATTCCTGGTCCGGCAACGTGCCTGTTGCCAATACGATAGCTTATGATCCTACCGTCGGTGACATTGCAGAGCACGTAAACCTTGCAATGTCTGCCATTGAGGTGAACGGCTACGATTGCACAGGCATGGTAATGCACCCCGAGATGAAGGCTGTCCTTCGCGGGATGCGCGATGACAATGGCAACCCCATCTACGCGGAGAACCTTCGGGACACTGTATCCGGCTTTGCTGTGTTCGGTGTGCCCACCAAGTTCACTCGTCAGATGGCTTCCAGCGGTTCCCCTGCTACAAGGGAAATCCTGCTTGCCTACACTCCGTATCTCAAGATCGGAGACAGGCTCGAACTGGAAGTGAAGTTCCTGACTGAAGCCACGATCACCGACCCCGACACCGACGAGAAGGTATCACTCGCGGAGACGGACCAGGTGGGCGCTCGATTCAGAATGCGTAAAGCGTTTGGCATCGTGCGCGACGATGTACTGTCCAAGATAACGGGCGTGTAATGTTCGTTCGGATAACAAAGGTGAGGCCGGGGTGCTCCTTGCGCCCCGGCCAAATCCTTAACACGGAGAAACGAAAAGCGGAACGCTGGATCAGATCAGGATTTGCCGAAGAAATTGTACCGTGGGAAGAACCGGATTTGTCAGACCGGGGTTTTTGTGACGATTTCCGGCCTAGAGGCAAAGTATTGAATGTTTTGACACGGACGGCAAATCGTCCCAACCGTTTCCGGCGTTGTCGGGAGTCTTTGCTGGCGCAGGAAAGCAATATCACAATTCGCCATTTTGTCTCTATTGATAGGCCGACGACTTATGCAGAAGGTGACGTACTGGTTCCTGCTACAGGCAAGATTAGCCCTCCTGTGCCACGATCACATTCAGGTCATCGTATTGCTCCATACAATCTTTACGTGAATGACTTGCTGGAAGCTGTAGCCGATGGATGGATACTGATTCTCGACGATGATGACGAGATGCTTTGCACTGATGCCGTGGCTGCACTCGATCCGTACATGGACGATCCAGACAAACTGATTATCTGTAAATTTGCAATGGGGATCGGCTCGGGAAAGAAAAGCGTTGTGATGCCAAGGGGTTTCGGGGATGAGCTCGTGCTGAATGACGTTCCGTGTTCATGTGTGGTTTTTCATTCAAAGCACAAAGACAAGGCTTACTGGCATGGCAAGTATTCCGGTGATTACTTTGCGATTTCCAACCTTGCCGAAGACTTGGAAGTTGTGTGGGTTGACAAGGTAGTTGCCGGAACACAGAGGGGTCCAAGTGCTGGCAAATTGTCCTCTGTGGAGTCAAGGCCGTGGGAACCTCGCGCTATTGAGGAGGAAAAAACAGGATTGTTTTTGTCGATAGTGATCCCCGTTATGAATCAGGCACATTATACTAGGGACGTACTCGATAATATACGGCAAACCGTTCATATGCCGTTTGAGATCATTGTCATCAATAACGGTTCTACCGATGAAACCCCTAGTCTTCTGCGGGGTTGTCGAGTCGTCAAGAACAAGAAGAATGCTGGTATTTCTGTTTCGTGGAACCAAGGATGCAAACTTGCCAAGGGAACGCATATCGCGATTCTGAACAATGATATTGTTCTGCCTGATTATTGGGCCGAAGCGCTTATTGCTCATGGCAAAGACGCAATATGTCCCATGTATTCACAGGGAAAAAAGTCAAGGGAAAAGCCGCTTGTAAATGATACGAGAAGGGCAAAGCCGCCCGGTGTTTCTCCAGATGGATTTTCCGGGTTTTGCTTTCTCATTTCAAGAGATGCATGGGAAAGAACAGGACCGTTCGATGAGCGGTATTTCTACTGGTTCTCTGACCGCGATTATTATCATCGCTTGAACGACATGGGTTTTCAGTGTGTTCAGGCAATGGACGTAATGATTCACCATTATGGGTCACAAACTCTTTCTACTTGTCAAGATTTTGATGCCGTGAAAGCGCGTGAGTATCAATTGTTCAAGGAGGACTGGCCCGATGACCCTCTATGACAATCCACTTATAGAACTTGTGGTTGAGACGCTCTTGACTAGGCCGTTTTCTCCGATGATTCACGAAAAGAACGGGTGGTTCAGTTATAACGACTCGGCAGCCTACTACTCGATGATAGGGATGCGAAAGCCAGAAGTCCTCATCGAGGTGGGGTCTGGACACTCTACCAGAATCGCGCGTCAAGCCAGCAATGGCGTGGTGGTCTGTATTGACCCTGCTCCAAGGGCCGATGTCCGAGAATATTGTGACCACTTGTTTCGGGTGCCCGTACAGTCCCTCATGCCCGAGACGGTAGCTGATTGTGACTTGCTGTTCATTGACTCGTCACACACTTGGGCGGCTGGCGACCTGCCATTTTTGTTCGGCAAGGTGTTTCCTTTGCTGAAACCGGGCACATTCGTTCACCTGCACGACATCTTCCTTCCCGATGACTATCCGTTGGGGTGGGAGGGAAGGCATTACGATGAGCAGTATCACCTTCGGGAATTTCTTGAAGGTCATTCCGAATACAAAACACTCTGGCCCGCCTACTACATGGCGACCAGACGAACCGAGGAAACAAAAACCATCTTCGGCAGTGCCGCAAGCATGGGTTCGTTTTGGATGGTGAAATGTTAGTAGAAAAAGTCATTTACGGCTCAAAAATGCTCCTGGACACAAACGACGGCCCACATAGCATATCCGCTGACCTTTGGCGCGACGGCACGCGGGAATGGGATTGTCCACAAAAGGTCCACCAGTACGTTACAGAGGGCATGACCTGTCTTTGTGTGGGATCGTCAATTGGCTACTATGCCCTGATGTGCGCGAAGCTGGTAAGGAATTTCGGCCATGTGTATGCCATTGAACCCTTGCCTTCTAACGTGGAAATCGTCAAGCAGGCGATAGCCCTTAACGATTACAAGAATATCAGCGTGCACGAACTGGCGATAGGCTCTTACGACGGGACTAACACCTTTTTGGTAAGGCCACAGTCCAACCTTGGCAGATTGCGAACCACGTCCGCCAATGAGATGAAGGGTTACACGCCTCTGGAGGTTCGGCAAATGACTCTCGATTCTTTCGTGGAGGAGCAGGGGATAGAGAAGGTTGACTTCATCAATTTCGACATTGAGTCGGCAGAGGTAGAACTTGTCGCTGGGGCCGAAAAAACGCTAGGCACAGACATCACCCCCAAGGGCGCGGTGATGTTTGCGGAGTGGCATACTTGCCATTTTGATGATCCGGCTAGAGATATGATGCCAGCCCTTCAGCAAGTTTTGGATTGGGGTTGGGTGCCTCGTCATTGCATTCCTGTTCAGCCGATGGAGTCTATCCCGCTGGATGAGTTTGCTTGCGAAGCGTGTACCACGTATCGCAAGGCGGCTCCCCGGATATTCTTCGAGAAGGTCTAATGGCGAGGGTGCCGGAACTGCGGACTCAGATAAAGGGCCCCCTGGTGAACATCGGAG
>Ga0265297_10011927_pt1 | contig 10536 bp, 12 predicted proteins | sample Munlanlwell13791_FD_192502 | JGI IMG/M metagenome (GOLD analysis project Ga0265297, IMG submission 192502) | Leachate microbial communities from a municipal landfill in Southern Ontario, Canada - Leachate well 137-91 | ecosystem: Engineered > Solid waste > Landfill > Unclassified | place...
CATGAAACTGAGAATCCACATGGATGGATCTCATTGGATGATGTAATGATGCAGCCGTTTGATGTAGTAAGCAATCCAGACGGATCGATGCGTGTTAATGCTTACATTGTCGAAGAGACTGACAACCTCTGGCAGCGACTATGCGAGATAGCAGAGAACGAGTACTTCTTCATTTACTTTGATAAGACCGACGGATTACACTATAATCGTCATCCTATGTACGATACTGTACTACCGACTCCAGTGATGACATTCGACAGTAACTTCTGTGTAGGTAAGCCTATCATAGAGCTGCACGATCCCAAGCAGTTACGTCAGGTACGCTTACACGCTGTTACGGATGCCGGAGCTACTATGCACTCGTACTATCCAGAGTCACCTACATATGTATACGGCAACGTCTTAGAGATTTCACGCATCCGGTGTAATGATGAAGATACGTTAGATCGCTGGGCCGAAACTCGGTATAAGTTCGAGAATCGTGGTTACACTGTAAGATGGAAGGCACCTGGACTCTGTGGCTTGTTGTTCGAGTTAATGGATCGTGTACAAATTACGTATTCGGGCACGTCTGCTAATGGTGTACACGTAGATTGGACTGCCAAGAAGTTTTGGATCCATGAGATAGTCGTAACACCTGAAACAGGTCACACTGGTGTTTCTGAATTCGTACTGGAGGCAGAGAACTCATGACTTGGACACCCTCACTTAAAACGCAGCAAGAGGTTATAGAGCTGTTACGTGTCATGATGATGCGCTTGCCCCTACTTCTTGGTATCGACGAGATCATTGCAGGTTGTGAGGTAACTGATGATGATCCCTATGGAACTGCTGTCATGCCGCGATACATCCAAGTACGTATACACGAGTATACTAAGGATGCCGTTTATCGTGGTTATCCGGTCGATGTTGGCGTAGGTGATAAGGTTTCAGTATTACACCTACAAGAGGGTAACCGTTACGAAGTGTTAGGACCTTCTGGTGATACAGGCTACGCAGAGCTTCCATGGCGTCTAGTCAGTCCTGATGGTACTATCGATCCTGTTATAGCTGCAGACAATAACGGCAACACAAGAGCTTATGGACACTTGTCAGTAGGGGATTTGGCTCCCACTAGTGACAAGGTACTTACCGTTTCAAAGACATACACTGACGATGCTGCACCATACTACGCAGCCATGTTCGAAGCGACGAAGACAGGTGCCGCTGGTACTAAAAGCCTCTTCAGTATGTTTAGTCGTGCATACTTAAATCTTGATCCAGGTGTTACGCAAGCATGGATGTCAGGTATTGAGGGATATACTATTGTCTTAGGAGGCAATGCTACAGAAATACTTTGTGGTTACTATCGTGGCGACAATCAAGGTACAGGCACACTTACCAATCTGTACGGTCTACGAATAGGAGCGCACACCAACACTGGTGGTGGTACAATTCAACGTGCATGGGGATTGTACTTAGATAAACAGACTGTAGGTAACTGGGAGAACTATTCCTTAGTTGCTAAGGGTGTATGTAAGTTTGATGACAACCTAACTGTAGCCGCTGGTAAGACTGTAGATGGTGTAGATGTCTCAGACCACGATCACAGCGGTGCGGGTCAAGGTGGAACGATCGACATCGAAGACACTTCAACTACCGAAATGGATGACACCAAGGTACTCATGCCAGATGGTGCAGGTGGTGTTGAATGGATCGTCGGTGGTGGTGGTGGAGGTGCGCCTGTCGTCAATGGTGTGAACAAGACTGTCAAGCCCGGCGGCGGAGGGGATTACACAACCATACAGGATGCCGTAGATTACTTCAAAGGCAAAGTGATCATGGGTGAGTGTACTATTACGATTGACGCGGGTACATACACAGAGAATGTAGTTATTGAAGAATTATTAACTTCCAAAGATGCAGCTTTGACTTTAGTAGGAGACACCCGTGCTTTAGCTGGTTTCTGTATGATAGATGGCAGTACAATCAATCCGGCCAGTAAAGCTAATGGCGGATCAGGCACATGCTCTCTTACTTATGGAGCTAATGAAATTCAAGTATTTGGTTCTACTACCAATCCAAACTTTGCTGCTGGTGGTATTGTTGCAGGCGATACATTGCTAATATTAGGCAACGATGGCAGTCTTTATGAACGCACAGTGCAAGAGATACCAGCTACTACAAATATTTTTATTTTAACTACTTACTCACCCGCAATTGGAGACACAGGATCAGCCGTAATTATTATCCCCAATCGACGTATTGAGCCTGCCTCTGGTATTGCCTTACGCTCAAATGTTGCGATAGGCATTCATGTAGACGGTATTTATGCTCAATCTACTGATACTTATGGCGTGTATGTTTCTTATGGTGGAATGTTAGATTTAGCTACCTCATTAACACAGGGGACGACGGGTATTTACAGTGCCGACTACATATCCAGAATTATAATGAACGATTGTGCTTCAGTATCAGGTACAGTCATATCCTATCCTGCAAGTAGTGCAGGCTTTATTCCTGATGCTACGACTACCATAAAAGGATTAGTAGAATTAGCTACCGACGCCGAAGCTCAGGCTGGAACCAATACTACGGTAGTTATTACACCGGCAAATTTGAGAGCGGACGTACCGGAGATTCCGTCCGCGAGTCGTGGGGTACGATTGAATGCGAGCGGAAATTTAGTTTTACCGGCGGCGACGGCGATGGGAGATGGATTAGCACATCCATCGAGTCCGTTATTGCAGGTAAGAACATCTGGACTGCTCGACGCGTGTGGAAACACAGCGGTAAATGACAACAATGACTACGGCGCATCATATCTGAGTGCACGTGCAAAAGGAACCGTTGCTTCACCCGCGTCCGTTGTAGATGGCTCAGTGCTAGGTGGGTTTTATGCCTGTGGTCACAATGGAACCGCCTGGGCAGGAAATACCGGCGTGATCCGCATGGTTGCCGGGGAGACATTTTCGGGCGGCGGATATGGAACGCGTCTCGAATTTGCTACAACTGCGATTGGAGCAACGGGGCGCACCACATCGATGATATTAAAAGAGTCTGGAAATCTTTTGCTCGGAACGACTACGGACGGCATGACAGCAGCGGGATCGATAGCTATCGCCAAAGATTTAGCGCACAGGGGGACAAAGCTTGGATTTTACAATACCGCACCCGCCGTAAAACCAACAGTAACTGGCAGTCGTGGTGGCAATGCGGCGTTGGCCTCGTTGCTAACTGCGTTGGCGGGCCTGGGGCTATTAACGGATTCATCGAGTTAAAGGAGTAAAATGGAAGGAAAGACTAAGCAACAACGAGCCGAAGAAGTTATGCAAAAGATAGTAGCTATTTTACAAGAGTATCATTGTGATATAATAGTAGAACAAGAAGCAAAGGTAGCTGGCCCTTTAGTAGTTACTGAAGCGAAAATTCGCATAGTAGCACAGGAGGATTAGTATGGCATTGCAGAATGGCAATTTCAATGGTGGAACGTGGCGCAAGTGTTTCGATGGTGGTTCATATCCTGAGCTTGACTTGCCTAATGGTTGGACTGCTTTTTGGGATGATGTACGTGTAGGTGAGAATGGGCAGCAACGGGCGCGGCCCGAATCTTCAGTTATCGGACGTGTACCGCCTTATCTTGACCCTATGCGTATTCCTGAAGGTATGACTTATGCACTAAAGATGTTTACCTTTATGAAACCACATCTTATGGGCATCTATCAGAAAGTCACCGGCTTAGTAGTAGGCCAGAAGTATCGTGTTTCGGCGCAATATCACGCCTGGTGTACACAGGGGGATGATGGGCATATCTCTGACCAGGCAGCGTCCTATGGCATGTACGGGCAGATTGGTGTAGAACAAGGCGGTTGGGTTAACCAATATGGTTATATTGATCCGGCACGCTCGAACAATAATTTGTTCATTTGGGGGCCGCAAGAATATATCTTTGACTCCTTCAAGGAAATTAGCTATGAATTTACCGCTACCTCTACAGCAGTCACCATTGCCCTTATGACTTGTAGCAAATGGGGTAGCAAGCATAGTGATGCCTATTGGGGCGATGTACAGCTAACTGAAGTCGGTACGGTAATTGACCCCCCTGTGCCAGACGATGATGACGATGAAGAGCCTATCTATGACGATGGTTTAGTCCTCATTGCTGAGGCATTGTCTGACGTTGCTGTACAGTTAGGCCGCATTGCCGACAAATTAGGAGCCTAATATGGAAGGTAATTTTGATAGCATTGGTACACCTGTAGACGTGCCTGAATATGTAACTATCGTCGGGCCTGATGGTGCTACTGTCCTACAAACTATCAAGACTCTCACACGCGAAGAGTTTATCACCGCGTTTGGAGGAAGCACGACTGTACCAGAGACAGCAGAAACCTTTAGGGGGATTCCATTCATTGATAAAATAGACCTCCCCTTAGAGGATAAATCTGTACCCTGGTATGAAGCTGCACATCAGTTTGGCCCGTACAATCTACATCCTGAATACTGTTTGGATTGGAATTGGGAGTCGGGTGGCGATACCGACTTAGGAGCAGGCATTGCTGCTCCTATGAATGGTATCGTGATGTATGCCCAAGATGCTAAAGGTACTTGGGGCAATATCGTGCAGATAACCGGCTTCATGTTAGTAGAAGGCAAAGTCAAAATCTATACGTGGATGGGCGCGCACTGTAAAACCATCGATGTACAAGTAGGGCAGATCGTTAGTCGTGGTCAGCACATTGCTACAGTAGGGAATGCCAATGGACAATATGCGGCTCATATACATGAACAGTGGGCACAGGGCATTCCACCCGCAACGGCTTATCCCAGCAACAAAGCGTATGAATGGTTACATCCGATAAATGTCTATAAGACTTTTATGGATGAGGACACGTTACAACATTTCTTAGTAAAGGACGGTGTATGATGGGTATTAAAGTACGGATGCAACAGGCAGGCGATACTGTATGGGAACGGGTGTTGCTCAATCCTAAAGTGTGGAGCGCGCTCATTGCGTTATTGGTAGCATTGGCTAAGGAGTATGGTTGGGATGTCAGCACTGAGGTCTTTGTAGCCATTGAAGCGTTCTTGCTGGTATTGATCGCCGCTATCTAAGGAGGTTCACATGGAAAGCCTTGATTTAGCCAACATCGTAACCGTTGGTGGGCCAGTAGCGGCAATTGCGATTATGGCAATCTGGATCAATTACAAGCTCACTATCATGTGGATGAATAAGTGGGAAAATGAGCGCAATGTCTGGCGTCAAGAAGCAATGCAGGAACAGGCAAATCAACGGCATGAACGGGAAGAGTATTACACGAAACTTCTGGCAGTCCTGACCAGGGTAGAATCACTCCTGTTACGAGTAGAGGCATTGCTGGAAACAGTAGAACGCGGTATAACAGAGGTTGAAGGGCACTAACAAGTGCCCTTCTTTTCTTCCTGCAACTTAGCGCCTAACGCTTAGAGATTGCCCTGTACACCTGGTATAGGCATTATTCGCTTTTTGGTAGCATGTATCCATACTTTTCTGTACCGATTGCATTCCACACTTCGATAGAATCAGCCGATTTGCTTTTAGGGAATACCAGACACAAATCTAAGTCGTTCAATCGAAAGTATGTCTCAGACCCTAAACGCACACTATGCGTATCTAAAATAAGGATCAGATCATAGACTACTTCGTATAGTGTCTGTTGTTCCTCTTCTGTTAGTGCGCGTTTAGGTTCAATATCAGTGCGTGCTTTAAATGTGTAGTCCAGTGTACAATCATATACGTTTTTCATAGCTCTAAGCCCTCCAATGATCCCCATGATTTGCCATAGTCTACATCTGCTTTCCAACGGATTTGTGGGAAGTATTCTCTACCGGTTTCTTCCATGATGTTTTTCATGTTCCAAGCAATGTCCTTTAGTTTATACTCAGGTGCTTCTACAATGATACTGTCATGCACCGTAATGACCGGACAAGCATCTATGCCCTCAGCTTTCAAGTAGTTATATATCCAAATAAATGAGATAACTGTCAAGTCACTGGCCGTAGACGATACTGGCATATGCACACACGCCTTCTGTGCTTCATCTAAATTCTCTTTGAGCACCAACGGAAAGCGTCTACGTCGGCCAAAGATAGTATCCACATAGCCCTGTTTGCAGAGTAACTCGAATTGATCTTTGCGATATTGGAAGAATCCTTGCATCATCTGATGATAACGGGACTCAATTTCTTTTGCAACAGTCATAGATAAACCATGATCACGTGCAAAGTTTACCGCGCTCCCTCCATAGATGAGGGCAAAGTTTAACGACTTACAGAGGTTACGTTGCTCGGGAGTGAAGTCGTCTCCAAATACTTGTCGGGCCGCCTCACCATGTAAATCCTTACCATTGGCATACGCATCCAATAGAAAAGCATCATTCGATAGACAACCTGCCACCCGCAATTCGGCCTGTGAGTAGTCGGCCTGAATGAGCACATAGCCTTCAGGGGCAATGAACATATCTTTGATCTTCTTGCCCCACTTCTCACCCGCTGCCTCTCCTGTCCCTTTGCGGGGGATGGTCTGAATGGCCGGATCGGACGCGCTCAGTCGGCCTATCTCTGTACCATGAAACTTATACGTTGGGTGGACTCTATCATCTTCCCCAATAAATCTGTCTAAGGTATTGTTGATATAGGAGGACAATAGCTTGCTCAGACTCTTAAACTCAGACAGGCACTTTAGCCATTCATAGGCCGGATGGTCAGTACTTAGCTTATCCATGATTTGTGACATGGCCGCCTTGCAAGTAGACCGTGCCGCAAACTTGTTGCTTCTTGGCACAGGCAGGGCAAAGTAATCATAGATAATCTCAGCCACCTTCTTAGGAGAACGCGGATTAAACTCTCTACCGCACAGGGAGGTCAGCTTTTCAAAGACCGCTTTCATGGCTTCCATTAGCTCATGCCGCGTGCGTTTAGCATGATTCTTGTGGATCAATACTCCCCTGGCCTCCATTTCAATGAACGGCTCTTGGGCTGCCATAAGAGGGAACATGAACGGCTGGTCAAAGAGGCCCTGTGCTTTAAGCTCTTGCTCAAACATTTCCCACAAGATCAGGTTGTAGTACACGTCTTGGGCATTGTACTTATAGAGGACTTCATCAGGAATTAAGGAGTAATCCTTCTTGCGCCCAATGTACTTTGTCAATTCCTTTTCGTATTCGGGTGCATCCAATAGCAATCCAGACAAGTATTTTAGACCGTGCTGACTACTCTCGTCTAAGACGTAATGGGCCAACATGGTGTCATAAGTCGGGTAAACGTATAGGCCCAATTCACGCATACGTAAGCAGTCAAACTTCATGTTGTGCCCGACGATCTTATAACTGGCAAATAGCTCTTCCAAGAAAATCTTAGTCGCTGGTAGATAGATGCACTCTTTAGGAATGACCACTAACATCTTGCCGTCATACATAGCAATAGATAGTATCTGTGAGTTACGGGCCAGTGAGGCCGACTCAATATCCAGACATACCGTGCCGTTGCTGAACACCTCTTGCGGCCTGTGCTGTAGGTCAGTAGCAGTCAGAATGGTATAGTCGGTCTTAAATTCACCTAAGACGTTCTTGCCTTGTAGGGCCTTGTGCAAAGGGATGGTCATACACGATAGCGCAGAAGGGAAGCGCAAGATATAAGCCGGATGATAGCCGCACATCACACGGCCTGACCACATCCCTACTCTTTCTGTGATCTTACCAGGCCCCAACAGTGCGTTAGTTGCTTGTGCCCCTAAAGCTAAGACGGGTGCATTAGGCCATTGTGCTATCTCTGCCTGTAGCCGTGGCTGACAGATAGTCGCGGCCTGTGCATTAAAGACATTGCCTTCAGGGTGGCAACCAAGTACGTTTGTAATGTAGCAGTCAGTACGGTTGATACCTGCATTTGCTAAGACAGCATTCAGCAAGTCACCTGACTGCCCCACAAACGGCTCACCTTCACGCGCCTCATTCTGCCCTGGTGCTTCTCCTACAATGATAAGCCGCGGGTGTTGACACTCTTGGGCAGGCACAAAAGGTCTGTCTTTAAGTGGACAGTTTGCACAAAAATCGTATGGCCCCATGATTAGCTCCTATTCTTTCATCTTCCAAATATAGTCGGCCTCTAAGTACGCTACAATCATACGTCTATAGCGTTCAATACTCTCCCCATTTCGGATATATTCTTCCAGCATGTGGTGTTCCCACCAGGACGCTGTAAGAGCCTTGACTGCCCACCAGACAAAATCAACCAATGCACCTAAAAGACTGAATCTCCCTGCCCCCATAAAACGGAAAAATTGCCACTTGAATGCACCGGCTACTTTATCCCCCATGAAGTTTAGCTTGCAATCCTCTTTAAGCATAGCTTCAAGGTCTTGAAGGTCAGCTTTGTCTATCCCTGTGATCCTATCGCCTACCATATTAGTCCTCTTTCTTTTCGTTAGTAATCCACAGTTTGTCTATTGTTGCGGCTGGTGGAAAGAAGCACGGCTCTGTCATTTCATCTTCAAAGAAAAATGTATCATCATCCGGCCCATACACACGCCATAGAGTATCGCCGTATTTGGGCTTAATTGCTACACCAGGATGAGCAATGGCATACAGCAGTGCATCTTGAAAGGTCATGCCTTCTTTTGGCCTTTGCAAGAATATAGCATAAGCATCTTCAAAGCTATAAGATTCTTTAGGCAGAGAACAAGCATGAGGGCTATCCCAAATGATATAACCCCAATCATTTACAGAATAGATTGTAGTGTCTTTTAATTGCCATTTATCTGTAATATCCCACAATTTGTCTGCTATATTATCATCTTCAATATGCCAATTATCGTCTTTGAAAGGCGAGTGTGGATCATAGAACAAATCGTGTAGCTGCTTTCCAGTTAAAGTAGTCATAGTTATTCTCCTTCTGTTTGAATTTGACTTGAATCGTCAGGACTAACTGTCTCTAAAATGATCTCATCACTAAGCATCTTCTTTCTTCCCTTTATTCTTCATGGCCCATGAAGATGTATTAGTGTAGAGTGGGCCAGTAGATTCTTCATTTAATGCCTGTTGTTCAATAACTTCCCAATCCTCAGCTATTTGTTCGGGATTAGGAATACATGCACGCACATGAGCATCACCTAAATCTTTAGCAACAACACGATAGCCCCACCTCTTGTCATATTTATAAGCCAATCCCTTTTCTCGCAAGAACACAGGGCGGCATAGCTTGTCAGTGCCAGCAACGGCTAATAATGCCTCAATCATATTCATGGTGCTTTCCTTCCTGTCATTGTGCTTATCCTACTATAAAAAGACTTCAAAGTATATACATTCAAGCTGCCAATGTCAAAGCTCTTAGAGTTAGACAGAAGATCGTAGCAAAGATGAGCGCGATTATAATAGTATCGTTAATGAAAAACGTTGCTATTCCTGTCCAAAAGATGCTGTTTAATAGAGCTAATATTCGTAGCATTAGTAAGGATTCCTCCATCGTCCAACACCCAACAACCAAAGCACCACAATCACTGCTACAAAGCAAACGGCTGCACTCAACACTGCTATGTCAAGAGCAATGTTCAAAGCCATAAGTGCAATGAACAACAAAGACGCGGTACACACACCTGCCATAAGTAGACTCTTCATCCTCTTCTCCTATCCTAAATTCAAGATTATTTTACTGCCTTTGATCTCACTTGGCACGTCCAAGACTTGACTGGCACGCTCTAAATCTACCCCGTAAGTTAGTACAACTTTACCGTCTATATTACGTGCTTCCGGTGGGAGCATATACTCCCCTAATAGCTCATCTATCTGGCCCCGAATAGCATTCAACGATAATATCTCCATGCGCTGTCTTGCCATTTGCATAGCATAGTAGCTATAGGCAGGAGCAAGCTGGAAATAGAAATGCCCCTCAGTCACTTCCCACAAGAAGCTGGTGCTGTTCCTAACCGCTGCATTGACTACAAACTCGATGAATTTATCATTTGCCATAGGAGCACGTCCCATCTTAGGATTGTAGACACACTCCATGCTGTTCTGTAAAACATCTGGTTCGGGAATGCTAACTGGCTTATCTAACAAGATTTGAGCAATGTGCTGATAAATAAGCATCCCCATGTAGACCACGGCATAGTTATTACGCACCCGATTGGGCAAAGTAAAAGCAAAGGCGGTTTGCATTGCATTACGGGCCTTCTGCAACAACGGTTTGACATCCATACGTAATTGCTCACGATAAATTGCGTATGGCAATCCGCCCCACTGATTGTTCATTAGTAGATTGAACATAGTGTGGGCCTCTGTACCCTCAGCAATGTAACCCGGTGCAAAGTGTACCGGGATGCTTCTCTCCATAGCCGCTGGATCGTCTATTTGATCTTCCCCATCGATACTGAATGGGGCCAGCAATGGATAGTCTGTAGTAGACTGGTCGGCATTACCTCGTGGATCGTGACCCATATCATAAGACAGTAGGACGTAACGAATGAAACCTTGAATGTTAGATGAACGAAATTCAGAGAACGCGACTGGAATATTGTTCATCGAT
>Ga0265297_10011928_pt1 | contig 10535 bp, 11 predicted proteins | sample Munlanlwell13791_FD_192502 | JGI IMG/M metagenome (GOLD analysis project Ga0265297, IMG submission 192502) | Leachate microbial communities from a municipal landfill in Southern Ontario, Canada - Leachate well 137-91 | ecosystem: Engineered > Solid waste > Landfill > Unclassified | place...
TACCAAAAACCATGACCACAAATGAATAGAAATATGCCACTGAGGTGCCAAGCACAACTAAAGTATCCATGTTAGTAGTTCTATTTTTTAAGCCAGACCAAGCACTTTTATAAAAATTTTTTCCAGCCCAAAATTGCACCGGAGTTGCCAAAATCCACAATAACCAAGCTGATTTAAATATTACTGGTAAGCCAGGAATCATGCTGATAATTAGAAATAAAGTTAGGCCACCACTTATTAACAATTTCTTTTTGAGTGAAGATAATTCTTTTATTCTTTCTTGATCTGCTGTATCGGTATTATCTTCAAAATGAGCATGATAGCCCAAGGATTTTACAATGGAGTCAATATTTTTAACTGAAATTTCTTGTTTGTTATAAGTAACATTAGCTTGTTCATTGGCATAATTAATATTGGCCTCAATGACGCCGGAAGTTTTTTGAAGTTTACGAGCAATATTGCTTGCACAACTTGCGCAGTGCATACCAGAAACATGAAAAGATAAGGTTGTTTTATTTGACATATTTTTTGGGATTAGCTTGAAATTTTTTCATACAACCACTGGCACAAAAGTAATAAGTTTTGTTTTGATGTTTATGACTATAACCTGCTGTTTTAGGAGATAAACGCATCATACAAACTGGATCATGAACTAGTGGAACTAGTTCATTGATTGCAAGCATTGATTCGTTAAGACATTGATCATCATGATGTTGTTCCGCCAATACGGCTCTTAATAAATCATTGGCTTTAATAATTTTTTTATTACTTAATGAATAATAAATTTGTTTACCTTCACGGCGAGCTATGACAATTCCGGCGTCACGTAAAACCATTAAGTGTTGGCTAATATTAGCTTGAGGCAGATCCAACATGGTGTAAATATCGCTGACAGGTAGTTCTTGATCTCTAATTAAGTGAATAATCTCTAATCTTTTAGGATGAGACAAAGCCTTCAATAATTGAGCATGTAACTCAAAAATGTCATTATACATATTCGCAATTATGAATATGTAAAATAAAAAAAACAATAGGGAAAATATGATAAAGGGAAAAGTGTTGATGGCACTAGTGGACTATGTCAGAATTTTTTATTTAAGTTAATAACTTATTTTTTCTTTAAAATTATCAAAATCATCTTTTTCATTTGCAATAATATAAGCTATTCTTTTTGCCAATTCATTAAGACCTTCAAACTCGCAAAATAATGGTTGAAAGTCGTGTCCATCTGTATGAGAGTCCAAATCGTATACTGCTTTTAATATTTTAAACTTGACTCCATTATTAAAATAAATTCTGATTCCGTTTACATTTATATTTGGTACTGGATACCAACCATCTTTTTCAAGATTTTCTGTTATGGTCAAATTTTGAAAAGAGATTGGTATGTTTTTATAACTATCTCCAAAAAGGAGGTTTTTGTGCTTTACTTGTTTAAATTTTGGATTTTTTTTATCTTTGTAGTTAAAATATGTTTTTAATATTGAAAGTAATTCCTCAGAATGAGCAATGCGATATACTTCTTGCCACTCTGGATTTTCTTTAAATTCTTTTATTCTTAGCTCTTCTTCTTTTTTAGCATCTAAAATGCGTTTTTGTTCTAATCTTTTTTCTTCTCCCTCTTTTTCTTGATTTCTTTTTTTCTTACTGACTTCCTCAGCTATTAAGTCATTCATATTTATTCTGTTTTCTTTTCCCATATATTTTCTTTCAAAAAAACCACCTTCCAAATTAGGCAGGTGGTTTAACAATTCAAATTAATTGATTAATAGCTGTATTTTAGCACAAAATGTTTGGAAATTAGTTCTAACCGTCCTAGTAGACCTCCAGATGTGATGGTACAAGTGGACCATGTTAGAACTTTTTATTTAAAGAATTTTACCTAGCTCTTTTAAAATCCATTGCTCTATTTTTTCTATAATATCATCCTCATTTAGAGTAACAGTGTTTTTTTCAGTGCTAAGTTCTTCTACAACAAAAGCATCTTCTTTTATCAATTTTACTTGACTTGCATTTTTCCAAAATGACCATTTATAAGACTTATCGTGTCTTAAAATATTAAGAGAAATTTGTTTTGTATACCTAAGATATCCAAAATCTGATTCTGGTTCTTGATCCCATTTATAACATATGGAATATCTTTCATGATTATCCTTGCAATATCCAGAATTTATTTGTCCATTAGGGTCTATAGCAGATAGTATTTGTTTAAAAATAGGTAAAAGAATTTTATTGCATTTTTCAGCAAACTGTTTAGTATCTTCAAGCTCCTTGTTCCAGTTTGTTGAAAAATTTTGATTTTCTTCTTCTCTTCTCTTTTTTTCTTTCTCATCTTCATCAGTTTTGTGTTTTATCAAGGCTGATATATTAGCTATAAAATTTGTTGAACTTTCTTTTCCCATATATTTTCTTTCAAAAAAAACCACCTTCCAAATTAGGCAGGTGGTTCAACAATTCAAATTAATTGATTAATAGGTATATTTTATCACAAAATGTTTGGAAATTAGTTCTAACCGTCCTAGTAGACCTCCAGATGTGATGGCGCTAGTAGATGAAGTTAGAACTTTTTATCAAGATTTTTTTTGACTATTAAAATTGCTTCATCCGATAGTAATTTTAATAAACTTTCTTTAGAAGCATCACTTGTTGAAAAATTTTTTGAACGAAACGTATCTCCATTTTTTATCTGTGAAAATGGGCTATTCATCTTTGGATTTTTTTTCACGTCCTTATATATTATAAAAATTTCTTCAACATTTGTACCGAAATTAATTTTTATTTTCCAATTTATTAATTTACTATTACCAACACATGATCCATTTGGTGATGCGTCACTACAAACTCCTTCATATACTAACGCTGATTTAATTTCTGGTCCTTCAATTTCTGCGAAATTATTCCATTCCATTGCAATTAATAATTCTTGAATTGTTTCAATTACCATTGTAGGAACATTTAATTTTCGTACTTCCTCATCTTCCAATCTCTTTTTTTCTTGTAATTCTTTTTTTATTTGTTCGTTCGCTTCACTATTTATAGATTCTTTATTAAAAGCAGTCATTTTTCCTTTCAAAAAAACCACCTTCCAAATTAGGCAGGTGGTTTAACAATTCAAATTAATTGATTAATGGCTATATTTTATCACAAAATGTTTGGAAACTAGTTCTAACCGTCCTAGTATACCTCCAGATGTGATGGCACAAGTGGACCATGTTAGAACTTTTTATTTAAAATCAACTAAATCTCTGCCATTTTTTATGTCTTTTAAATCTTGAACTTCTTTTTCTGTTAGTTCAGTTATTATATTTTCTTTGTTCCATCCAAACATAGGGGCAAACATAGATATTAAAAATCTCTTTTTGTATCTTTCTTCTTTAAAAAGGAGCTTGTCTTTATATCTCTCCAATCTTTCTGGCCTGCTAGCTATTCTTTTACTCTCTCTTCTATCCTCATCTTCTTTTTCTCGTATCTTTTCTAATTCCTTTTCTAATTCTCTTTCTTGTTTTGTCAGTATTATGTCTCTGGCCATTTGATCTAAAATTTTATTAACATCTGTTGATTCAAGTTGACTTCTCATTGGAACATTTTCATAAAAAATTGTTATTTCGCCTAACTTTTCAGAATATTTTATTTCAACTTCAACCATTTTGTCTGAGCTACCCCCAAAACCTTCGCAGTCTGTGTCATTGTCGCCATATTTAGCTATGCCAGAGAATTTAATTCTGCCAAATAAACTAAAGTATTTACAATCCGAGTCTGTTATTTCAGGAAAACTAAGAGAAAGTTTTTTAAAAGCTTGATGCAATTCTTCATTGTTAGCAATATCTCTCATCTCTTTGAATTTTGGATGATTTTTTCTCGCTATTTCTGCATCTTCTTTATCTTTTTTCTTTTTTATATCCTCAGCAGTTTTTTCTTGAAGAGCTTTGTTTTGTTCGTCTATTCTTTGTTCAATTGACATATTTTTCTTTCAAAAAAACCACCTTCCAAATTAGGCAGGTGGTTTAACAATTCAAATTAATTGATTAATAGCTGTATTTTAGCACAAAATGTTTGGAAATTAGTTCTAACCGTCCTAGTAGACCTCCAGATGTGATGGCACAAGTGGACTATGTTAGAACTTTTTTTCTTGCTAGAATAAATACATATGGAAAATCAAGCTCCTTCAGAACCACAATCGCAATTTGAAAACCCCCAACCAATAGATATAAATCCTCTTTCTCAATCTAAAAAAGATAATAAATGGTTAATTATTATGCTTTCAATTATTTCTTTGGTAGCAATTGCTGCTGCTGTATTTTTTGGATATAAATATTCTCAGATAAATCAAGTTAATGATTCTTTAGAATCTGCTTCTTTAGAATTTGAGGTTAAAGAAGAAGCGATTGAAGAAGAAAAAGATTTAATAGGGAGTGTTGAAAGTATATTTAAAGATTTTAATGGCTTGCCTGTTACAAAGGTTGATTCTGGTATAGTGTGGTGGGTTAGCGATGATGGATTTAGTATTTTGAACGAAGATTCAGATTTTACTGTTTCTACAGGTGTGGATTGTACTGATTTTAATTATGAAAAAGGTCTTGAAAAAATTCAGCAAATGAAGAGTGAGTTTAGTCCTAAAATTGATGAATTAATGTTTAGAGAAGGATATGAATTAAATTTTAATAATTCTTCATCGTCTCATGATGATGATTCTTTTTATGATTATATTAGAGGATATGAAAATAGTGATTCAAAATGTCTTTTGACAATTAGTCCTGATTGTTCAGGATTGTTAAATGGGGATAGTAGTTATGATGCGAACTTTTCATGTACTAATGACTTTGATAAGAATTATTTATCTCAAGCTCCAATTTTAAAAGATTTACAAATATTTGACCAAGTTATTAGAAAAAATAAAGAAACTGATGAGTTTTTGCATTTGGCGGTCAATGCAAGAAGGAGTGGTTATTATGTGATTGCTAAAAAAATTAATGGAAAGTGGACAGAATTAATTGGTGGTCAAGACACCCCTCCTTGTGATGTTATAAGGGAATATAAAATTCCTAATGAAATAATTTCAGGTTGTTGGGATTCTGAATTAGAAGAGAATATAGATAATGAAATTGGTTTATAAATATCAAGAAAACTATGATTTAAATTAGTTCTAACCGTTCAAGTGTGGTACTTGAGGTGATGCCCGACCTGGATTCGAACCAGGATTAAAGGCTTCAAAGGCCTCTGTCCTGCCATTAGACGATCGGGCAATGTGCAAGATCTCTATTATAATCTCTGTCCTGCTTTTTTCAAAGTGCTTTAAGTAGAAAATATTGGTTAAGTTTTGTTGATTTACCATCGGCGAAAAATTTATCTATTATCATCAACTTACTTTTTTCTATAATTTTTAACATTTCTTCATCACTAATGTGATGACAATAGCGAAAAACTTGTTTAGTATGTTCACCTTTTCGCCAATCTAATAAAAAATCATTTTTTTCTAAATTTAACAATAAAAAAAGAAGTTTAATTTTTTGCCAAAGATTTATTTTTGGATTTTGAATTATTTTTTTCCAGTTTAGAGTATTTTTTTGGAAACGATTTTGTTCTTTGGCAAATTGCCAATTACTAATAACAATTAAACCATTTCTGTTTAATTTACTTTTGAGACTTTGTAAGAATTCCTCTCTAAGTCTGGTGGATGGCAGATGATGACTAAGACCAAAACTAACAATTAAATCGAATTTCTCTTGAGTATTAAAAATTATTTTTTTATTTGTTAAATAATTTTTGATTAAATCAAAAAATTTAAATCGTTGTTTTGGAAATTTATTTTGAGCGATTTTTAATAATTCATTAGAATTATCTAAACCAAAATAAGTAAAATTATCTGGCAATTTTTTTTCTAAAAATTCTACGAAGCGACCATTTCCACAAGCAATATCTAAAATTTGTAAATTTTGTTTTTTTGGCAAATATTTAATAATTTCTGTCCAACCTTGCCAGGAAAAATTACGACTAGCACTAAAATCTTCACTAATTTGTGCGTAGAAATCTTGATTGAGTTGGTTGAGAGCTTTAATTAAGCCTTTTTGCATCAGGCTTATTTTAAGGTAAAGTTACGTTATAATAAACACCAGATGGAAAACAATATCGTTTCTTTACTGAAAAAATTAGAACAAAGCCTAGATAAATCGATCGAGGATTTATTGCGTTTGATCAAAAAATATCAAAAAACCGACGGGACTCATTGGAGCTACTCTGAAATTATTGAAGAATATAAAAAGTTAGCTGGTACGCAGGGTCTTAAAAAATACAATCCCAAGTTGGTAGAAAAAATTCTCATGAAACCAGTCCGCACCATTTCTGGTGTAGCACCAGTGACTGTTTTAACTAAGCCCTATCCATGTCCTGGAAAATGTATTTTTTGTCCTAATGATTTGCGTATGCCTAAAAGCTATTTGGCTAGTGAACCAGGTGCACAACGAGCAGAGAAAAATTATTTTGATCCATACTTACAAACCACCAACCGTTTAGAGGCTTTGTTTTCCATGGGTCACAAAGTTGATAAAGTCGAGTTAATTATTTTAGGTGGTACTTGGACAGCTTATCCAGAAGCTTATCAGATTTGGTTTGTCAAAGAATGCTTTAGAGCACTCAATGATTTTCAAACAAAAAATGACACGGTAAAAATTGTAAAAAAATACCAAACTTTCCAAAAAAAATTCCAAGAAACTGAAAAAAAATGGCAGACCAAGACTTTTTTAAATACTGATGCTAAAGAAAATCAAGCCAATTTTGCTAAGCTACAAATTACTGGTGAAAATATTAGAGAAACATATAACCAGTTAGTAAGCAAATATTATTTAGCTCCAGAAAATGCTTTAGGAGTCCTTGAATATCAAAAAGCTAAGTGGTCAGAATTAGAAACAGAACAAATCAAAAATGAGACGGCTTTGCAACGCTGTGTGGGTTTGGTAATCGAAACTAGACCAGATGAAATTACGCCAAAAAGTGTTAAAAACATTCGCCGCTTAGGGGCGACTAAAGTGCAGTTAGGCATTCAATCTTTGGATGATGAAATTTTAAGAAAAAATAAAAGAGGCCATGATGTGAAGGCAGTTAGAAAAGCTTTTGCGCTTTTGCGTCAGGCCGGTTTTAAATTGCACATCCATTTTATGGCTAATCTTTATGGTGGCACTGTAGCCAAAGATAAAAGAGATTTTAAAAAACTTTTTAGCGACTTAGATTTTAAGCCAGATGAATTAAAAATTTATCCCTGCTCATTGATCGAAACAGCGGAGCTGATGAGCTATTTCAAAAAAGGTTTATGGAAGCCATACACGCACGAACAATTATTAGAAATTACTGCTTTTACTCTCACCCATACTCCCGCCTATTGTCGCATCACTAGAATGATTCGTGATATTCCCGCTCAAGATATTGTGGTTGGTAATACTAAAAGTAATTTTAGACAAATCGCCGAAACTTACGTTAATAAAACTAAGCAAAAAATGCAAGATATCCGTTCACGTGAAATTCGCTCAGCCGTATTTGATCCTAAAGAAGTGAAACTTAAAATTACTAATTACAAAACCAGTATTAGTCAGGAAAAGTTTTTACAATTTGTTTATGGCGATAAAATTTTAGCTTTTTTGCGTTTGAGTTTGCCAACTGTAAAAAAGAATGAAGTTATAGAAGAACTAGATGGCGTAGCCATGATTAGAGAGATTCACGTTTATGGTCGCAGTTTGTCTATTGGACAAAAAGGTGAAGAAAAAGCTCAGCATTTTGGTTTTGGCAAAAAACTTATTCTCAAAGCGACGGCTCTTAGTAAAAAAGCTGGCTACAAAAAACTAGCGGTTATTTCAGCCATTGGCACAAAAGAATATTACAGGAAACGAGGTTTTAGTGACGGAGAACTTTATCAGTTTTTGGAGCTTTGATCTTTTTTGTCTTTATCCATTTCAAAACGTTCGCGAGTAAAGTCAATTTTTTTCTGAATGATAGCTTCGACATCAATTTCTAATTCACAACCGAGCAAAATTAGAGAGCCTAAGACATCGGCAAATTCATCTTCTAAATTCTCTCTGGAAAATTTAGCAATTTTGGAATTACGTTGCAAGTTCATGCTGGTCAGAATTTCGTCAGCCAATTCACCCAATTCCTCGACGATTTTCATGGTGCGAGCGAAGACTCTTTGATTATGATCTTTCAGAGGCCAACGGGTATTGAGAAAGTCAGCAATTTCTTGATACTTAGCCACTAATTCTTTGATTTGCATAGAAGTTTATTATACCACTTCCCACTCCAGGAATTTTCTGCAAATCATTAATTGTCTTTGGTTCCAGGATTGCCATCAGTTCGATTTGAGCAATGGTAAAGACGACTGGCAATTGTCCATACTGCAATTTGTTTAAATAAAGCTGATTAATTTTTTCTAAATTTTTAATAAAACTTTTTTCTTTCTCATTTAATTCAATTTTTTTCTGCGAACACAGATAACAATTTTGACAATCATTTTTGCTTTGATTTTGTCCAAAATATGCACTGATTTTTGCTTGTAAACAAGTTTTGCTTAGAGCATATTTTTTGATGGTTAAAAGTTTATCTAACTCGATTTGTCTTCTTGGATGATCAAAATCCTGGTAGTTACTGTTAATCATTTCTGCTTGAATTAGCAAGTCTTTTTCGTAGTAAAGCAAATAAACATAGCTAGTTTGGCCATCTCTACCGGCGCGACCAGCTTCTTGATAATAATTTTCCAAGTTGGCGGAAATCTGATAATGAATAACCACGCGTACGTCGCTTTTATCAACGCCCATGCCGAAGGCATTAGTAGCAATCATGATTTTAATTTTGTCCACTAAAAAATCATTTTGGACTGCTTCTCTTTTTTTCTTTTCCAATCCGCCGTGATAAACGTCAACGCTGTAGCGATGAGTAAAATCAAAATAATTAATTAATTTCGCTAAACGCTCGCACTCTACTCTGGTACAGCAGTAAATAATGATGTTTTCTTTTTGGTTGATTTTGAGGAGCTTAAATAAATAAACATTTTTAGTCCAAGCACTGTCGCAAATTAAATTATGAAAAATTAGATTTTTACGCAAGAATCCGCCGCTAAAAGTGCTGGGATTTTGTAGCTCTAAAAAGCTTTTAATTTCTTTAATCACTAAAGAAGTAGCTGTGGCAGTAAAGGCAGCTATAGCAATTTTTTTGTTTTTTTCTTCAATTTTTTTGATAAATTCTGGAATTTTTTGGTAGCTGGGACGAAATTGGTGACCCCATAAACTAATGCAGTGAGCTTCATCCACTACCAGATAGGAAATGTTAATTTTTTGGCAAATTTCAATGATTTTTTTATTACTCAAACGCTCGGGTGCTAAATAAAATAATTTATACTTACCCTGTGCTAATTTAGCTAAACGTAAATCAATTTCTTTTTGCTCTAAGTTACTGCTGACGAAAGTCGCGGCAACACCAACTTTTTCTAGATGATCGACTTGATCTTTCATCAATGAAATTAAGGGCGAAATAACCAGAGTGGTGCCAGGAAAAATTAAGCTCGGCACTTGAAAACATAAAGACTTACCACCACCAGTTGGTAAAATAGCTAAGACATCTTTTTGCTCCAAAATTGCCAAGACGATTTCTAATTGTCCGGGACGAAAATCAGCAAAACCGAAAAATTTCTGCAAAGTTGTTAGCGCAATTCGTCGATGATCACTCACCAGTCCTTTATAACAAAGCTAGTTTGCAAGAAAGCGTACTTAAGCCAATTTGGCGAACATTTTTGCCATGTACTTGGGGAAAAGCCTAAACAATTCTGCAGCAGTTTTAAGCTTAGGTGGGCAAAAAATTCTTTCTGTATCGGTGTAGGCAATGTCGTAAATGGCTTTGGAAACATCTTCGACCGGAATAGCTGGCATGCTACCCTCAGTCTTTTTAAGATCAACATTGGCTTTTTTGGGATCCCAAAATTCAGTTTGCACTGGGCCTGGATGCACGGTGGTGATTTTAATGCCATATTTAGCCACTTCTTGTCTAAGGACGTTGGCAAAAGTAGTAATACCCCATTTACTAGCACAGTAAACTGACCAAGTAGGCAGATAGATATAGCCGGCTAAGGAAGAGGTAAAAATAATATGACCATGACCTTGCTCAACCATCATGGCGGCGGCTTTTTTGGCGACTAAAATCATGCCGGTCACGTTGACGTCGATGATTTTTTCGACTTCATCATCGCTTAAGGCAATGGCTTCTTTGACATAACCAAGTCCAGCGTTGTTGAAAACTAGATCCAAAGTTTGCACTTCTTTCTCTAGATGAGTAAAAAGTTTGGCGATATCTTCTTTTTTACCCAGATCAGCGGTAAAAGTGCTGACACTAGCACCGAAAGCCTTGACTTCTTCTGCGACTCCATCAAGTTTGGCTTGATTGCGAGCCACTAAAATTAAATGATTTTTCGCAACCTCGCGTTTGGCGAATTCCAGGGCGACAGCTTTACCGATACCGCTTGAGGCACCAGTGATAAGAATGTTTTTGGACATATATTCTAG
>Ga0265297_10011929_pt1 | contig 10535 bp, 5 predicted proteins | sample Munlanlwell13791_FD_192502 | JGI IMG/M metagenome (GOLD analysis project Ga0265297, IMG submission 192502) | Leachate microbial communities from a municipal landfill in Southern Ontario, Canada - Leachate well 137-91 | ecosystem: Engineered > Solid waste > Landfill > Unclassified | place...
GTTGCCACCTCTTGTTGCCAAGCTTCGCAAAGAAGTGGCTATTTGGCGTGACAAAAACTATGAGGGAGCTACCGATACTAGCAAGAGCTTATTGCAATGGTGGTTTAAGACGGAGCACCCGATGGACGATAGCGAGGGCAGAACCTATCTATTTGAATACTATTTTGCTCAACGAGAAGCAGTTGAGACCGTTATCTATCTCTATGAAATTGCTGGAGTTAAGCAACCGCTGGATCTTCTTAAATATGATAGTTCGGGAGCCATCTCTACCGGTATGTTTGATGAATCTTGGTTGAGATTTGTTATTAAAATGGCTACGGGTAGCGGTAAGACTAAGGTCTTAAGCTTGATACTGGCTTGGAGCTATTTCCATAAGATGTATGAAGAAGACTCTCGTTTGGCGAGAAACTTTTTAGTTATCACCCCGAACATTATCGTATTGGATCGTATCCGTTCGGATTTCGATGGACTCAAGATTTTCTTTCAAGACCCAGTGGTTCCAGATAATGGCTTTGAGGGGAAAAACTGGCGAGATGATTTTCAGCTGACACTTCATATTCAGGACGAGATTGGGGTAGTCAATAAAACAGGAAATATTTTTTTGACCAATATTCATAGGGTCTACGAGGGCAATAACACGACTCCTGGCTTTGAGGACGAAGATACTACCAGCTATTTTCTTGGTAAAAAACCTACAGGGGTGACTAATGAATCCAAAGTAGATCTTGGTCAAATTGTTCGTGACGTAGATGAATTAGTAATTCTAAACGATGAAGCTCACCATATTCACGACCCGAGAATGGCGTGGTTTAAGTCCATCGAGGATATCCATAATCGGTTGAAGATGAAGGGTGCGTCACTGTCACTTCAGCTAGATGTGACAGCTACTCCTAAACACGACAATGGTTCTATCTTTGTGCAAACAGTTAGTGATTATCCACTGGTAGAAGCCATCCACCAAGATGTGGTGAAACATCCAGTTCTACCGGATTCGGCTAGCAGAGCTAAACTTCAGGAGCAGAAAAGCTCTATTTTCACCGAGAAGTATAAGGACTATATCCATTTGGGCTTTTTAGAGTGGAAGAAAGTTTACGAGCAACATAAGAAACTCGGCAAGAAAGCCGTTCTGTTTGTAATGACTGATGACACAAAAAATTGCGATGAAGTGGCTGAGTATCTTCACAAGACCTATCCAGAGTTTGCCAACAAAGACTCGGTGTTAGTAATTCATACCAAGAATAATGGCGAAATCTCTGAGAGTGTAACGGGTAAAAACGAGGAAGAACTTAAAGAGCTCCGTCTAGCGGCCAATAGTATTGATTCATTTGATAGTCCCCATAAGGCCATCATTTCTGTTTTGATGCTGAAAGAGGGTTGGGATGTAAAGAATGTAACGACTATTGTTGGACTTCGAGCCTATTCTGCCAAAAGCAATATCTTGCCCGAGCAAACACTAGGCAGAGGTCTGCGACGAATGTATAGGGCAGAGAATATCACTGAGATGGTTAGTGTGGTGGGTACAGATGCATTTATGGACTTTGTTGAGTCTATTAAGAGTGAGGGTGTGGAATTGGAGCGTCGCAAGATGGGTGAAGGTACTGAACCCAATGCTCCGTTAGTCATTGAGGTTGATAACGAAAATACCAAAAAGGATATTGCTAAACTGGACATCGAGATTCCCGTACTAACTCCTCGGATTTATCGGGAATACAAAAATCTGTCCGACTTGGATTTGGCAGGTCTTCAGTACAAGAAAATTGAACTGAAACAATTTTCTAGAGAGGAGCAACGAGAGATTGTTTTTCGTGACATAGCTACCGGAGACATTACGCACACCACTAAGTTTGATACTGAATTTACGCCAAATTATCAGAGTGTCATTGGTTACTTTACGCAAGTGATCATGAAAGAACTTCGGCTGGTGAGTGGCTATGATGTTTTATACGGAAAGGTGAAAGAATTTATCCGAGGTGATCTTTTTTCTAGGCCAGTGGATTTGGAGGATCTCAACACACTGCGTAACTTATCGGAATTGGAAGCAACAAAAACCATAGTTGAGACATTCAAGAAAGCTATTAACGCTCTGACGGTGCTGGATAAGGGCGAGGCTGAAATCAGGGACTACATTAAAGTCAGTAAGAGCCGACCATTCGTCACAAGGGATCAGGGATATCTTTTGCCCAAGAAGAGCGTTTTTAACAAAATTGTTGGAGACAGTCATCTTGAGCTAGAGTTTGCCAGTTTTCTAGAAGAGGCTGAAGACGTAGTTTCTTATATTAAGAATTATTTTTCTGTCTACTTCCGAATTGACTACCAAAACAGTAGTGGTGATATCTCCAACTTTTATCCCGACTTTATTGTAAAGTTGTCCGAGAAAGAGATCTATATTGTTGAGACCAAAGGTCGGGAAGACCTTGATGATATTGAAAAAATCAACCGGCTTCGGCAGTGGTGTAAAGATATTAATGAAGCGCAAAAGAAAGCTACCTATAAAATGCTTTATGTGAAGCAGGAAGACTGGGATAAGCTTGATCATAAACCAGCTTCTTTCGCCGAGGTCATAAAACTGTTCGAAGAATAAATGTCTGATTACTATAAAGCTCAACGTACAAAAAATATCTTTGATCCGGCTAGCTCGGAGCCGTTTAAACTAAGTCGGAGCAAGGTAGATTTGTTTATTTCTTGTCCTCGCTGTTTCTATCTAGATAGGAAACTAGGTGTAGGACAACCGCCGGGCTATCCCTTTAACCTCAACTCAGCAGTAGATCATTTATTGAAAAAGGAATTTGATATTCATCGGGCAAATGGTACTCCCCATCCTTTTATGACGGCGTACGGACTAGATGCTGTGCCTTTTCAGCACGAGGAGATAGATAAGTGGCGTGAGAACTTTGTGGGGGTGCAGTTTTTGCATGAACCAACCAATCTGCTACTGACCGGAGCAGTAGACGATGTCTGGGTAAATCCGGCCAAGGAGCTGATTGTTGTGGATTACAAAGCTACCTCTAAAGATAAAGAAGTGACCCTAGACGAGGAATGGCAGGATGGCTATCGGAGACAGATGGAATTTTATCAGTGGCTTCTACACCAAAAAGGTTTCACGGTGGCGGATACTGGCTATTTTGTGTACTGCAATGGCAAAAAAGATAAAGAGGCATTTGACGGCAAACTGGAGTTTGATGTAAAACTACTCCCATATACCGGCAAGACGGACTGGATTGAACCAACTCTATTGGCCATTAAAAAGTGTCTACTAAGTGACACCATTCCAGAAGCTAGTCAGGAATGTGACTTTTGTAATTATCGAGCAGCGGTTGAAAAAGTTAGTAAATAAATATGGTCTTTCTACCAAAAATCTTTAATGCTTTTTCCAAACATACGGCTAAGAGTGTGACTATTAATGTTGCCGAGGATACAAGCAATATCGAGGTGACTCCCGAGTACCAGCAGGTACTCGGTTTTCTTCAGAGCGGTGCGCCAATTACCTTAGTGAGTGGTGCCGGTGGAACTGGTAAGTCTACTCTGATTAAATATCTAGAAAAAACTTTGCATCGCAAAATTGTTAAATTGGCACCAACGGGGGTGGCTGCGATTAACGTTGGTGGACAGACGCTTCATTCATTTTTTCAGCTTCCGCATCAAATTATCACCAAAGACCATGTGAAGCGGATATATCAGAAGAAACTGTATCAGCAGATCGGGTTGCTAATTATTGATGAGGTATCTATGGTGCGACCAGATGTTTTGGACGCCATAGATTACTTTTTGCGGATCAATGGTCCTGACGGAACGAAACCGTTCGGGGGAGTTCAGTTATTGCTGATAGGGGATCATTTTCAGCTTCCTCCGGTGACTCCGACAGCAGAGGATGCCATTCTCAGACAAATGGGATACAGCTTTGAGCGACACTACTGGTTTCATGCCAAATGTGTGCAAGATCTTCCGATAGAATATGTTGAGCTTACTCATATTTATCGGCAAACTGATGCCCATTTTATTAATCTTTTAAGTAAGATTAGAATTGGTAATGATTTAACCAATGTGATCCAGGAAATCAATGAAAAATGTTTTGATACCGAATATCAGTCTGATCTATGTACAACAGTAACTGCCACCAACAGGACAGCCGATTTTATCAATCAGGCAAAGTTCGATGCCTTGCCGGGTCAAGTTTACAAATTTGAGGGGTATATAGATGGTAAGTTTGCCGCCGAGAAGGAAAAGCTGCCATCTCCATCGGAACTGTTTTTGAAAAAAGGGACCCGAGTGATGTTCACTAAGAACGATTCGAGGAAGCGGTGGATTAACGGTAGTACTGGTATTGTCGAGGAAGTTGACGAAAAAGAAATCAGAGTAAAAATGGTCAGCTCTGGCTTGATCCATTTGGTAGAAAAAGCCAAATGGCAAAATCTGAAATATGTTTATAACCAAAAGACTGAAAAGCTGGATACGGAAATTGTTGGGGAATATGTGCAGTATCCGCTGAAGTGGGGCTGGGCTATCACCATCCACAAAGCTCAGGGCAAAACTTTGGACGAGATTATTATCGACCTAGGTAATGGGGGTGCGTTTGAGACAGGTCAGGTCTATGTGGCTCTGAGCCGTTGTCGGACACTGGAGAATATTCATCTGAGGCGACCTCTGAATCTTAGTGATGTAAAGTGGTGTCCAATCATCAAGGAATTTGACGATTATTTATCTGGTCGGATAAAAGTTCCCGAATCCCAAAGCCTAGAGCTGTCTCATCGAGAGCAGTTGTTGGATAAGGATGAAACAAGTAAATCTTACGAATCTTGGACATCCAAAGAAGATGACGATTTAATTGCGGAATATGAAGTGCTAGGACGCTCTGTGAGTGAGTTGGCGTTAATGCATAAACGGACGGTCGGAGCCATCCGTTCTAGGTTGGACAAGCTAGGGGTTACCGAAGCTGTGCCCCGATAACCCCTTTAGTGATTTATACTCTATCCATACAATCTCCGCCACCCACTACCTCCGCCACCTTTTGAACTGCGGAGGAAAGTGGACATTGCCGAGTTGTACCCACTATACCTATCCCATTCCACAGTAATCGGAGTATTGTCGGGTTTGTTATATTTCATCGCCATTAGGGCGAGGATTGTGTAGGCATCGGCCAGATCATCGTGCTTTTCAACGCCAAATCCAATCAGCTGAGTGATGAGCGGTTTGGCTCCACTTCGAGGAAAGAGTAGACGGCCCTCCTTCATCAGGTGAGTGGTCATGGATAATCTTGTCCGTTTATCACTGCCTTGGGTGGGACATCCTTCGGCTTCAATGCCCATGTATTTTAGATCCTGACCGAAGGCGTCTTGGAAGGAGGTGTTATCGAACCATAATTTCACGGGATAACCTCGCTCTCTAAAGCTGGTGTATAAATCGGCGACTGTGCGCTTGGCCGTTGTGAAATCCATCCGTTTATTAATCACGTCTGGCAGAATGTAAAGCTTCATGTCCTGCTTTTTACCATAAACTGCTCCACAAACAATAGCTGTGTAATCGGCTGACTCTTTTTCGGAAATCGCCAAGTCGACAGCGATACCAATATACTGCAAGTCCATACTATGGTCGGTGCTACGTTTGGGTGGAGTTTGGTCATAGTAGTGAATCCAGCTTGGGTGCACCGCTCGTTCTGAGTCCGAGATAATTTTCAATAGATATTCTCGACTCCAAGCGGCTAAATCGCCCAACTTCTTTTTCTCGGCATCGATACTTTCTTTGTCGGGATATTTGCCGTGCCAGAGACAGTCACCATTGTTATTGAAGAGAGGGTAGAACTTAAACACTCCATTACGTTGACCACTTTTGATTTCTTCTCTTAACCGCATGATCAACGATGACTCATGCAGTAAATTTCCGATCACGATAATGCGAGTATTCTTACTGCCAGCTGGAATCAAGTCGCCGTTAAACCAATCGTAGGTTTTATCTCGGCCCTCCCTAGTCCTGACTGAACCCAAGTCTTCAACGTCATCGGCGATGATTAAGTCGGGACGATACTTACCGTGCCTAATCCCTCGGATACCCTCTTCGACTGACGCCACCGTGATTCGAGCTCCATATCGTTCTAGCTCTAATGTCCCACCACCCCATTTGGTTCGCTCACTTTGAAACGGGCCCATGTCTGATCTTAGCAATCCGTTTTCGCTCAGCTCCTTGCGTAAGTTGTCGAAGATGCGTTTAACCATAGCTTGAGTCCGACTGGTAATTAGCACGTGTTTGCGTTGCTGTTTACCCATAATCGCCCAGAGCGGATACGATAGACTCATATATGTGCTTTTCGCGGATCCCCTAAAAGCACAGATCACTAAGAACTTTTTGCTTTCATCTTGGGTTAAGTCGAACATCTCTTTTTGGAAGGGGGCAGTTTCGTATTCGACGTGATCGGCCAAGTACATGTGGAAGAAAAGCAGATGACTGGATTGCGCCGCCTCAACTCGTAGTTTTTTGTTATTCACTATTTGGTTAATCCAGGAGTTCAGTTCATTCTGATTTAACATTTTTACCTCCAGTTGGTTTACTTTGATATACTCCAGCGAGTGATAACGCTTTTTTGATGAGAGCTCGTTGAGCTGGTGTCAAAGGACTCTCCTTGCTTTCAACTTTCGCCATCACTTGCAACTTTTCGGCATAAGATGAGTGTCTATTGCGGAGCCAAAAAGTTATCGCCGATAGGTTTTGGTTCTTAATTGCCGTTAACAATTGTGACTCTGCTAAATCGTTAATCAAGTCGCATCCCTCAGCTATTGCTTTATCCACTTGCTGGGCGAAAGTTTTACTTTCAGATTTCCAGCGGTAAAAACTTGCACGGCTAATGCCGGTTTTCTGACAAGCAGTGGCCACGATGGGTGTGCGACGAAGAATCTCTAACACTTCTTCTTTTTGATCCTTGGTTTTCATAGTTTCACCGCCTTTCTGCCACTAACCATTTCCCATCGACGAATAATCACTTGGGCGTAAGTGGGAACCTTTTCCATCAGGTAGCATCGCCGACCCATTTTTTCGCAAGCAATTAATGTTGAACCGCTTCCGCCAAAAGGCTCTATCACAAGGTCGCCTCGTTTTGTCAGCACCTTTAAGTACGGGATAAGCACCTCCAGTGGTTTGGTTCCAAAAATTATTCCTTGCTGTGAACTTTTTGCATCGACAGCGTTATGTTGGATAAAGTCAGTTGGCTGATATTTCTTTCCGTGTTCATAACCCTCCCAATGTGGTTTGCCGGAGGTAGCGAACAGTGCATTCTCGTATTCGTTCTGGAACAATTCTTCTTCGGGTTCAGTATTAAGTTCAACTTCGCCAGCCGTACCGACTAGAGCTATGTCTGTCTTTGAAAAGAACTTGTATTTTGCGGCGAACCCTTGATTGCGTGTCGGCACGAACCAAGTAATCGTGTTACGCCATCGCCAGTGTTTTTCTAGTTCGTTCCAAATTGTCCGTAGGTTCTTGGGATTCTCAAAAATAATGATTGAGAAATCCGGTTTCTGGACTTTAGCTACATTAGCCATCCAATTTGTGGTAAAATTGAAAGGTAGAATATCTGTTTCGAGGTAACGCCTGTCCCTTTTGAACCCGAATCCTTCCGTCGCTTTCCCATGTTTGGTTTTTCCGGATAAATAGTCCAATAAATACGGGGGATCGGTGAAGCACATGTCGGCTTTCTCTTTGTCCATTAGTTTTAGCACGTCTTCTTCTACCGTTGAATCACCACACATTAGCCGGTGTTCGCCGAGTTGCCAAACATCGCCTTTTTGGACTTCAATCGACTTGATGTTCAACTTATCCAATTCCTTTTTGAGATCGAACATCTCGGGTGTTTCATCGATACCAACGATCTGATCCATCTCTTCACTAGTGAACCCGACATCTTCCAGCAGGGAAGGGTCAAATTCGGCCAGTAGCTGGAAATCGAACTCACCAAGGTTTTTGTTAAGGCGGAGATTCAACTCCTTCTCCTTTTCAATCTCCGGTATGTCAACATACACGACTGGTATTGTCGTGTAACCTAGATCTTTGGCCACCCGTAACCTAAAGTGACCTCCGATTACAATATTCTTTCGGCTCTCGGCCGAATTGCACAATATCGGCTCGACCAAGCCGAACTTCTTTATACTCTCTGTTAGCCCAGAGATAGCTTCTTCGCTCCACTTCCTCGGGTTGTAATCCGAAGGGCGAAGATCCGTAGCGGGAACCTGAACCACATTCATCTGTCCTGTTTCCATAGTTGCCTCCTGCAACTTAGCTGATATAAGAAAAGCCCCAAATAGAAAGCAGTTACGTCAGTAACCTACTTTCACCTTTCTAGGGGTTTCCTTACTCAGTGAAAGAAACGGACAGTTTCTTCAATATCTAATTGTGAACTCTTCATTCGTATTTTATTGTATTAGCGAAAAGGTGTCAAATAAGTGGCTTCCAGAGTCTAAATAACTCTACGTTACTCTACTAGATTGTGACATATCATGACACGGCCAACACCTAAGAGGGTGGGGAGTATAATGAAAAGTATCTATTTTTAATCTTGACCCTAGCATGGAGATTTTGCCGTATTCCATCTATGTAGATAAGAGGCCCTTAAGGGTGGCTTTTTTGGTTAGTCCCGACCAGCTGGAATTGATTGATAAAATCATCGACTACAACAAGGACAAGTGGGGTGGTCGATTCAATCCCATTGTTATTACTGACGGTCAGGTCGTGGGAGATGCTGAATGGGAGTTCTTGCGAGAATATGATCCGGATATCATCAAATCATTCGTCGGACTCAGTGATGGTTTGAGGGAGAAAATCCATATCTTCTTATCGCCATTTTCAGTGGAAATTACTCCTACTGAAGTGGATTATGTGCATCTAGGTGAGCAACCAATATCAATACTTCCCCACAACTCTCTGATAAGGGCCGTATCGGGGGGATTTTTTGACGATAATCCAACTCTTGCTTTATTCGAGTTCGATGAGACAACTCCAGATATTCTGAAGAAGTTTGTAGGGCGCAACTTCGGCTATTTGGAGAGCGGTCATCCCGGTATGTTATCTTACCCTGTCAAAAAAGCACTGGAGACATGTCAGACCAAAACCTACAAAATAACTGACTTGGCATCTCTGAATGATGCTTTACTGGATATCGGCAATTTTCATTTCCGTGTAGTTTTTCTTATCCAGATTTGCGCCCTTCCAGACACTCATCCAGTAGCAGATTACGATTTTGATTACGAAAAATTTGGGATAGTAGTCGGGGATGCTCTAGAGGATATTGTATATTTTTGGAATCGCACTCTCTTTCTTGGAGACTGGCTAAGAATTCGATTTTCCCAACTCTGGCTTCCGACCGAATTGGCCGAAGAGCCGTCAATTCAGCCCGGAGTAGGTGCCTTGCTCAATAAGTTTGTAGAATTTACTGGCAACAATAACCATGGAGCTTACTTCGTAAGCCATTCCTTGAGTCAGGAGGATCTACAAAGAATAGCGGATGGCTTTAATAGGATATTGCGCTATCCAAGATATACCAAGAAGTTCGACGATTTTGAAAAACCGAAACTGCGTGACTATGGCGGGAGGTTCTTTCTTAAGCAGGGTCTAGAATTCTACCGAGGCCACTCGCTTGAGGAACATTTAATTTTAAAAGAGCCAGATATTGCACAGGGGATGGTTGGAGGCGAAAACTGGGTAGCCGATATATTCATTGAGTATAGGCCAGAGAGATTTACAAATTACATCGGTCGACAACTTTTGTGGCAATTCCCTCGTAGGCATCACATCCTTAGCGATTTACACTTCTTTAATAAAGTTGCTCGAGTCAATCGAAATAAGATGCCAAGCTTGTTGATGTCCAGAGCCAATAGCTTCCGTCCAGAGGAGAACAACCTTGTCATTAAGATTCCGGAAGACCGGAGCGTTATCGATGCTTTGATTATGGGTGAAAGCTATAAATTTGTTGAAGGTGACGATCGTACCAGATTTTTGTCTCGACCATACTCCCATACCCGACGATCAGATAAGGGGATGTATCTATCTGGCGTACTGGGACTTTTCCCCGATTTACTTAATGCCCACCGTCTTTTTGAAGATAGGTTTTGGAGAACTATGTTTGAAATAATGTCTAACCGCGACCCTTCAAAAGATGGCTCTATCAAGACAACGATATTAAACACACTTCAAAAAGCCATAAAACGAGGGATGAACTTCGCCACTTCTGATGAAAATGTAAAATGGCTGTCTGAAAAAGTGTTGGATATGGTTAAGAGCGAACGCAAATCGGAGATTGACCTAAGATACAGAGATGTTCTAGAAGAAGCCGTAATTGAACACGAAGAATTTAACAAACAAGAGAATAGTACTCGAGTTTTGGATGAGTCCGATTTGAAAGAGACACTGTCTGACCTAATTGATTCGAATGTATTATTGCTGGGGATTAAACCTAAATGTCCTTATTGTGGATATCGTATTTGGTACCACATAGATGACACGAAGCAGAAAATCGAGTGTGAAGGTTGTGGGTATAAATTTAGCTTGAATGCCGATCAGGA
>Ga0265297_10011930_pt1 | contig 10535 bp, 11 predicted proteins | sample Munlanlwell13791_FD_192502 | JGI IMG/M metagenome (GOLD analysis project Ga0265297, IMG submission 192502) | Leachate microbial communities from a municipal landfill in Southern Ontario, Canada - Leachate well 137-91 | ecosystem: Engineered > Solid waste > Landfill > Unclassified | place...
AGAACATTCATATCGACTTTACCGATCAAAGATGAAAATCCGAGGTTTTTATCAGCTGGGAGATACCCTTTGAACAAATCAATTGAGGATACATTTTCCATATCCATCAACTGTTTTCCACCACCGGGATTACTGGAGATCGGCATACCGTCGATCATAAAGACCCCTCCGGGACCGCTTTGGCTTTTACCGCGGATACGGATCGGATCATGATAAGAAGGCTCATTCGATCCGGCCTGATCGACAGGGGTAAAATTGACCGAAGGCGAATAAGCGATAACGCTGTAAGGGTTCATATTAGCCTGTGTACTGAGGGTGGCGATGCTTTTAGCTCCAAAGGTTTGTGAGCCCTTGGAGAGATTGCTTTCTGCGCCTAAGAGATCGTTCTCATCAACCGTATCGGTAATTACGATACGTTCGATACTTAAAGGACTCGCGGCAAGTACCGCACACGCGGCTATGGAAATTACAAGAGGGGAAAGCTTCATTGGTTGGCTCCTAATAGATTTTTAGCTTCTTGATCACTGAGTTTGACGTGTAAGAAAAGCGTATAGAACTCTTTTGTACGCTGGGTCAGGTCTACTTTATAAGTTTTTGGATGGAAAATTGAATCAACCCATTGAATACCTAGTACTCGCATAAAAGACGGTGGTCGGTCTATCCAGTTAAACGGTTGCACGGGGACAAGGTGAATACGTCCTGTTTTTACCGCACGGAGATTTTTCCACATAGGATCATTTTTGAGATCAAAATAAACACTTTTATTTTGGACGACAATGACATCAGGATTGTAAGAAAGGAGAGTCTCAAAACTGATTTTCTCTAACCCTAAGATACCGCTTTGTTGGCATTTATGGACATTCTCTCCTCCGGCGAAATTAAGCGCTTCGACATGAAACGATTTGTCGCACTCGGTAGAGAGACCATCCAGCCCTTCCGCGTAGTAATAGCGAACAGGTTTGGTTTTGACAACACTCTTATGTACTTCATTGATAATGCTTTGGGAATAGGAAGCCAATACCTCTGCACGTTTGGACTCACCGATAGCCTCTCCGGCAAGGCGGAATGCACGCGGCATATCGTTGATTTCCCGAAACGGAATCATAAAGGTCGGAATATGGGTTTTTTCGATTTCATGTGCGACGGTTTGAACCAGCATATCATCTTGCCATACGAGTACGAGTTGCGGTTTGTATGTCATGAGTGTTTCGAGATTGATATTTTGTCCGCCACCGTGAAAGGAACCTATTACCGGCAGAGAGAGAAATTTTTTATTCAAATATTTCTCATCAGCGCTGTTATTCGCATTTTTTGCCGCGAAATTGAGACCAATCATTTTTTCCGGATTGAGGGTATAAATGAGATAATTCATCGGGGGAGATGAACCGAAAACACGATCGGTTTGATCGGGAAGTATAGCCGGATGTCCATCCATATCGGTGATTGTTTTGGCATGGGCTCCAACAACAAACACCGATAAAAGGAGTACTTTAAGCAACGTATTCATAGGTTTCCTTTAGGATTTATGTAAACTGAAAGCGATAGGGATACTCAGTTCAAAGGTTTTTCCCAATGCGGGAAAATCACCGCTGAGGCTGAGAATCGTTTGTATCGCTTTGGTATCGAGTACGTTACTGCCACTGGTTGATTTAACCTGTGCCATTTCAACGGTACCGTTTGGTTGTAGAATAAATGTGACCATTACAACCCCTTCCAATCGTAATTTTCGTGCAATAGTAGGGTAGGTGATGGCATTTTCGATCATAGCTCGAATGTGTCCCAATGCCGCTCCGCCGATTTGATTATCTGAGTTTTTTGGTAATTCTTTTTCAGAGCCGGATGGTGTCAAATGAGGAGAATCATTGTCGTTTTTGGCTGGCGAAACTGAAGACGCGGATTGGGACACGGCTAGGGGCGCGGACGCCTCAGAGGACACCGAAGGAGTTAATGACGGTGTCCGCTCAGGGGTCGTAGAAATCAGAGGTTTTAAAGGAACCGTTAGAGGTTGTACTTTGGATGTTTGAACCGGTTTTTGTATCATCTGAGTTTTGAGCAAAACAGAGGTCTCCATCCGTTGTATATCACCGCTGGTCGACGTAAAATCCGAGAGGGAGATCGTGATCGTTTTTTCTGCTTCGGGCATAGGGATCGGATGAAGCGCTAAATAATAAGATATGGCCGCCAACAGGGTAGCATGTACCCCGATTGAAGCGGCAAATGATTTTGTTTTTGATAAAGAGTTCTTATTGTGTATCTTTTTTGATATAACGGTAGGGTTTAAAAAAAACATCTCAGTTTTCCTCGTTTCCCATTTGCTTCCAAATAGAGGCATAAGGGTGGCGTTCGATCGGTGCAACGGTGGTTCGACGGTTGATCATACGGATAGAAAGCGGCTCGATCCAGTTCCAAAACTCTTCGATACGCTCAGGTGGCATACTCAGATCATTGATTGTTTTTTTGTACATCATCAGCCAAATTTCACGCCCTTTTTCATCGATAGTGATATGAAAATGGCGCATTCTTAGAGCGGGATGACCATGTACCGAGGTATAGGCTTTTTCCCCTCCGAGTGCTTCGACGAAAAAATCGGCGGTCTTTTCGGTTGCAAAGGTAAACATGGAATCATCAGCAGGGAAGAGATTGCCGATAGCACTTTTACGAAGTAAACCATGATGGTAACGAACCATTTGACGTATATTTTCTTCACCCCATTGTTGATAAAGGAGGATGGAAGGAAAAGGGACTTCGGGATAGACAAAGTCGATTTTAGCTTCGGCAGTATGGGGTGTCATACTTGCGCTTTGAAATGGTTTTGTTCCGCATGCACTGAACATTGATACCGGTTTTCCCTCAGACATTAAAATTGTCATGCTATTTCCTTTCGTATTCTTAAAACTTTACGTTAGCCCCCTCAGAGGGGAGATATATTAAAAACGGTAGTTCGCTTCCAAACGCATTTCGCGGTTAGATGTTTCTGCCGTTGCCAAAGTTGTTTGATCATTGTTCTGATCCATTAGACGGGCTTTAAGCTCTGTCCCTTTCCAATTACCGGAAAGTTTGTAGGTCACATCAAAGTTCCATTGACGGGTGTCACCGTTTCCGAAAGCTCTGTCGGTCATGCTTTGATACGGTTTTTTACTCGGATCACGGTCATAATACGAATAGCTTAGCATGGTGCTGACCCCTGATACGATAGCATTACAGTCATAATCAAACTGAGCTTTGTAGGCGTCTGTATTGGCATTCCAATCGGTTTGCGTCATACTGCGAGTATAGCCCTGCGTCGGGAATCCGCGCCAAGGTGCAATCATATCTGCACCGCCATCCGTGTGTGATGTTGAGAGTAAAAAAGTTGCCGCACGATAATTTGCTGTTGCTTTTAATGCCCAAAGATAGGTATCGACACTGTTGTCACTATCATAGTTGTTAACTTTAGGCAAGATAATATCTCCTGCACCTTTGTCATACTGTTGCATGTATAAACCGCCGAATCCGAGGATAACATCTCCCGCTTCGAGTGCGTAATTAGCTTCGAGACGGAGATGATCGACCAAATCCGGCCAATGCATTACCCAACCTTGGAGCTCAAGATTATCAATCGATTTATTGGTTACTCCGACGATAGTGACATTTGGAGCCTCACCGTGTGTCGCTCCGCTTGTGTGATACCCCGTGTCATAATAATTGCTGATTTTTGTAGGTGTGTCTAGGGTTTCGGCCATATTCCCGAAATAGTCCATACCGCGTTCTTTGATTTTATCGACATAGTTCAACTGTATCGTCGTGTTGAGCAGATCATTGGAAACGACATCAGCCCCCTCAAGCGCAATAGGGATCATTTTAGTATCGTTCGGAGACATCCATGGATTACTCATCAGCATTCGACCCGCTTTGATTTTACTTTTTGCAAGGTCATATTGCAAATACGCTTGCGCTAAAACCGCATACCCTTCACCGTAGCTATAAGCTGATCCCGGTCCTCGTAAGAATAGATCTTTGGCTGTATTGGCATTTGTACCGTCTTCTTTGTCCGTCCATCCGCCCGGGTTCTGGGTGGTATAGAGACCTGTTCCGAAACTAAATCCATACAAAGGTGCCGTCTTATAGATCAAACTTCCGCCGATGGCAAATCCGGTCGCACTGTATTTGGCATCGTTATCCCAATCAGTAGCAAAATATTGAGCTCTGAGACGACCATCCAGTTTTCCCTCTTTAAATGCTGAGGCTAAATCATCTGCGGCTTGAGCAAACACACAGGTTCCTAAAATCAGTGCGGTTGCAATACTTAATTTTGTCATGACAGATCCTTATTTTTTAGCAGGTAAGCCATACCCGTTTGCTTTTAAAATTTCTAATGCTTTAGCTGATGACATAAATCGGAGGAACTTTTTAGCCGCGATTTGATTTTCAGGAGAAGCGTTTTTGAGTCCTACCATTGCCTGATCGATGGTGTTATACGATTTAGGATCGACTTCAACCCATTTCCCGACATTTTTCATCTCAGGGGAGAGGACGATTGATTTGGCCATAAACCCGATATCGACCGCTTGAGTCGTGACATAGGCACCCACTTGTGAAATGGATTCGGCGGTAATGATTTTAGGTACCGCATCATTCGCTACTTTGTAATATTTCATCGCGTTCATCGCTTCGATACCGTATGGGGCTGTTTTTGGATTGGCAACGGCGATTTTTTTAACCGATGGATCAGCGACAACGGCAACCCCTTTTGAGAGATCGGCACCTGTAGCACTCCAGAGGATTAGCGTCCCATAAGCATATACTTGTGATGGAGTCGTCGTAAACCCACCTTGTGCCAATTTTGCCGGAAACTCGACGTCGGCAGAGAGAAACGCATCGTAGGGTGCACCGCTCATGATTTGTTGCGTTAGTTTACCGGAAGATCCGGTGATGATTTTGACGCCGATTCCGCTTTCTTTAGTGAACGCCTTGGCGATATCATCCGCCGCATACTTCATATTGGCCGCAGCGGCAACAGTGATCGTTTGTGCCGCAAGTGCGGAGGCAAACACAAGGGATGCCAATACAATTTTTATCAGTTTCATTGAGGTTCCTTTTTACAACATGCCGATAATGACACTAGAAGCTTTGAAGATAGCATAGACATCATCGTCTTTTTTCATCATCAGCTCATCGCACGATTCATTAGTAATGATCGAAGTGAGGGTAGTGTTTCCGATTGTCATTTTGATCTCAGCATTTACCGCCCCTTTGATCACTTCGCTTACGGTAGCGTGGAGAACATTACGCGCGCTGATACGCAACGGTTTGGTTTTCGCCAAAATAATTGAGCTCGATTTGATGAGGGCATAGGCACTTGACCCGATGGCTATTTCGAGATTCTTAACCGACTCATTGGTGAGAGTAGCGACAAGTTTTTCCGAACCGATTGATAAAATGAGTTCGGAATTTACCGCACCGGTGATAACTGAATCGACGGTACCGTATAGGGTGTTACGGGCAGAGGTTAACATGGAGGCTCCTTTGTATCTGTTTTGATATAACGATAACTACAAACCTAACATTGCAAAAATGGTTCGCAAAAAATACGACAATTTCGTTATGTTTTGTAAGATATAACGAATTATAAGAAAAAAGTCTTAAAATTGTCCGATTGTTACTGAAAAGTGTTAGAGTCCGATAATAATATGCAATGGCGAGATAATGGCGTAGGCTTCCATACCGATTTGCAGATTTTTGAGTGCATCTTGTTTTTCGAGGGCGATGAGGAGGGTTCCTCCTGCGAGGCGAAGAGCGATTTCGATATTGTCTCCCGAACGCTCAAGGGTTTCGATTGTACCACAGAGGCAATTATCTGTGATGTTTGAAGAGGATGGTGTCGAAACAATGTTGATATCGCTTGATTTGATGATAGCATAGGTATCACATCCGATGCTCAGCCCCATATTCTCCACAGATTTGGCGGTGATGGTAGAACGGAGAGTGTCGTCACCTTGTAACGCTAATGTCAATGTAGAATGCAAACCGTTTGTTTCAATCTCTTTAAGTACGCAAGGGAGCTGATTACGAGCACTGGTAGTCAGGAAGGTACGGCTTAAAATTCGTGCCAGACGTTCAGGATCATTACCCGCTTCCGAGAATCGGTCGATAAACTGGCGGTGAAGTTCGTTAAATCGGTGGAAGGTTGCGATCAGTTCACGGGCATAGGGGGTAAGTTTTGTTCCTCCGCCCCCTTTGCCTCCGGTTGTCCGTTCGATGAGGGGCTGATCGGCGAGGGCATTCATGCCGTTGATTCGCTCCCATGCCGCTTTGTAGCTCATTTTCATCTCTTTGGCGGCAGCATGGATTGAACCGATTTTATCGATTCGCTCCAGCAGTTCGATCCGTCCTGAACCGAGAAAACTTTGCCCCTCTTTGGTGAGCCAAAAACGTCCGTCGATTTTCATTAGAGGTTAAAGCTGTGTTTCATAGGTACTTCGATGGTTTTAAGTGCAAACTCACCGCCCAAAAAGAGGTACGAGGCTAAAACGCCTTGTGCCAAGAGCATATCAGAACCATCTTTGTAGGGGAGGCCGCTGACTTTGATTTCACGTAGAAAAGGGGTTTCTTTCCCATAGATAACATCAACCGCCCCTTTGGATCGGGATAAGAGTTCTAAAAGCAGCGGTCGTGGGATGGGCAATTCCTCATCACTTAGTCCCGCCGAAGTGGTGTTGATAATAAGATCATAATCTTCAGCGGTAAAACCGTCCCAACAGTATGCAGTTATCCCTTCCTTGGTAAAAAAATCCAGCCGCCCGGGTGAGCGGTTGAGAATGGTAGGGGTTATTTCTCCTCGAAGCAGTGCGATCGAGAGTGCACGTGCTGTTCCGCCTGCTCCTAAAATTAGCGCATTTTTGATAGGGCCGAACGATTGTATGGCACTCATAAAACCGTCTGCATCGGTGTTATAACCAATGAGTTTTCCTTTTTCATACACAATGGTATTGACGGCTTTAATCGTTTTTGCGATACCTCGTACTTCGTCACATTGGGCGTATGCTGCTTCTTTGTGTGGGACGGTGATATTGGCACCACTGAGTTTTTTGGCTAAAAAAACGTCACGCAGCTGTGAGCTGTTATGTAAATGGGTTCGGGAGTAGCAAGCACAAATGCCTAACGCTTTGAAGACACTGTTATGCATCAAGGGTGAGTGTGAATGGCTGATGGGATCACCGAAGATACTGAAAATCTTCATAGCGGTTTGACCAAATCATCCAACGTACTGGTGAGAGCACCGAGTTTATTGGTTACTTCGAGGTATTCGAGTTCGTGCACCGAATCGGCGACAACTCCCGCTCCCGCTTGTAAAATAACGAAATCTGGTTTGATAAGGGCGGTTCGGATAGTGATCGCACTGTCCATATTCCCGTCAAATCCGAAATAACCGATGGTTCCGCTGTAAAAACCGCGTTTTACCCCTTCAAACTGGGCGATAAGTTCCATCGCACGGATTTTAGGGGCACCGGTCATGGTTCCTGCGGTGAAAGTTGCGGCAAGGAGGTCGAACATATCTTTATCCTCTGCGATTTGGGCATGGACATCGGATACGATATGCATGACATGCGAATAGCGCTCGACGTGCATCATCTCCTCTACTTTTACCGTTCCGGTTTTGGCAACACGTCCGACATCATTACGACCCAAATCGATCAGCATCAAATGTTCAGAGAGTTCTTTGGGATCGGAAAGGAGTTCCTCCTCGAGTTCTAAATCCCGTTGTTTGGTCCCTCCGCGTTTACGGGTTCCTGCGATAGGACGCAGCAAGATATCTCCGTCGCTGAGACGTACCATTACCTCGGGTGAGCTTCCGACGATACTGAAACCCTCATATTCCATTAAATACATGTAGGGAGAAGGATTCTTAAGTCTCAAAATACGGTAAAAACTAAACGGATCAACCTGCGCATGGCGGATGTAGCGGTTGGTCATCAGAATCTGAAAAACATCCCCGCTTTTAATCATCTCTTTGGATTCATCGACCATAGAGAAAAATTTCTCTTTGGTATGGATAAACTCTCCCCCTTGATCTTCCCGTATCGCTTTTAACGGGGTGTATTGATAAGGAGCCTTGAGATTCGTCTCGATCTCCTCAAAACGGCTTATCATTGATTCTACACAGCTTAAAAGGGTAATCGTCGCATTTTTATGAGAGACGACGAGAGTAAGCTTCGGCAGGATGAGATCCATATCGGGGGTTTGTGTCTGATCGATAAGATTGCTCATGGAATCTTCGAGAACATGTTCGAATACCTGTACCATATCGTATCCGATATAACCGATAAATCCGTCGATGTAACCTACCTTCAGCTCACGTGCACGTTCACGATAAGCCGCTTGATCGAGTTTACGATAATACTCTTTTAAAAAATCAAACGGGGAGATGTCAAGCTGGTGTGATTCATTTATTGAATCAATATAGACACTTTTTTTATCGGCATAGATAAGCCGTTCACGTGCTCCTATGACGATAATAGTGTAGTTGCCTTCGCTGTTTCCGGCACTTTCAAGTAAAAAACTCACCTCACCCGGGAAAAAGCTTTTAGCCTTTTCATAGACGGCGATCGGAGCGAATTGGTCGAGAGAAAAATGGCGCGATGTGATCACATTATTTCCCTGTTATATAGGCGCCGGATTCAATGTTCTTACGAACGGTTCCGAGCACGTCACGTGCTGCTTTTTCACCTTGGAACGGTCCAACCATTACTTTGGTTGATGCTCCGTTTGGAACGGTGATGTATTTTAATCCGCTTGCATTAAGACGATCAAATAACGCTTTATTCGGCTCTTTGCTGAATGACCCTACTTGAATGTAATACGTTCCTCCGTCTGCAGCAGCTTTCGGGGTAGTTTCCACAGGTGCTTTCTCAGCTGCTTTTTGAGCAGTTACAGCTGTCGTTTTGCTTTCTTGAGCAGGGATTTTTTTCGCTTCTGCTACTTTTTTCGCTTCGGCAGCTTTTTTTGGTTCAGTTGGTTTGACACTTTTAATCGTAGGGGTATTGACGACCGGTTGAGCCGCTTTAGGTGCAGTTTGTGCCACCGTCGGTTTAGCCGGAGTTTTTGCTTCCACTTTAGGAATGACTGCGGCAGCAGGAGCTGGTGTTATCGGCTTTGCTTGTTGAACAGGAATATTTTGTTGTACCGGTGCTGTTGGAGCAGGCTGAGATGCTGCTGGCGCGGCAGTTTGAAATGATTCTTGTTTGATTTTTTGCGCAATTTTCCCTAAATCCTGAGCAGACGTTTCATTTCCTCCCTCTTGGATCACTTCTACCGGTTCGAAAAGCGGATCATCGATCACTTCAGTGGGTGCGGATGGTACCGGAGGAACAGCAGCATGCGGCGCTGGGGCTTCGTTTTGCGTCTTAAGTGAATTCATAATCACCAATACAATGATTAGTATAAGAGTTAATGCCGCAATTGCCAATAAGAGCTTTTTACTGCTTGATCGTGATCCGCTTTTGTTGAGGATGATATCGTTGAGTTCGTTTTTTTCTTCCATCTTAGTCCCGTTCCTTAGGTGTCATAGTTATAGAGTATCGAGTTACATGTGCTTCGACCATGAAGCACCACGCTCTTTTGCGTACACTTCATAGGGAAGGTTGAGAATGTTATATTCCATCGGCAACTCAAGCGTAGGGAACATTCTCCACTGTTTTGGTTGTTTTGCGGCTAATTTCATGGAAATCATTTTACCCAGTTGATCAGCCTCTTGTAAAGTAGTATGACCTTTGTGGATATAAACATGCAAATGGCCCGGTGTTTTGGTTTCAAACGCCGTAAAATTGATAAATCCCTCTTCACGCAAAAGAAGTTGTGTTTTGTGGTAAAAACGCTGAGGATCGTTTCCGTTGTAGTCGATAACAATATTTTCTACTTTATTAAACTGGTTAATCAGCGAGTGGGCAACAGTAATCTGTTTTTTGAGATGCTGATCGATGATTGACTGGGTCAATGCCTTATCAATCTTTTCGTATTTATTGAAAAAAGTCCGCCCTTTGTAATCGATTTTATTCACAACATTATCATGCTTCAGCCAGTAATGATCCGAGATCATTTTAATGAGTTTCATATCCATCGATGTCATGGGCTACCTTTATTTATTAATAGGTTGGTTGTTTATAAATAATGAAATTTTGTGCTAATGCTTTTAATTCATCTTTGATGGATGCTTGTTTTTCAATATTTTCGATATCGTCCAAAACGTCTGCAATTTTATTGGCGATAAGTTCGAACTCTTTTTCTTTCATACCGCGTGATGTGAGAGCAGGGCTTCCGATACGGACACCTGATGTGACAAACGGAGAACGTGTTTCACCCGGAACGGTATTTTTATTAACGGTGATTCCTGCACGTCCCAGTGCTGCATCAGCTTCTTTACCGCTGAACGGTTTGTTCAAGAAGGAAACAAGGATGAGATGGTTATCGGTTCCGCCGCTGACGATATCATAGCCGCGTTTCATTAACACATCGGCCAAGACTGCCGCATTCGCTTTCACTTGCTTAGCGTATACTTT
>Ga0265297_10011931_pt1 | contig 10534 bp, 6 predicted proteins | sample Munlanlwell13791_FD_192502 | JGI IMG/M metagenome (GOLD analysis project Ga0265297, IMG submission 192502) | Leachate microbial communities from a municipal landfill in Southern Ontario, Canada - Leachate well 137-91 | ecosystem: Engineered > Solid waste > Landfill > Unclassified | place...
CTGCCTGGGCGGTTCGCTGCTCTTTTACTTCGCGACCAACACCGCTTCGTTTCTCGGCGACGCCTTTTATGCGAAGACGCTCACCGGCTGGTGGCAGGCCATGACAGTCGGCCATCCCGAATTCCCTCCGACCCTCTTCTTTTTCCGCAACACGATGGTCAGCGATCTGCTTTTCACCGCCACATTTGCCCTGGCGATGGAATGGACCGCGCTCCGGGCCAACCTGCCGAGTCTGCTGAAAACCCGGGCCGCTCCGACGGTCTGACCACGGTCGGGGTTGTTTCAAGCCGGGCTTTTTCCGCCCGGCCAGGTTATGGGCAGCCCGTAGCGCAACCACCGGGTTGGACCGCTCGGCAGGGATTGCGGCTGTCCGGCTTCGTCTGCCCACCGGAGCCATCCTCTCGCCCTCCTGCCCGCCTGCAGCTGCGGTGGACTAAAGCAAATCCGCCGCGAGTTCCGCCAACTTCGAACGCTCGCCCTTGGTGAGCTTGATGTGGGCGGCGATCGGCTGGCCTTTCATGCGGTTGTGGCAGTAGACAAGTCCGTTGCTGCGCGAATCGACATAGGGGTTGTCGATCTGGGCCGGATCACCAATCAGCACGATTTTGGCACCCTCGGAGATGCGGGTAATGACCGTTTTCACCTCGTGCGGGGTGAGCTGTTGCGCTTCATCGAGAATAAAAAACCGCCGGGCGATGGAGCGGCCACGAATGAAGCAAAGAGCCTCGATCTCCACCAGGCCGCTCCGGATGAGGCGCTCATATGGTTTGACCGCGACTCCATTGGCCGGCCCGGTGACGGGCACATGGCTGGACGATTGGAGGAGCGCCTCCTCCTTTTTCTTTTTCTTCTTGCTGGCTTTTTTTCCGGCAAATTGCGGATCCTTCGGCGGCTTGGACGGTATGAGCACCTCCAGTGCATCATAATAGGGCTGCAGCCACGGCTTCATCTTCTCCTCAAGGGATCCGGGCAGAAACCCGATGTCCTTGCCCAGTGCGATCACCGGCCGCGAAATCGCCACGCCGTCGTAACGGCCGTGTTCGTCGCAAACCTGATGGAGTGCGCAGGCGGTGGAAAGCAGGGTCTTGCCCGTGCCGGCCTTGCCAAAACAGGTGATGAGCGAAATACTTTCGTCGAGCAGCGCATCCATGAAAAACTGCTGCTCGAGATTGCGGGCCCGGATGGGGATTCCGCCAGGTGCCTTCACGAACTCCGGAAGACGCAGCCGCCGCACCAGCCCGCCCCCATGATACCGGGCGGGCATGGTCTTGCCCTCGGCAGAGACGAGCAGAAGGTACTCGTTGATCGCGAAGGGCTGCGCGATCTCCGCCTCCAGCTCAAATACCCCCTCCGATGCGAAGCGCTGAAGTTCGTAAACGCTGACCGGAATGCGTTGATAGGAGTCCTCATCCGTATTCTCGGGGACCTTGTCGTTGAGATAGTCCTGCGACTCGAGGCCGACGGCCCGCGCCTTGAGCTGAACATTGACATCCTTGGTCACCAGGATCGTCGGCGGAGGAAAAGTCTCCTGGACAAAGAGGGCACACGCGATGATGCGGTTATCCTTCTTGGAGAGATCCGGCAGGACCGCGCGGAGCCGCTGCATGGCCGGCGAGACCCGGTTATCCTCAAGCAGGTACCGGTTGATGATCACCGAGAGAGTCCCGCCATTGGACAGTTTGACTCCTTCAAGCATGGTTCGGGAGTCGGGCAACAATTCCTGCAGGATCCGATGCACGCGCCTGGCATTGCGCCCGCGTTCGGTGGATTGTTCCCCTTTAATGGCATCAAGCTCTTCCAGCACCTCGACAGGGATGGCGAGGTTGTTATCCTCGAACTTGAAAATTGACTGCGGGTCGTGCAGCAGAACGTTCGTATCGAGGACGAAGGTCTTAACTTTCCCCGTGACCTTGAGCTGCGGTTGAAGAGTGATGCCCCCGCTCAGGTGTTCCATCGATGTGGATATCTTGTGAAGAACTCTGTAAGTTTCTGACCGATTGTCGATACCGGAGTTCGACGTTTTGCGAATGAATATCCCAGTCACTCCGTCCGGCCCAGATATCGATCAGTGATCGGGTGTCAGTTATAGGATAAGCATCAGGCAAATTTGCGCCAGCGAACATCGCATTTTTGCAAAAAGAAGGCGGGCCGCCTACCCCTAAGCGGCCCGCCATTTGCTTTCTTTAGTTACCCCAATTCTCCCGCTAAGCAGGAGAGTGTGTAGCTTCAGCGTCACCGTAAGACGCCAGAGTTGGCCGGATGCTTCAATAAATCTTCCCCAAGCCCGTACTAATCTCCCAAGTTATACTCCGGATTTTAAATCATTATCAGATCTCATCGAAATCCCATGCGCCTTGGCGCGTTTCGCCGTTCTGATCAACCCCCAGATCCGCAGCATGTGTTCAGCCATGTTTCTGAAACTGACATTTTTAACATCATCATGGAAAGATACTTCTCCAGGCAAAGCCGCGGCTTGGCTTCGTTCCCGGTAATAGAACCTGAGTTCGTGGGCCAAGGCTGATGTGGTGATAAGTTCATTTGCCTCTTGCTGCGAAGCTGCACGAACTTTGGCCTGCCAAAAGTGTCTCTCTTCAGTATGGCTTTGGATGTAATCGAACAACAGCTGCTCAGCCCGGTTGAGACTCATGGCCTGCATGTTGCGGCAAACTACCCCTAAAACAACCCCGGAGATCCGGTCCAAAGCAGCATTGCTTTTACAGGCCCCCTTGCTAGGCTTCACACAATTTTAACCCCCACTTTCCCCATGTGGCAAAAACTGAAAGAACAACTCCCTGCTGTCATCCTTACCGCGCTCGTGGTCGTGGGCGCCGCCTTTTTACTTCATCTGAAGACGGTCAACGACATGTCGGCGCGCCAGCAGCAGGAAATGAACACCCTGCGCGATCAGACCAATGCCGAGCTCAAGGCCACCGCCGAGGAAACCCACCGGCAGATTGAAGCCGTCAACAACTTGCTGAAGGACGCCATTCAAAAGCGCGCGGCCGATGTCTTCATGACGGAGCAGGAAGTGAACAAGTTGAATGCAGAGCGGGTCAACCAGCTCGCTGAGGCCATCGCCCAGAAAATCCAGCCTTACAATCCGCTGCCCAAGACCCCCGAAGAAGCAGAGCACCAGCAAAATGAACAGGTCGACAAGGTGTCGGCACGCCTGACCGAGCGGATTCAGCCCATCTTGGCCGACATGGCCAAGGACCAGAACCTCACCCGTGACCAGATTGCTGCCTACAGCCAGAAGATTTCCGACCAGATCGGTAACGTCCTCACTTCCGAACTCGCGTCCAAGCAGCAGCTCAACAACAACCTGGTGGCCTCCCAAGCGGTCGCCCGGGATTCGCTCAAGTTATCCCAAGAGGTCACGGCACTCTATCTGAGCAGCTTCAAGGACCAATCGCTGGTCACCCGCTTGCTTACGCTCCCGGCCAATGTCGTCAGGGATGCCGCCAGCCTGAGCATTGTCGATAGCACCGAGAAAAAGAAACTCGAAGAGCGGCTCGTAAGCCAGATGAACACCCTGCAGAAGCGCTTGGAGGATATCGACGCACAGATGCCGAAGAAGTAATCTCCTGTCCGGCTTAGCCTAGATCGAAAGCCACGCGCCAACCGTGCGTGGCTTTTTTATCGCTCCTGCGGGGCCCGGACGGCCGAGACGCAAATCTGGCCGGGCAGCGGAATCAGCGCGCGCCAGAGCCCCCCTGACGCAACCCAGCCCCTACGGGGCGGGCGCGAGGGACACACACTGATAAAGAACTCTGCCGTTGGGATAAGGCGTCGATCCGATCACAAACAGTTGCCGGCCGGCGGCGGAAAAGGGCAGGCCATTCGCCAAGCGTTGCACCAACCCGTCCTCTTTTTCAATGGCTGTAATCCAGTCGGCGTCCTGCGCCAGCACAAACATGCTGTGCGGCGGAGCAACCAACACGGAGAACGCCGCCACCCGGGCGCCCGGCCGCTCTCCCGCCACGGCGGTTTCCGCGGGTACCGCGGCGGTGACCGTTTGCGCCTGCTTGACCTCCAGCTTGATCATCCGGGCGACAGCCTCCGGCCCGGCATTGCCGAGAGACTCGCTCACCCAATCCAGGAGCAGGTTGCGCACGTCGTTCAAATCGGAGGCATGGGCGATCGGCTCGATGCCCCCGGTCTTCCGCATCGCCTTGACCAGGCTGGAAATCTCCTTGAGGTAGACGTTTTTTTGCGAGCCCGGGATGTAATACATCACGACGAGGTGCACCGGCTTGCTGTCAGAGGCGCCGTAATCGATGCCTTGGGATGACCAGCCGATGGCGCAGAAGAGCTCGCCTTCCTCGCGCCGGGCGCGGACATGCGGGACCCCGACGCCGAGACCGATACCCGTGTTGCATTCCTCCTCCCGCTGCTGAATCTCCTCGATGGTATCCGTGCCGACCTCAATGTCCGGGTTGGCATCCAGAATGCGCGCAAGGAACTCCAAGGCACGTGCTTTGCCCGAATCAGGCAGTTCGAAGAGCCGGCCTTCCTGCAAGGCAGTCAGTATGCTACGCATGATCGTGATCCAACTAATCGGTGCCGAACTTCCGGGCAAACCACATCTTCACATTGTGCGTCAGGACGCTATAAGCGATCAGGAATCCGGCCAGCCAAACAAAATAGATCGGCGGCAGAGGAACAAACCCCAGGTAATGGGCGAGCGGCGAGAACGGCAGCCAGACGCCCGCGGCCATGATGAGCACCGTCGTGAAGCTCATCGTCTTGCTGGCCCGGCTTTGGATAAACGGCAGGCGGTGCGTGCGAATGATGTGCACGATGAGCGTCTGCGTGAGCAACGATTCGACGAACCAGCCGGTATGGAAAAGCCTCTCCAGATAAGCCCTCGTCGTCTCCGGAGTGCCCGTAGCACCAAACGCGACGCAGCCGAAGAAATAGAGCATCAAAAAAAACGTGGCGTAATCGAAAATCGAGCTGATTGGCCCGACGACGATCATGAAATTCCGAATGCTGCGGATGTTCCAGCGGCGCGGCTTGTCGAGGTATTCCTGATCCACGTTGTCGAGCGGGATGCCGACCTGTGAGAAATCGTAGAGCAGATTGTTCACCAGCACCTGAATGGGCGCCATGGGCAGGAACGGCAGAAAATAGGCTCCGCCGACCACGCTGAACATGTTTCCAAAGTTCGAGCTGGCGCCCATCTTGATGTACTTGACGATGTTGCCGAACACCTTCCGGCCTTCGATGATGCCGTCCTCCAGCACGAGCAGGCTTTTCTCCAGGAGAATGATGTCAGCGGATTCCTTTGCGACATCGACCGCCGTGTCGACCGAGATGCCCACGTCGGCCGCCTTCATGGCGAGCACATCGTTGATGCCGTCGCCCAGGAAGCCAACGACATGCCCCTTGGCCCGCAGCGTCTGGATGACTTTCTCCTTCTGGTCAGGGGTCAGTCGGGCCAGGACGTTGGCCTCGTCCACGGCGCGGCTGAACGCAGCCTCGTCGAGCGCGGCCAGCTGCGGGCCGGTGGCAATCCGGGTGATAGGCATCGCCACGTCGTTGCAGACCTTGCGGGTGACGAGCTCGTTGTCACCGGTCAGGATCTTGACCGCCACCCCGGAACGGGCCAGCGCCCCGATGGCCTTGGCCGCCGTATCCTTCGCCGGATCAAAAAACGCAATGTACCCGAGCAGGATCAACTCCGACTCGTCCGCCACCGAAAATACCTGCTTCGATCGGTCAAACTCCCGGTAGGCGATGGCGAGCACCCGGTAACCCTGTGCACTCAGGTTGCGGTACTCATCCATCAGATCATCGCGAATGAGCCGGATGAGCGGATTGATGTCCTCGTCCACCTGGTAATTGTCACAGGCGGCGGTCACCTCCTCGACCGCCCCCTTGCAGACGAGCACGTGGCGGTCCTCGTAATCGATCACCACCGACATGCGCCGCCGCTTGAAGTCGAACGGAATCTCGTCGACCTTGCGGCAGTTGCGCTCCACATCGAGTTCAGTGTGGGCCAGGATCGCGCGGTCGAGCAGGTTGCGCAGGCCGGTCTGGTAAAAACTGTTCATGTACGCATAGCGCAGCACGTCCTCGCTGGGGCGATTGGTCACGTCGACATAGCGTTCGAGCACCACGTGATCCTGCGTCAAGGTGCCCGTCTTGTCGGTGCAGAGCACATCCATGGCTCCGAAGTTTTGGATCGCATGCAGCTGCTTCACGATGACCTTCTTGCGCGACATCATCAGCGCGCCTTTGGACAGGCAGACGGTCATGATCATCGGCAGCATCTCCGGCGTCAGGCCGACGGCTACCGACAGGGCGAAGAGCAACGCCTCGGCCCAGTTATGCCTCGTCAGTCCCACGATCAGGAACGTGATCGAGACCATGATCACCATGAAGCGGATCATCAACCAGGTGAAACCGCGCACGCCCTTGTCGAAACTGGTCGCCTCGCGCTTCGATCCGAGCTTCACCGCCAGCGAGCCGAAATAGGTGCGTGTTCCGGTGGCCAGCACGATGCCGCGGGCCGAACCACTCAGCACGTTGGTGCCCATGAAGCAGGCGTTGGTGAATTCGAACGCGGCGCGGCCCGCCGGCTGATTGACGTCGGCGTTTTTTTCCACCGGCATAGACTCCCCGGTCAGCGCGGATTGCGTGACAAAGAAGTCCTTCGCCGAAAGGATGCGCAAATCCGCCGGGATCAGGCTGCCCGCCGCGAGTACGACCACATCACCCGGCACGACCTCCTCGAGAGGCACCTCCATTTCCTTCCCGTCGCGCATCACCGAAACAGTGGTCTTCACGAGCTTCTGCAGCTTTTCCACCGCGCGGGATGAACGCGTCTCCTGGAAGTAGGAAAGGAATACGCTGAGGAAGACCATGCCGCCGACCACCGCCGTCGAACGGAGATCACCCATCAGGTAGGACACGCCGGCAATGATGAGCAATTGGACCACGAGCGGGTTGCGACAACGATCCAGCAGATCCAGCCAAACCGTGTGGCGCCGGCCGACGGCCACGGTATTGGATCCCGTCTCATGCAGCATTTTCGCAGCCGCGCCGGACGAAAGCCCGGCGCCGGAACTGCCCAATTTACCAAGCAATTCCGCCTCGGGAATGGAATATAAGGACGTGTCGGGGTGCAAAACTCTGCCTCGAAGCTCATATGCCATCCTCACTGACTCAAGGCGAATAGCGTGACATCCACGTTGCAGTTGGATCCATCATGCTGGCGGTGTGATTCTGGCCAGCCAAGGCTGCCGGCCATAGCCGAGGTGGGCTCCCGGCAGTTCATGCACGACCCGGAGCGCGGCCATGGTTTCAAGGCGCACTTGCTGCGGCACGCGCCCGTCGCCAGACGCAAGATTTGTTCCTGCTTCACCTCGCTGACAGCGCAATCGATTGATCGGCGTATTCGGATGGTACGCGTGAAGCCGTCTTGCAGAGCCTACCGCGCGATAATTAATCCGGCGCCACCCTCAACCAGTCAGTCTCTTTCCCGGTCATGCCGGGCGTATGGTCAGCGGGCCAGGAGCAGTACCTGGCTTTGCTCTCCGGCAGAGCGCATCAAGTCTCCGGAACCAAAATATGCATTCTGCCCGATGTTTTATTTTAAGCTCGTGCATTTCGCAGTGATTCAACCGTGCTGGTCACGTGGAAAAATATTTTATCCATCTACCAATGAATATCTTAAAGAAAAAAATCACCGACTGGCATCATTCTAGGTATAGGGAAACAGTCCTTGATCAACCGTTCTCCAAACATGCCTACCTTGACGCACGAAATAAATCCACCCACTCGGGCTGGCAGCGCCCAAACCGACGCCACGGTGCGTGACGCTGATGTCGACACTGCCTTGGTGCGGCGCTTTGCCACCGGCGACGAATCCGCCTTCACCGAGATCGTCAGTCGCTACCGCAGCCGGATCCACGCCCTGACCGTTAATCTTCTGCGCAACGCCGCTGACGCCGAGGAAATCACGCAGGACACTTTCATCCGGGCTTATCGTGGTCTCAGTCGGTTCCGCGGGGATTCCTCGCTTTCGACCTGGCTGTACCGCATCGCGTTGAATCTCGCACGCAACCGTTACTGGTATTTCTTCCGCCGCCGCCGTCACAGCTGGATTTCCCTCGAACGTCCGCTTGCAGATGGCTCGGAAGCCACCTTCGCTGACATTGTTGCCGCCGAAGGCCCCGATCCGGCCCAGGAGACCGCCGCCAGTGAGTTCACGGCTCTGGTAGCCTCATGCATGGAGCGCCTCGATCGCAAGCATCGCGAGATTCTCACCATGCGCAACGTCCTCGACTTGTCCTATGAGGAGATCGCGCGCGCGTTGGGCATCAATGTGGGCACCGTGAAGAGCCGCATCGCCCGTGCCCGCGAAAATCTGCGTACCTTGCTGACGGAAATAAATCCGGAATTAAGCCCCGCTCTTTCCACGGCTGATTTCTTTCTGACCGCCCGGGCCACCTACGGGCAGCCCGCCATCAGCTACGCCTGACCGGTGGAACTTCTCCGTCTCTTGCCTGACGTAGATGATTAACCAGCCCAACCACCATGAAAGCGCCCCGCCTCTACGAACGGTTTTCCGCCTGGGTGCGTGCTCATCGTCCACTGCGCTGGGTTGAGACCATTGTCACCGATTACGCCACTTGGTCTCCGTGGTAACTGGGCGCTCATCGTCGTTTCCACCGTCCTCGGCAGATCGGCCCTCTGACTCCCTGCGGGGCTCCGGCCTCGTCTGGCGGGAACGCGTCTTGCTTCTGCCAAGGAAGGCTTGCCGGCAGTCGGCGTGATCCATGCACTTCCGGAATGCCGGCAGCCATCAGCGTCCCAGCTCAAGCCGCTCGTCTTTTTCTGCGGCACGCCCTCCTGCTTGAGCAACCGGTGCCGACGGTCGGCGCAGCCCTGGCTCATCTCGGCTACGTCCAGATGGATCCCGTCAACGTCTGCGGCCGCATGCATGACTTGATCCTGCGCAACCGCGTGGCCGGTTATCGCGAAGACGATCTGATCCGCCACCTCCACGGCTCCGCCGCCAGTGCTCCATCCACGGATCTTGCGCCGCCGGCGGCACGCCAGGCGTTTGAACATTATCTTCCCGGGCTCGGCATCCTCGTGGCCCTTCCGCTCGACGCCTGGCCACACCTGATTGCGCGGAGTCACCATCGCCGCAACGTTTCCGCAGGCTATGCCGGCAAATTGTCCGCCGCGGAGGAACGCCTCGCCCGGCGCATCCTCGGGGAACTCGCCGAGCGTGGCCCGCTCACGTCCGATGACATCGAGCACGAGGCCCGGGCCCAGACCGCATGGGGTAACCACGGCCGCATGGTCAAAACCGTGCTCGAAAAGCTCCACATCCATGCCCGCGTGTTCATCGCCGCCCGGCGCAATTTCCGCCGCGTTTATGATCTCCCGGAGCGGGTGCTGCCGGCCGCGCTGCTCCGGGCGGCGGAACCCTCCCAAGCGGAAACTCAGCGCTGGCTGATCCAACTGCGTCTTCGCCAGCGGCGGCTTGTTCCACTCAGGCGGGCCGAGCTGCCCCAGGTTGAGGACTTGGTCCAGGCGGTCACCGTCAATGGCTGCCCCCTGCTGTACTGTTTGCATGAAGATGTGCCGCTGTTGGCGGCCAGCATCGCCACCGGGAGCCTTTCATTCGATGGGCGGCCGATCCTGCTCGCCCCGCTCGATCCCCTGATCTATGACCGGCGTTTGACCCGCAGCCTCTGGGCCTTCGATTATATCTGGGAGGCTTATACGCCTCCGGCCAAACGCAAACGCGGTCACTACGCGCTGCCGGTCCTTGCCGGCACCGAGCTGGTCGGCCACGTCAATCCCCGGATTGACCGCCAAGCCCGCCGTCTCCGGCTCCAGTCACGCTCGATCCGCCGCGGCTGCCGGCTCACCCCCGCACTGGGACATCTCGCCCGGTTTTTGGGATTGAAGCCCCGAGGATGAACGGACCGCCGGCTGAAACCGGCGGTCCGGAATGCGACCGGCATGGACACCGGCGGGCGCGTCAGAATTTCGTCTCGACTCCGACAATCGCTCGCGCCCCGAGGGCCGGATAACCGTTCACCTCCTCATAGTGTTCGTTCAGGAGGTTCTCGACCCGCCCCTTCACCGTCACCCGGTCGTTTACGGCCCAAGCGGCGTAAATGCGGGCCACGGTGTAGTCCGGGGCGCTGATCGTCGCAAAGGTCTGTGCATCGACATCCTGCCGTTGCGCCACGCGCAAAACCCCTGCACCCATGCTGAACCCATGACCAAAGTCCCGCCAGACATCGGCGGACAGCACCTGCCGGGGCCGGCGGAGTAGCCGGGTATGCTGCGTGAGGTTATCCGCCTCCAGGTAGGTGCCCGCCACCCGCACCTCCCAAGCTCCAGGCAGGCGCTCCCGTACGGCAAGTTCCAGTCCCCGGGTGCGCGCCTGGTCCACATTGGCGGTCGTGCCCGGAAAGACGAAGAAATCATACACGATCAAATCGTGATATCTCGTGTCGAACCAGGTGGCGCTCACCGTGCCGCGATGTTGCGGCAGATAGAC
>Ga0265297_10011932_pt1 | contig 10534 bp, 10 predicted proteins | sample Munlanlwell13791_FD_192502 | JGI IMG/M metagenome (GOLD analysis project Ga0265297, IMG submission 192502) | Leachate microbial communities from a municipal landfill in Southern Ontario, Canada - Leachate well 137-91 | ecosystem: Engineered > Solid waste > Landfill > Unclassified | place...
TTCTATCGACGAGCTAAGGAATTGGGATGAGCGGGTGAGGAAGGCCCTGGGGGAAGGGCGCAGCCGGGAATATGTGGTAGAGCTTAAAATAGACGGAGTAAGCGCCAACTTGACTTATCTGAAAGGCAGGCTTGCAATGGGCGCCACGCGGGGGGACGGCCTGTCCGGGGAGGACGTGACCGCCAATTTAAGGACTATCAGCGTTATTCCGCCTTCCTTGTCCGGGAAACATTTTCCGCATCTTATCGAGATCCGCGGGGAAGTGTATATGGATAAAAAAGATTTTCTCAGGGTGAACGAGGAGCGCATGGAAAGCGGGGAGGCGTTGTTCGCCAATCCGCGCAATGCCGCCAGCGGTTCCCTGAAACTTCTGGATAGCGCTGCAGTGGCGGGGCGCCAGCTTAATTTTTTTGCGCATTCCATGGGCGTCTGCAGCGGAAAATACATAAAGTCGCATTGGGATTTTTTATCTATGCTTAGGCAATGGGGGCTGCCTGCCAACCCTCATTCCGGGCTCTGCCGTAACATAGACGAGGTGATCTCCTACTGCCGTAAATGGCAGGATAAGCGGGATGGCCTGGGGTATGAAATCGACGGGGTAGTGGTGAAGGTGAACAGCGTCCTTCAGCAGGAGGCCATGGGTTTTACCGCCAAGAGCCCCCGCTGGGCGGTGGCTTATAAATTTCCCGCCCGCCAGGCGACTACCGAAGTGAAGGCGATCAGGGTAAATGTGGGGCGTACCGGAGTAATTACCCCTACTGCGGAGCTTGCGCCGGTGGAGTGTTCCGGAGTTACCATCAGCAGCGCCACCCTGCATAATTTCGATGAAATAGAAAGACTTGATTTAAGAGAAGGCGACAGGGTGCTTGTGGAAAGGGCCGGCGACGTGATCCCCAAAGTTGTCAAGGTAGTGGGGAAGGGGGGCGGTAAACCGTATGCCATCCCTGCGAAATGCCCTGCTTGTGGCGAGAAGATTGTTAAAGAAAAGGAAGAAGATGTGGCTTACCGGTGCATCAATTCCGCCTGCCCCGCGCAGCTTGAACGGGGAATTTTGCATTTCGCCGGGCGCAACGCCATGGACATTGAAGGTATGGGCGAGTCGGCAGTAGGGCAGATGGTAGGGATGGGCCTGTTAAGAAGCCCGGCGGATATTTACAAACTCGATCTCGAGAAACTGCTGAAGCTTGAGTTGTTTAAGGAAAAAAAAGCCGGAAATCTTCTCTCTTCCATTGCAAAAAGCAAGGAGCAGCCGCTTGCCCGCTTGATTTTTGCGCTCGGCATACGCCATGTCGGGCAAAAAGCGGCTTATACGCTCGCGGGTGAATTTTCCGATATGGAGAAACTTACATCGGCCGGCTATGAGGAGTTGGACAGGATACCGGATATAGGTTCGGTTATGGCAGGTTCCATTACGGCTTATTTCGGCTTGGAGCGCAACAAGAGGCTGATCCGGGAACTGGAAGAGGCCGGAGTGAATATGAAACAAAACCGGCCCGGCGTCATAAGCGGCGGGCTTAGCGGCAAGACAATCGTATTTACCGGTGAGCTGCCGGGGTTTTCGCGCATAGAGGCGGAAGAGATTGCTCGCAGGCACGGAGGGATTCCGTCTTCCAGCGTAGGCCGGAGTACCGACCTGCTTGTGGCGGGAGCCAAGGCAGGGTCGAAATTGAAAAAAGCCAAGGCCTTGGGGGTAAAGGTTATCGGAGAAGATGAATTCAGGGGGATGTTAAAATGAAACCGAGAAAAATGTTTTTACTTGCGGTATGCTGTTTCTTGTCTCTGGCTTTGGCCGGGTGCGAGTCTTTCGTGCGCAAATTCACCCGTAAACCGAAAAAAACCGACCAGACAGTGGATATGGTGCTTGCTCCGGAGGAGTACAAGGGCCCGGATATGAGCAAGGAAGAGATTTACCGCCAGTATTATTTGTTCTGGCAGTCATGGCAGGGGGAATTGGAAAATTCCCTTACCCAGAAGTTGAGCCTCAAGAAAAAAGTTGACTGCGCCCAGGAGGCGTTGAAAAATCTCGTAAATATGAAAGGGATGCTCACCGAGGATATGCAGAAAAACCTCGATATTTATATCAACAGGGCAATCGACCTGCTCGCTTCCATAAGAAGCGATATTTACGGGACGGACGATAACAACAACCTTAGAGACGCCGAGCGTATCGGGCGGGAGATCCACGAGGGGTTTGTTTACCCGAAGATAAGAAATTACCTGAAATGATACTGGAAACCGTGAGAGTGGGGGGAATGCAGGTGAATTGTTATGTGCTTGCCTGCGCGGAGGGCGCCAAGGCCGTGATTATCGACCCGGGCGACCAGGCGCACAGGATAAAAGCCGTTTTGGAAAAGCACAGGCTGACGCCGGGAATAATCATCAATACGCACGGGCATTTTGACCATATCGCAAAAGACGATGAATTCGGAGTGGAGGTTTACGTGCATAAGGACGACCGCCCTATGCTGGAGGACCCGGCAAGAAATCTTTCGGCGAGCTTTTCTATCCCGTGCAAGGTTTCTTCATGCATAAAGACCCTGGAGGACGGGGACCTGGTTAAGTTCGATTGCATCGAACTGGAGGTCATGCATCTTCCCGGACATTCGCCGGGCGGGATCGCCCTGCTTATGAAGAGTCCGGAGACCGGGATAGTTTTCACCGGGGATACATTGTTTTGCCGCGGGGTAGGGCGTTGCGACCTTCCGGGAGGGAACGAGGATTCGCTCGGCATTTCGATCAGGGATAAGTTATTCACGCTTCCCGAAAACACGAAAGTTTACCCCGGGCACGGTCCGGGGACTACTATCGGGGAAGAAAAAAGAGCTAACCCGTTCATAATTTAAATTGAAAGAACTCATCGATTCTTTTTTGGATTATCTGTCGGTTGAACGGGGCCTGGCCAGGAATACGATTTTCGCCTACCGCCAGGACCTGAACACCTATCTGGATTTTATCTCCGGCAGGGGTATAAATGCCCTTTCCCGCGTATCCAAGAATGACGTGGTGGAGTTCATGCTTTTTGAAAAGGATAAAGGGGTCTCACCGGTGAGCATCTCGCGCAGGCTCGCGGCGATAAGGATGTTCCACCGTTTTCTTGCCAGGGAAAGGGTCCTGAAAGAGGACCCTACCGCGTTGATCGATTCCCCCAGGTTATGGAAGAAAGTCCCCGACACTCTTTCCCTGAACGAAGTCGAATCCCTGATCGCCCAGCCCGATGCGAGGGTGCGCCAGGGGATCAGGGATAAGGCTATATTGGAAGTGCTCTATGCCACCGGGATGCGCGTATCCGAATCCGCCGACCTCAAGGTCGGCAATATCAACCTGGATATAGGTTTTGTGCGCTGTATCGGCAAGGGCAACAAGGAACGGGTTATCCCGCTCGGCAAGAAGGCGGTGAATATCCTGCATAAATATATGGAGGACAGCCGCCCGTTTTTCCTGAAAGGGAAAACCTCGGATTTTCTTTTTGTCAACCGTTCCGGGGGCAGGATCTCCAGGCAGTCCTTATGGAAGCTGATTAAGTATTACGCGAGGAAGGCGGGAATTAAGAAGGCGATCAAGGTGCATACTCTGAGGCATTCATTTGCCACCCATCTGCTGGAGAGGGGGGCGGATTTGCGGTCTGTCCAGGAAATGCTCGGCCATTCCAATATTTCCACAACCCAGATTTATACGCATATAGACAAAGAGCGCCTCAAGACGATCCACAGGATGTTTCACCCCAGGCCTTAAATACGCCGGCCGGGGCAGAATGGAGGAAGATGAAAGAGTATTTAGCGGCTTTGCCGCAGGAGATAATGTCTTTAATCGCTTTGGCGGAGAAGGTTTCCCGGCAGACGGGGATGCCGGCTTACCTGGTCGGCGGGTTCCCGCGGGACCTTATCCTGGGCCTTGAAAACTGGGATTTGGATATAACCGTTGACGGGGACGGCATCGGTTTTGCCGAGGTTCTTTCCCGCAAGCTTAATTCACGCTTAGTCAGGCATGAGAGGTTCGGGACCGCTTCGCTGGTCTCTGGTTGCCGTCTTAAAATAGATGTCGCCACCATACGTAAAGAAACTTATCCCTTCGACGCTTCGCTGCCCGTGGTAAGAAAAGGATCCCTGAAGGATGACCTGTTCCGCAGGGATTTTACCATTAACGCCATGGCGATAGATCTCTCCGCCGGGGGCGGCCGCAGGCTGATCGATATGTTCGGAGGCAGGGATGACCTGCTTGCGCGGAAGATACGCATTATGCATGACCGCAGCTTCAAGGACGACCCGACGCGGATATTGAGGGCAATCCGTTTTCAGCGGCGTTACGGTTTCAGGATAGAGGGCAGGACGCTGTGCCTTCTGAAAGAGGCGGTAGGACTGGGCATGCTGGAGAAGGTGCATCCGCACAGGATGCGCGATGAACTGGCGCTTATGTTCAAGGAAAAGGATCCGGCGGGCCAGCTGAGCAGGCTTAATTGTTTGTGCGGCCTGTCTTTTCTCAGCCGCAGGCTGCGGGTTTCGCAGGAGACATACCGTCTTTTCCGTTCGGTGGGCAGGGAGCTTTACCGTTTTATGAGGGAGTATCCTTTTCACGGCGAGTTCGACTCCTGGGTGATTTACCTGGCGGCGATCCTTAATCTGCTCGAGCCCTCGTGCGAAAAACAGGTAATCCGTAAGTTAGGCCTTTCCGGGAAGCAGGAAAAGAATATTCTTGCCTGCCGCAGGATAAACCGGAGGCTTATAACTACGCTTAAGGACAAGAGGGTAAAACCGGCGAAAGTTTTTAAACTGCTTAAACCTTTAAGTTACGAAGCGGTTATTTTGCTGCTTTCAGTTTCGCGCGACAGCAGGCTCAGAAAGAACGTTTCCGATTTTCTCGGGGTTTACAATTCACTCCAGCTTTGCATCTCGGGGGAGGACCTCTGCAGGCTCGGGGTATTGCCCGGCCCCAAGTACCAGGAGGTGCTGGATAAGGTATTTGCCGCCCGGCTTAACGGGAAAGTGAAAAACCGCCAGGAGGAGTTTGCCTTAGCCAGCAGGATATTAAAAACAACCAGGAAGGGGAGTATACATTATGCTTAGACATGAACGCGTGGAAGAGGCGATAAAAAGAGAGGTCAGCTTGATCATCCATGATGAAATCAAAGACCCGCGCATCGGGTTTGTCACTATAACCAAGGTGGATTTAAGCAAAGATTTGAGGAATGCCAAGATATTTTATAGCGTGTTGGGCAAGGAGGAAGACTATGAGAAAACCAGGTCCGCGCTTGATTCTGCGCTGGGATTTATCCGCAGCCTGGTCGCCGAGAGGATAAACCTGCGATTTGCCCCCGAACTGATGTTCCAGGAGGACCACTCTACGGAATACAGCGTGAGAATAGAGGAGGTATTGAACAAGATAAAGGAGCTCGATAAAGGAAAGGAATCCGGGGATGGCGGGGATAAAGGAGATTTGTGATAATATAAGAAAACATAAGAAGTTCCTGATTACCGCGCATACCAACCTTGAAGGCGACGCCCTGGGGTCGGAACTTGCCTTTTACGCGCTGGTCAAAAAGATGGGCAAGCGCGCGGTGATCGTGAACCACGACGATGTTCCCGCGAATTATCGGTTCTTGCCCCGATGCGGGGAGATCCGTTTGCTTGGCAAAGGGGCTTGCCGGATAGATTTCGATTGCATGGCGGTTCTGGATTGCGCGGACCTGAAGCGTTCGGGAGACGTATGGAAACTTAACGCATCCGGGCGGACGGTTTTAAATATCGACCACCATATAAGCAACAGCGGGTTTGGGGACGCCCGCTGGGTCGACGCGCGCGCCTCTTCCTGTTCGGAGATGATATACCGGATTTATAAACGCCTGCGCGTGCGCATAGAGCAGCCTGAGGCGGTAGCGATGTATGCGGGGATGATGACGGATACAGGGTCATTCCGCTACGCGAATACAACCGCTTTTACTCATCGCGCCTGCGCCGACCTGGTCCGATACGTCGATGTTCCTCTTATTTACCGTTATGCTTATGAGGATTTCAGCGTTGCGGAAGCCAAGCTTCTCGTCAGGCTTCTGCCGGGCATAAAATTTGCTTCGGCCGGGAAAATCGCTTATTTCAAGCTCAGGCGCGGAGATTTGAAGGGAGTGGCTTTATCCATGGACCTGGGGGATTACCTGTTAAGCTTTGCCAGGGCGGTCAAGGGCGTGGAGGCAGCCGTTTTGTTTAAGGAGGTCTCCGGCCCGGGCAAAGGGAGCGTACGGATAAACCTGCGCAGCCGGGGCAGGGTAGATGTCAATAAGGCCGCTACGGCTTTTGGAGGAGGCGGGCATAAGAATGCCGCAGGATGTACGCTTACGGGAAAGATCGATGATATTTCCGAAAAGGTGGTGTCTTTCCTGCGCAGAGAAGTCAAATAAAGGAACTACGCGTGATTGTAATTACCAGGCTTGATAAAATAAAAAGGTTCGTAAACCCGGTGGTTGCCTTGGGTGTTTTCGACGGGCTGCACCGCGGGCATTTGAATATCCTGCGGGCCGTGGTAAATAAGGCCAGGGAAACCGGAGGGGATAGCGTAGTGGTTACTTTTTACCCGCATCCCCAGAAAGAAGAGAGCCTGTATTCCCTCGAGCACCGCCTGAAGATGTTCTCGGAGCTCGGCCTGGACGTATGCGTGGTGATCAATTTTAACAAACATTTTTCCGAGATGAGCGCCGTGGATTTCATTTCGCATATCCTGGTCGAAAAAATTCATCCCAGTTCGGTGTACGTAGGGGAGAACTTCCGCTTCGGGAAGGGGGCCTCGGGGGATCTTAAAATGCTTTCTTGCTGGGCGAGGAAAGGTAGTTTTTCCCTCAGGGTATTCAAGGTGGTAAAAGACGGCAGGCGCCCGATAAGCAGCACCGCGATAAGGGGGCTGATAAAACAGGGCAGATTGAAAGAGGCAGGCAGGCTTCTTGGCCGGAGGGTAAGCGTCCTGGGCACGGTGATTTCCGGCAGCGGGATAGCCGGCGATATGGGGTTTCCCACCGCAAACATCAATCCGCATCATGAAGTAATCCCGCCCCCGGGCATATACGCGGTCGATGTCTCTTTTTCCGGGAAAGACTACGGGGGGGCATGTTATATCGGAACCAGGCCTACTATCTGCAGTAAAAATAAGGCCGTGCATATAGAAGTTAACATATTCGGTTTCCATAAGAAAATTTACGGAAAATCCCTGGAGATCAGGTTTTTGAAATTTCTCCGTTCTGACAAGAAATTCGCCTCTTTAACGGAATTATCTTCCCAGATCCTGCAAGATGTAAAATCCTGCCGTGCATTTATAAGCAGGTCCCACAATCGGTAGTGATACATTAACCTAATATCCACAACTTGTTGTTCTGCCTCGAGTTTGGCAATTTTCTTCTTGACAAAAGGGAGTATTTTGTCTATACTTTTGATACTAAGTGGATAAAAGTGGAGTAAAGTGGGAGAGAGGAAGATATGTTTTACGGCGAATTTGAACATTCTATAGACCGTAAAGGCCGTCTGATTTTGCCTGCCAAATTTCGCGATACCGCCAAAAACCAATTCATCGAGAGATTTTTCATTACCCGCGGTTTAGATAAATGCCTTTTTATGTTTTCCGAGGAGGAATGGCGTTCCCAGGAAAATAAATTCAAGACTATGTCTTTTACCAGGCAGCAGTCGAGGACATTCAACCGGCTTTTGTTCAGCGGCGCGGTCGAAATGATCCCCGACAGGCAGGGAAGGGTGTTGCTGCCCCAGTATCTCAAGGATTTCGCGGAGATTAAAAAAGACGTTGTTATCGTCGGAGTGTCCAACCGCATAGAAATTTGGTCCAGAGACAAATGGCACGATTTTTATTCGAACAGCAGGCAGTCTTTTGAAGAGATCGCCGAGAAATTAATGGATGTTTAAGTGGTTGAAGAACAGCTGCATATACCGGTAATGGTGAACGAGGTCATCGGCCATCTGGACCCAAAACCGGGACAGGTAATCGTGGATGCCACGCTCGGTACGGGCGGGCACAGCCTTGAGATCTTGAAAAGGATAACTCCGGGAGGAAGATTGATCGGGATAGACCGCGATGAGGATTCCCTGGCTTTATGCCGCAAGAGGCTGAGCGGATTCAACGGAAGTTTTGATTTGGCGCACTCCAATTTCTCCGGCCTGGATGCAGTCCTGAAAGATTACGGCGTAGAGTCTATCGACGGAATAGTTTTCGATTTGGGGATTTCAACGTTCCAGCTCAAGAATGCGCAAAGAGGTTTCAGTTTTCAGGAGGAGGGGCCGCTGGATATGCGCCTGGACAGGAGCAGTTATATATCGGCTTACGACTTGGTAAATAATCTCGATGAAAGGGAAATTTCCAATATGCTCTGGAACTTTGGCCAGGAACGCTGGCATAACCGCATCGCGCATTTACTGGTCGAGGAACGCAGAAGCCAGCCTATCTCCACTACCAGCCAGCTTGCCGAACTTGTAGTCAGGGCTATACCGCGGAGATACCGCAGGAGTTATTACCGCATACATCCGGCCACGCGCACCTTTCAGGCCGTACGCATAGCCGTAAACCACGAGCTGGAGTTTATCGAAAGCGCGCTTAGAAAAGCAGTTTCCTTCCTGAAGCGTAAAGGCAGGATATGCGTTATCTCATTCCATTCTTTAGAAGACCGTCAGGTCAAGCATACTTTTAAGGCCCTCAAGGCGGAGGGGCTGATCGATATAATTACGGTTAAACCCCTGGTTCCTGCGGAGGCGGAAGTGGCGGATAACCCTTCGAGCCGAAGCAGTAAATTCAGGGCAGCTGAAAGGATTTAAGAAATATGAAGATGGGCAAATTTCTCTCCATAACGGTGTTTGTCACTTCCTTTTGCGTGCTCTATGTTTATCAACAGAGCGAAATATTCCGGCTCGCTTACCTGGGTTCCAAGAGGCAAAGTACCTATAAAGAGCTGCTCGACAAGAATACCGCCTTAAGTTACAGCATAAAAAAGAGTTCTTCTCTGGTCAATATCGGCACCAGGATAAGCCAGACCCATGATTTCCAGATGCCGGATAATTACCGTTTTGTCAAAGTCGTATCTTCCAAGGACGGCCTCAGGCCGGTAAGCCAGGGGCAGGGCAGGGAGGGACTTTTGGCAGGTATTTTCAGTTTGAAACGCGAAGCTCAGGCAAAAACGATTAACCCCTAATACATTCCTTAAAAATAGTGTACACAAGCAACTATCGCCGCAGAAGCGAGGCGGTTTTCCTAATTTTCTTTATCTTCTTCCTGCTGTGTATAGGCAGGCTTTTCTTCATCCAGTTTTTCCGCTCGAGCTACCTGACCTCAATAGCCAGAAAACAGCACAATCAGTTCGTCGAGCTTGAGCCCAAGCGCGGGACGATTTACGACTGCTACATGAAAGCGCAGGCGTTCAATCTTTCCCTGGACTCCCTTTATGCTTCGCCGAATTCCATCAAAGACCGGGATAAGGAAGAAATAGTAGACAAGCTTGCTCCCATACTGGGAGCGGACCGCGCGTATTTGCGCAACAGGCTTTACAGGAAGAAGGCCTTTATCTGGCTGGCGCGCAAGATGCCCGTGGACAAATCCGAGGCCGTGAAGGCGCTCAAGATCAAGGGCCTCGGGTTTATAAAAGAGACCAAACGCATATACCCAAACAGTTACCTGGCCAGCCAGGTGATCGGTTTCAGCGGCATGGATAATATAGGGTTGGAAGGGGTGGAGAAGGATTTTGACAGGTACCTGAAGGGCACGGCGGGCTGGGCGGTTTTCCTGCGCGACGCCAGGCAGAACAAGCTGGATATGTGGGAAAAGATGGTCCTTCCGGTTGACGGTATGGACGTGGTCCTTACCATAGACGAGGTTATCCAGTATATTGCCGAAAGGGAGCTGGACAACGCCTTTCAGAAATACCATGCCAAAGGCGCAAGCATCATAGTGATGGATCCCCATACCGGAAGGATACTGGCTATGGCCAGCCGCCCGAGTTATGACTTGAATAAATACTCTTCCGCCGGCAGGGACGCTATGCGCAACCGGGCCATCTGCGACATGTTCGAGCCCGGTTCGGTTTTTAAAATAGTCACCGCCTCCGCCGCCCTGGAAGAGAAGAGGGTTACCGAGGAGGACGAGTTTTTCTGCGAGAACGGCAGTTATCTGGTGGGCGGGCATGTGCTGCATGACCACCGCCCTCACGGCACATTGACCTTCAGGCAGGTTATCGAGGAGTCGAGCAATATCGGCACGGTGAAGGTGGCGCAGGTCCTGGGCGCGGATACGGTTTACCGTTATATAAAAGCGTTCGGTTTCGGTTCGAAACTGGGGATAGATATTTCCGGGGAGATAAGCGGAGTAGTCAAACCTCCCCGCGCATGGTCAAAGACTTCCATATCCGCGATACCCATCGGGCATGAGGTGGGGGTGACCGCGCTCCAGCTGGCCAGCGCAATTTCCGTAATCGCCAACGGAGGCCAGCTGATGAGGCCTTACATAGTGGATTCGGTCCGGGATAACCGGGGGGAGCTGGTAAAGAAAAACAAACCTGTGCTGATAC
>Ga0265297_10011933_pt1 | contig 10530 bp, 8 predicted proteins | sample Munlanlwell13791_FD_192502 | JGI IMG/M metagenome (GOLD analysis project Ga0265297, IMG submission 192502) | Leachate microbial communities from a municipal landfill in Southern Ontario, Canada - Leachate well 137-91 | ecosystem: Engineered > Solid waste > Landfill > Unclassified | place...
CCATCGAGATCGCGAGGATCCCGTGGCAGCAGGCGCTCATCAGGAATCCGAGTCCGACGGAATAAAAGATCGTCCTCTTTTTCGGGATCGACAGATGCTTGGAGATATATTCCTTCGGGACATAATGATCGATCAACCCGCCCACAAAAAATCCCGCCAGCACAGGCCAGAACATGATCCGGACATAATCCCAAAAGGTCCGGCGAAATTCTTCCATTGCGGGAAAAAGAAAGGACGCAGCAAGCAGCGCGAGTGTCAGTCCGCCGATAAGAAAAAACCCGGAAAAATACCACGGCTTTTTCTTATCTCCCTCCGCGCAGCAGGTCCCTTCGTTCATTAAAGATCCCCCTCCTCCATGTCCCTCTCCATTTCCTCAGACTCGGAAACGACTGGAGCCACCGCCGCTGGCGGGGCGGATGTTTTTTCCTTCGCTTCCATTTGAGCGATGTATTTCTCAGGCTCCTTCAGGAACGACGCCTTGCACATCGGGCAGCAAAGGCCGTAACGCTTGCCCTTGTAGATGACAAAATCATTTCCCGAGACAGGATCGCCCGAGACCGGACACAATTTGTTCCCGGCATCCATGATCCCCGTTTGAGTCGTTTCTTCTACGGCAAAAATTTTGGATGCTGTGACCGGCATCACGAACAGCAACAGCAACGTTAACACGATCAACCTTTTCATCTTAATCCTCCTCCTTTTTTTAAACATTCATTGCCTTGACCATCGACCGAAATCTCCAAGAGGATTTGAAAACATCAGGATCGCTGCGAGCATTTTCTTCATTGCATAGCCCTTTTTTGAAGCTTCATTCTAACCTCTCTAGTTATATATAAAAACTTTATTTTTCAGAACACGAAACTCGTAACCGGGTGCTCAAGATCTGCAAAGACCATAAACCAGATTGAGTTCCGAAAAACCAGCTCCCAGTTCTGTTTCTCTCTTGGCTTTTCCTTAAACCCGAATAGAATACAGCCCATGAATCTGCTCGCCATTGAAACATCCAGCCCGGTCCTGAGCGTTGCCATCAAGAAAAGCGGGGCCAAGTTCCGCCACGCGACCGTCAAGGGCTACATGAAGCACGCCGAGAACCTTCTCCCCGTGATCGACCGGCTTCTCAAAAAAGAAAAACTGAAGATCCGGGAAATTGACGCTTTCCTGATCAGCCGCGGACCCGGGTCTTTCACGGGACTGCGCATCGGCTTCGCCACGCTCAAGGGCTTCCTCGCGATACGCCCCAAACCTTGTTACGGTGCTTTTTCTCTCGATGTGATCGCGGCCGGAATCAAGCCCGGGGGACACACAAATCTCACAGTATGCTTGGACGCAAGACGTGGTAAATTTTATGTTCGTTCATATCGTTATTATGAAAAAAAATGGACTTCAAGCGGGCCGTCCCGTGTCATACCCGTCGACAAGATGGCTTCCGTGCTTCCCCGGGGGAGCTGGATCGCCGGTGACGGAGTCAACAAGTTCGAACCGAATGGTTGGGTGATAGCGCCTGAAAAGAGCTGGTACCCGCAGGCCTCCACTTTGATCACACTATTTGAAACAAAAGACCCGCTTCTTAAGAAACTGCTGTGCCCCAAGGAATTTTTACCGGTTTATTTGCGAAGTTCCGAAGCGGAAGAAAAACTGCAGGATAAAAGACATGCCTGAGCTCACTCAAAACAGATCCGGGATCCAGCACAGCTCATGGATCGAACTTCGCGCGGGATGTCTTCTCAAGAATCTCCAGACCCTTCGGAAACGATCCGGACAAACAGACGTTCTGGCGGTCGTCAAGGCGAATGCCTACGGCCACGGACTCGAAGAGATCGCGGGCATTCTTGCCGGGAAAGTCACCTATTTCGGCGTCGCCACTTTGCGGGAAGCACTGGAGCTGAAAGAGCATCATCCTCAAACCCCGGTTTTTCTCTTCGGCCATTTGTTTACGCATGAGCTCCCGGCGGCACTCTTGGGCGGCATTACTTTGAGCGTTTCAAGTCTTGAAAAAGCCTGGGAGATCTCGGACCTGTCGGAAAGCCTGGGCCGTAAAACTTCGGTCCATGTGAAGGTCGACACGGGCATGGGCCGCATGGGTATTCCGGTCCAAGAAGCTGCTGTTTCTATAAGAGAAATGACGAAACTCAAGGGGCTTATGCTTGACGGTGTTTATATGCATTTTCCGACCGCGGAAAAGGATGACGTGTTCCGGAAGACGCAAGTTCTGAAGTTCAGGTCTTTGCTACAGACACTTGAAGAGAAAAACATCGTATTCCGGTTCCGCCATGCCAAAAACAGCGCCGCAACGCTGACCTTGAAGGATCCCCTTCTCAATATGATCCGGCCTGGCCTTACGCTTTATGGCATTTACCCCGACCCTAGCCTGAAAGGCGCGGCCTGCTTTGAACCGGTCCTTTCACTCAAAACTCGAATCGTTCTTGTCAAAAAACTCCGGGCCGGAGAATCTGTCGGATATGGCCGGGACTTTATTGCCAAACACGATACCACGATCGCGGTATTGCCTTTCGGTTACAGTCATGGTTATCCTTATGCGGCTTGGAAAAACGCTTCCGTACTTTTTAAAGGGAGGCGCTATTCCTTCGCAGGCAAGGTTTCCATGGATTATATCGCCGTGAACCTCGAAAATACCGAAGCCAAAGAGGGTGATATGGTCACACTCATAGGCGAGGACCAGGGTGAGCGCATTACAGTTGAGGATATCGCCGGATGGGCCGGGACTATTCCCTATGAGATTGTAACGCGCCTGAATGCCCATTTACCGAGAATTGTTATCCCTTGACCCTTCCAACCTGCACCCTGTAATGGGAACTCAACCGTTGCCTATGTTTCAATTCATGATACGTCACATTTCCGAAGTTTCGTCGACCAATACCGTTGCACTGGAGGCAGCGAAACAAGGCGCACGGGAAGGGCTTGTCATCACTGCGGATCATCAAACCGCAGGACGCGGCAAACCCGGGCGACAGTGGCTTTCTTCCGCGGGAAAGAACCTTCTTTGTTCGGTCCTTCTCAGGCCGCCACTCAGTCCGGCCCAATCCCCCATACTCACCCAGGTCGCCTGCCGGGCGGTTGCCAAGGTCTTAAAAGAGAAGTATGATATTGCTTCAGAGTTCAAGCGGCCAAACGACGTCATGGTTGGGACACAAAAGATCTGCGGTATATTGGTCGAGGCTTTTTCCTCTTCATCGAAGCTGGAGGCCGTAGTCATCGGGATTGGGCTGAATGTGAATGCGGAGAGCACAGAGCTTCCCCCCGAGGGAATCTCTATGAGAGTTCTGAAGAAAACCGAGCATCCGATTGGTGAGGTCCTTGGTTACATTCTGGATGAATTGGGTCATAAATGTGATGAATTGTATAAAAATAGTGCACAAAAGTAACCATCATCCCAAAATAGCCAATTTTTTAGACCTAAAGTGGTAAATCAATGTAGTTTGAGTCTGAGCTGTTTATAGACGGTGCATGAAACGGAGAAACATGGTCAAGCGAATATTAGCGATTGATATCGGGAACACGGCAGCTACGGTCGGATTCTATGAGGGCGGCCGTTTGCTGAAGTTTGGGTCGATGCATTATAACGATATCCCAAAATATGCTTCTAAATTGGCTCGTAGTGGTAAAAAAAGTCATTTGGATGTAATTATAAGCTCTGTATTCCCTAAAATTACTTCTTTTTTGAAATATAAATTAAAAGGCATTAAAGAGTTAACGTTATGGGTAGTCGATGGCAATATTCCTATTAAAATACGACATAACTATAGTATTTACAATGAGTTAGGTGTTGACCGCAAGGTGAATATTTATGGAGCTGTCCGGATGTATCGTCTTCCCATGCTCGTGATTGACTATGGAACAGCCGTTACCTTCGACTATATTGACTCCAGAGGAGTTTTCCAAGGCGGAATGATCATCCCGGGACCTGAAACAGCCTATGGAGCACTTGGCCGGAAAGCTGCCCTGCTTCCAAAGAGACTTCCCATGCCGAAAAGGGCAAAATCCTTTCTCGGGAGGAGCACCCGCGAATGCATGGAATCCGGGATTCTCGAAGGCTATGGGGCTATGACCGATGAACTGATCCAGAGGTTCCGGAAGCGGTACGGGAAGGGCGTGCGGGTCTTGGCCACGGGCGGTTTCGCCGAGGTGATCCACCCCTATACAAAACATATCGACACCATCGACCCCAGGCATTCCATCAAATCTCTTCTCGCCCTTTGGCGGAATAGAAAATAGTATGGCGTAACATATTACCGCTTTTGCGCCGCATACCGTACTTCTTACCACGTACAAATTTTTTAAAATTCCTCTTGATTTTTTAGGCCCATTGACTACAATAACGCCTCACTTGGCACTCAGACTCGCCGAGTGCTAGTCCGCATCGCATTTCATCTAACAACATCTATTAACAAGGAGAAAACAACATGGCAAAACAACTTCTGTTCAGTGAAGAAGCACGCCGGGCAATTCTGCATGGCGTGGACCAACTTGCGAACGCGGTCAAGGTCACCCTCGGCCCCAAAGGCCGCAACGTGGTCCTTGAAAAGAAATACGGCTCCCCGACGGTCACAAAAGACGGCGTTTCGGTGGCGAAAGAGATCGAGCTCGAAGACCCCTATGAAAATATGGGCGCCCAGATGGTCAAGGAAGTCGCGTCAAAAACCTCCGATGTGGCCGGCGACGGGACTACGACTGCGACCATTCTCGCCCAAGCGATCTATCGCGAAGGCCTGAAGAACGTCACAGCCGGAGCAAACCCGATGGCCCTCAAACGCGGTATTGAAAAGGCTGTGGAAGCGATCGTGGCCGAACTCGACAAAGTCGCAAAACCTATCGGCAAGGATAAAAAAGAGATCGCACAGATCGCCTCGATTGCCGCGAACTCTGACACCACGATCGGCGATCATATCGCCGAAGCCATGGACAAAGTCGGCAAAGACGGCGTCATTACGGTCGAAGAAGCCAAAACCACGGCCACGACGCTGGATGTGGTTGAAGGAATGCAATTCGATCAGGGGTATCTTTCCCCGTATTTCGTTACGGATACCGAGCGCATGGAAGTCGTGCTCGAAGAACCGTTCATCCTCATTAATGAGAAAAAGATTTCATCGGTGAAGGACATGCTCCCGATCCTCGAAGCCGCGTCCAAGGCCGGAAAGCCCCTCATCATTATCGCCGAAGAAGTAGACGGCGAAGCGCTTGCAACTCTCGTGGTCAATAAGATCCGCGGAACGCTCGCCGTTTGCGCGGTCAAAGCCCCGGGATATGGCGATCGCCGTAAGGCCATGCTGGAAGATATCGCGATCCTCACCGGCGGCAAGGCTATCACCGAAGACCTCGGGATCAAACTCGAGAATGTAACCCTGAAAGATCTTGGCCGTGCAAAGCACGTAACCGTGGACAAAGAAAAAACCACGATCATCGAAGGCGCCGGCAAGAGTACGGATATCACCAACCGTATCGGCCAGATCAAGAAACAGATCGAAGATACGGATTCCGACTATGACAAGGAAAAACTCCAGGAACGTCTCGCAAAACTCGCGGGAGGCGTCGCAGTCATTCATGTCGGTGCCGCGACCGAGACTGAAATGAAGGAAAAGAAAGCTCGCGTTGAAGACGCCCTTCACGCGACCCGCGCGGCCGTGGAAGAAGGCATTGTCCCTGGCGGCGGCGTAGCACTTCTTCGCGCCGTGGGTGTGTTGGACGGCCTCAAGCTCAAGGGTGATGAAAAGATCGGCGCGGAGATTATCCGACGTGCGGTCGAGGAACCTTTACGCCAACTGGCTTTTAACGCCGGCGAAGAAGGCTCCGTCGTGGTTCAGCGCGTCATGTCCGAAAAGGGTAACATCGGCTTTAACGCTGAAACCGGTAATTTTGAGAATCTGGTCGAAGCTGGCGTGATCGACCCCAAAAAAGTCACCCGCAGCGCACTCCAGAACGCGGCCAGCGTTTCCGGCCTTCTTCTCACCACCGAGGCCCTCATCACGGATCTTCCCGAAGAAGAGAAGATGCCGCCGATGCCGGGCGGTGGAGGTATGGGCGGAATGGGAGGTATGGGTGGCATGGGCGGGATGGGCGACTATTAACGAATCCTTTTTAAGACCCGGTCTTACATTTAAGACCGGGTCTTAAATCGGTATGATTTAAAAAAACACATCATTAATTAAAAAGGAGATCCAAAATGAAAGTCAGACCGTTGGCAGACAGAGTACTGGTAGAAGTTCTTGAAGCGGAAGCGAAAACCAAGGGCGGCATCATTCTCCCTGACACCGCCAAAGAAGAAAAGACCGAAGGCAAGGTCGTCGCAGTCGGCGCGGGCAAAACGCTTGAATCCGGCAAAATCCAGGCCATCGAAGTAAAAAAAGGTGATCGTGTGCTTTTCGGAAAATATTCCGGCGACGATATCGTGATCGATGGCACGAAACACAAGATTCTCAAAGAGAGCGAGATCCTCGCTGTTTACGAGAAAGAATAATTCTGTTCGTCATCCTGAGTCTGATGTCATTCCCGCGAAAGCGGGAATCCAGTCTGGATTCCCGACCTGCCAGAAGCAGACGTCCGGGAACGACGAAGCTCTCAGAACGACGATTTTTTTACAACCCTAAGGAGCACTAAAATGGCAAAACTTATTTCGTACTCAGAAGAAGCGCGCCAGCGGATCAAACGCGGCGTCGACATCCTCGCAAGGGCTGTCAGCGTCACGCTTGGTCCCCGCGGCCGCAATGTTGTGATCGACAAGAAATTCGGCGCGCCGCTTGTCACCAAAGATGGTGTCACGGTCGCCAAAGAGATCGACCTGAAGGACCCGTATGAGAATATGGGCGCCCAGATGGTCCGTGAAGTCGCCGAGAAGACTTCGGATAACGCCGGGGACGGCACCACGACCGCGACGGTCCTGGCCCAATCCATTGTTTCCGAAGGCTTGAAAAATGTCACCGCCGGCGCCAATCCTATGGCCCTCAAGCGCGGCATCGACAAAGCCTCCGCGAAGGTTGTCGAAACGATCAAGAAAATGTCCAAGGCCGTCAAAGGTAAGGAAGACATTACCGCCGTCGGCGCCATCAGTGCCAATAACGATCAGTCGATCGGTCAGCTTTTAGCGGATGCTTTGGAAAAAGTCGGCAAAGAAGGTGTGATCACGGTCGAAGAGGCGAAGGGTCTCAAAACCGAGCTCGACGTGGTTGAAGGGATGCAGTTCGATCGCGGCTACCTGTCGCCCTATTTCGTGACTGATGCCGAGCGAATGGAAGTCGTCCTCAAGGAACCTTACATCCTTCTTTACGAGAAAAAAGTCAGCACCGTAAAAGATCTCGTGCCGGTGCTTGAAAAAGTGGCACGCCTCGGTAAGCCCCTTCTCATCATCTCGGAAGATATCGAGGGCGAAGCACTCGCAACCCTCGTGGTCAACAAGATCCGCGGCGTGCTTCAGATCGCGGCCGTAAAGGCCCCCGGATTCGGGGATCGCCGGAAGGCCCTGATGGAAGATATCGCGATCATCACCAAAGGTAAGTTCATTTCCGAAGATCTCGGCGTGAAGCTTGAGAACGTGGATCTTGAGATGCTCGGCACGGCCCAGCGCGTGGTGATCGATAAGGACAACACCACGATCGTCGGAAGCGCGGGAACCCAGAAGGACATCAAGGGGCGCTGCGAGCAGATCAAGGCGGAGATCGAACGGTCCGATTCGGATTATGACAAAGAAAAGCTCCAGGAACGTCTCGCAAAACTTTCCGGCGGCGTCGCCGTCGTAAAGGTCGGCGCAGCGACGGAAGTGGAGATGAAGGAAATGAAGGCCCGCATTGAGGACGCGCTCCATGCAACTCGCGCGGCCATCGAAGAAGGCATCGTCCCGGGTGGCGGCGTGGCGCTTTTGCGCTCCATAGCCTCACTCGATGACGTGAAGGCCGGGGGCGACGAAGCCACCGGCATTCAGATCGTGCGCAGGGCGCTTCAGGAACCTGCCCGCAAGATCGCTCATAATGCCGGATTCGACGGCTCCGTCGTGGTGAAAAAGATTCTTGATAACAAAGGGGATTATGGGTTCAACGCGCTGACCTGCGAATTCGAGAACTTGGTCGAAGCCGAGGTCATCGACCCCGCCAAGGTCGTCCGCGTCGCGGTGGAAAACGCCTGCAGTATCGCAGGTCTTATCCTCACGACCGAATGTGTGATCGCAGACAAACCCAAAGAAAAAAAGGACGAGGATAATAAAAAATCCTCCAACTATTCGGGCAGTATCGAGTAGTCAGAAAACTTAAAAGGGACGGCCCCTCCCATGGGGCTGTCCCTTTGCATTTTAGAAGCCGGTCTTCCTTTGGGGGGGCCGGCTTTTTTGCTATCCGTATAATTTCAGGATTTTTGGCCGTTTTGCTTCGGGAGAATCTCTCCGGGCTTTTCCTCGTATTTCTGCTCTTTGGGCAGGACAAAGAAAAAGGTGGATCCTTTACCAAGCTCGCTTTCGACCCCCATCCGGCCACCGTGGGCTTCGACGATGCTTTTCGAAATAGCAAGACCGAGCCCTGAGCCTTTTTCGGAGGAAGCCGTGGGCTTGCCAAATTGTTCAAACTTGTTGAAGAGTTTTGGAAAATTTTGGAGGGAAATACCGACACCGGTATCCTTCACCATGCAGCGGACTTCCCCGCCGAGGTCCTTTATCCCCACCGTGATCCTGCCAGTTTCTGTGAACTTGAGCGCATTGCTCAATAAATTGGCCATCACTTGCGAGAGTTTGTCAAAATCACCCAGGATTTCGATTTTTTCAGTCGGAAAATCTTCCAGGACAGCGATCCCTTTTTTGTGTGCACGAAGGGCAATCCCCTCGCAGGACTGCCTCACCAGAGATAGAAGATCGATCTTTTCATAATTCACCACGATTTTCCCGGACTCGATCTTCGCGAGATCCAGGAGGTCCGTCGTAATATGGATCATCCGATCCCCGGTTTGTTTAATAATCTCGATGTATTTTTTTTGTTCTCCCCCGACCGGACCTGCCAGGCCGTCCAGGATGAGCGCCGCCGCTTCGCGAACTACCCCCAAAGGATTCCGGAGCTCATGTGCTACGATCGAAACAAAATCATCTTTGAGACGGTCCAGCCTCGCGAGATCCAGGTTCTTCTTTTCCAGCTCCTGATAAAGAGCCTTGATCCCGTCATTCGCCTTCTGAAGCCCCCAGGACTGCATTTCCAATTCCTCTCGACGACCAAAAATCATCGCAGTCCAAAAAGCCAAGGAAGCCGTTAGTGTCAAACCCACCAACACCATGATCCACCCAGCGCGTATGGGATACAGATTTTTGAGTGCAGGGGACGGGCTGGCAATCAGTGAGAAAGTCTTGCCGAAAGCGAAGATCGGGTAGGCTATCGAAAATGACGCGGACTGCATTCCGCCGTCATCCATTTTCCGGGTTGATGCAAGTATCTCGCCGGGTTTGTCCGTGTGCAGTTGAAACAGATCCATGACGACAACGCCCGGTTCCGTTTTGCTTGTTGTGGCGATTTCCAACAACGTCCCAAAACGCAATACGGCCACGGCAAAACCACGCAAGCGCTTTGCGGCGGCCCCTTCGGATACGGGCCAGTATACCAGCATTCCCTTCTGACCAGCTGTTTCCTGCACCAAGGTGATGGGGTCCGTGCTGGTTACGAGCCCTGTGAGTTTCGTCTTCTCGATCGCAGCGCGGCGGATCGCCTCCGAGCCAAGGTCGTAGCCGAGCGCACGCTCGTTGCCGATGCGAGGCGCCACATAGAGCACCGGATAGTAAACACGCCGGCCGTTAGCGGGAGCCCGGTTACCGGCCTCGTCCTTTTGCCATATTCCAAATTCAGACGGCCCCTCCTGGCGGACCTCCTGCTCAAAGCGGGATCTGGCCTCTTCAGGCACGGCGGGAATCCATTCCCAGGCTTGAATCGCCGGGTTCTGGGTTAAAAAACCGGCAAATTTCTGAAATTCACTTCCGGAGATGTGCTGACTGCCTTCAAAAAATCGCGCCAGTGATTCCAGTTCGATTCGAGACAAATTACGAAAGACTTCAGTAACACGGATAGCTTGAAATTGCGCGAATTTGAAGAATGCGTCGCGAAAGTGCCGACGTTCGCCTGTATGAGCCAGCCAGGCAGCGGCCAGAGTGAGCGTCACCCCGACCGCAACGGTCATCACAACTTCGGTATGCCGCCACCGCTTTTGGCGTGATTGTGCCAAACCGAAGACGATGATGATTCCCATCAGGGTCAGGGTGAAGAGAAGGGGAAAGATTCCCGCGCGTGCCGCGGTCCATTTCCAGACACGCGCGTCGACATCCATGCCCAGTACAGCGACTACCGCGCCGGTTTTCGGGTCGGTCATCGGAACCAACCCCGAGACCCACACGCCCCACTGGTCGGAGACCGGGCCCTCGACGATCGAGGCCTTTGTGTCAAATATGCCAAGTAACTCTGCCGTGGCCTCATCAAAAACCTGTCCCGCCCAGGATTCATTCTCCGATCCGACTGGCTCGTTGTCCACAAAGAAGAACACTGTGCCGTCGGCCTTGCGGCC
>Ga0265297_10011934_pt1 | contig 10529 bp, 11 predicted proteins | sample Munlanlwell13791_FD_192502 | JGI IMG/M metagenome (GOLD analysis project Ga0265297, IMG submission 192502) | Leachate microbial communities from a municipal landfill in Southern Ontario, Canada - Leachate well 137-91 | ecosystem: Engineered > Solid waste > Landfill > Unclassified | place...
ATTTTTTATCTGTTGAAGGACTTGTAAGGAATCAATCAATAACAGATATTATAAAAGAAATATTGGAAAATAAAAACTGCCCTCTTAACGTTTTTGAAGATTTTTCTGAGCTTTTATTTAATAATCAAAAAATAGCACCTTATTTTAAAGACACAGTTTTAAAAATTATAGGTGAAAAAAATTTAATTCCTAATTTAACTCCAAAAATATTAGAAAACTTTTATAAAATTGGGTTTTTTCATAAAATACCTTCCATAATTAGTTCTATAGCAACCAATAAAAATGCCCCTCTAAATATAGCACTTAACTATGTTTTGCAAAGCCAAGACGTTTCTAAAGTTAATGAAATTAATAATATTAAAGCCATAGAACAAATTGCTAAAATTAATCAAAGTGTTGTTAACTTTAGACCAGAAAAGATAGCAGCTTTAGTTAATAATCAGTCCACATCTACAGAAGTTTTATTTATTATAACTAATATTAGAAAAGAACTTGAAAATGTATATGCTGAACATGAAGCATTAAATTTAGCATTAAATTCTCCTTCCGGAATATTGATGCAAGAGGGAAATACTGAAAAAGAACTGAATTTAGATGATTTTTTAAAAAAAATGGATGAAGCAATAGCATGTCATCAAAATGCTCCTGTTGATTGGGCTGTTGATTATTGTGTAAAAAATGATGTTTATATAGAAAAAATAAAGAACAAAGAAGTTTATAAAAAAGCTAAAGATGCTATTTTTAAAAAATATAATAAAAAGCCAACAGTCCCATTCTCTGATGCTTCTAGAATTGATGAATATAGAAAATTATTGTTAGAAGAAGATTAAAAAAACGGTATAATGTATTAATTATGTTATTAATAGAAATATTTGTTGCGTGTTTTAAAAGGTGGCTACATTGCCTTTGGTATTTGTTTTCTTTTAGTTCTAAACATAGAGAATGTTCTTTAAAGACTTATACTAATAATATTTTATATTTTAAAATATATTGCGAATGCGGTATGATTTTTGGAGAATGGAAAATTAATATAAATAATTCTAATATTATTGGAGATAAAAAAAATGAGTAATAAACTAGTTATAGTTGAGTCGCCTAATAAATGTGGAAAGATAAAATCTTTTTTAGGGACAGACTATGATGTTATAGCCTCAGTCGGCCACATAATGGAAATACCTAAGAAGGGATTAAATATTGATATAAAAAACGGATTTATTCCTACTTGCCAAATCATTAGCGGAAAAAAAGATGTTGTAAAGAAAATAAAAGAATATGCTGGCAAAAGCCCATTAATCTATTTAGCATCAGATCCAGATAAAGAAGGTTCCAGAATTTCTAAGGATATATATGATCTTTTAAGTGAAAAAGACAAGAAAAAGTGTTTTAGAATTTCTTTTAATGAAATAACTAAAAAAGCAATTGAAACTGCCATTAAAAATAGAAGAGATATAAATGATGATAATAATCTTGTGGATGCTCAAAAAGCAAGACAAGTTTTAGATAGACTAATCGGTTATAAAGTTTCTCCGGTACTCTGGTTTTCAGTTGGCAAAGGAACTTCTGCAGGTAGAGTGCAATCCATAGCTTTAAAGTTTATATGTGAAAGAGAAAAAGAGATAAAAGCATTTATCCCAACTGATTTTTGGTATGTAGAATGTCTTTTGCAAAATGATAATGGGGAATTTTGGGCAAAAGTAGTAACTAAAGAAAAAGAAAATAGATTTATTGATGAAAAACTAGCCACTAATTCTTTTGAAGCACTAAAAAAATCTACATTTACATTAGATAAAATAGAAAGAGAAACAAAAGAAAGGAAAGCTCAACCACCTTTTGATACTGTTTCATTGCAATCTTCTTGTTCTTCTTTATTTGGATTCAATGCAACCAAAACCATGCAAATAGCTCAACATCTTTATGAGATAGGTAAGGTTAGTTATATTCGTTCAGATTCTTATACTATTTCTCAAGAAGCATTGGATTCTGTAATAGGTTTTATAAAAGAAAAATTTGATTCTAAATATTTGCCTTCTAAACCGAATTCCTACGCTAAAAAGTCTTCAGCAGCTGCTCAAGAAGCTCACGAGTGCATTCGTCCAACTCATATTGAAGATGAAGGAAGCGGATTAGATTCAGAACATAAAAAAATGTATGAATTAATAAGAGATAGGTTTTTAGCCTGTCAAATGTCTCCAATGGTAGTAGATACGGTTGTCTATAAAGTTAAAACAGATTCTAAACACGAATTAATTGCAAAGGGACAAACCATTAGATTTGATGGATGGTCTAAAGTTTATAAATATTCTAAAACAGAAGAAGAAATTTTGCCTAATGCTAATGAAGGTGAGAAACTTAATCTAAAGGATATTAAAAAAACAAAACATACTACACAGCCTCCTAAAAGATATAATGATGGAAGTTTGATTGTAAAAATGGAAGCAGACGGCATAGGAAGACCTTCTACCAGAGCCACAATTATTAAAAGCATTCAAGATAAAGGTTATGTTACAAAAGAAAAAGGCAAAAACGGAGGATTTGTAGCACAAGAATTAGGCATGAAGATTTGTGATTATCTCAATCCAAGATTTAAAGATTTTTTTATGGATGTTAAATTTACTGCAGGTTTGGAAGAAGACATAGAATTAATTGCAGATGGTAAAAAAACATATTTAGATATTGTTCAAAATGTATATAATGTATTAACAAATGAAATAAAAGGAGCAAAAGAAAATACCATGGGAAAAAAAGAACAAAAGATGGTTGGACAAAAATGCACTGTTTGTAGAGAAGGTGACATAGTTGAAGTTAGTGGAATGTATGGAATATTTTATTCCTGTAACAAATATCCAGGATGTAAAAGCGTTTTTCAAAAAAATGAAGACGGTTCTTTTTCTTTAAAAGAAAAGAAAACATTTAAAAAGGTCGGCAGAAAATGCCCTGAATGTGGTGCAGATCTAGTTGAAAGAATTGCCAAAAAAAGCGGGAACACTTTTATAGGTTGTTCTGCTTTCCCAAAGTGCAAATTTATTGAAAAAGATGAATAATTTTATAGACATGAGAAAACCCTGCCCCCATTGCGGATCATTGTTTTTGGGTATTGGTTGGGGAGTTGGTGGAGATCATCAGGAATGGTGTAGCGTTATGTGCCGTAGTTGTTCATCAAGAGGCCCTCAATGTTTATCTGAAAGCGATGCGTGGGTGGGATGGAACTCTAGGTCTTTTAAATTTAATAGAATATTTAATTGTTTTTTTAATAATTTAATTCTTTTTTGGGATAGATTGTGGATTAGAAAAAATGAGTTTCACAAATCATTAGATTTTGATGCTAATTTATATTTAAAGTTGTCTCCAAAAGAAAGAGAAAAATACGATAGAGATTTAACAAAAAGAAGGCATATTGCTCATGAAAGAGATTTATTAACAGAAAGATTAAAAAAATGAATTATAATATTTCTGATTTTTTGATTGGATCTGGAACAAAAAATATTTGCATCGTGGGACTTGGGTATGTAGGGTTGCCATTAGCAATTTTGTTTTCTAAAAAATATAATGTTTATGGTTTTGATAATTATAAGGAAAGAATTGAAGAATTAAAAAATAATTATGATAGAAATGAAGATGTTTCCATACAAGAATTACAAGCATCATACATTAAATATATCTCATTAGAAGACATTGCTATGTTAAGAAATATGGATGTCTTTATTGTTACTGTTCCTACTCCCATTCATGAAGATAAACAACCAGATTTAACCCCAATTATATCTGCTACAAAAACTATTTCTACTTTTAATTATTCTGAAACAAAAAAGAAAATATTGGTGATCTATGAATCTACCGTCTATCCTGGCGTAACAGAAGAAATATGTGTCCCCTTACTTTCTAAAGAAAACTATGTTTGGAAAAAAGATTTTCATGTAGGATATTCTCCAGAAAGAATAAATCCTGGCGATAAAGTTCATTGTGTTAAAAATACAAATAAAATAGTTTCTGGAGATGATGAAGAAACAGCAAAGTTTATTTATGATTTATATGGTAGTGTAATTGAAGCAAAAATACATATGGCTCCAAATATCAGGACAGCAGAAGCTGCTAAAGTTATAGAAAACGTACAAAGGGATTTAAACATTGCTCTTGTAAATGAATTAGCTTTGATTTTTCACAAGATGAACATAGACACCCAAGATGTTTTAGCTGCTGCTGGAACAAAATGGAATTTCCACAAATATGAACCTGGGCTTGTAGGAGGCCATTGCTTTACTAAAAATCATCTCATTACTATTAGAAAAAATAATATCATTAAAACTCAAACCATTAAAGAATATGTCAATGGATTTGAAAAAGAAAATTCTGATGAAATTCTTTCTTTTGATGTTGATTCGCGAAAATTATTATTTAGTAAAATTTCTGGATGCTCAAAAGCTACCTATGACAAAATAGTTACTGTAACAACCGAAAAAAACCATAAAATATCTGTAACTGACAAACATCCCTTACTTGTTTTTGAAAACGAAAAGTTAATAGTTAAACATGCTAAAAATATTGCTGTCGGCGATAAAATACCCTTATTTTATAATGAGGATTTACCACAAGAACAAACATCAACAAACATTGATTTAATTAATGTTATTCCCGATAGTCTCATTTCAAAAACAAGAGTTAAATTAAAAAGTGGGAAGTGGATAGATTATAAAAAAATATTTGGATTAAAAAAATCAAAAACAATAAAACCAGACAATTATTTTAAATGGGATTATCTTCCGCTTAAAGTTTTTATAGAACTAGAAAAAAACAAAAGTATGCCAGTTTCTAGAGATAATATTTATTTAGTTACAGGCAAAGGCCCGTCTTTTAATAAAATTTCTAATATTATTGAAATTGATGAATATTTTTCCAGATTTATAGGATATTATTTGTCAGAGGGATGTATTTCAAAAGATAACTCTATAAGAACTAGATTTACTTTTAATGAAAACGAACGGCAATATATTGATGATGTAATATCTATTGCTAAAAAATTAGGAATATCTTATTCAATTTGGCATAATAAGAAAGACCATTGCATTCAGGTTAAAATTTCTTCTAATATATTGGGATTTTTAATTAAAGAAGTTTTTAAATGTGGAAGTAATTGTTATGAAAAAAATATTCCATCTCTCATTTTATACAACAAAAAGTTATGTTTATCTATTTTGTCAGGAATTTTTAGAGGTGACGGTAGTTTAAAGCAAGATAATAGAGATAATTTTAATTGTTGTGTAATGACTTTTAGTTCTTCTAGTAAAGTTATGTTTAACCAAATCTGCTATATATTGCTTAGTAATGGAATACACTATTCTACCTATATTAATAAAGTTAATCCGAAAGTAAATCATTTGACTTTGCTGGGTGGTCAGAAAATATTATCTAAAATATCTCCACTTTTGGGTGATAAAAATTATTTAAAGATAGGTAATCATATAAATAATTGCAGAAGAAATCCACTTATTAAATATGAATTTTCAGATGGATTATGGTTAGTTCCAGTAAAAGAAGTTTTTATTGAAAATAATGAGCAAGAAGTTTTTTCCATAGAAGTTGAAAAAACAAAAACTATTGTTACGGATTTTGGAATAATTTCTCACAATTGTATCGGCGTTGATCCATATTATCTTACTTATAAAGCAGAAATATTGGGCTATCATCCAGAAGTAATTTTGTCTGGTAGAAGAACAAATGATAATATGGGAAAATATATAGCAGAAAATACTATTAAAAAATTAATAGAATTAGGTAAAAAAATTAATGGTGCTAATATTCTTATTATGGGCATTACTTTTAAGGAAAATATAAGTGATATAAGAAATTCAAGAATTGGGGATATTTACAAAGAATTAAAAAAATATCATACCAATCCATTTGTTTATGATCCCAAAGCAGATATAAATAGAGTATATAAAGAATATAATATCCCACTTATAAATTATAATGATTTGTGTTTAAATAAGCCCTATGAAGCTATTATTGTGGCTGTTAAGCACAACATGTTTAAAGAAAAATATCCATTAAACAAACTCAAAGAAATGTCTTCTCATCCTCCTATTATTATAGATATAAAAGGTCTCTATGATAAAGAAGAGTGCATTAAAAACGGTTTTGTTTATTGGAGATTATAGTCCTACCTATCCTTTGATATTATTTAACAGGATTTTTATTTTTTTTAGTGAATAATTTAAAAAAGGATTTTAATTATGAATATTACAACATATGCTAATTCAATATTTTTAAATTTATCTAATAAAGAAATAGAATCTATTGTTAAAAATGTTATTTTGGGTAATAGCAGCAAAAAAATATTAAAGACAGCACAAACATTTCAAATGCCTGCTGCTTCAATAGATTACTTAGAAAACTGGTTAAATAAATTAGTAAAACAAATATGGGATTTCAATACCACTATTAATAAGTCTAATAGTGCTGCAATGGGTTACTTGAAAAATTTTCCTGAATATAAAGGCATAGCTTCTCTTATTCAAAAATTACAAGATACAATAAATTCAACTGTTAATGGTTTTGTTGAACAAGTTAACGCTTATGAACCACAGTCAACTACTCAAGAGCTTCCTAATAAAGCTCCAGTACAGCCACAGCCTTCTAATCAAGTCCAGGGGCAACAACCTGTAGCTCAAACATCAACTCCGTCTACGGCTGTTCCCAATATTACTAAAAATGACGAATATTGGATAAAAGCAATAAGATCTAATAAAATAAAAAATCCAGCAAAAGACATACCACCGGCAAGTCAAACTACGGCTGTTATGCAAGCTTGGGATAGGTTCACAAGAGGTAGGTATAAAAAGCCAAATCAAATTCGTCAACAACCAGTGCCAGTTACTGCCAACAAATATTACACTGATTATTTAAATAACAAATTGAGCAGTTCTTTAATGAAAAAGTTAAATAATCATTCTTTACCAAAATAATGATCAAATTTTCACTGACTCATTTTGTTTTGTTTTTATCCATTCATCCAAATCAATATCAAGTTCAAAATCAGTAGCAGGAAGGTTAGCTATAACATCTCTCTTAAATTCCTGATACCATATAATAGCCTTTTCTTTTGGAAAATGATACAACAAAATTGATAAAGCTAATTGTGATGGACCAGATCCAGAATAAGACCAACAATGACCATCTGGAGAATGATTATATACTTTCTGACTATTTATTGGATCAAGATATTCGCCATCAATCCAAACTTTTCTTGTTTCCCAAATTCCCTTTATTTTCATATATTTTATTTCATTAAATTTTAATTAGTGTTTTTCGCCGTTCGAAAAAATCCTATCAAGTAGTTCTATTTCTTCTAAGTATTTTTTTGGAACATTATATTCCGGAATATTATTATGAGCTTCTATTAATTCATCATCTACTTTTTCATCTATAAAACAACAGCATATTAATTCATTATAGCAATGTTTGTGTTCTTCTGGGTGTTCTTTAATATGCTTTAGTTTTTCTTCTTTAGGCATATCTAATATTTTTGAAATTGTTTTGCATTCTGCATAAAACCAATGGGGTATTTTTGATGGGGGGTTTTTTTCAACATATTCCTTACTTGGTTCTGTTTTTGTTTCCATAGCCAAATGTTGATATTGATAAGCTAGTTCGCAAACATCGCATGTTTGATCATTAATTTTCCCATATGTACCACTGCAACAATTATTGCCGCATTTAGGGCAATAAACAAATGAAGAATCACATAAATCACACCATCCCCATTGAAATTTCATAATTACCTTTCCTTTCTTTAAATTATTATACAAACAAAAAGAAAAACAAAGCAGAAAATGATAATTAATTTCAAGAACTATTTAGCAGGAACAACGTCCAACAGCCCATATATTGAAATTGGATTCATTCCAAAGTCCATAAGGTTCTAATTTATTTTTAAGTGTTTTCTTAAGTTCTATTAGTTCAATTTCTGATGGAATATTAATCATATTAAAACTACTATAGTAATTAATATCTCCAGTACTAGCAATATATTTTTTAGAAAATGTCACAAAACAATTATAATTATCTGTAGTTAAAACGTAATTTAAACCGTCCTTTTCAAATTTTTCAAGAAGATCATGTTTCGTAAATTCTTTGAAAAAATTAACAATTCTTGCTTTACCGCATAAAGAACAAAAAAGTGCTGATTCGGGAACTTCATGGTCACATCCACGTCTTTGTACTTTGTTTTTATTCGTCTCTTTTTTAATTAATTTTTCCATGTCTTTGTTATCTATGCGACATCCTATAATTGTATAACCATAATAATAGCTATTCTCGCTCATTGATTTCTCCTAATTTTATATTTATTTAACAGACCAACCATTGCATGACGTATTTTTTTAGTGCTTAAATTCTGATACACATTCAGGAATAAAATCTTGAATATAATCACAATCTATACATTTAAGTTTAATAATACCATTATCGTCAAACGGTTCGAGATTTCTATGTCTACTATCATTGCCACAAGTTAAAGGATGTAAAAACGGATTAGTTTGCCAAACTTTAATGGCATTAATAATTTTTTGATTTGTAGTTTTATTCATAATTATTTTCTTCCAACCATACACAAAAATTTTATTCCTATTTTTTTCTATAGTATATCTACATTTCAAATCAATTGAATAAGGACATAAGTAAAAACTACCAAAGGACCTATAAATGTCAAGATAAAAAATAACAAAATAAATAAAGGTTTTAAAGGCATTTGTGCAGAATAACTATACATGAAAACAAAATATATTAAAAATCAAACACAATTCAACTTCCGAGTAAATAAAGAAGAATACACAATGATAGAAAAGTTGAGGGAAAAACATGCTATCAACATTTCTGGTGCTTTTAAGATTTTCCTAAAGGAACTACTGGAGAAATTTGAAAAATGAATGACACAAAAGTATGTTCTAAATGTCACCATGAAAGAAACGTCAATGATTTTTACAAAGATAAATATCGTTCTGATGGGCTGAAATGTAATTGCAAATTTTGTGATAAGCAACACAAAATAGATAAAAAAGATAAAATTAGTTTGTGGCATAAACAAAATTATTTAAAACATAAAGATAAAATTGATTTAAGAAACAACCAATGGATATCAACGCATAAGGAACAAAGGAAATTAAAGCTCAAACAGTGGGAACTAAAACATAAATATGAACGTAGAATTAAGAAAAAACAACAATATTTAAAAAATAAAGAAAAAAATAGTCTAAAGAGAAAAAAACACAGAATGGAACATAGAGATGAAATTTTATTTAGAGAAAAACAATACCGCTTTAAACACAAAAAAGAAATACGTATTGCTCAATCAAAATACGAAAAAATCAAACGCAAAATAGACCCGTCTTTTAGAATGCTTAAGATTTTACGTTGTAGGATGAATATGGCTTTGAAAGACCAAAGAGTTAAAAAAACATTACATATCGTTGAGTGTTTAGTTTGTACATCAGAATTCTTTAAAAATTATATCAAATCTTTATTTAAGCATGGAATGACTTTAGCCAATGATGGAATAAGAAAGTGGCATTTACACCATATAAAACCTTGCTATACTTTTGACTTAGTAGACCCAGAGCAACAGAAATTATGTTTTCATTATACAAACACTATTCCTATGTGGGAAGATGAACATTATTCTGTACATGCAAATAATCACTTAACTGTTTAAGGCTTTTTTTAAGTTGCCATACATTTCGTTGGGGTCTACACAACTCAATCCCGACATCATTCCACAATTCAATTCTACTACCATATATTCCCCATTTTCTTTCTGAGCAACATCAACCACATAGAAATTTACTTTTTTTGATACAATGGCAGTAACTTTTTTTAAGAAGTCAACCCCTTCTTGAGGTAAGTTTCCAGGCGAAAGTTCTTCAAAATTACTCCAATAAAAACCTGTTGCTAAAACCTTATCTTTATAACAAAAACAACGCCATTCTGCTGAAATAGGCAAACCGTTGATTCCTTCTCCTAGTTTTTTCAATGGAATATAATCTCTTACGACAACTCCTTGATCGGCTATCATTTGGTCTGTAAATAGGTTTCTAATGACCCGTAAAAGGCTATCTCTATTGGGAGCATACATGTGCGTATCCCACCTAAATTTTCTGCTGTTTGTTTTGCCTTTGACTATATATTTGCCTTCCTTAATATTCATCCATTGAGTATAGGTTTTTGGCGTAAAACCATTAAGATCTTCACAATAATTAGTTATATCAGCTATATATCTATGCTGTTTGTAGGAATTTATAAGTAGTGATTTTTTTAGAGATAGTTCTTTTTCTAATTCTTCATAGAACGGCAAAACAGAATATCTACCTATAATTAATGAATTTTCTGTCACCTGAGAACGGTACTCATAAACAGGAAAATATTTCTTGGAAACTTCAAATTCTTCTCCTGTTTCAAGTTCCCCATTATGGTGCCAGCTATTTCTAAAAAGAATTGATATCATTTTTCTAACAAACTAAAAATTTTTGTTTAGTTCCATA